>Ga0115567_10003812_pt1 | contig 14772 bp, 18 predicted proteins | sample COGITO_mtgs_1204_2_FD_88679 | JGI IMG/M metagenome (GOLD analysis project Ga0115567, IMG submission 88679) | Pelagic marine microbial communities from North Sea - COGITO_mtgs_120412 | ecosystem: Environmental > Aquatic > Marine > Epipelagic | place: Germany:Helgoland, sampling site Kabeltonne... | reverse complement strand
GGGGAGCGCGGCGGCGGCGGCGCGGCGGCGACCCCTGCCGAGGGCGCGGGGGCAGCCACCATCGCTGGGGCCGCCGTCGGGGGCGCTGCCCAGGCCTGCCGTGGGGCCGGCGGGCACTCGTCGGGCGGGAAGTGGCGCTCGCGGCCGCCCGGGACATCGCCGCCCACACCCGGGGCCCCGCCGTTGGCGTCGTGGGCGGCGGGCGCCGCCTCAGGGGAGGAGGAGGAGCCGCCACCGTCGGAGCCCGAGCCCGAGACGGAGCGAGAGTCGAGTGCAAGCCGCTGCAGCTGCCGGTCGTCGCGCGCGCCGCCGCACAGCGAGCCCGGGGGCAGCGTGGAGCGGAGCGACCACTCCCCGCTCGACGTGAGGTCGCTCGACGCGAGGTCGCTCCCCGCGAGGTCGCTCCCCGCGCAGCCGCCCTGCATCACGTCCGACGCCGACACGTGCCTCAGCAGCTCCGCCCGCGTCTCGTGTGCCGCCGGGCGTGCCGACTCCGTGTTGCCCGTCGAGCAGCGTCGCGCAATCAGCGCCGGGCCCCCGTGCGGCATCGCGCCGGGCGCGCCCGCGTCGCGCGGCCACGAGTGGTGCTGCTCGCAGCCAGAGTGTTCGTCCGAGGCGCCCGAAGGCAGGGAGCGCACCGACCCCTGCTGCGACTCCGGCGGCGACGGCGTCTTACCCTCCCTCTGCCGCTCGGCCTGCATCGCGCGCAGCGCCTCCGCCAGCCGCTCGAGCTCCAGCGCCTGCGCCTCCAGCTCGTCCGCCCCGCCGCCGCCCCCGCTGCCCGCCGCCGCCGCGCCCTCGGCGCGGACCGCGACCGAAGCGGGCGTGCGCACGGGCGTCGCCGCGCCCGCCGGCGAGCGGCGGGAGTGGCAGATTTCGAGGGCAGCGGGGAGGTTCACAGGTGAGCCCTGCCGCGTGGAGGTGGTGTCGGTGGAGAAGCCGCACGAGGAGGAGGCCCCGCTTGCCTGCGACAGCGCGTCGTCGTTGTAGTCCGACACCAGCTTCCGCACCGCCATCGGCGCCCCGCCCGACCGCCCCGCCGCCGGCAGCCTCGGCGCCGTGCCCCCCTCCACATCGCCCGCGCCCGCGCCCGCGCTCTGGCCCCACCAGGAGGTGTGCCGCGTGAGCGCAGGCGCGGCCGGCGGGGCGGCGAGGTCCTCCGAGAGCGATCGCGGCTGCAGCGGGGGCGAGTCGCCCGCGTCCACGTCGCGCGTGTCGACGCGCGCCTCTTCGGGCTCCAGGCCCTCCCGCGCGTCCATCCCAAATTCGTTGCGCATCTGGGGGTCCGCGCCCTTGCTCTCCAGGTACGCCCCGAGATCTGCATACCCAAACGCGTAGCAGTAGTGCAGCGCCGTCTGCCCGCGGAAATTCTGCGCGTTGATGTTGCCGCCGCGACGGAGACACATCTTCGTAATGCGCTTGTTGCCGTTCTGCGCCGCAATGATGAGGAGCGTGTTGCCGTACTCATCGCGCACGTCGCAGTTCACGCCCTTCTCCAGCATCGCGTCCACGTCCTTGTACTTGTTGTGCCGCACGCGTGAGAACAGCTTGCGCAGCTCGTCCCCCTCCAGATCCACGCCGATCGGACCCCAGGAGTCCCCGGGCAGCACCATCTTGGGGGGCGCGCCGACTTCGTCGCGACGGCGCGCGCTGCGCGCGCTTCCAGTGGCGCGGGAGTAGGGCGAAGCATCTGCGCGCGCGCACGGAGGCGTGGCGGCGTCGAGATGCGACGGAGGGCGCGGGTGTCCCGCAGGAGTAGCGATCGCAGGCGAGGCGAAGGAGAAGGAGTCCTCCGACCACGCCGACGCGGGCGTGATCGCCGCTCCGCCCGCGCGGAAAGCGCCCTGTGGCGTCTGCGGGTGTTCCACATGCACGTGCAGCGGAGGCCGCCCCACGGGCGAGCCAGGAGCCTGTGGTTGACGGCACTCACCCCCCGCTCCGCGTCCCCCAGGAGAGCTGGCTGCACCCTCGGCACGCTGCTTGCGCTCCTTGGTCTCGTGCAGCAGCTGCTGGATGCGGTTCAGCTGGTACTTGACTTCCAGGTCGAAATGCAACGCCGGGTCGCGCCCGTCCGGGCACGCATTCGCGGATCCTTGCTCTCGCAATAGCTCCTGCCACGGCACGCCAAGTCAGCGTCAGAACCTGTAGCCAGTCCCAGGCGCATGACGCGCTCCCAGGCCGATCTCGGCTTGTATCTAGGATACAAGCTGGCGCGGCTCCTCGGGGATGACTGGGCGCACCGAAATCCGTGCGATTTGGCCCTGAATTTCCTGCTGGAGCTCTCCCTCCTTTTCTGCAGCATCGCGTGCGTCCTTCTCCTGTAGCCACCTGCGTCGCCCATCACGGACAAGCATCACGGACAAGCAATCAGCAGGGTGACCAGGCACACAGGAGGTGCTATCGGCCAGACTGCCGGGCTGCTTGCGGCATCGGTTGGCTCATGCTCGGGAACTGGGCTTGTCCAAGATAGGGAGTCAGTAGCACCGATTTGCCACAGTTGAGACGAAGCCCGGAAGCGACGGGAGAGTCTTCGTGACGAAGTTCCACGGCCCGTCGCGTTGCTGGCCGCCATACTCAGACATCACTTCCACCGCCCAGTGGGGTCAAAGTACCCACTGATGAATAGCCTCAGCAATGTGCGATTGATCCTGCGCGGGATTCCTGGCGATCCGGAGGAGCAGATACCATCCTGCGGGCCGCGAGGCAGCGCCTCGCTGAGCTAGTCATTCCCAGTCTGGTGCCCTCGAGATCTCCGAATGAGAGCGGCCGTTGCGCTTCCTATGACGTCCAACTCAGGAGACCACCTCAATTCATGCGAGGCACCACCAAAACGCGTTCGAGGGGTCGACGCAACGCGTTCTGGGGCCTGGGCAGGTGGCCGTCCCACTCTGCCTGGGAAGCTGTGGTGGCCCTATCTCAACGCTCGCTGGTTTTAAAAAACGTTATAAATCGATTACGGGCCGAATGAGCAGCAATCAGTCAACAAACAGCGCAACTTAGCGCAAATGTTTCCAAGCCACAGCCCTGCTCCCGGGGCGTGTGGGGCACGCGTGGGAGCCAGCGGGTGAGACGATGGTGACCAAACAAGCAAATGTGAAAGAAGCTGAAGTTTCTCCCCATGCCCTGGCGCTGCTCATCGCCGATCGCGTTGGGAATCCCGTCGCATTCTGAGGCAGGCAGGCACTCGTTTGTTCGCAATCCGCAGGCGCAAGGCAAACGTGCGCTGCAATATAAACCCGCTGCAACACCCTCATTCTTGCTGGCATCCGAATGCGCGTAGCTGCGGGAGATGAGCCTCGCGTGCCATCGCCCAGCCGCCTCGCCCCGGGGACCCAAAGCGCCCGCGGGCCGCCCCGGGCGCGCGGCTTTCGCCCTCTCTGTCCTCCCACCAGAGTAGGTTGGCGGGTTCCCCAGGCGACGGCCTCGACTCCACGCACCACTCGAGCACCACTATGACTCCTTCTGTCCGCTGTGTGAGCCTAAGTCGGCGCTCCGTTACCACGGACAAACATCCCCCTGAAGATATCCCCACACTGATGTCTGCAACTGCCGCGCGGAGCCGTGGCAGGTTGGCGTCGTCGACCAGCACTACCGCGCGCCCCGTGCGCCGCAGCACCCGGGCCAGCTCCTGGATAGCCGCAGGGTAGAGCGCCACATTCTCTGCGTGGGTGCCGTACTGCTTGCCGAACGGCAAGTCAAGAAGCACCTGCCAGGCCGCGCTGCCTCAGTTGCGCTGCCCCCGTGCTCGCACGCATGGGACTTTGGCAGTGCCTTGTCGACCGAGGCGTCCGTAAGCGGCAGGCTCGTTGCATCCCCAGCGCTCACTTGCAGAAAAACGCCAGCCTGCGCCGCGTTGGCGAGGCACCGCGCTGCCTGCGCTCCGTCGATGTCCAGGCCGACGTAGCGCGCGCCAGGCCAGCAGCGCGCCGCCTCGACCAGCAGCCCCCCGGCGCCGCACATTGGGTCTAGCACCATCTCCTCTTCGCGGATGTCGAGCGTCCGCGCCATCTACCGCGCCCCCGCAGCAAGCAGCGCTCACCCGCCAGCGCACCGCGCGCAGCGTGTCACGGGGCGCCGGCGCTGGGGGCCGCACGCACCGCCCACGCCTCTGCCGGCTTTATCCCGCGGTGCCCAAGACCCCCGTGAGCATTTGTGCTGCCTGCACGCAACGGTTCGCGCGCTCTCAGCGCCGCCAGCGCGCGACGGCGGCAGTTGGGAGGCGCTTGGAGGGCGGGAGGGAGGAGGGCCTTGGACGAGGAGGGGGAGCTCGACCAGCACCCCGCCGCCGTGCAGCACCACCTGAGGCGCGCCCGTCCTCATCCGCCCCAGCCCCCCTCAGTCGTTTGTCCCCGCTCTCCTTCACGCGTGGGCCTCCGCCTGGCGCTGGGGGGCACTGCACCTGCACCTCGAGAGTCGCGACGCGCCGCTGCCCGCATGGTGCCCACCCAAGCTGTTCCTCCAACTCCCGCGCCAGCACGACCTTGAGCGCGTGGCCAGCGCCCCCCGGGAAGCGCGGGCCGCTCCTCCTGCTCCGCACGTGGACCCGCTCATCTCCGACGCCGCGCCTTGCGCCCGCGACCTTGAGATTCGCGTGCGCTGCTCCCAGGAGGTGCAGCCCGCGCTGCCAGTCCGCGGACGAGGCGATCCATTCGGCAAGTGCTGCCACGTCCTGCTCCACCAGACCATCCTCCGCCCAGACACTCGCAGGTGGTACGTCGTGCAGAAGCACCTGCGCGACAAACCGCGCGCACGCGCCTCAGCGCTCAGGCACTGCGCAAGCCGACGCAGCAGCAGCAGCTGCGCCTGACGCCGAGACGCGGGCGCTACCGCACGGACACTTTCTGCACCCTGTAGCCGGGCAAGTTCACCTGCCAATCAGAGCGCACCCACTGTAAGAAAGCAACCGCACAGCTGCTGTGCGGTTGCTTCCGCACCAATGGAGTCTTCTGGAGACGGCAGGTCGAAGAGCACGCGCCCCTGCAGACCGCAGTCCCTGCCAGCCGCCCCTCTTTGCACCTCCAGCGGTAATGAGATGTTTGCGCCACCTGCCCGTTTTAAGGCCTGCACTGCCCGCTGGACCACCCTGCCCTTGAAATTCGGCACCTGGCCCGATCGCTGTCATCAAGACAGCAGAACTTCAAGGTCAGGTTCGCAGCAGCCCATGCATGGAGACGGGAATCGGACCGCTGGGATCATAGAGAAGCTTTGCGCGCCAAGTGGGGGCGAGGGTATTGCAGGTTTGTGGCCGTTGGCTTCACAGTCCGACGAGCCCCGTGGTGCCAGGTGCGCGGATCCAACTCGCAACGCACATCGCCAACGGCTGTTCAATGGAAGGGTAACAAAGCACGGAGCCGCGCGATGCAGCGAAGATGGCTGCGTTGAGGCAGCGAAGACGACCAGAAGCGCTGCAGGGCTGAGCCCACGCCTGCACGGCGTCCGCATCTCTTACTCCGCGGAGTACGAGATGCGTGGAAGCTTCGTGCCGAACCAGGCACGGGCTTGCTGACAGCCGTCCATTTTACAGTGTCGTACACACAAGGCTCTACATAGAGCCGAGAACTCATGACCTTCGTCTTGCACCTCTTTCGACGAGGTGCAAGACTTGCACCGGCTGGCGTAGTTAGTCACACAGTGTGGCCCGTCGTGCGCGGGGGTAGTGCTGCACTGAGGTGATGGTGTCGCATGTGTCCCTCGGTCACCCTGGCGCTTTGGGATTCGGTCTTCCCTCGTTCGGGGGTCAGGGGAAGCTTTGGGAGTCGCCGCAGGATGTGCTAGAAAGGGCGATAGCACAAAGCAGATCGCCATCAGATGTGCTGGATGCGGTCGGCAGCGGTGAGATGCCAAACGCCGCCAACATGGTGGCTGCGATCCACAGGTGCAACCCGCGGCACTTGGCACAAAATGATCTGAGATATGTATCTGCGGGGGCAAGGCCTGCGGGCAGCCAAGTCTTAACAAAATTTGAGCAGGATTGCCTGTGCCGATGGCTTGGAGTCTTCGGGCTCGGAACACGAGTATTCTCCGTCGCAGAGTACGTGCTTTCGTTCAGCCCATTTGTTCGGTGCTTGAGCGGGATGTGCCCCATGTGACAAGGTACCTGCCGCCATTGCAGGACGGCTGCACACGTTCCGCCAACTAGAGGGCTCTATCGCAACGCGCCTACTTCACTCGCCCGAAGAGTTTACAAATCAGGAGGTTTGGCCGATGCCGTGGGCGCCCTATCGTTTTCGCGGAATCCATGGCGTCATGCAAACATGAGCCTGAATATGCCTCCTGCAGTTGTCGGACCTTGCGTGGGGAATCGCAACGCTTAAGATAAAGAGCGAACCTCTGCTCCAGCTTCTTCAGCGTGAGGTTGTCGCGCGGCACGAAGACATGACGCCGCAGCAGATGGTCCTTGCTCTATGGGCGTGCCACCAGTGGGGAGCACGCGCAGATGCTGCGCCCCGCAGAGAGCTTGACGAAACTGGCGCATCAACGAAATTCAAGGCCCATTCGCCCACTGCAGAGGGTGCATCGCACAGGGCGCTCGCGTCGTGCGGCGGAAAGCACGTTCGGCGCTACGGTGGCTGCTTTGGAGGACTCGTTTTGCGATGAGCCTCCATCTTCTGTAGACTGCTCGTGGCACTGGGTTGCCAGCAAAACTATTTTGTTAACGAATATGTTTTCTAGTGGAGGGGGGCATCGACGTGCTTCTAATGAACTATCTGTGACACAGATGACGACTGGAATCACACACGCACTACGTGCATGCTCGCCCTCTTCACAACACACCGCGACATGGGCTGCGCATGATGAAGGCAGCGCCCTCTCCGTGCACCGCCTATTTTACAAGCTCCCTTTTCAGAGCATCCCATCGCGACGATCAACCGAGACCGCCGTAGACTGTTGAGCGTAGCTCTCCCCTGCGGTACTGACGCTGGGGTCGCCCCGCCCTTGGGACTCGAGCTCGCTGACCCAGTCGTCGCTGCTCTCCGCGCCCTGCTTTGAGCCGCCGCCCGCGCCCGTGCCCTTTGCCTCAAGGGCACCTGCCGCGTGCTTGGGGTGATGCGAGCTCTTCCAAAGGATCGCTGCAGGAATAGTAGCGCACGGTCTAGCGGGTGCCTCGCGCGTATCAGAGAACCGCTACCAAGGATTCGCGGCACCGCCGCCCGCGCGCGCCGACCAATACGCGGTGAGAGATGGGAGGGGTCATCAGGTCGGGTTCAAACCCCATAGATTAGACAGGAGGCCATGGACAGGCGCCATGTGATTCCCGTCGCTCGCGTCCGCAACTCCGTCGCGATTGGGCTTCCCCAACTCATGCAGCCGGAACCAGCCTAGCGGCCCTGAAAGGGGCACTTCCTCCTCAATATTTGGGCTCAAAGTTGACGATCGTAGATGCGGCTCCCTAGAACACTGACCAGTTTCCGGTCATGGCACCAGCGCGCGGGAGGGGAGGGCACCTCGGTCCACGCCCTCGTGTTGGTCGCCTTGAACAACTTCTGCCTGCGCTGAGGTTGGGGCAGAGCCCTCGGCCGCCCACTGGGCCATCGCCTGCTCTGTCGTGGGCTCCAAGCGCTCGCTAGACCCATGGCGTGATCTCTTGGCAGCGCCCGCCCGCAGCCTGTGGACACCAAGCCAGCTCAGGCTGAGGGGGAAGAGCGTGGCAGCAGTCGCAAAAATGGCAACCCACGAACAAGTACATTTTCATAGGAGGCGAAACAGACATGTCTGGGGGTACGCGAAACAAAGGTGCACCCATGAACTTGGCTGTCAGCACAGACCTGCACCACGAAAGACGGAGAACGCCCGGCAAAGGGGTCAGTTTCTCGCTGTGAGAACAAGCTTCATGAGCGCAGCTCGCACGAGAAAGCCAGTGGTAGACCGGGGCTTCCAAAGAGGCATCGGGTGGCAGACAGCATGGTGCGGGCGCACACTTGTTCTTCGGAGTGGGACCCGATTTTTTGCTTTTGAGCGTGTACACCTTGGGCTGCACGGCTCCCCAGAGTCAGAGCGCAAACAAAGCACGCATCAGCAACCCCGCAGATCTCGCTGAAAAGGAGTGACCAGTGCTAGAGCGCGGAGCTGGGGACGTGGTTCGCACAGCATTTTCGATGGTGTCCGGGACGGAGGAAGAGAGGGTCTCCATCTTAGAGGACTTATCTTCATCGTCAGAGCCTCCTCCCGACTCTGTGCTCACTGACACGTTCTGCACCGCAACACTGGCCATCAGCGTCTGACAATATGAAGCCTCACTTTGCGTCCTCCCAATACATGCAGGCACGGGCACGGGCACGGGCACGGGCACGGGCACGGGGAATCACATCAACTCCCAGCTCGAGGCGCCGCCTGCGCCGGTCTTTCCGTCGGGCCTCAGTCTCTTCCGCCAGTCGCTTGAGATCTTCCTGCTCTCTGCGCTCGTGCTCTTTGCGCTTCTCCAACGCCTCGTTATCGGCAGTCTTGGCGACAGCTCTCCGCCGCTCTTGCCTGCGGAGCGTTGCCATTTTCGTTCCTCAGCGTGCCCGAGACGAATAGTTGGGCAGCCGCACTTTGCCTCGAAGAAACGGTGCAGCTCAAATTCGCACGCATGAAAAACGTGCCCCTTCACATGCGTGGAAGGAAGAGGCTATCAGAAGCATGGTGTTCTGGGTCATTACGCTTCCAAACGTCCTCGCAGCTCGCCATAGAGGCAGAAGCAAGCGAGGGCGGCGCCACCGGAGCCCCCGGCAATCAGGATGATCATGATCAGGTCGGATCCGCCTTCCTCCTCTGCAGCCGCCCTGTGACGCACGCGCGCGTCGGTGGGAGTACAGCTAAGGCCAAAATCATCCTTAGGTGCTGAGGGCGACAGGTCGGGACGGGGTGCGCTGCGCGCACCTGGCGAGGTTCTCGAGGTAGACTTGGTGCTCCCAGGGAGGCAGGATCTTGAACCGGATCCCCGAGCTGTTCGTCAAAAGCTGTCCGCCACTCGCCCCACCACCCGTCAGCTTCGTTGCATGGATCCGACGGAGATATACACGGGCTAACCTCAGAGGCCAGGTCCCAAAAGCCCGATTCATTGAAAAACACTGCAGAGAAGTTTTCGGGTGCCATCCCAGCCGCCTCCCACACAATCACCGACACTGTCACGTCTCCTGTGATATAGAGAGTGGGAACGCAATACAGTGACTTCAAGCGAGCCTACACCATGGTCCGCAAGAGACAAGGAACAACGATCCTGAAAACACGATGGGGCATGGAGCGGCCCGGCTGGGACTCGACACCTTTCTCGGCTGCGCGGCGCCCTGACCTTGACCACATGGGCATCTCTGTGCCGAGCGCGCGTCGTGTAGGCTCTGTGAAGCACTCTTGACTTATTGAAGCACATGTGTCGTTGACAATGACGTCTGAGAGTTCCAGCGTGAAGATATCTGATGCGCCACTGCGCCTGTTGAAGGCCTCAACTACCGCAACCTGCCTCACGACCGCGTAATGCTCCCGAGTAAGCGCAGCCGCAGAGCAGTCGCAGCTGGCGCGCACGGGTGATGTGTATCAAGTGACTTGAGGTGGCCAAGTCGGTGCGAGGAGTCGGTGGCAAGGGCAGGTGGAAGCCTTGAATTCCGGGATCAGTCCGGTGAAGAGGTCAACTGAAGCCACCCCGCCCTGTTGCCGGTCCACGTGCACCCTCTGCCATTCCATTTCTATTCAGACTCGTTTTCGAACAAAACTAGGCAGAGGCTTCCGACCGTACAATGCGCCGGAGATGAGAGTGATGTCTACCTGGAATATGTTTCCACGATCGACGCACCGATTCTGGAAGCGTCCTCGATTGTCGAGGCACTTCCATGGACAGTCGTTTTGCACCGATGCGTTTGTGTATTGGGCGCGGGGCGGTGCATTCGTACAGGGTTTGCAAATTCGATCGCTCGCCGCCGCACAGTCTACAGCCTGTCCCCATGGCTGCGCTTTCAGAACAAGTGCGGATCCTCGCGAAGAGTTCACTCACAGCACCTTTCTCGGCAACCTACAGCGTCCAATCTCAGTTGCGATGCCTGCGGGAGGGGCTGTACCTCGTAAAGCCCGATATCACACAGCGATGTGTTGCATGCCACGCATTCTCCGGAAGACGTCAAAAATTCTGCTGTGTTGGCGCAGATGCGCGTGCAGGAGGCGCCCTGGCAACGACGATCGTCAGTACCGTTTCCAAGGCTCAAGTAGAATCCTGACCGTCTTCTGGGCGCTGGATGGGTCTTCAAACCGTATAGCCACTCTGACACTCCCAAGGGCAGTTGTCTGCATTGAAAGGATCTCCCATTCCGAGGTACCTGGACTGCAGGTCGTCGCCGGGTTTGTTGGTGCACGATGTGCAACGGCCCGTCTCTGAAGCATTGCATGGACCTGCACGACAGCGCACCCTGCTCAGGGCTGATGAGCACCAATGCACACTAGCCGCTCACCTAGGTGCACACCAGTGCATCTTTGGACTGCGGGAACAAGAGGAACCAACCTCTGTACTGTCCGTCTGGGCAAGTTGTCCCGCATGAGGCCGCCGGCGTACACATGGACCCCGACCTGAAATATTCCGAAGAGCATTCCCACACACACTCACCATTATCCTCTGCTGTGTGCGCCTTCCAGGTAGCACCCTCCGGCAGTTCGCTCGCCGGGCAGTCCTTACATCCTCCACTATCGAACTGGCCAGCGGCACACAACCCTTCAACGGCTGGCAGGAAAACAACCGCCAGCAGCACGACAGGTCCCAGCCGAAGTGAGGGACACCGCATCCGGTCGTCTGGTCCTGGAAAGAAGGGTCCGGCTGCCTGCGCGAGAAAGGAGGCAGGACACCTAAACCCTCCCCAAGCGCCACCCCCAAACGAACTCCGCGGCAGAGGAGAGGCTCGCAACCTGGTCACCAGTTCAAAAATCAGAGCCTCTCTCATCATCGGGAACCGGGGCTGATGAGATGGGGCAACACAGTGAGGAAGGCGCAGGAGATCGGGATGGCGGTAAGCCAGCGAATCGATCCACCGGGGAACAAATGTGGAATGGCGCATCTTCAAAAATGATGCTTGTTCTGCAATGCGTCGGGTCGTCTCCCTCCCGCTTCATCTCCGAACGCTGCCTGATCTCCCCCCTCGACCACATGCTTCAAGTGCGAAATCAATGCTGCGCCATCTGGACTGAGCTTTCCCTCCGCGACGACTGTAGGTCTATGCCTGCGACGGCAGATCTCGCTGAGGAGATGAATGCCGTGCTCGCCAAGGTCGACTCGGTTTCAGCCCAGGAGGTACACCTCTACCGCGGTGTGAGCGGGTCCGGCTACTTCTGACTACGGGGCATACAGGTGGACGAGGAAGAAGCAGCCGCATGTGGGGAGCGGCACGGTAGGCTGAGCGCAGGGAGCGAGAAAGTGCAGGTTCTCCAGGTCGCTCGACAGTGCATCGAGGAGGCGGCGCTGGACGCTACAATCGGGCAGCTTATGGTTCGTATCGCAGGTCAGCAGCTGGTGAACGTATCGTTCATTGTCTGCGTTTTACGAGCCATCATGACTGCTTCCGCAGCTGCAGAGATCCCGCTGTCAATCGCACTGGAAGACCCGATGCCAACTGGTGGACGACCTGGGGTAGCCGTTATCGAAGTGTTGCACACCGAGGAGGACGCGTGGACTTCGTCTCTGCCGCTTTCTCAGCGGCGTGCAGCGCTTCTGGAATGTCTTGACCTGTTTCCCGATGAAGATCTCAAGTTTATAGAGGAGGAGGTGCTGGCATTTGTTGCGGACCCAGCGCGGGTGTCACCACGCATACGGCTCGTCCTCCAGGCGCTCGATGCGGCTCGCCGCACTCCGGACCTTGATGATGAGGTGGAGCGTGTGCTGGAGGAGGCGGCGGCGCGGCAGGACGTGGCGGCGCAGGCGCTGGACTTCTCGTACCTGGTGGATATCGACCACGTGACCGGCACGGCCAAGATGCGCTTCGTGCTCGACGACGGCGCCCAGGTCGCGGAGACCCTCGCCACCATTCGCCTCGTCCTCGAATCGTGCGTGGAGGTGCCGCCCCGCCCCGCATGCGCCCACCGTGGTGCGCGACGCCGTGCTGAGGGCGGCGCGGGGGCGGCGGGGCAGTCCGGGGCGAGGCTGCTGTCAATCGAGCTGTCGGACGGCGACAAGTCGGTGGTGGTGGCCGTCTCGCCCGTCGACGGAAACCAAGTCGTGAAGCTCTCGGTCGTGGATCCGCGCTGCGCAGTGCGCGTCACGGGCGAGGGCGAGACAGGGCCGAGTTCGCCAGCGGTGGCAGAGGCGGTGGCCGGGTGGGGGGGCGGCGAGGCCACACCGGTGCGGACCATGGCGGTCGCACTCGACGCGCCGCCCGAGGAGATGCCGCGGCGCGTGCAGGTCGTGCTGCAGGCGCTCGGTGCCGCGGCGCCAACCCCTGAGCTCGAAGACGAGGTGGCGCGCGTGGCGGCAGCGGCGCAAGAGTCGAGCATGGCGCGCCAGGCGCTCGACTTCTCGTACCTGATCGACCTGGACGAGGCGACGCAGACCGCGGCGCTGCGCTTCGACCTGTCGACAGACGACAAGGTCCCCGAGACGCTCGCCGTCATCCGCCTTGTCCTCGAGGCCTGCGTCGAGGCGGGCGCGGCCCTCCTCTCCGTCCAGCTTGTCGACGGCTCCCACCCGGCCGTCGTCGTCCAAGTCTGCCCCGAGTCCGGCGCCGCCTCCCTCGTCGCTCGCAGTCTTGCCGCCCCAGGGAGCCTTTCGGAGTTCTCAGAGGCAGCTACCGCCAGCGCTGAGAGCCCCGCAACCGCTTCCCTCGAGGCCTTCGTGTTGCTCTCCCAGGACGAGATCAAGGACAAAGAGGGTCACGTCCGCCCCGGGCCACCAGCACGAGCGGCGCCTCCCACACCATTCCTTTCTCAGCAGTCGGCTCACTCTGCGCCCGGTGCTCCTCCTTCGCAGGTGTGAAGCGGTGTGAAGAGCTCCTCTTTGCGCTCGCACACGTGATCCTGGACGTTGCCCCACTGCGCGCGCCCGCTGGGGAGGAGGCCGTAGCACTTGCCACGCAGCGCACGAAGGTGTACGACGCTACGATGGCGCTGCTAGAGGCGTGCTCCGGAACCCAACAGACCAAAATCACCCTCGGTTGAGCTCCTGAGCTGCTGCTGCGAGCACTGCTGCTACAAGTGCGCTGACAGTAGAAAGGTGGGCTGAGTGCAGGTGCCTGCCGTGACTCGCGACCTGCGCGAGCTTCGCATTCTTCAGCTCCATGCCAAGCGCCTCCTTGCGCTCTGCCGCGGAGCACCCTGATCGCGGCCAAACGTGATAGTGGGCTTCACTACTTGCCACCGAGTGCAGTGGCCGTCAAGCACCCTAAGAATTCGTCGTGAACGGAGACAGCCGTGAATTATGCTGGTCTCTTCCTCCTCGGATGCAAAGATCAGCGCTGGCCGTTGACGTGAAAGCCGTATTTGTATTTCGTGCCACAACGAAGGTGTGTGGCTGTTCAATACTACCTACTGGAAGCTCTTACTAGGAAACTCTGACTGATGAGAGAAGTAAACCTCACTTCTTCTTGCCTTTCGAGCTCTTGGACTTCGACTCTTCTAGCAACAGCGCTGCCATCGCTGCATCCGCAGCCGCCTGGGTCACGGGTCAGGGTCAGCAGCGCGCGGGGTCCATCCATCTCCTCTCCCGGGAGCGGCCCGGTGGGGTCGCGCGGGTCGCGAGGGCGAATCTCGAGGGCGGGCGGCGCAGGCGGGCGGCGCGGGCGGGCAGCACGGGCGGGCGGCGCGCACTTGCTGGCGCTTAAGATCCTCCGGGTCGGCCGCCGCCACCGCCGCCGCCGCGCTCTCGCGCTCCGCCTGCCAGATCCCGCCCACGACGCCCTCAGCCCCAGCCACCAGTCACCGCGCGCGCTGCGAGCAGGCGCCATCAGAAATGGGCCGGAGGCGCGGAGCTGCACGGCGCGGAGGAGGGGCGGCGGGGCGTGTGGCGACCCGCTTCTTGTCGAGCTTGGCCTGGGCACGGCGCGCTGTCTTGTTGGGGTCCTCGTCAAGGCAGCGGGAGCAGCGGCACTCAAAGCCGTAGTGCTGGAGCAGCACCGACTGGCGCTGCGCCCACGGCGCGCCGCGGTCCACGTAGGAGAAGCGCAGCTCCTCGCCGGGCGCGATCGCCCGCAGCGCCTGGAGGTGCACCAGCCCATCGCAGTCCGGCACCACCTCCGCGTTGGGCGCGCACGAGTGGTTCGTGTACCCCACCCACACGCACAGCGCGCACGCCGCCTTCCCCGCCCGGTCGATCTCCAACGCGTTGGTCCGGATCTGGAAGATGAGGCTCGCGACCTGGCCCCAACCTCGCTCAGCGCAAGCAGCGCGTCTCGCCCTGGGACCTGCGGGATGAGCCTAGGTGCGCGGAGCATACCGTCTGTGCGTCGAGTCCCGTGACAGCGGCGAGGCGGTCGATTTGGGGCACGGGCACGGCGTTGGCCTGGAGCGTCCGCACGAGCGAAATGCTCTCCTTCTCCTCTGTCCAATCACCGTGCTCCAGGGTCGACTTGTACCTGCCACGAGCCGTTGCGGCAGTTACAACCCGAGTTCTGCCCCGCTCAGCCACCTGAAACCTTGCGACTGGCTCTGGCAGAGCAGGCTAAGGCCCCGGGGGGGACCGAAGGAGGAATCGCGTGACGGAGGTGTCGCCGGCGCGCGTCTTCTCTGGGAGCGCGGTCAAGACTGCGCACTCATGAGCGTGCCAGGGGAAGCGGCCCTGAGCGGCGCAACCCGCACAGATGGCGAAGGAGCTGCAGGCACGGCAGAGCG
>Ga0115567_10003808_pt1 | contig 14793 bp, 17 predicted proteins | sample COGITO_mtgs_1204_2_FD_88679 | JGI IMG/M metagenome (GOLD analysis project Ga0115567, IMG submission 88679) | Pelagic marine microbial communities from North Sea - COGITO_mtgs_120412 | ecosystem: Environmental > Aquatic > Marine > Epipelagic | place: Germany:Helgoland, sampling site Kabeltonne... | reverse complement strand
TCCGCGCTTGCGCCACGGCGCACGTGGGGATCAAGCTGCTGGGCACGGAGCAGCAACCGAGAGCTGTGCGGCGGATAGAGTCAGGATTGCAGAAAGATAGCTAAACCCCGTCCACGTAGTGCATACCTGAGTCCACGCTTTGTGTGCAGGTGAGCCGCTTTTCTCCTCGCACATGATCGATCTCTCCGAGGAACCCCTCGACGAGAACATCGAAATCACTGTACGCAATCACCCAGTGTGCTGTGTGAAGCCACTGGCCCGATAGAGCGCGAAAGCCGGTGAGTACTGAATGCAAGCTGAGTCTGACGCGTGTGCGAGCTTTCCCCGACAGGCCAAGTACATGGAGCGCCTGGCCAAAATCAACTGCCTGCTCGAGATGGAGCTCGGCATCACCGGTGGTGAGGAGGACGGCGTTAACAACGAGCATGTCGACAACGCCTCTATGTACTCTCAGCCGGATGAGATCTGGCGAGTCTACAAGGCACTTGCGGCCGTGCCCAACTCGATGTTCACGATTGCGGCGGCTTTCGGTAACGTGCACGGTGTGTACAAGGCCGGCAACGTGATCCTCCGTCCGGAGATCCTCGGCAACGCGCAGAAGTACATCAAGGAGCAGCTTGGCGCCAAGGAGGACATGCCCGTCAACTTCGTTTTCCACGGCGGGTCGGGATCGGAGAAGGACAAGATCGAGCAGGCGCTTTCAAATGGTGTGATCAAGATGAACATCGACACTGACATTCAGTGGGCGTATTGGGACGGTGTGCGCGGATTCGAGGCGAAGAACCACGACTATCTGCAGGGCCAGATCGGCAATCCGGAGGGAGCTGAGAAGCCCAACAAGAAGTTCTACGATCCGCGTGTTTGGCTCCGCGCTGGCGAGGGGGCTGCGGTGGAGCGCCTCGGCGAGGCCTTCAAAGACCTCCACGCGGTTGACAAGCTCCTTTGAGCGTCTCGTCGCCAATAAGCATGGCCCACCCGGCTTTCAGGCGCGCAGAGCCGCGATAGATGAAATACATCTACATCCATGCTGCTTCGTGCTAGTGCGCCTATCGCAACCGTTTCCTTGGTCACCTTGGTGACGGTTTACGATTAGATTTGATTCAGAGTTCGCTAAGCCGCTTCCGGAGACTCTCGATCTCTGCCTCGATCGCAGAGATGAGGCTCGGCTCCTCCGCAAGCTGCTCCTGCAGCTTCCCGAACTCCTGCTCTCGCTTTTTATACTCCTTTTCTGCCCCTTGCCGTGCCTTTTTGCTGAGCTCGTCGCCACTCGCCGCATGCGTCGGGATACCCTGCAATCGCTCGCCACACACCCACTTGAGACGCACGCAATATGTGGCACAGCGTAGAAATACGTCGTAAGCTCAAGGCAAGTTTTAGTGGGGTGTGCCAGGGGGGTGGACACGGGACTCGTACGGCGTCGTCAAATTTGGAATATTTGTCGGTGAGCGCTCGAAACATTTGGGCAGGTGGTACACTCGCTGCACGAAGCTTATCAAGCTCCTTGCCCTTGATAGCCAGCTTGTTCTCCACCTTCTTGCGCGAGGCCTCCGCAGCGGCTCGGAGCTTGTCGGCACGCTCGCGCGCCAGCACAGCAGGGTCGTCCAGCTTCCAGAGGGGGCCCTCTGGCCGATCCTCGAGACGCACGCCGAGCGCCGGAAGAACATCATCTCGCACCCCGTCACAGAGATCGAGGTAGGATGCCACTCCCTTCTGGCGAGCTGCGGCCGAAGAAACTGCATCAACCCACTGGGACATGGCGTCAAGTACGCGTGGGAGCACTGAAGCCTTCTCCGCCGCCTGCCCGCGCACCCGCAACTTAGTCTACACCTTTTACAAGGCTGCTGCGGCGGCGGCAGAGGCTGCTGCGGCTGCTGCGGCTGCTGCGGCTGCTGCGGCTGCTGCGGCTGCTGCGGCTGCTGCGGCTGCTGCTGCTGCTGCTGCTGCTGCTGCTGCGGCTGCTGCTGCTGCTGCTGCTGCTGCTGCTGCTGCTTTTGAGGCGGTAACTGTGGTAGTGGTGAGGGCAGCAGCAGCAGCAGTAGCGTCCGCCGCCGTCGCACCGATTTGGGCGCCACAGGACATGCAAGCACAGGGTGCAAGACAGGACCTGCGTGGATAGCCTGGCGAGAGTGCCGGCGCGGCACTCGGCAGCCTTGTTGGTGAACCACTCAGCCACTTCCTTGCTACGAGCACCCACGCGTACCGTCTCTCGAAAGGCACAGAAGGCGTCCAGAGCTGCGGCGAGCAATTCCTCCTGGTCTCCAACCCCCTGTGAAGCGACGAAGGGGAAAGTGGTCGAATCGTCATCTATGCCGAGAGTTTTGAAGATTTTGCCTACATAGCAGGCGGCTTTGTTGATAAGAAGAAATTTAGCGTCCGCACCGCAGGTATTCATGTAGACATTCACCGCCCCGACGAGCTCCTGCAGCTTGAGGAGCACCTGCGGGGTGTTGAAGTTGTCCGTGAGCGCAGCCGCGACGGCACGCTGTGTCTCTTCGACCTTCTTGTTTAGCGCCACATCCTCGATACCCCACGCCTGATTCTTGTCAGCCACTGACTTAAGGTCCTCCCGCGCTAGTCCCGAAACCGCACCGAAAAAGTCCTTGAACGTCTTTTCCTTGCCGACGGCCACGTCCAGCGTATCCTTTGAAAAATACATCGGCTGGTCCCACTGGTGCATCATGAAAAGGATGCGCAGCTGGCGTGCAGAGTAAGGTGGCAGCGTCACACTCTCATCTTCAGAAATCTTCATGACACTCCCGCCGTTGAGCACCTCACGGATGGTAAAGAAATTTTTGAGAGACTTGGACATCTTTTGGTAACCAATGTACAGATGACCCGAGTGCAAAAAGTAGTTCACCCACTGTTGGTGACCAAAGTAAGCTTCAGCTTGTGCCAACTCATTATCATGATGCGGAAAGCAAAGATCGATGCCACCACCATGAATATCTAGAACGTCTCCGAGCAGCTCGCTCGCCATGACCGAGCACTCGATGTGCCACCCAGGCCTCCCACCGCCCCAGGGGCTGACCCACGACGGCTCCCCGTCCTTAGACTTCTTCCACAGCGCAAAATCCATTTCGCTTTTCTTTCCCTCGCCCGACGCGAGCGCACCCTCGCCTTCGGCCATAGCCGCGAGCACAGAAGCGGCGTTCCACGAGAGCTTGCGATAAGCGTGCTTCTTACTGAACTCGCGGATGTCAAAGTACACTGAACCTCGGGCCTCATACGCATATCCATTTGCGATTATCTGCTCAATGTAGGACACGATCTGCGGCATAAATCTGCGAGAGCAGCTAGGGCTTCACATTTCTGTCGCCAGTCCCTCTGTCTGGCAGCGGGAAACGGTGCTGGGCTATCGCAGTGCATGGGCAGGAGCGAGTACTCTGTGACACGAGTGAGGACGTCCGGGACACGGACGCCGAGGGCCTTCATATCCTCGAGGTACTCTTTTTCGTACAGCGCTGCGTGTGCACGGAAGATGCTCTGGTCGCGCACGTCGGCCCCCTCAGCCGCGTCCAGCCCTGCGGCGATGAGGTCTCCCACCTTGTTGAGCAGAGCGTCGACCCCGCCGCCCGCCCCACTGTCAGCGTCCGCTATCGCAGCCTCGTAGCCCACCACTAGGCGGTATTTGTAGTTCGCCGTATCGATTTCCTCCTGGATCCCTGTTCGCATCCCCGAACGCGTCTCCTGCGCCAGACTCGCCTCGAGCTTCGTCACCTGCCCACACCCTTCGTGTCTCAGCACTGCTCTCGCGCTTGCACGCTGACTGCATCTTCGCGTAAATGGGCGCACCTTGGCGATGTGAGCGGCTTTGGCCCGCTCTAGCTCTTCCTTGCCGTCAGCAATCACCTTTGAAAGTGACGGCTTGCCGGCACGGTACTTGGCGAGCAGATGGTTGCGGCGGGCGCGCAGGATGATCTTGTCATCGACATCAGTTACGTTCATGACACAGAACACGTCATACCCGAAGAAAGATTCAAGGATTCTCCGGATCACATCGAACGCAACATACGTGCGCGCGTGCCCAAGGTGCGAAGAGTCGTAAACGGTTGGCCCGCAGATGTACCACCGCACAGTATTTCCATCCTTCGGACGAAACTCAACTTTGCCCCCTGTCAGCGTGTTAGACACCATCGGAGTTGGACGGAGAAGTGGCATGTCCCCTTTCACTGCCGGGGTCCATGCGGGACGCTCCAGGGTACTGGCGTCAGCCATCCCTGTACCACCTGCACCGTCAACGCAGATGAATACTAGCTGGTAATGCAGTGGCTCGCGAAAAGATCGCGTTCAGGAAGACGAGATGCTATGTAGCTGCATTAGTCGCTTGCCAGAAGGAATGACCCTGTTGTTGCATAAAACTGCATTGTGGCAGGGCTTCGGTGCGAACCTCGAAGTTGACTGAGGCGGAGCTCGGGTATGAATCGACCACAACTCGGCCGAATTTGAGGTTTGCTGTGAGGCTCACGGGACCAAGCACGTGAGCTGGCAGGAAGGGAAAGGCAGAGTCCGGTCAGAAAGCAACGTATCGGTGATGGCGATATCGTTGCTCCTTGTGCCCTGCCCGACTGGGTGGTCTGGCAGTGTCCAAGGCAAAAAGCACGTGAGAGTGTTCATGATTTTCAGATTTTTGCACTATCTTTCGGGCCCGCCTCCGAGGGATTTCTTCCGAGCCGGTGGTTCCAGCGTGGTGGCTCCGTGCTCCCACCTTCCGCCAGAATCCGGAAGTCCGGCAGTTGGCTTCCGCGGAAGCGGAAGCCAAATCCCGCCAGGCTTCCGTGCTTTCCCCAACCCTACTGTCCACCGAGCTACCAGCTCCCTGGCCTCGGGATACCTGTAGCTAGAGGGGAACGAGCTTGCCAGCCAGCTGTAGTCAGCTGAGTTTCCCATTCCCATGGCTCGGGTGATCGCCAGTTATTTCAAGCTGCTAGTAGCTTGAGTAATGTCCTTCGATCCCATCTGTAATTGTTGGTTCAAGGAAACTTGCCGAGACCCTCCGTCTCAAGGCCTTGAAGGTTGAGGCTGTGGACTTACCCGATTTGAATTGCAGTGAGTCTGTAGCGCACGATGTTTCTATGCAGCCCGTACGTTGTGAGACTGCTTCCCGTGTTGTTGCTCCTTCACCTTCAGCCTTCAAGTACTGGGGCGGTTGCTGGCGGTGCACCTCTTCCTTTCGGACAGCCCGCACCTGGCCTTGAGCTGGTGTGGGACAGGTTAGGAACGCTTGTTACTTCTGCGTTGTCAGCAGAGCAGACGGAGCTGGAGGTGAGAACGACCGTATGGACTATCATGAGTCTTCTGTAACCCCTCTGCGCGGCCAACCAAAAGCTCGGGTCCTGTTGCTCAGTTCTCCAATCTAACAGGTACGCATTGCCATGCACCCGCCGGAGGCAGCAGGCACGCAGCTGAATCTGGGGCTGCCGAGCGGGGTACCCAACGCCGCCCGTGCTCACCGCCACCCCAGCATCATGCGCAGTGGTCAATGCGCGAGGTCACTGGTGCTGCGCTGGCCACCGCTAGGTACCAAAGGATGCCTTTGATCGATGCCTCGGGGCGCTACAGCGCAGCAGCCAAGAGGGCCACATGTCTGCTCACAACGCGTGTCCTCTTGAGCACGCGTTGCCCCTTCCAGGTGTGACCCTGATTTGAATCGATGGCACAGGCGGGCACTGGGAGAGGAGCGGAGCCGGGACCTGGGGTTCTCTTCGCAAGTGCGCCTCTCGATCAGTCAGGGCGGGGAAGAAACGTGGATTGTCAAGCGTCTACTGAGCCGCCAGGATCTGGTGGCCACCCCTGTTGGGACAGCGTCGGACCCTACACTGCTGCTAGACCAGCTGTGCCACATGCGCTTCTCGCACAAGACCGAGGAGCGGATCGCGCCGCCACCTCCAGAGATGCTGGGCGCGCTGGAAGGCGTGCGGGACAAACGGCGCTGGTCCTTCATCTACAAAATGTGGCGATTCGACCTCTCCCTTGTCAGGGGTGCGCCAGTTGTTGCGTACGAAGAAATCGACACTGCCCGTTAGACACCTATCCCTCTTCTCCCTTACCCCCCCTCAATCTTCTCGCAGCCCCCTCGGTGATGACCTCCATGCTGCTGGCAGTCACGTGGGCCGATGATGCTTGCGAAATCGAGATGGAGCTGCTGCCATCGGAGGTATCGCCCTTCACCTGAGCGAGGGAACATCTCTCCTGCTGGACAATCGCATGTCACATAGCGGATGGACGATGGCCAGGGTGTGCCAGTCGCGGAAAGCAATGCAGTGCTGCTCAGAATAGTGGGGTCTGGTGTTTTGGCTTTGAGCAGGTGTCGGGCTCGACGCCGGCGGCCTACCTTGGGCACTCTATGCTGCTCAAGGCTCAGGACCTTGCGGCCATGCTCCTCCTGAGTCCAGCTCGCCCGCAGCTTCAAGTGCTTGGTACTGCGCCCAAAGCCGCTACTCCGGTGCCAGGCCGCACTCTTGTCGACTCTGCGACGAAGCTGGGCTCCACGGGGGTACCCAGCGGGCCGGTTGCTGCTGCTTCTTCAGGGGGATGGGACGAGGTGGGAGATGTGCACGTGAGCCAGACAGATGGGCAAACAGGCGCAATGGGAAGACAGGGACAGGCTAGCTGGGGTGCAGGGAGGGCGGGCTTCGTGAGGGGAGAAAATTGTGAGCAAGAATCGTCAGAAGCAGCTGGCCGGCTTCATCCGAAGCGTAGCATGTGGTAGGCTACCATGTCAAGTTCCTTTGCGCATTTCTTTTTAGGGGTGATTCACAGCATTGCTTCGTTGTCCAGGGTTCAATGAATAAACAGCTTTGAAAGCAAATTGTAATGGGTTGCAACTTGCAAGAGCTTGGGCCTACGTTACGCGGCGGGCAAACTGGCGCGGCATGCGGTACTTTTTGAGAACCTGAAGCACGCGCCCACGTGCGAGCTGCGTGCCAGCTCTGTTTTCATCCTGTAGCGCCCGGCACGTTCAGTCAGCATGAGTGAGCGCAGCACCTTGGGCTGTGCGGTAGATTGAGGCTGCTGAGGGTCGCACCTGGTCCCCGAATTGCTCGAGCGCTTTCCTGATCTCCGTCTGAAGGCCCTCCCCCATCCCAATCGATTCGAGCCCCGCAATCACCTGTTCGTTGTTGACTGTCAGCACCTTCCCATTGCGAGTCCTCTTCTCCCTCATGCAGTTGTGCAGGGCTAAATCGTCGAAAGCTTATGGGGCGAAAGCTCCGAGGGAGGGAGTCCCACAGTGTCCACGTCGAGCAGGCTGCTCAGAGCCTCATTAGTAGATCCATTGGATTGATCAGCAGAGCCATCCAAACGGTCAAGCAGCGGAACCCACTCGTCCTCCTCCAATTGCCGTACTGCATCCAACGCTGCGCCACGCAAAAAGCTCCCTTTAGTCGAGATGCATGAATGTGTCAAAACGCGCCAGTAAATTCCCGCACCCATGTTACGCGAGAAAAAAAGTGAGAAATGTGGCAGAAGATATGACCAGCGTTCTTGAAGAGCTCGTGGAACGTGACCGCCGTGAAAACCGTGCCGAGCACTTCGAAGACAGTCTTACCTGACTGCGCAAGGGCCGTACCGTAGTGGATGAGCTCGCAAGCATCCTCCCCAAGAATGTGAACACCAAGAATACGCCCCGTCGGTTTTTCGAAAACCAACTTCAAAAGACCGATGTTGCATCCCTGGACGCGCCCGCGAATGGTGGAAGAGTATGGCGCAATCGCCTCACCGACCTCGACCTCCGCCCAACCGTCGGCAAGATCCCGCTCGCGGGTCCGTCCGATGAAAGACACCTCCGGATTAGTCCAGATACCCACTGGGTAAGAGAGGGGTGACATCAGCATACTTGCAGGGTCCTTTTTGTCGCTAGAACGCATCCAAGTCCCAGGATAAACCTGCCGCCGCGAGCCCCACCTGTCACCTCGAGTGTGCACCCACGGGACGTAGCAGCAATGCGCTGGGCAGACGGGTCAGATACCTCGGTCTGGTAGTCAAGAATGCGCTTCACAGCATCATTGGCCTGTTCGATCCCGGTACTTGCAAGCGCAGGCGCTCCGAGCACGTCGCCGGCCGCGTAGATCCCAGGAATTGCAGTAGCTAGGCCCGAGTCCACGGGAACCGATCCGTCCTTGTTTAGCGTGATCCCCAGCGATTCGAGCCCCAGCCCTGACCCCGAACCCACAGAGTCCTCCGCGTTAGATTTCTAAAGCAGGCGCTCCCCGGGCAAGTGGGTGAGAGACCGTCGGTATTGGCAGAGCGTCCAGTTGCGGTCATCAAGATGTCTGAGCGAATCTCAGAAAGAGGCTTCCCACTGCTTGCTTGCTTCACCTTAATCGAAATAGGGCGCCGCGGCCCACCCGCACGACCTTGTGGGGGCTCAAGCACCTCCTCAATCTGCGCGTCAAAAATAATGCGCACTTTGTTGGTGCACAAGTCACGTTGTAGCCCAAGGGTGATGTCCCGATCCACGCCAATGCGCTTCAGCGCCGCCTCAAGCGACTTCGAGCGCACTATCATCGTTACCCGGCAGTCTAGCGTCGAGAAAATCTTTGCGTATTCGATCGCTATGATGCCTGCCCGAGCCGTCTCCACTTACTGTCGTGTCGGCAGAGCGCTAGTGTTCTGTGTGACGCAGCGGGGGTGGGGAGGGCAGACCAGCGCCGACAATGGTCACACTTCTTGGGAGAAAAGAGAGATTGCGAATGGTGTCCGAGTCGAAGACACGCTTATCGTCGTAAGGGATCCCCGGAAGCCGGTAAGGACGTGAGCCTGTTGCGATAATCGTCGCTTTGCCTTTGACGTCGACAGTGCGCGCGGAGTCTAGAAAGGTCACGCGGGTCGTCTCGGGATCGACGATGGATGCGGTGCCTCGGAGATGAGGAATGCGACTGGCCATCACAACTTCGAGATTTGATTGCCCGCAGAGTTTGACGATGTCAGAGGTGAGGGCCTCCACCTGCACCAACGCTCGCCCTCGCTTATCGGTTGCTCCAACGAGGGTCCCGCATGCGTATTCTGCAGGAGCAATACCTGTTTCCATACAGTTTCATCCCGTAGACCCATTTCACGTAGGGTCCGCACGTCAATCTTCTTGGCCGCATCTCTCAGGGCCTTCGAAAACAACCCTGTTGGCCCCGAAAACTGCACCTTTCCTTTCTCTGTTCCATCCACAATCAGGCAGGTCCTCCCGCCCGCCGCCGCCGCCAGGGCTGCAGTCAACCCGGTAGGGCCCGCGCCTATCACGATAAGGTCATAATTCTCCCGCAACATCTTCAGCCCATAGATCCCCGCCGATGCATGCGTGCGGACTGCAGCCGGGGCAATTCCCCTTGCTGACGAAAGGAACGGAGCCGTCTGGACAAATGCTGACGAAAGGAACGGACGAAAGGAACATGCTGACGAAAGGAACGGAGCCGTCTGGACAAACGCGTGCACCGGTGCGCCAGGGATGAAAAGAAGGACTGACATCGCAGCCGATATCGTGGCGAAGCACAGTCGCAAGTGCGCCATCCCTCTTGAGCCCAGGAGGCCAAATTACGGAAACTCCCCGTCGTTTTTAGGCTCCAGTGAGGAGTTCAAGTTTTGACCCGTTCGCTCCAGCTGGTCCGTTGTCGCTGCGAGCTGCGGTAGAACGCAATGTCAGATGATGATGACGACACAACAAATAAGAAGGGGTTCGTCGCGGGGTTGAAGAGTCGTCTTCTTGGGGCCAAGGATGATGCCGAGGAGACCGACCCTCTTGATGAGAAGGAGGAGGGTCCTGGGATGATGACCACAGCGGTGGGCATGCTCTCCAAGCTGGGTAAGTTGGCCAAGGGTGATGATTTGGGTGATGAGGATGATGAGGACAAGTATGTTCGGGCGGCCGAGATGGAGCTTGAGGAGGGTGAGGCGCCAGAGGCAAGGAAGTGGACGGATGCGGAGTTCGAACTCAAGAAGCACGACCTCGAGAACTGGCGCGACTTCCAGAAGCCGAGGGATTGGTGGCTCAGTGCCGAGGAAGCCCTGCCGATTTTGCAGGCCGAGCGCGAAATGGTGCGGGAAGACGCCTCAAGCAAGCCAAATTTCGTGACAGCGGGACTGCTGGCGGCGAACCGCTTCATTACCGAGCAGGTTAAGGCGCTGACGGAGCAGAACACGAAAGAGCCTCCCAAATTCCGCGACGGCATCGAGGCAATTGTGCACGTTCTCCCTCCTGACACTCAGCGTGTGCTCCACAGCAAGGTGTGCAGGGCTGCGCGTGACGGAGATATTGAGGTGCTCAAGTCATTGCTTCGCTTCGAGATCGACCTAGATACCTCGGACCAGTTCGGGACCCCGCTCCACTACGCCGCTTCCTTCGGCAGGCTCGAGGTGCTGGATCGCGTTGCTATCACGGCTTCTGACTTTCCCTATATTTGCTGGTTGCATCACTTCTTCAAGTAGTTGCAATATGAAAAGCGCAGCGAACATGTGTCGGCGGATCTCAAGCTGCGTGCATGGTGCACGGTGCGGCAGATTTGCAAGTTCCTGCTAGACAAGGGCGCATATCCTGGAACACCAAATTACAAAGAGCAGACACCGCTTCATCTGGCAACAGTGAAGGTGGGCCATGCCACATACCAGGGGCTAGTGCGATGGAAGTAGCCGGACTTGTCAATATCAATGAGCACACGTGACGCGTGGCCGATAGGACCATCGCTATGTGGTGGATCTTTTGCTGCGGTACGGCGCGCCAGTCGACGCCGTCGAATCGGGCGGCTGGTGTCCACTGCACGTTGCCGCCCAAAACGGTACCCGCCCAAGCCCTTACTGCGCCGTGGATTCCGCTGCGTGACAATTCGGGGCCTGCAGGATTCCTCAAGACAGTCGAGGTGCTCATCATGGCAGGTGCCAACTGCGACCTCCAGAATCGAATCGGCTGGACGCCTCTTCACTTTTCCGTCCTTGGCATGCACCACCAGGTCCCCGCGCTGAACTGGGGAGCGCCACATTCCTTTTGCCTCATAGTTTCGTGGGAGAGCGGGTTGCACTGTGCAGATTGCGAACATTTTGAACGAATGACGGAATGTCATGGGTCTACTGTGCAGGTCATGGAGCGGCTGTGTTTGAATGGAATGGCGCAGCCCAACATCGGGTGCACTCGAACTGTCAAGATGAAGGTGGACGTTGGAAACGGCACTGTCGTCGACTTCCAGTGCGTCCAGGGCGACACCCCTGCTCACTTCGCGGCGCGACTCGGATATTTCATGTGTATGAAGATATGTCTGGACAACGGTGGGATAGTTGCCACGCAGAATAATCGGAAGCAGACGGCAATGCACGTGGCACTTGCGACGGTCGACAAGCGGCTGATCGAATTGATGCTGGAGTATGGGGACGACTGCATGGCACTCGAAGATGACGAAGGGAACGATCCTGTCGATGCATGCAACTCGGTCATCGTCGCACACATGGGGCAGGACAAAGATTCGGTGGCCAAGCAACTGGCTGTGCAAGAAATCAAGTCACTACTCAACAAAGCAGCAATTGCCCGGAGCAAGGCTGCGCACCACAGGCTGATCGAGGAGGCAAAGCTGGGGATTTCTCGGAGAAGGAATGAAGTCGGCGGTGATGCCGAAGATGAAGACGAAGGCAACGAGGTGGAGAAAATGCAGAGCGACGTAAGGGATGTGGAGTCAGATGGTAAGAGCATGCAGGAAAAGCTGTCTTCGATGGCTGTCGAACTGAAGGCAGCGCGTGCTGAGGCACGTCAGGCACAGCACCAGAGCAGACTCAAGACACACTCGCTCAATGAGGTGCTGCTCGAAACGAAGCGCCGGCTCGCAGAGGCAGAGTATATGCTGCAGAAAGAAAGAGAGACACGAGCGGGCATCGAAAGAGAGTTGCTGGGTCTAGCATACGGTGATGTCGCGGAAGGGGGGACTGCCTCGTGGCGCGGGGCTTCTCAGGGCAGAGCTTCACTGTCATCGCGTAGTGGGTTGCGTGGGGACACGCCGCCTCAAGTCATGCGGCTCGAGTCCGCGCGGCTGAGGACCCCAGTCACTGAGGCGGAGGAGGAGCGACTTTTGCGGGAAAGAGAGGTTCTTTTCGAGGCTGAAGAGCCTCAAGAAGACCTTGTCGCTACTCTCCGCTCATTCGAGGACGACACGCAGTGACCCTATGGACACGATTGCGTCCATAGGCTATAAATCATCAGAGGGTCAGGTGGGTGACTGGCAGCGTGATGCTCGAGCTGCGAGGCTTGGTATGAGTGCATGTTGCTCCCTGCTGCTAGTTTCTTGAATCAAAGGGTTGGGTTCATGCCTTTACAGAGCAAAAATGATCCTGCCGGAAAGTTTCACCATGCAAACAATAGAAGTGCGAAACCTAGCATAGTCATTGGGACCTTCAATTTTCACAAGCTTGGGAACCAATCCCAACTTTCATTATGCTCAACACAATCACACAGTAGGAGCCTCTGGCGCGTCAAGTTCGCCGTCAACCCAAGGGGTTTCAGAACCAGCAGAAGTAGAGCGCTCAATGGCCCCGTCTGTCGGACTTTGATCGACATGGCCGCCTGGCGGCCCGGCGGACGATAGATGGCGGGATGCTTCCAAAGAATCGTTGGCAGATGCGCTGGAGGGCGGAAGCGAGATCTGCGAGGTTTGCGTGGCCTTGGAACCGCGACGAATGGGGTCGATCAAAGCGGTCATGCTCTCCATCGAGCGGATTGACAGGCGACGGAGACCACGCTGTGCTGCTGTCATGACCTGTTGCAAACGATTCTTCTTGCGCTGCTCCGTGTACCGGGCAAGGTTCTCCTGTAGTCGAAGGCTTGCGCCGCTGAGGCTCTGCGTGCGACGCAGCTCTATGCTGGCGACCCACGGCTGGCGGAGGCACTCTGCTGCTGGTGGTCGGCTGGCCGGATCGAGCTTCAGGACAAATCTGATGAAAGCCTTTGCTTCGTCGGACACGTGATCCCATTCGGGAGAAGGAAATCCATACTTCCCCTTGCGGATCGCCGAGTACATCGCCTTCTGGTTCTCAAGCTGGAACGGCTGGTACCCGCAGAGTAATACATAGCAAATAACTCCAACCGCCCAGATGTCGACCTTGGCTGAATATGGAATCCGCTCGTCGTCAGTGTCTTCAAGTGCCGCGATGACCTCTGGTGCAATGTATTCGGGTGTGCCACATGCAGTCAACATCTGCCCCCGAACAAGCGTGTTACAATTTACGCGGCCCCGTACCTCTCACCACCGTCCCCAAGCAGACAGGGCAATGGGAAGGATCGGCTGTATCATGAACAGAACGCACCACATTCTGAGACATGCCGGCCTGAAATGTGGAGAGTCCAAAGTCGGCCAATTTCAGCACGTTGTAGTAGTGCGATGTCTGGTCCGCGCTCTTCATGAGGAGGTTCTCAGGTTTGAGATCACGGTGGCAGATGCCACAGGAATGAAGATAACCTACTGCTTCAAAAAGCTGTTTGACCAGAGAGGCTGCGTCTTTCTCACTGAATGCCCCATTTGCAATGACGCGGTCAAAGAGCTCTCCACCAGACGCAAGCTCCTGAACCAGGTAGCATTTGTCCCGGTCCTCGAATACATCATATAGCTTGATGCAGCCCGGATGGTCCACTGCCTTCATCACCTGTCCCGCCGGTACGGCTAAATTAAATCCGCTTGCTATGATCGTGTCTGACGTTTTGCAGGGCGACGGTCGAGTGGGCTCAGGGACCTTGATCTCCCTACAAAGTGTGTCGTACTCGAACTTTGGGCTCTTTCGGTCCATGACCTTAATTGCCACCAGCTCCCCAGATTTCCTTTCTTTCCCCAGCTTGACCTTGGCGTGACTTCCCCTTTAAGTCGCAAGAAGTCACTTGTATGATTCGTCCGTCCGGGTAACTTTCACTCAAGTCACAAGCATGACTGCCCGGGTAATTTTCATTCAAGTCACAAGCATGACTGGCTAACAGCAGTTGAAGGGAGAAAGACAGCGCACCGTCCCAGTGTCTCCAGAAATTCGTAATTCTGGTCCACCTGATGTGCGAGCAAAGATTGAAGAGCTGGTGAGGAAGATGGACGGTATGGCATGCATGCAGCGAAAGGGGCGAGCACCTTGTCTGGCCGATTCCGCCACTCAAATTTAGTCGCCATGATCTTGGGCTCCATGGGCTCCATCTGAGCAACATCCAGTCAGGGAAGAAGCGAGCTCGCGTTGCTTTGGGTGGCTGCAGTAAGTGCGTCAATAAACGAGCCAATAGCAATCACGACTGGCACGGAACCTACCCCGTAATCTGACGATGCTCCACATCCCATCGTGCCGCAAGAACTTTCCAAACCGCTTGACTGTTGACCAAGGCCTAATGAAAGACGCTTGTAGATATTCAGTCGAATGCTGGCTTGGGTACCACGCCGCGGATTAACGATGGTGTCAACGCCAGGACCTCTCACCGGCAGTCACACCCTGGGAACAATAGCGTCTTGCCTTCCGTGGAAAGGGAGAAGATGGCCGCGCCAAGCAGTAATGGCACGTCGCTAGCAGGAAGAAACTGCAAATTGAAGCAGACCCTCGGCAGCTCCGCTCAGAATGCGATCATCGCGCCCCTGGTCCTGATGAGGTGCAACCTTCAGAGCTCCTCCGTAACTCCCGAGTTCTGTAGGGAAACTCCCCGTAACTTCTTACGGAGGGCCCGCCTCGGAGTTATGTATTTGTGAAATTTGTATCGTCGGTGGGGCAGGGGCTGCGGTGCCCCTGCCCCGGCCGCGTTTCCCCCGGGCGTGGGCGCGACGCTGGCCCTCCCGCCTCTAGCGGCGCCCTCGGTCCCAGTGGTGCAGGTGG
>Ga0115567_10003803_pt1 | contig 14802 bp, 14 predicted proteins | sample COGITO_mtgs_1204_2_FD_88679 | JGI IMG/M metagenome (GOLD analysis project Ga0115567, IMG submission 88679) | Pelagic marine microbial communities from North Sea - COGITO_mtgs_120412 | ecosystem: Environmental > Aquatic > Marine > Epipelagic | place: Germany:Helgoland, sampling site Kabeltonne... | reverse complement strand
TTTTCACAATCAATCAGTAAAGTGGATATGGACTCATCACAAAAGATTTAAAGTACAGGCTATCGAGGACTATGATCTAGTGGTCGTGGATGAAATTATATCCCCATTTCAATTACCGGCTATTAACAAGCTTCTTAGTAAAAATAAAAAAGTTGCTCTAGCGTCACACCTTCATCCAGCTTGGATTAAAATTCTTTGCCCATTCACTCCGACTCTTTCTTTCAGTACCGATACTTCGGCAGAAAAAATTCGTCGTTATCTAGATAGGAAAGAGATCTCATATTCTGCTAAATCTATTTTTTCTTTTTGTAAAACCTATGGGGCTAATTATGTCGACCTTCAATGCATTTTGGAAAATCTCCCCGGCAAAAGTTTTGATGATGCATTAAAATGGAATCAAAAATTCAATACCATTAAAAGCTTCAAACCCGACAAATGGGAACCTTCCTTACCTCGATTAAAATTTGACTAAACCTCGATTTTCAAATGCCTAAATTTGTCGCTCGCGGTATACTTTAAAATAAAAATTTCCCGTTCTTGCTCTCAAGTCCCATGGATGCTTGGATGAACAACTCAAAATGGAAGATAAAGAAACAGAGTTTTCACTCGATTCACCCAAGCAAAAAGGCGAGGCACGTCGTCCGCTTGCCGAACGTATGCGCCCCCGATCTATCAAAGAGGTCGTGGGTCAATCTCACATTCTAGGTGAAGGCTGCTTATTGCCCAACCTGATCAAGGAAAACCGGGTGTCCAATCTCATCCTCGCCGGTCCGCCGGGCTCTGGAAAGACCACACTTGCTTCTGTGATTGCCGCCGAAGGCGATTGCAAACTCCTAAAGGTCAATGCTGTTACCTCTAATGCAGCCGAACTACGCGAGACCCTCAAACTTGTTCGATATTACGGTTCCGAAAACTGTTTTCTTTTTGTCGATGAACTCCATCGATTCAATAAAGCACAACAGGACCTACTCCTTCCTGATGTCGAATCCGGTGATGTACGACTAATCGGTGCAACAACCCATAACCCCCGCTACTACATCATTGACCCCCTGCTCAGCCGTTGCCAATTAATTTCACTGGAACCAATACCCCCTGAATTTATTGAAAATGCTCTAAAATCGGCCTTAAGGGATTCTGACCGTGGACTGGGTGCGAGATCATGCACTGCGAGTAAGGAAGTTATCAAACAAATTGCCTTACTTGCAGAGGGTGATCTAAGGAAAGGATTTAATTTTATCGAAACCATAGTTGAGGCCCTTCCACAAACGACCAAGATTAATGAGGAACATGTCGCCGGGTTTTGTAAGGAACGCAGTATTCGTTACGATCGGGATGAAGACGAGCATTACAACACAGCCTCCGCTTTTATCAAAAGCATGCGTGGCAACGATCCCGATGCCGCCATTTACTGGCTAGCCAAAATGCTCGCTGGTGGAGAAGACCCTCGGTTTATCGCTCGCCGCCTCGTAATCTTTGCTTCCGAAGATGTCGGCTTGGCCGACTCCCGGGCACTCCTTATGGCCGATGCAACCTTCCGGGCATGCGAAACAATTGGACTGCCCGAGTGCGAACTAAACCTCGCACATGCCACGCTTTTTCTCGCAACCTGTCCCAAGAGTAATAGCGCCACTCTTGCCATTAGCAAAGCCAAGCAGGCAATCCAGGACAGTCCCGTACAATCCGTTCCCTCGTCTATTCAAGACCGTCATGGAAGAAATAAAAACCACCGGGACACCAAAGACGCATCCTACTTATACAGTCACGATTTCCCGGAGAATATTTCCGGGCAACAATACCTCAAAAAACCACTCGATCTTTATTACCCAAAAAATTCTGGAGCCGAATCTGCCATTACTGAACGATTAACCAAATGGAAAAAATTGAGGAGTAAAAACGCGAAAAAATCCTAAATTAATTCCCGAAATGGGTTTAAGAATGTAACAACAAACCACTTCATCAAAAGAAAAACAATGGGACAATTACTAAATGCGGAACCGGAAAGAAGTAAATTTTCTTCGATTTCAAAATATATGTTCTGGTTAATGCTTCGAAACTTCGCAACCAGGCAATGGGTATTTTCAAAACCGGGTCTCGAAACGGGCACTCGAATGCTTACCTTACCGGGATGTATTATCGCATCCCCTTCCCGACCGCATGACGACGAAACCACCGAGGACTATGTTCATTTCTGGGTCAGGGATGGTGCCCTGACCGTAAATGAGTGCATTTACCATGATCTTCCAACCAAAGAAATGCTAGATGATTATATAAGCTTTAGTTACACGGTACAGGAAACTGCGACTAGAGCAGGAAGAGGTGCCCATGCCTGTTTCAATATTGACGGAACCCTGCGATCCTGGGGCGAACAAGGAGATGGTCCAGGATTACGTATTTTATCCATTTTGGAAATTTGGGATCAATTGAGCGAAGATGCAAAGTCTATTGCCCGCAAGATTCTAGTAAGGGACCGACAGTACATCATCGATAACTATGATAGTGACACAGACAATGCGTGGGAAGAAATCTCAGGTAAAAGTTTTTTTTCACGGACTGCTCAAAGACAGGCAATTGATAAGCTGGAAAAAACCTCATCCCAAACGGGTGTTGATCCTGAGGAAAAAACTCCTGCAATCATTGAAGCTTTAACCACATTATTGGAGCAACATTGGGCAAGTGATCTTGGACATTACCGTTCAATTTTGGATGGAAAAGCCAAAAATGGGGCTTTAAGGGGACATGAACTCAATATCGATATTGTTTTTGCATGCACATATAATAATTTACCCTGCTTTGATGAACGCATGCTTGCCACCGTAACGAAACTGAGAGAAACATTTGAAAAGCTCTACCCGATAAACGAGCAAGATCGGGCACTTGATATTGGACCATTAATTGGACGGTATCCTGGTGATAAGTATGATGGAACCGTAAATCAGGGAGAAGATATAGGCCATCCATGGCCTCTCTGTACCGCAAACTTGGCACGATTCTACTACCAATGCATGATTGAAATCGCCAAAATTCCGAGCGTATCCATTGTCGAAACAATGGAACCTTTTTTCCAACAGATTGGCTTCAATCACAGTGGAAAGATTGATAAATCATCCCCTGAATACAAGGACTTACAAAATTGCCTATTAATTGCAGGTGATAAGTTGATGCGTGCAATCGTATACCATTCCGATCACTTGGAATTAAGTGAGCAATTTGACCGTACCCATGGAATTTGTATGAGTGTAAGAAGCCTAACCTGGTCGTACTCCTCGTTTATTGCCTCTTCACGAATTCGCGAAAATGCAATATCTCAGCTTTAATAGTTTTTAAATACTGATCAATGGTAAGTTCGAGGGTCTAAAGTAAACGCATTCAATTCTTGGTCGTTTTAACCCGAATCTTATTTCTGCCAACCGTTTTGTAACTTAGATTTTTGATCGCCGCTTTTGCTTCGTTTACATTGGGCATTTCAATAAACCCAAATCCTTTTGATGAGCCACTTTTTGGGTCCATCACCACAGTGCAATATTCAATTTCACCAAATTCCTTAAATATAGTTATTAGCTCTTCCTCTGTTGTTAATCGATCTAAGTTGCGTACAAGTAATTTCATTTAATTATTATTTCTTAAACAGATGGATAAAGCCCCCGTTTGAAACTGATACTCTAATTAGTTTGCGTCCTAGTTAAAGCATTAAAGAACATAAGTTCATTTTCTCCTTTTTCTGGGTTTTAAAATTTTTCAACTACATAACCAATTTAGATTTTCATCTAAATTAACTTTAATCACTGAGTGGAAATTGATCGCTAAATAAAGTAAGTAAGAATAATAAATTACGAAGAGATTACTACCATTCATAGATTCTTTATGGTTGTCGTAATTGAATAATAGGGAAAAGGGGTAGTAGCCTTAAATTAGGGTAAGGGAAAATATGAAAAAAACATTTCAACTAGCACACGAGAAAATTAAATATCCTCGAATGATCGAGTCCGTTAAAGCGGAAGTCAGAAAACATTTAAAACGTTGCCGCAGAAAGAGCCTCCCCAAAGGTGCAGATTACTGGGACTTTGACTGCAAGTTTGGAGACACAGAAAAACATGCAAAAAGTTGTCATCTCGCAGAAATTGATAAAAACATCAACCATGCGGAAGAACGGGAACTCCAGTCATTTTATATCGAAGTGATTGCCACTCCGGGAAAAAGGCAAAAGAAACAAAATTAGGTTCTGAAACTATACCGATAGGTTCGAGCTCTAACTCGCAGGGCGATTTTCACTTGGAATAATATTTCGCCAATGCTTCCGCCACTTTTATGCCATCAATCGCTGCACTCATAATACCACCCGCATAACCCGCTCCTTCACCCGCAGGATAAAGACCAGCTGTATTAACTGACTGAAAGGCCGATGCATCTTTTTCAACATGTCGCCGGATGCGGATGGGTGCACTGGTCCGAGTCTCGACTCCAGTGAGTAGTGCATCGGGTCGGTCAAACCCCTTAATTTGCTTCCCAAATTCAGGTAACGCTTCCTGTATCGCTTCAATCGCATACGGTGGCAAGAGTGTAGGTGCATCCTTTCCTGTCAGGTCAGTCAGCTTAACACCCGGTTTGTAGGAAGGTTTAACCTCGCCCAATTTTTGACTTGCTCGCCCCGCCAAAAAATCACCCACCAATTGTCCGGGTGCAAAATAACTCTCACCCCCTAATTGATACGCAATCGACTCAATGTTTCGCTGAAATGCAAGACCTGCGAGGGGGGTCTTCTCATCCGCCCCAAAATCCTCAGGCTCAATACCAACCACAATCCCGGCATTTGCATTTCGCTCCAACCGTGAGTACTGACTCATTCCATTAGTCACCACACGTCCGACTTCTGAAGTCGCGGCAACGACAGTTCCGCCCGGGCACATACAAAAACTGTACACGCTTCGACCATTCTTTGCATGGTGTACAAGTTTATAATCTGCCGCACCCACATGCTCCACTATTTTATCGGGATGCTGGGGATAACGATCCTCATCCCCAAATCGTGCTCGGTCAATCAATCCCTGTGGGTGTTCAATACGGAAACCGATTGAAAATGGTTTGGGCTCCACAAAAACTCCCCGGGAATGTAGCATTTCAAACGTGTCACGAGCACTGTGACCAACGGCAAGAACAACTTGATTAGCATCGATTTTTGAGCTCTCCCCACTCGTCATATTTACGGTCTGCAATCCTCGAATTTCTCCCGCTTGAACCACAATATTTTCCACGCGGGTAGAAAATCGGATCTCTCCCCCCAGTCGCTCGATCTCACTTCGTAAATATTCAACAATTTTCACCAACCGAAAAGTACCCACATGGGGCTTACTCACATATAAAATCTCTTCCGGTGCTCCTCCTCTGACCATTTCCTCCATAACCTTTCGGCCCAAATGCCTTTTGTCCTTGGTTTGAGTCCATAATTTCCCGTCCGAAAATGTACCCGCCCCTCCCTCGCCAAATTGTACATTGCTTTCTTGATTAAATATTTTATTTCGCCAGAAGCCCCATGTGTCCTTGGTGCGCTCCCGCACCGCTTTCCCACGTTCAATCACCAATGGTTTTAAACCCAGTTGGGCTAAGGTTAATGCCGCGAATAATCCACAGGGACCCGTCCCAACAACCACAGGTCTTTGGTATCCAGGGCTACTTGCATAAGAACTCCCATCAGTCGCAGAAAAAACCGGTTTGTATTCCATATCCGGAGTCTTCTGCAAATGGTTTTTGGAAATAAGTAAGGAAATATCAACATCCGTAGAAAATTGAAGATCTAAAGTATAAATAAAATGAATATTCGACTTTTTACGGGCATCATAACCCCGACGAAAGACATGCAAATTTACTAATTCATCGTCCTCTAAATTAAGAAAAGTTAGAACTTCTGTTCGCAAATCACTTGGCTTATGATCAAGCGGCAACTTAAAATTCGAAAGTCGGTAAGAAACTACAGTAGGATTATTCAAAATAAGTTCTGGGCAAATGGAACATTGCAAATGGGTTTAATCAATCAAATTGAATTCAATTGAATATTCATTATACAAAAAAAATCTCACCCTTGGCAACTCGTCTAACTGAAGAAGTATTAAAACCGGACAAAATTTGCGTTAATTGTATACTGCCCTTTCCAAACTCCATAATTGATTAAAAAAAGATAACATAACTAGCTTGGCTTGACTCTCTCGTCCATCTTCCCAACCTTAAATGCCATGAACATTCGGCCTATCCTTCGCTTCTTTCTTACTTTAGTCTCTTGCACTTTTTCCTTTGCCGCAGATAAAAACATAATCTTTTTCATCACCGATGATCAGTCCCCCACCCTTGGTTGTTATGGAGATCCAATAGCCAAAACCCCTGCGATTGATGCCTTAGCTGCGGATGGCACTTTATTTTCCAATGCATTTGCCACTACTGCAAGTTGCTCGGCAAGTCGATCGGTGGTTATGAGCGGACTTCATAACCACGCCAACGGACAATACGGTCATCAGCACTCTTTTCATAAATTTTCCAGCTACTTTAATGTAATCGGATTATCCCTTCCCCGTAATCTCTCATACGCAGGCTATCGAACAGGCCACATAGGAAAATACCATGTCTCTCCTGAAGAAGTCTTTCGGTTTGAAACTTACCTAAAAGGAAACCCTCGAAACGCGGTTCAAATGGCCGAGCAAACAAAGGAGTTCATAACAGCTGAAAGTGAGAAGCCCTTCTTTCTCTATTTTGCCACCTCGGATCCACATCGTGGAGGAGGGAAAGATAAGAATTCGAAAAGAACGCTCAAGCCCGACCTGTTCGGTAATAAGCCGGACGGGAAATCCCACGACGGAGTTGAGGAGGTCTTTTACAGCCCCAGCGAAGTTCCTATCCCCCATTTTCTGAGCGATACCCCGGAAACCCGGGAGGAACTCGCTCAATACTACCAAAGCGTTTCACGCATTGATCAGGGTTTATCCCGGCTCGTTAAAATTCTAAAAGAAGCCAAACTCTACGAGAAAACAATGATCGTATTTACATCTGATCACGGAATGGCATTCGCGGGTGGCAAAACCACTGTCTATGAGGGCGGATTAAAAGTCCCCTTTGTCGTGCGCAACCCTTATCAACAAAAACGTGGCGTCCAACACTCTGCACTAATTAGCCATATTGATATCACACCCAGCCTGCTTGACTTTGCCGGTGCCATGGACATTCAAAAAAACCGTCCTAAAAATTGGCAAGATCCAAAAAAATCATTTCCTCCACCACATACGGGCGGTCCAAAGGATAATCGTGGTGTAACCGGAAAACTGTCATCGTATCACGGGAAATCCTGGATTCCTATTCTCGGAAACCCCGCAACAAAACACTGGGATGAAATCTTTGCGTCCCATACCTTTCACGAAATTCAAATGTATTATCCCATGCGGGTAATTCGAGATGACCGGTATAAATTAATCTGGAACATTGCCCATCCACTCCCCTATCCTTTTGCTTCTGACCTCTGGGCTGCAAGCAGCTTCCAGGCACAGTACCAAAAATCATTGAGTGCACCTTATGGCAAAAAAACCGTACGAGATTACATCCACCGCCCGGAATTCGAATTCTTTAAAATCGATCAGGATCCACACGAGGCTAAAAACTTGGCTGGTAATTCGAAATACACCGCTATTCTAAATTCTTACAAAGAAAAATTAAAATCCGCCCAATCCAAATTTCACGACCCCTGGATTATGAAATGGAATTATGAATAGTAAGTTTTACAGCGGGCAAATTATTCTGCTTTTTTCAAAAACGGATTTTCGACAATATCCCCATTCAGTGCCATCTCTTCGATATAACGCCCCGCAACTGTTTCAATAAAGTTTGTATTCTCCAACGGAATTGAAGCCAAAAACTTAGAACTTTCTTCCTGTCCGACAACTAAGTAGCCTTCGAATTCCGGGTGTAATTTATTAACCAAAACTGTGCCATCAATGGCAATTGGAATACGGACTAATTGTGCCCGGTCACTCAGAGCAATTGGCTGCTTGGTAATCTTCACCTCAACCGGCAGGATAGAATCGGAGTTAATTTTTACCCACTCTAATAAATTTGAAATGAATCCCTCAGGTATTGCCTGCTCTTGGTTTCCATCAGACACTGTATTCAGTTTCAAACTAATAATTTCCTCTTCTGCTTCTTCCAATAGTTTTTGCAGATCAGATATATCTTCCATCTTTAAGATTAGCTCCTTTTCAATTTCCTCTACTTTTTGACCTGAAACTATTTGCTCTTCCAACAATGCCTGATTTCGCTCTGTAAAATTTTGATTTTCAGATTCTAATTCTTTCCTGAGACCTACCTCTGTCTCTTTTTCCTCGATGAGTACAACAATTTCATCATTCAACGCCTCCATTTCCTCGATTGTAATTTCACTCTCTGAAAACAAGAGGGCGATTAATCCCATGGTACTTAAAAAAGCAACCGTTAAACAAATTATTGAAAATGTGCCAAAAGTCTCCTTCTTCGCTGAATTTGCCCGAAATCCGTGCTGCATAGAAACCAGTTTTTGCTGCATATTTTTCAGTGCTTTTGTTTTAAGCTGCTCCTCTGAGTGGACAGATTCTAAATGCTTAATCGACTCCTGCAGTTCAGTTTGAATTTCCAAAACCTTCTGATTTCCATCCACCAATCGACCAGCCAATATACCGGCCAAGTTTAAGCAAAGCTGTCCCGCACTAGCCGAATGCACGGTGATAAAACTGAGCAAGCTCTCATAATCCATTCTCCATAGTAGACAATTCCCTTCAGTTTGTGCCGTTACCGAAGAAATCCTGCCTTTCAAAAAAGCCACTTCTCCAAAAGTTGAACCTGCAACCAAGGTATTTATTTTTTCCTTTTTCCCGGAATTACCCAGTTTAAATAGATCAACCTGCCCACTCACCAACATGTAAAGAAAACTCTGGCTCTCTCCTTCATTTGCAATCAATTCGTTCTCAGATAAAACCCACTCTCCTTCTGCACGAAAAGCCTCTGCTTCCGATTTACTCATATTAAAACACAAACCTTCTGAAGGAAAAGTGTATCCTCCGCCCATTACCTCGTCATGTGAGACTAATTTCATTTTTACCCAATCTAAATTAAGAATTATTACCTACCACCCTGTCCGGTCTATAAATCCGGACACAAATTTGCCTAAATTATTCTTTTAATTCGTTCTGTAAAGAAGAATCAAAATTGATTAAATTTTTTTTAGCAAAAACTCATAAACCCAGTAAAATACAAACTAGATTCTGCTTGAAATTTCCGATCCGAAAGGAAAATTAATTTTGAACTAAAAAAAGTTCACTCTTACCATTTTCCATACATTGGATTGGGTAAAAGAAAATTTATTTTTCCAAAATCAGCCATACGATCATTAGGAAAATCACCCATCTGATCGCCCACATATCCGATCACTTTTAATGGACCAATCTCCTTCATTCTCCCTTTTCCCTCCAACACTTCCTTCCGTCTAATTTCTTTGGTGTCAGATTTATTTTCTCGGAGCAAAAATAGATCGCTCGGGTCTAATACTCCAAGTGCCTCGAGATTCCCTTGAGTTGGTTTTAGGTTACTATTCATCCGGTTACTCAGAAATATCACCCGGACTCCTTTCTTCCTAACTGCGATCAAAAAATCCTTCGCCCCTGAGACCAGTTTCGCTTCTTCTCTCTTCACCCAGTCCGACCATGAATCTTGAGTAAAACTCAAACCGGCCTTCCACCTCTCCACCTGATATAGACTATTATTGAGTACAGTTTCATCCAAGTCCACAACCACGGCGAGATTACCGGAACTCTTTTCCGCCTTCACCGTTCTGAGAATAACCATGGTAGTCTGCCTAAACAACTGTTCGCACAATGTGCTGTACTCTGCTGACTGGCGAACCCATCGAACATCATTGGGTAGTTTTTCTTCTCCGTGAAGAATGAATGAATTGGCCAGGAAGAGAAAGGAACAAAGAATGCCAAACTGCTTTTTCTTACTCATCATAAAATCTTTATTTATAACCCAAGGTGGCGGTTACCGGATAATGATCCGATGGATACCTTCCATTTTCATGTGTACGGTTAATCTTTGCGGAAAGAACCCGGAAATTCGAACTGCATAATACCCAGTCAATCCGGTTTCCGATCAATCGACCATTCCATGCGGTGAATGTACTTTCCTCTTCAGTGCGAATTGGATGTGCAATCCGAAAAGTGTCGATTAAATTACCCCCGGCCAAAGATCGATATGCTTTGCTACCCTCTCCAGAATTGAAATCCCCTGCAATCACCACCCGTGTTCCTTTTTTAAAATCATTCACCCTAGTCTTAATTATTTTCGCAGCCTCTTCCCGTGCTATTTTGCCACGGTGGTCAAAATGAGTGTTAATAAAAATTAATTTTTTATCACCCGCCAGTTTATCGGTCAGTTTGACCATATTAGCAATTCGGGGCAGGGATGAATCCCAGCTCTTGCTCCCAGGTACACTCTGCGTTTCCGAAAGCCAAAAAGTTGTTTTTTCAGTTATGTCAAATCTGTCTTTTTTAAACATAACCGAACACGCCTCCCCCTCTTTGGGATCAACCAGTCGGCTTCTTCCGTAATAAGCATACTCAGGAAGGTTTTCCCGCAAGTATTGTTCCTGCATGGGAAAAACCTCCTGTAAGCCCAACAGATCCGGTTTATATTCCCGAATTGTTTTCACCACTAATTCTTTGCGTAAATCCCACCGGTTCTCCCCGTCATTTGCGACACCCAATCGGATGTTAAAACTCATCGCCCGAAGCTCGTTCTTTTTACTGTCTGTTGCCTCAAGATTTCCTGTAAAAGTCGTGAAGATTATACAAATCAAAAGGATAAATTTTAAGAAAATGCCTTTCATTACTTTGGATTAATTAGACAGTGCAAGTACTTCATTAACTAACTTTGAAATTCCCTTTCTTACATCGGAAACACCTGGCCCGAGCATGTAAGCCGGAGTACTCACCACCTTATGATCAAGATCCACAACCACATCATCAACCAAACAATTAGTATGCTTGGCTCCGCATTGAACGACTGCAGATGCGGTTTCGAGATCATCCCCAATTGTAAGTTCAACCCCATCACCACCAAGCGTCAGAGCTCCCACACTGGCTGGAGTTATACAAATAAACCCAATCGGCTTACCTAAGGCATGGGTGCTACGGACCGCTGAAGTCACAGATTCCTGCACCTCTGCCTCTGTACCCCGCACCGCAAAATCAGAAAGATTTTTCGCTCCGCCAAAACCACCGGGGAAAACAATCGCATCAAATTCTGCAGGGTCATACTCAGCAAGTTCAGAAAGTTTATCCGCACCCCGGGCAATTCGGGCACTCTCAGCAAAGACATTACGGGTTACTGCTTCTTGTACATCACCCGTTGAATGATCGATCACATGCATCTGATCGATGTTCGGAGCAAAGCAATGCCAGGTTGCACCCTCCTCTTCAATCGCAAGCAGGGTAAGCACCGCTTCATGAATTTCTGTTCCGTCAAACACGCCGCAACCAGATAATACCACTGCCACTTTTTGTTTCTGCTCATTCATAATCTTTAAAATATTGGGGGGGTTATTCGTTTCTCAAAACATAACGAACAAAATTATTCGGTTTCAATCGAAATCAGTCCCTTTATATAAATACCTCAGGCAGTCTTTCCAATGCTATTACAAATTGTGGATATTGCAGGGTTCCTTGGCCTGTTCCATTGCCCATTGGAGCCAGGATAGAGTGATCGGCTCTTCAAGAGACATACAAAGTACATCCGAACCTGAAAAAGCTACTTCATATCTTTTTAGACTGCCCAAAACATCACCCGCTTTTTCATCCCTGACCCCAACTTTTAACTGATCGATCAAATGCACAAACTCGGCCGCCGGACTGTAATTGTGTGCCCATTGATCCATAAAGTATTCAAAGTCCAATTCATCATCCAACTCTGAACGGTTCAGATTGCAGGTAATTTCATTCAAACGATTCCTGATATCCTGATCGGTGTAACCCTCATATTCTTTCAAATATTTCCTCCAGGTGGGAATCTCTGGAAAACAGTTTGAAGGCTTGCCCAGATGAAGGGTATTGCATCCATCAAGATAAATTTGATGCTTCGCATTTTTCCTATTTTCTAAAAAAGGAGTACCTCTTCGTTCATAATACCCAAGAGCTTTTTCAACAAATACCTCAGGAACCAAACCTCTGCCCTGAAAATTCTCATCGCCTCGAATAAAAAAATACTCACTCATTTCCCTCTTCCTCCTCATCAATCTCTAAATCATCCAATTCTTCTTCGGCTTCGGTATCATCAAGAAAACACACATCATTTCCATCTTCATCATAACCCCAACTTATTTCCTCACGCCAAGCCCATGGATCCTTGACAATACCCTCGTTAATACAGTCTGCCCAACCCTGCAGGTACATAGCATCCCTACCCCAATGACCTGTAATCACATTCTTCAAGCCCCCCTCAATCTCGGTTCCCTCAGGTAAATCCCCAATCGCTATATCAAGATATCCCTCCACCTCCGGACTATCATAAGATGCAGTAACCACATATCTTTCATAATGTGGGATCCAAGATATGTAATATTTAACTGGCCAGCTAAACCCAGTCCCCGAATCTGCCCAGTTTATTGAAACTACTAATACCGGATCACTCCGATATCCTCTTCTTGGAAGCTCGCTTTCATTCTCTTTCTGCCTTGTATGAAAAACATGTCCATCCTGATAACTTCCCCAAACGGGTAAACTCGAGCGAATCGGTGCCAAGGCAATTCGTGCTACTGCATTACTTAATGCTACATAATCACTTCTACCTCCTCGGTTCGGTCGACAAATTATCCCATTTTCTGCCTCATCATAATCATCTTCAAATGGAATAATTTCAAATGGATCAATTTTCCGGGCACCCTTGGGTAATTTCTTTTGCATATCAAAATATTCAGCCAAAATAGCATGTTCCTGAGGATGAAAACATTCCACCACCCTCTTTGCTTTTAAACGATTGGATGACTTTTTGGTTTTGGGTAATCGACTTTCACTCATAAGATTAATCTCCTTTTCTGATTGGTTAAAAATAAATTTACCTCAACTCTACAGATCGGTCTTCACATTTTCCATTCAGGGTAATGTCATATGTGTCATAATTAAGGCACGAGTCATCTACCCATTTGTCTAAAAGGAAAAGTCGAAATATGATTAGTAATTACAAATCATGAAGCCAAAACAATCCAACAACCCAGTAACTCGGGTCAAAAAACCGGAACCTGCCAAGGACAGTCCCGACTGGATCATCTGGGCTGCATGGGCAGATCGTATTACCTTCGAGGAAATTCGCAAAGTCACCGGTCTGACCGAGAGCAAAGTAATTGCCCACATGAGAAAGTCACTTAAACCTTCGAGCTTTCGCCTATGGCGCAAACGGGCGTCGACTCAAAGCATCAAGCATCAAAAACTTTTTCGCCATCGAAGGGAGTATTCCCGACAGGAAGATTAGAGTAATAAAAGTCCTCTCAAACCGCCTTCTTCATTTCCTTTTTAATTCGCTCAATGATAAACGAATTTGAAATATCAATTTCTACCCGGATTGTTCTGCCCTCACGAATAACCTCATAGCCTTCCAACATTCCTTCGGTTCGTTTGTTATCTTTCGCTTTCATTTCCATCATAGCCAACCCTCCTCGGATCATATTCTCCATGGGTTCGGATGATTCAAGAGAATTTGTTTCTATTAGACCAATCATTTTAAGACCGCCTGCATCATCGCCAATTACCATACCACATGATTCGATTTTATCTGCCATCATCCTTGCCCATTGATCCAACTCAGCCGTCTCTTTAGCACCTTTCACATCCGCGAAAAATAAAAATCCTGGAGTCTCCAGTGTATTAGTAAGGGATTCAAGAATAGGATGACTAATCGAACCACTCCCTTTTCCACTCGCTAACTGAATGCCCTCAGAAACATAATCACGATCCGGTCCAAAAACGATCTTCCCTTTTTTTAGCACACTAAATGCCATTGGATGTCTTCCTTTATCAGTCGAAAAAATAGTTTTTTTTCCCACTCTTGATTCTTGAATGTATTCCCGTGTTCTGGTGACTTCGGTGACAATGGATGCATTCACACCGCCTTCCAATATGCCTATCCCCTTATGCCTTTCTCCGCTTCCAAATAAGGTAAGGTTAGAAACTCCCATCAAATCAACCCCAAACTTTTTCTGTAAACCTCTCATCTTTTCTTCCATCTCAGGAACTTTCCCTAATGAATCCTCAAGGTAGGAACCAATTTCAGAACCCCTCATTGATTCAAAATCCATATGCATGATCCAATTTGAACCATCCGATACTTTTCCTAAGTCTAGTTGTTTGGCGTTTAATGAAAGTGCCAGACCCCAAGCAGTTGCGAGTAAAAAAAATTTCATGATATATATATGTTTATTAAAAACATCATTGCTCAAAACTTAAAAGTCGAGTTTTTACTCATTCTAATTTCAGAAATATTTACACATTGGCGTCTGTATCTTTCGGCATACGAATGAAATGCCTACTCTCCAATACAAATCACTTCCTTCATGGTTCGGGCAAAAATCTTTCCATCCAGATAAGCTAATCCCGACAACGACCAAGTCTCCCCTGCCCGACCCAAATCATTGATAGAAACAAGTGCATCTTCATCCAAAGTCTTTGCATTCCATTTTAAAACATAAACTATTCCCACCATTGTCGGGAAATAAATCAGATCTCCAATGACGATTGGAGGAGCCGAGGAAACATG
>Ga0115567_10003802_pt1 | contig 14803 bp, 12 predicted proteins | sample COGITO_mtgs_1204_2_FD_88679 | JGI IMG/M metagenome (GOLD analysis project Ga0115567, IMG submission 88679) | Pelagic marine microbial communities from North Sea - COGITO_mtgs_120412 | ecosystem: Environmental > Aquatic > Marine > Epipelagic | place: Germany:Helgoland, sampling site Kabeltonne... | reverse complement strand
TCGTTTTCCCTTTGTCTTCCCTTCAACATCAAGGCTTGGCCAACTAGAGTATTGCTTGAAGTTGTGCACTGCGTGCCCACTGCGTGCCCAGTCCGAGGGCTTCATCAACAGTCAATCTCTCTCAAACAGGTCGCGACCAAACGCGCAAAAACATTGAAGCATCGCAATCTGAAGTCGCAAACTTTCCGACCGTCAATTAGCTGTGACATCAGTAGGGGAGTTGAAAAAAGTGGCAAGCAAACAGATGTACCCGAACGGGTCAGAAGCTTCTTCTACAAACAATGATTTCCAAGGAAATACGCTCAGTGCACTGCCACTGTACAAAAACAAGTGCGCAAACGTTTTGACCACAGAGATGAATACGTTTAATGACAAACAGTCGCAAAGGCATTGACTCGTGTTCCATTTTTTTGACGTTTTTTTGTCTACGCACGCCGGGAAAATTCGATATCGCTGCACTCGTTCAAAGTTTTTTGACATTATGTCTCACATTATCGTCCTGAACCGCCTCCCTTGCCTCTGCCTTCCGAATTTTTCACAACTTTTTTGCTCTTCCGCACTGCGGACTTGTCACCAGCAGCCCACTGCCTCTGTTCCCCTCCCGCGCCTTTGCTGTCTTCATCCGAGGTATCTTCTGTCCCGCTTTCATCCCCAGGCAGCTCGGCGCATCCGGCGAAGCCCCGCAGACCAACTGGCTCCTGCACCCTTCCGGTCGCGCCCTCACAGCCCTCCTCCTCGTGGGTTCCCTCTGCAGCGCCTTTCCCGGCCATCGCCGTATCAGCAACGCCGCCCTCTGCGCCTTTTGCAAGTGCGTGCGCGCGCCACCGCTCTCGGAGGTACTCCTCATACTCCTCGTCGCTCCCACCGCCCTCGCTGTCCGACCCGCGCTGTCGTGCGCGCCGCGCCGAGCCCTCTCGCGACTCGGCGAGGAGCGCCTGCACCTGCGTGTGCATCGCAAGGACCACGAATCGCAGCTCGCCAATCGACGGCAGCATCACTCGGACGCCCGGACGACCGTTGTAATCCACAAGCGCGCGCTGCGTCGGCTGGGGCCCAAGGCTCTCCTCAAGCGTGCGCAGAGTCACAACGCAAAACTTGCGATCACCGCTGTATGCGGCCTGCGACCACCCAAAAGCGCGGACGACACACTCAGACAGGAGCGCCAGCCGCAGCGACGCCTGGCAGGCACAGGTGGGCGGGGCGGGGCGGGGCGGGGCGGGGCGGGGATGCACCACGCGCGCGAGGGCCTGCTGCTCGGTGCCTTCGACCATCGCGACGCTGTTGTTGGGGCCCAGCCACTTGACCTCGGCACCTAGGGGCGCGAAGAGCGCGCGGACGTGGCGCGTCTTGACGGACTTGGCGTCGCCGAGAGGCTGCACCATCAAGACCGCGTGCATCCCCGCTGGCCACTTGATTCCCGCCCGCTCGCGAGCGGCAGGCGCCGCGGCGCGCGGCGGCGGCACCCACACCGGCGCCTGCGGCTGGTACCCGGCGCCCCCGAGCCCCGGCCAGCTCTCGCCAGGTGGCGCAGGCGCGCGGCGTGGCGCGCCGGCGCGCGCCGCTCCAGGCGGCGGGCGGGAGCCGTCGGGGTACGGGTCGAGGTCGTCGTCGATGACGAAGCCGCCCGCGGCCGCGCCCTCCTCCCCCGGAATGAAGCGCACGTCGTCCCACCCCACGTCCGCGTCCGTCAAGCGCGCCGGCAACCGCCCGCCCCTCCCCGCACCGCGTCCGCTCCCGGCCCCCTCAGCCCCAGCCCCGCGCCCCCCGCGCCGCGCTGCGTCCGAGCGCCCCGCCGGGTTGAAGAACGACTCCATGATCGCCGCTGCCTGCGACGACACAGGCCTCACGCGGCAGAGCGGAGGGGCGGAGGGGACGGAGGGAGGGCGTGCAAAGACCCGCTCGGCGACCTAGCACGCCCTCGGCTGCGCGGCAACGGGCGGGAAGCACGAAGGCTGGGGGCTAGCTCGCGCCTGAGCGCGGAGGTCCGCGATGCGCTGCTGCGGATCTGCGGCGCGCTCCGTCGCCTCGAAAACCTGCGTCAGCGCGCCCGCGCAGTCGGTGCACTGCGGAGGCGCGCTGTGGCATCGCAGCGGGGCTTCGCGCGCCCGGGGACGCGCCTCAGCAACGCCGACGGGCCGGAGGCGGCAGCGCGCGATGTGGGCGTCGAGCGCGGCGCACTCGCCGCGCGTGAGGGGGCGACGGTTGAGCGGGTGGGCGAAGTTGGCGGCAGACACGAGATAGTTGGCGAGCATGCGAGGGTCGAAGAACGCCGGGATGCCCTCGCTCGCGGGGAGGTTGAAGGGCTCGTAGCGCAGCGCGGCAAGAGGCTCAAGCGAGATCGGGTCGTCGTCTTGCAGCGTGCGCCACCACGTAAGGACCTTCTTCTTCCCCTTCTGCGCACCTACCTTGACGCCCGCGCCCTTGCCCGCTGCGCGACTGCCCAAGCCTTCGCCGCCTGCATCGCCGCCAGCCGCGAGGGATTCGGCCCCGCCCGCCGGCGCCTCGAGATTAGGAACCTTGTCCTTGCTTTTGTCCTTGTCTTTACCCTTTCCCTTACCCTTTATGCGCCTGTTTCGCGCCACCTTTGGTTCAGCGTCCGTCGCATCGCCACCGCCTGCTCCGGCGCTGCAGCCCTCTGGGAGAGCCGCGGATGATGCTCCAGCCATCGCCTCCTCGTCCGGTTGTCCAATTGGCTTTTTCTGCCTCTTATTTCGAACAGGCTTGGCGCTCGTCTTCTCCGCAACAGCACCTCCTTCCTGCTCATTGGCTGCCGGCGCGGCCTGATGGATCTGCGGGCCAGGCGCGGCCATGGCCTTGACCTTCCTCCGATTCTTCGCGTCGCCGGAGGTCCCATCATCTTCACTGGGACCCGCAGCGCCGCGGTTCTGGCCAGAGATGGGCTCACCTCCACCAGAGGCAGCTAAGTCCCCGGACTCAACTGCAGCACCCTCGCCCTTCTTAGACTTGGGCTTCTTGGGCCGGGCACTCCGCGGCTTTGCGAGCAAGTTCGCACTTCCTTCTGTTCCGCTTGGACCGGCATTCACGGTTCCGGCTGGTGCTGCGCCTGGCCTGAATTCGGAAGCCGCCGCGCTGAGCATCGCTACTTCGCTGCCAAGAGATCGAGCCGTGTAGACGGCACACGTCGTGCAGTTTGTGCACCCGGTGAAAAAGTTCTCGCTGTGTGAAAGCAGAGACATCTTACACGGCCATATTTTACTGCAAACCGTGGTCAAACCGATTTGAAGACCCCGGCATCTCCAAGATCCTGCCGTTCGCCGGGCGCCATGGCGCCAGGTGTAAGCGAGAGTGTTCGGGTCATCGTCCGCATCCGACCGTTGACGCGCCGTGAGGTTTCCTCCCCAACCTCTCGCCTTTGAATCTCTGCGTCATTCAGTTTAAGGATCACACAGAGCAGGGGCGTTTGCCTCCGACTCACAGGCGCTGACGGCGCCACGCGCACAGATTGACCGCGGTGACGCTCCAGTGGTGCAGCAAGTCTCTGAAACATCGCTGCAGGTCGCTTTCCCAGCTCTCTGCAGCATGGTATTGCGGTGTGGCGCTGCAGACGTGTGGCGCTGCAGACGCATCCCGTTCCCTGCGCGCTCGGGGGCCCTTCGTAACCTAGGGATACACCTTGCACCGCTTTGATGCCCTCTCCGACAGGTTGCGGACTCAGCGTCAACGCGATCAGGCCGGGCTGCCTCCGCTCTGGCGTACCAATTCGCTGGAGTCCTTGGCCCCGAGTGCTCGCAGGATCAGGTGTTCCAAGGGAGCGGTGTCGCCACGCTGCTCGATCACATCCTTGAGGGGTACTCCGCTACAGCGTTTGCCTATGGACCGACAGGCTCTGGCAAGACGTATTCAGTCTCGGGACGCCCCGACAGCATAATCAAGCACGCTCTCGCACCCTTGTCCCCCCGCTGCAGCTGTGCCTGCCACCCCCTGGTGGCAAGACCCGTACCCAAGCTAAACTCGGTTCCCCCAACCGCAGGAATGGCAGTGGTGATGCATCAGATGGGCTGGTCATGCGTGCAATCGAGTCGCTCTTCGAAAAGATCCGCGGACTGCAGCGCGAAGGCCTGCAGTTCAAGGTCCGAGCATCGTGCGTCGAGATCCATAACGAGAGTGTTATTGACCTCGTGCGTTTCTCGCGTGCATCCAAGAGCTGTACGCCTCTGCCAGTCAAGTTTGACACCGCTAGCGCAGCTTTCTTCGTGCACGAGCTTTCGTACTGCAAGTGCCCGACAGAGGAGGATCTGCTCCGCATCTACATGCGGACGCTGCGCAACAGATCCGTTGCTGCGCACCAGCTGAACCGCGATTCCTCTCGATCGCACATGCTCTTCACAGTGTACGTGGACTCAATGGTGAAGGGGGCAGATGGGCATATCACGACCCGCCACGGAAAAATTACGTTTGTCGACCTCGCAGGCTCAGAACGCCTCAAGGAGAGCAAGTCCGAGGGCGCGACACTTCGAGAGACAGGCGCCATCAACAAGTCGCTCTTCACACTGGGCAAGGTCATTGCGTCGCTGTGCGACCGCAAGCGCGTCCGCGTGCCCTACCGAGACTCCAAACTCACGCAACTGCTGGCGGACTCGATCGGCGGCACCTCGCTCACCCTGATGCTCGCGTGCGTCTCCCCGTCAGACGCAACGCTCTCCGAAACGGTAAGCCCACACCCCGCTCTCTCCGTCGCCTTTGCATTACACTGCGCACAGTCGTGGACTCTCACACGGCGACTGCTGCTCTCTGCGTGCAGACACGCACGCTCGATTACGCCATTCGGGCCAAAGACATTCGCAACAAGCCGGTCGTGCTCCTCGATCCTCAGCAGAACATGGTCAAGGAGCTCCAGCGCGAGATCGAGGCCCTGCGGTGCCTGCCACCCAGCCGCCCCTACCCGCTTCGCGCACGTGGCGCTGACTTTGGACGGCTTGCGCGCAGGTCGGAGAATCGTGCGCTCAAAGATGCACTTCTCCAGATAGAGGGGGTGAGCGCCCACGCCTGTGCCAGCATACCCTGCACGACTGTGCCTGCTTGCTGCCTCCGGCGACGACTCCCGGCCAAGCAGGATCCTGCGGCTGATTCCCACGCGGCGCGGGATCGCGTAGGGCGCGGAGATCCTGTCGGCCTCGCTGCCGGCGCTCCCATACTCCCATCGCGCGGACTCACCCGCGCAACCCCAGCGAGCGTCGACCGGCGTTCTGCCTGGCGGCAGCGGCGGGGTGCTCGGCAGCTCGTGGGGAGGCGCCAGCAGCAGCAGCGCAAGTGCAATCGGCCGGCGGAGCGCCTCCGCTAGCGCGCCGCGCTTTGCCCAGAGCCCGCGGGCTCTAAGTCCGCGGGGGAGGCGTCCTCCGGCGCCCACTGCTCCGCGGCACCAGAGCGCGCCGCGCGCCGCAGTCACAGCGGCAGGGGGCGGCTCAGCGCCAGCTCGGAGCGCCAGTGCAACGCGGAGCTGGATTACAGAGCGGGCTGGTGCCGACAGGGGCATGGGTGCCGCTGGGGGAAGGAAGGTGGGAGTGCCGGAGAGAGTGGAACGCGCGCCCCGGGCGCGTGCGCGCCCCGGCAGTGCTGGATCCCGGGGGCCAGGCCGCGGCGCGTCACCGGGCGTGGGCAGTGCGCGTGGCGGGCTGCTTGCTGCTGCGTACGGCGGCGGGTCACGAGGGAAGAGAGAGGGCGGCACGATGGAATGGGTAAGCGACGCGGTGGAGAAGCGGGCGCGGGAGCCACCGGCACCTGCGTACAAAACAGGGAGCGAGCGCAGCGACTGGTGGCTGGACGCCGTCGGTGCCGCGGATGCGCCGCGGGTTGAGGCGGATGCCGCGGCGCTCACGGTGCCGGTGCCATACCCCCAGGAACTTGATGGACACGTCGGCAGCGGCGGCGGGGCCAGCGAAAGTGCTGCCAGGCTGAGCAGCGGGCTGCAGGAGTTGGACGCTCTGAGCAAGTTCAGCTACTTTGCCGAGGTTGGCGGCAGCAGCAGCGCGCTGCGTGCCGCCGTACGCAGCCCGCCGGCCGGGGCAGTGGGCACCGGCGGAGCGGTCGGGAGCTCTGCCGGAGTCGACTCTTCCTCCTCGTGGCAGCGGGAGCTGGAGCGGATGGTCTCGCAGGTGCAGGTGCACGGCGCCCGCGGGCTGGCGGCGGCGGCGCCGGGCAGCAGCCTGGGTAGCGGTAGAGATACAACCGCAAGGCCACCGTCATCGTGGCGGGGTGGCGGGGCCAGCCCGGGCGAGCGACCGAGCTCGAGGGGGGTGGCAGCTCACGCGAGCATTCGGCACGGAGTGTGGGAGACACGGATCGGCGGCTGCCGCAGCAACGACGTGGGGGACCCAGGCGCCGCCTTAGTGGCCGACGTGGGCGAGCAGGCGCGGCCGCACACAGCAAGCAGCGCTGGCGGGATAGACGGCGCTGCCGGTGCGGGCGCGGGGGCATCGTCGCGCGGCTCGGCAGGCGAGCGCTCCGGCGTGTACTCTTCCGGGTCATTCGGCGAGACGCATGCGCGCACAGGGACGGAAGCGCACGCGCTGGCGGCCGGCACCGGTGTGAGGTCGCTGGGGAGCACTGCGTGGCTTAGTGGATCCTCCGCGAGGGCTGCGCCGCGCGAGCAGTCCCCGTATGCGCGCAGCTTGCGGCTGCACACGCCGCCGCAGATCACTGGCCTGAAGTACGGCGCGTCGCCGCGCATCTCGCCCGCGCTGCCGCGCCACACGTCGCCGTCCGCGAGGACCAACACCCCGCCGACCTCGCAGCTTTCTGCCCGCGGCTCCGACCCCTGGGGCGCCTCGCAGTCGCGCGGGGTTGGCGCGACGTACGCGGGCTCGTTTGCGACGCCTTCCTCCTCCTCGCTCGGGAGCCTTCGGAATGGCTCCAAGGGCAGGGGGCGCGAGGTGGCACACGTCCCGCCGCGACCGGAGTGGAACGACTCCGCGGTGCTGCCGCCGCGCGAGCGCAGTGCAACGGAGCGGCGGGCAGCGAGCGCGGGCGGCGGCGCTCGCCACGCTCCGGCGGCGCTCGGCGATGTAGCTTCGTATGACGCGCTGATGCGGGATCTCGAGGAAAGCCGCCGCAAGGCAGAGGCGGCGCGGCAGCACATCATGGCGCGGCAGCAGCAGTGGGAGAGTGGCCGCTGGCGGTAGTGCGTTGCGCGGCGGCGCAGGCAGTGAAGCCCGTGCACCCGCACGCCGCTTGCCAGCGATTGATTGCCGCAGCGACCAAAGCCTTTGGTCGCTGCGACCAAAGCTTCACCACCCTCTCCCCACCCCACATCACAGGCTGATCGCGCCCGCCCCGCACCGGCGGCCTACTCGCACGCGGCGTCGGCCTGCGCCAGCCGGTCGTGCGCGAGCGCCACGAGCGAGATCTGCGGGGCGCGCACTGCTAAGCGGCCCGCGCAGCCCAGCACCCGTGCGGAGGCGAGCACGGCGCGGGGCGGACCAGCGCGACGTCCGTTCGGAGCGTGCGCTCTCCCAGCGAGATTGCCTGCGCGCGACGCGCGTCACAGCGTGCCGGGGGCAGCCGGAGCTCTGGCGGCGCGAGAGCCGAACCTGGAAGCCGTGGGCGGCGAGGAGATCGAGCTCGTACGGGTCCTGGGTGCAGCCGGGCATTCGTCACGCGCACGCGCACGTCGCAGCTGTGCAGCCCAGGGGCTGACCAGCGCGTGTTGCGCCGCGAGTCGGGCCACAGCAGCCATCGCTGGTTTGCGCCGGTGCGGGGCGGACCTGCCAGCCTGCCTCGGGGCCCACCGCGACCAAGAGGCGCGCACCGCGCGGCACGGCGACGTCGGCGAGGCGAGGGAGCGGGGGCAACCACTCCTTCTGGGGATGTGCGACGACGCGCACCGTGTCCTGGGCCAGAAGACAGAGATTCATTAGAAAAACCTCGTGAGAAGCGCCTTCGGCCCAGAGTCCACACTGGCCTGCAACTCGCTCAGCACCCTCGACTGAAAACGAAAATGAGGCACACGGGTGTACGCAGGCCAGGCCGGGAAAGAAGTAGCGGGAGATAGTTAGGACCGGGGCTGAAAATAGAGCAGGGCCCGGTGAGGGGCTGGTGGAACACACCGGACAGAGGGCGTCAAGTTCGTCCTCGAGAAAGGGCTTCAGGCGCCGTGCGACCGTGACACGCGGCAGCGCAGTGTCACCAGCCTGCTCAAGTCCCTCGACAAGTGCACCGCGCATCTTGGAAAGCTTTGGATCCTGCAGCATGTGCGAGCCAAAGTAGTCTGCCTGAACCTTGGCCGCATTGCAGAGAACGATGAGCCCGACGCCCTGCTGCGTCGAGGTGCACAGAAAACGCTCGAGGTTGGACGGCCGAGGGAGCGCAAGCAGTACATCTACTCGGGGCCGTTGATGCGGCTCAAGCGGCTCTAGTAACGCCGTGTTCAACTCTGGCACGGTGAGCTCCAAGGAGCCATCCTCAGCCCAGTGCACCACGGCATCCTCTTCTGAGCCATGGTCAACGACTCCAACTCGTAGTGTCGCACCGTCTGCTGCCTTGATGATGTTTCGCACATGTTTGGTCCGTGAATCCCCTTCCCCAAGCACTATGCGCGCCCCGCCCGAATCCCTGACGACCACGTCCTCTCTTTCGACTATCAGACGATTCAGGCATCGGATCTGCAGTGCACCCCCCGCAAGGGCCGCCATCCTGCTTCCCGAGCGGTAGCCCCATACTGCAGCACATCGATATGATCCATTTAACAGCAGAGCCCCCGCCGGTGCGAATGCTGCCTTTATGCCCTGTCCGCTGAGGGGAACACGCTGCGCTCCTCTCGCCGGGTGCCGCGCGGCGAAACAAGGAAACGCAGCCACAGATGAAGTAGCACATTCGACCAAACATGCTAACGCCGTTCCAACTATACGTCGCGGTGGGACCATGGCCACAACCCTGCCGATGTGCGGCACCAGTGCCGGTTGGCCGTTCGGCCGCTCTTGCGGGCGTGCCCTCCCTTCTTGTCTTGACCTGGATCCGGCCCGCCTCGGCCGCCCCGGTTCACTTTAGAAGGATAAGTCAAATTACTTGAGCCATTTCAATTCGCCGAAATCGAAGGGCCAGAATTGAGAGGAGCGGCGTGGTCACGCATTGCTGGGAGGATGAGCGTGAGCTCCCGCAGGGGTGCCGTGAGGTTCGTGTACCCTGTGGCTATCCTCGCGGTGGGATGTGTGGTCCTTCTCTACTTGGCAGCACCAGCTCCGTCAGAGCTTGAGGGCCCGCCAGTGTCGTTGGCACTTGAGGCAGCGGGAAGGCCAGCGCCCCCGGGGGGAGTTGCCCGGACTCAAGAGCTGAGCTGGCTCGATGAGGAACCACATCCAAATCCGTACCTAGTACCAGAAGATCTCTACCTTTTCTGGGGTTCGAGCGCCTTCAAGGGTCACGGAGCCACGGGGCGCGTGTCTTCTGCACAGCGCGTCAGGCAGGTTCTTGGCGTAGGGCATTTTACGGGGAATCAGTACGTAGAGCGCACGACCGGACACGACAAGTACATCACCGACTGGGATGGAGCGGCGTTCCGCAAACTCTCCCGCACGTGTTGCGTGACACTAGTTGTCCCGCCGATGGAGAGCGACCTGCCGATCTACGACCGGAAGAGCACAGCGTCCCGCAACATACGCTTTTTCGTTGCGAATGGAAACCGACTCGTACTAACGGGCGGCTCATATCTTTCGATCGTGTTTGCAAATATGTATGAATCCCGCCCGCAGCATGTCTCACGGTGTGGCCAAGGCATCATTCACACCGTTGGGGATCGGCTGGGATGGTGTGTCTGTGCAACCCTGAGGAAGCACCGATAGGTTCTGATGCGTGCGGCGCGCCTTTCGCGAACAGGTACTTCACGTTCGACTTGGAGAAGGTTGTGCATGATGCAGGACCGTTTGACAAAAACACCAAGGATATCCCGCGCAAGTACAAGACGCTGATGGACACACTGCCGTCTGTCCTGCCGCAGAATGGCCTTGCGGTACTGCTAGATACCACGCTGTCTACGCTGCACACGTTTTATTTGTGTTGATGCTTTTCGAGCTTTACTTACGCAGACGAGATGCTGAATCTGCTGAGATTGATGTTCAGGTGACTGGAATCGACTACCAGACGCTTCCCAAGGCCACCAACGTCTTTTACGGCTCTCCGAACTCTGCAGCTGTGTTTGAGATGGAAACCTGCCAGAAGGTGATGGGTGGACTGCGCGGGCACTGGTGCCACAAGCACAACAAGGGGCTAGCATGTACAGTTGCGGCTCGCAAGGTGGACTGCGAGGAGCAGAACCGCCTGCACGATCTCGGTGGAGAGAATGAATGGCGCCGTTGCTCATGTGGCACGATTCTCTACGACGGCTTCGATTTTATTGGTTCGCACAAGACCTGGATGGGGCAGTCGGTCTGGGACCAGTCGCTGCGCGTCGCGGCGGAGCTGCCCAAGATCGGCACTGAGGGCAAAGCGGTTTTCCCGACGCGCCTCGGGCCGCCGCGCCCACCGATCCCGGACCCGAAATGGTCGCTACGTGTGTTTGCGAGCTACTATCCCCTTCGTGCCATTCCGAAAGAGATGTATCGGATGCAGTACGTTGGAGAGGCGCTTGTGGATTCTCACATCGACTTCTCAGATCAAAGCGCGATCAAGAGTCTCGTTCAGGGTGGCGAGGATTATCGTGGGGGTGGGTTCTATCCAGACGGATCGTTTTGTGGCATTTTCTACGGCTCTACATACATCGAGATCGAGGGGATCTACACATTTTGTGTACGCTCGCGTGACGGGGCACGTTTCTTCGTCGATGGGTGGGAAGTGACTAATAACGATGGCGCGAAAACGGACCGCGCGCGCGAAACGTGCGCGACGCGTGAGCTTGACCCCGGCTTCCACGACATTGCGCTCGAGTTCTTTCAGACTCAGCCAGATCTTTTCCTGAAGTTGACCTTTTCGGGGCCAGACACGGACGATGGAGTTGAGATGCTCACGTCGTGGAACACGACACTCCCACCGCGCCCGGACACGCCCGAGTGGTACATGCGTGTGTACCAGACCTTCGACAACCGCCTGATCTCATCCACGGAGCGCACTGCCGGGCTCGAATTTGTCGCTGACGCTTATGTGCCCTGGGCGTCATTCGACTCGGACGCGCGACTCCGGCAGGCGGTCGGTACTTCGCGTGAGAGCAATTACATCTACCAGCTCTTCGGCAACATGCGCCTTGACTGGGGCGGCGACTACACGTTTTGCACGCAGGGCGCGGGCGGCTCGCGGCTGTGGCTTGACGAGCAGTTGCTCGTATGGCGTGACAACGTGGAGAACATTGATGGTGGCGAGAAGTGTGAGACGATCCGCCTTCAACGCGGCGAGTACAAGATCAAGGCGGATGGCTATATCCGGAACCAGCATTTTGACGCGCATGTGAGTGTTGAGAGCCGGAATACGCGCGACCAGCGACTGCTCGTCTTCTCAGATAGGGCGCCACGGCGCGAGGAGATTGATTTTTGGCCGAAGTCGAAGTTCACAATGCGCGCGTTCCATACTCTGTATCCTGTCACTGCGATCCTGCCATACTACGGCTACTACCATTATGACGGGCAAAACGACGATGTGCTGCTCCCGGTAATGCCGACGTGGTCACAGATGCGGGCGCAGCTCAGCGGTCTTTACGAGAACAATCAGGCGTACCAGCTATTCGGGCTCCTCACAATTCGTGACAGCGGATTCTACAAGTTCTGTCTGTCTTCAAATGATGGCTCATACCTGGACATCAATTCTGTCCAGCTCATTGCGAACCCCGGCGTTCACGGTCCAAGGGAGGTGTGCGAGACGACCGAACTGCAAACCGGTGACCACACAGTCGAGGTGCGCGGGTTCTCGCGATCCACTGACGCTTCAATGCTGCTGTACTACGAGGGCAAAGACACAGGATCCTCCAAGGTCCCTGTTGTCTCGGCGTCCCCAGCAGCGCCTCCAGTTCCCCCATCGCCGCCGTCGGTGCTGGAGCAAGGAGATGGCGGTCCTGAATCTGCACTCCGCTCGGACGGTGGCTTCGTGCAGGATGAGCTCATGTCGCCGGACCTGCGGTGGCGTCTGCGCGTCAACACCGACGGAAATCTTGTTTTGTACCGCATGGGAACGCCGCCAATCGCGGTTTGGGAGACCGGGACGAGCGGCCAGGGAGAATCGCCTTGGACAGCCCATCTAGAGCAAAATGGCAACTTCGCGTTGTACGACGCACGCCGTCAAGTGACTTGGCAAGTCGGGGTTGCAGACTGGGGAGCCGCCAGCCTGCGAATTTCGAACGACGGCAACATCCGCATCGACTGGTCGAACGGCAACTATTGGCGAGCGGGATTCACGTACGGAACAGGGCAATGGTATCAGGCCGAGTGCCCTGGCGGCGACAACGGCATTGTCAGACTGGTGGACTGCAACACGGAGGCCTGCCGCGTCGAGGTCAAGTACAGAGGATCGTGGGGTACGGTGTGCGACGACTCCTTCGAAAATGATGAGGCCCGTGTCGTGTGCCGCTCTCTCGGCTACACAGGTGAGGGGGCGACACAGGTGCAAGCATTCGGTTCCTACTACGCGGCGGGAGGTGGTTCCATTTGGATGGACGACGTTCACTGCACCGGACAGGAGGTCGAGATCACCCACTGCCCATTTTCCGGTTGGGGTCGAAATGACTGTGGGCATGGTGAGGACGTGGGGGTTTGCTGCCAGAAGGGTTCCCTTACGGCCTTCACGCCCTCGCGGAATCCGCTTGAGATGCTTGCGCCCGGCGGCGATAATGGCATCGTACGCCTCGTCGCATGCCGTCCTCAAGGGTGCCGCGTAGAGGTGAAGGTCAACAACGAATGGGGCACGGTGTGCGATGACTCCTTTGGAGGCACCGACGCTGGCGTGGTATGCGCGTCGCTCGGCTACACGGCGCGCGGCTCATCGGCTCTGAGCCAGTTTGGCGGAGGTTCTGGGCCAATTTGGATGGATCAGGTTTCATGCGACGGCGACGAGGAGTTGCTGACATGGTGCAATGCGCAACAGTTTGGGCACCACGACTGCAGCCATGGCGAGGATGTTGGCGTTAAGTGCTCCGGAACCTCGCGCACCGCGTATGCTGCCACGTCCTCCCCCTTCTACCGTCCTGCGTCATTTCGCCTGGCAGACTGCGCCAAGTTTGACGGGTGCTGCCGTCTCGAGGTGGAGTACAGGGGCGAGTGGGGCACAGTGTGCGACGACGGGTTCGGCGCAAATGATGCCCAGGTTGCATGCCGCTCCGTCGGCTACCAGGCAAGCGGCGCGCGCGCGGTCAGTACGTTCCGTTCCACGGGAGATGGCCCGATCTGGCTTTCAAACCTGAACTGCTACGGTTCGGAGCCAACCCTTCAGCAGTGCTCGCACAGCGGATTCGGCAACCACTGGTGCTCGCATAGCGAGGACGCGGGTGTCTGCTGTCAGGAGGTACAGATTCCGGACGACTCGACTAGGCTTGTAGATTGTCGCAACGACGGATGCTGCCGCTTGGAAGTACGGCACAATAACGAGTGGGGCACAGTGTGCGACGATAGCTTCTCGGACGTGGGTGCTGTTGTCGCGTGCAGGGAATTGGAGAGGCCGTTCGTGGGGGCTTACCAAGTGCAGAGCTTCGGTGGGGGTTCCGGGCAGATCTGGATGGACGATGTGCAGTGTTATGGGACGGAGACGCGCATGGACGAGTGCAGATTTGGCGGGTGGGGCAAACACAACTGCGGTCACTCAGAAGATGTTGGGGTGTGCTGTAACGCGGAGAAGCCGTCGTGCGCACTTGAGTACTGCAACGGGTACCAGGATCTCAAGAATGCCTTTTGTGGGGGAAACTGCTTTGCGCAGGGACACATCGCTCGGTGTTATCAGCATTTCATCCAGAATGGGCGGGCAGAAGGCAGACGGTACCCGGCAACCTGCAAGAATCCGTCCTGCGCACTCGAGTACTGCAACAAGCACCAGGACCTCAAGAATGCCTACTGTGGGGGGACGGACTGCTACACAGAGGCTCACCAAAATTACTGCTTCGGGCACTGGCTCGCTCACGGCAGCAGGGAGTCGAATCGTGCCAGTACTTTCCCGGATTCTTGTCTTACCAAGGGCACTTGCTCGCTCGGGTACTGCAACATGCACCAGGATCTGAAGAACGCGTATTGCGGCGGGGGAACGTGCAGGACGCCCAGCCAGGCACGTGACTGTCTGAACCATTGGCTCGGTGTTGGGATTAAGGAGGGACGGCAGCGGCCAGAGTGCGGGGATAGTATCAACTTCGACAACACGGAGGCTGACTAGTTGTCTGGCTCCGTCCATGGACAGTTGTGGAAGCGACAGTGTGAGCGTATTGGATTCAAATACATTTTAGAGAGTACAAGATCCTGTGCCTTTCACCACAGTAACAATCTAGTGCAGGCACCTACTTGCAAATGCTTTTCATCTTGTCTCTCCCCATTGCCTGCCGGAAGCCAGATAGCCAGATCTAGTGCGAAATCCCGAGTCATATCCAGCTTTTCATCATACTGATTCAGTTCGCATTCCATATCATCTGCACGATCTATCTTGCCAGGAGCCCCATTCCTCGTCTGCACCAAGGTGCAGGAGTTGGAATCAAATTCAGGAATCGCACGAACTGGTACAAGTGGATGATGTAATTTGTCCTATCTGATTCCGAAAATAGAGAGAAAGAAAGAGAAAAAACGAATTTCACAAAAACACAAGAATCCTCCCAGAGAAGAGGCCGTTCCAACATTGCCTACCAGCGGCTTCTCTTTGTCCCTGCACCTATTCTGCAAAAAAAGCCTGCAACCGTTGT
>Ga0115567_10003793_pt1 | contig 14813 bp, 15 predicted proteins | sample COGITO_mtgs_1204_2_FD_88679 | JGI IMG/M metagenome (GOLD analysis project Ga0115567, IMG submission 88679) | Pelagic marine microbial communities from North Sea - COGITO_mtgs_120412 | ecosystem: Environmental > Aquatic > Marine > Epipelagic | place: Germany:Helgoland, sampling site Kabeltonne... | reverse complement strand
CGCAGATATGCAAGCTCTCGCTGAGTCTGAAGGCGCAGATCTCAAGATCGAGCCTTGGGATTATCGTTTCTATGCTGAAAAAGTCCGTAAGGACAAATACGACCTCGATTCCGATGAGATTAAACAATATCTGCAACTCGATAAACTGCGCGAAGGCATGTTTTACGTTGCGGGCGAGTTGTTCAACTTTGATTTCAAGCGGGTTCCGTCCGGCATCGTTCCGGTCTTTCATCCGGATGTAAAAGTTTGGGACGTCACAGATAAAACAACGGGCGACCATATTGGTCTCTGGTATCTCGATCCCTTTGCCCGAAAAGGAAAGCGTTCCGGCGCTTGGGCCACAACTTACCGGGGACATACGACTTTTGACGGCCCGAAAACAGTTCTGGCTTCTAATAACTCAAATTTCGTCAAAGGCGCACCCGGCAAACCGGTTCTGGTGTCTTGGGATGACGCTACGACCTTCTTTCATGAATTTGGCCATGCTCTGCACGGCCTTTCCTCTAATGTGGCCTACCCCACGCTGAACGGCGGCGTACGGGATTACACAGAATTTCAATCCCAGCTTCTGGAGCGGTGGTTATCGACAGATGAGGTCGTGAACACCTATCTCGTCCACCACGAAACAGGAGAACCCATGCCCGCTGAATTACGTCAGAAAATCAAGGATGCGGCTACATTCAATCAAGGATTTGAAACCACGGAGTATCTGGCGTCTGCCTTAGTCGATATGCGTTATCATACGACAGACCCCGAAGGCATTGATCCCGATAAGTTCGAAAAGAAAACCCTTAAAGACCTCGGCATGCCGTCTGAAATCGTCATGCGCCACCGGTCTCCACAATTTGGTCATATCTTTTCAGGCGAGGGGTATTCCGCAGGGTATTACGGCTATATGTGGGCGGATGTACTGACAGCGGATGCCGCCGAAGCTTTCAAAGAAAGTCCCGGGGGCTTTTATGATGAGGCTGTGGCCGAAAAACTGGTCAAATATCTCTTCGCCCCACGTAATTCCGTTGATCCCGCCGAGGCTTATCGTGAGTTCCGGGGACGGGACGCAGAAATTGACGCTCTGATGCGCGACAGAGGCTTTAAAAAATAACCTTCTTAGGTATTATTATTAAAATAAAAAACCCCGCTTTTTAGCGGGGTTTCTTTTATTCAAACATCAAATCTGAGCTTAATGCTCTACCTTGCGCCAGACACGCTTATAGGTCAGCCAAAGCAAGAGGGATAAGATAAGCAAATAGATCATCGTCATCGCGCCGGTATATTTGCGTTGTTCCATTTTTGGATCCGCAGACCAGGCGAGGAATTCCGAGACATCCGCTGCCATTTGCTCAACTGTCGCTTCGGGCCCGGGCGTTTCCACCACATTGCCTTCTTCGTCCTCACTGACGATTGGCGCATATTCAATTAACCCATCGGTCAGCGGCGGTGCCATAGCGATCTTACCGCCATCCATCACTGGGTTATAATGCTGACCCGTCGTCAGTTCGACATCCGCAGGTTTGGGCGTGTCATAGGCTGTCAGCAAATTATAGACGTAATCCGCCCCGCCTTCTCTTGCGGAAACAACAATGGAAAGATCCGGAGGGACAGCCCCGCCATTTGAAGCGCGGGCAGCGGCTGGATTCGGAAAAATAGGGGGGAAGTGATCTGACGGTGTTCCCGGGCGTTCCGTCACGTCCCCGGTGTCGGCATCAATGTCTTCAACAAACCAGTCCGCCGCAAAATTCTTGACGTAAGGATTGTCGTTCGGGTTGGCGTACTCTTCCATGTAGAAAGGTCCGCCCTTATCCCCTAAATGACGGAAGGAAAGATGTTTGAGTTGGTGGCAACTGGCACAGACCTCGCGGTAAACTTGATAGCCGCGCTGCATCGCCTCACGGTCATAGGTGCCGAACGGGCCGTTAAAGTGCCAGTGCTTATGCACCATCTTGTAATCGCCGGTTTCACCGCCGCCGGACGCGAAAGCGGCTCCCGTGGCAAGGACAGCCAAGGCGCCGCCGCCAAAAAGTAGTGATTTTAGAAGTTTGGAAGCCATGTTCTAGCCCGTATATTTTCTGTCATTAAGGAGCCGTGCGAAAGCCGCACGGCTGGTTTGATTTTCGTAATTACTCTGCAGCCACGGTCTCGCCGCCGCGGGGCGCATCGCCCAAAACAGCTTTCGTAATAGAGTCCGGCCTGGCCAAGGGTTTTTCAATCAACCCCAAAATAGGGAGAATTACCAAGAAATAAGCAAAGTAATAAATACTCGCAATCCTGGACAGCCAAACAAAATTCAGTCCGATAGGTACAACGTTCCCATCCACAATTTTTTCACCAACTGTGAAGACCATATTATCAGGCGATTCCGCTCCGCACCAGCCAAGAATAAAACTGAAGACGATAAAGATGAAGAAAAACCACCTTGCAACGGGACGGAAGCGAAGAGATCTCACTTTGGATGTATCCAACCAAGGCAGGACGAACAAAACCGCAATCGCGCCGACCATAAGCAGAATACCTGCCAGCTTGTTCGGTACGGCCCGCAAAATCGCATAGAAAGGCAGGAAGTACCATTCCGGCACAATATGTGGAGGTGTTTTAAGCGGATCGGCCTCAATATAGTTATCAGCATGACCCAAGGCATCAGGCTGATAGAAAATAAAGAATGCAAAAATCAACAAGAAAACCGCAACAGCGAAGGCGTCTTTGACTGTATAAAATGGGTGGAAAGACAAACTATCTGATTTGCTCTTTTGGCTAATGCCGATCGGGTTATTCTGTCCAACATGATGAAGCGCCCAGACATGCAAACCGACAAGCGCGGCAAGGATAAAGGGCAATAGATAATGGAGGGCGAAAAAGCGGTTCAGTGTCGCGTTATCTACGGCATAACCGCCGAGAAGCCATTGCTGTAAGCTCTCTCCGACGACAGGAACTGCGCCGAAAAATCCGGTAATAACTGTCGCGCCCCAAAAGGACATCTGTCCCCAAGGGAGAGTATATCCCAAAAAGGCCGTCGCCATCATCACGAGATAAATCACACAACCAATAATCCAGAGAAGTTCACGGGGTTGTTTGTATGAGCCGTAATAAAGCCCCCGGAACATATGTATATAAACGGCCAGGAAGAACATAGACGCCCCGACAGCATGCATTGACTGCAACAACCAGCCAAAGGGAACATCGCGTCGGATGCGCTGAACAGAATCAAATGCGCCGTCAATATTTGGCACATAATGCATGGCAAGAACCACACCGGTGATAATTTGGGTGATTAGGCAAAGCGTCAAAATTCCGCCAAAGGCATACCAATAATTCAGATTGCGCGGAGACGGGAAAGTCATGAAATCTGCGCCCATACGGATAATGGGCAGACGTTGGTCTATCCATTTTGTGGCGGCATATTTCGGTTCATAAGTTGAAGGATGGCCTGACATATTACCCTACCTTGATTACTGTGTCGGAGAGAAATGTATATGGCGGAATAAACATATTCTTCGGAGCCGGTCCTTTGCGAATACGTCCCGACGTATCGTAATGTGACCCATGACAAGGGCAATACCACCCGTCGAAATCACCGGCTTCGCCAATTGGGATACAGCCGAAATGCGTACAAACGCCGATCATAACTAAAAACGCCGGCATTAAATTCCCTTCCGGATTGGGAACGAGGCGATCATCATCCGTTTGCGGATCGCGGAGCGTACTCACATCCACGGCCTCGGCTTCTTCGATTTCCTTTGGTGTTCTGTGGCGCACAAAAATAGGCTTGCCGCGCCAAAGGGTTTTAAGCTGCTGGCCTTCGACTACTTTGGACAGATCAATCTCAATCGATCCGGCGGCCAAGGTATCTGCGGCTTTGCCCATTTGCGCTATTAGCGGCCAAGCAATGGCGGCTGCGCCGGCGGCCGCGACGGCACCCGTTGCAATATAAATGAAATCGCGCTTGTCGCCGTCGATGTTTTCGTCTGTTTTCACAACTTCGGACATGGTCTGTCCACTCCTGTGGTCAATTTAATGTATTTTGGCGGGTGTCTAACCTTATATATCTTGTAATGCCACAAATTATTCGCGGCAAGTCGCCGCAATTCACAGATTTATTGCAGTTTTATTCCCTGTATAAGGCTCTTTATGACTCAAAACCTCTCTGTCACGCTCTTTCAACCGGATATTGCCGCCAATTTAGGGGCGGTTATGCGCCTTTGCGCGGGATTTGATGTTCCACTCTCTGTTATTGAGCCCTGCGGGTTCCCGCTTTCGGAAAAAGCGCTACGCCGTACGGCCATGGATTATGAACCGCCGGGCGGATTACAGCGTGTCACAAGTTGGACGGCGTTCAAGCCTGAAAAGCGAATCGTTCTTTTGACGACCAAAGGCGCGACACATTTGTCAGAGTTTTGTTTTGAAGAAGGCGACACTCTTTTATTCGGACGGGAAAGCGCGGGCGTTCCCGAGGACGTTCACGCTCAGGCCGATGCGCGCGTCATCATTCCAATTGCGCCCAATGCGCGGTCTTTTAATCTCGCGACCAGCGTTGCTATAACGCTTTATGAAGCCTTGCGGCAAGCAGGCGGCTTGCCTTAAGACCGCCTTATGACCGAAATTGACTCCCGAAAAACCCGCGCCGCCGCTTGGTTCAAATCCTTGCGTGATGAAATCTGCACAGAATTTGAAGCTATAGAGCAAGAGGCCCCTGCCGACCTCTACCCTGGGGAACCAGGAAAATTTGTCTATGAAGACTGGCAGCGCAAAGTCGAGAATGGAGGCGGCGGAACCGGTGGGATGTTACGTGGACGTCTCTTTGAGAAATGCGGCGTCCATATTTCTGTCGTGAAAGGCGAGTTTACGCCGGAAATGGCGGCCAGAACCCCCGGAGCCGACAAAGACCCGCGCTTTTGGGCGGCGGGGGTTTCGTTGATTGCCCATATGAAAAACCCGCATGTTCCTGCCGTGCACATGAACACACGTTATATTGTGACGACGGAGGATTGGTTCGGCGGCGGCGGTGACCTCACCCCAACTCAAGCCAAAGACAGGCGTCCAGACGCCCCCGACACTCTCGCCTTTCACGCCGGCATGAAAGCCGCCTGCGACAGGCATGAAGTCGCCGATTATGAGCGCTACCGGGATTGGTGTGACGAATATTTCCACCTTCATCACCGGGACGAGCCACGGGGGACGGGCGGTATTTTCTACGACAAACATAATAGTGGAGACTTCGAGGCCGATTTTGCCTTTACACAAGAAGTCGGGCGACATTTCCTTAAAACCTACGCCGCCATTGTCCGCAACCGTATGCGTGAGCCGTGGACAGAAGAAGACCGCGAAGAACAACTGATTACCCGTGGCCGCTATGTCGAGTTCAATCTACTCTGGGATCGCGGCACGACCTTCGGGCTCAAAACTGGCGGAAATGTTAAAACGATTCTCAGCTCTATGCCGCCCGTGGTGAAATGGCCTTAGGGGTTTTCCGATGAAAAAAGACGTTCTCCTGTTCGATCTCGGCGGAGTCATTGTGCCTTGGGTTGGAATCGACGCTTTAATGGAGGCTCAGAACCTAAGTCGGGAAGAGATTATTGAGGTTTTCTCACGATCTGAAACATTCAACGCTTATGAAAGTGGGCAGTGCGACGACCTCACTTTTACCTCGGAGATGATTGAGCTGTTCAATCTGGAGAGAACGCCCGAAGAATTTGCCGATCTCTGGAAAAGCTGGGTGCATCCGCCCTTCCCGAAAACGTTAGAAACTCTAAAGACGCTCAAAAAGGACTATACGTTGGCCTGTCTGTCCAACACGAATTCTTTGCACTGGGCGCATCTAAACGAATTGATCCGGCTGGACGAGATTTTTGATCATTGTTTCGCCTCTCAGATTATGGGCGTCGCCAAACCAGCGCCGCGCAGTTTTCAGATTCCATTAGAAAAAATGGATGTGTCCGTCGATCAAGTCCTTTATTTTGACGATACAATGTTAAATGTCGAAGCTGCCCGCAAAGAAGGTCTTGAAACCTATCATGTCGAGAGAGATAAGGGCGTCGTCCCCATTATAAAATCTCTCAAACTGATATAGCGCCCATACAGCGTTGTAATTTCTTTATCACCGGGAGTGTGCTATACTCCCCTTATGAAAAGCGCTTTCTTCGCCTTAATTTTGCTTTGCCTGCCAGTTTCGGCTTTCGCGCAAGTTGTTGTTATGGGCTCCGGTGCCGCACAGACTTGCTATCAAATGACCCGGGACGGAAACCCTGGCAGTTCTGACGCCCTTCGCATCTGCCGCGACGCCTTAGAGCTTGACCTCTTGCGAAAAGACAAAGCCGCAACGCTTATCAACACGGGCATTCTTTATATGAGAAATGGGGAGTATGACAAAAGTCGGGATCATTACCAGAGCGCGATTGCCCTGTCACCAGACCTCCCCGAAGCTTATATTAATTATGGGGCAGCCCTAATTTATATGTATGAAACGGACGCGGCAATTGAGGCTTTAACGAAAGCCATTTCGTTGGAGCAAACTGAACAGGTGGCGAAACTTCCGGAAGCGCTTTTTAACCGCTCTATCGCTTATGACAGAAAGCAAAATTATAAAGCCGCCTATCTCGATTTAAAACTCGCATTGGAGCTGCGCCCGGATTGGCCGCCGGCGGCAGCGGCCATAAAGCGTTATAATGTTAAAACACCCTCCTGACGCTAAGGGTTTCTCACCCGAAAGAGGCTTTTCTCTTGAGTTTGGGACAAGGCTCTTTATCAAGGGACCCTAGTCGATAAATGAGCTATGATTTTTTATGAAACTTATCCAACCCTCCTATAATTATGACGAGCTGATTATCAGCGGTGAAAAGAGTCTGTTTGGGGCCGGCAATGCCAAATTGCCGCTCCCACCTATGCTCATGCTGGACAGAATTACGCATATTGATGACAAGAGCGGGGAGTTTGGCAAAGGTCATATCGTGGCCGAGTTGGACGTCGATCCTGATCTTTGGTTTTTTGAATGCCATTTTCGCGGTGATCCGGTTATGCCGGGCTGCCTTGGTCTTGATGCGATGTGGCAATTGGTCGGGTTTTGGCTAGGCTGGACCGGGTCTCCCGGACGCGGCCGGGCTCTTGGTGTCGGCGAAGTGAAGTTTTCAGGACAAGTAACCCCGGATGTCAAAAAAGTCCGGTATGAAATTGACCTGAAACGCGTTATCAGACGCAAACTTGTCCTCGGGATCGCGGAAGGCCGCATGTATGCCGATGACGTCGAAATTTACAAAGCTAATGATCTGCGGGTCGGCTTATTTGTCCCTCAAGAAGGAGAAGCTTAATGCGTCGTGTGGTTGTCACCGGATTGGGAATTGTCTCCTGCATCGGCAATGATGCGGATACTGTCGCCGAAAGCCTGAAAAACGGCAAATGCGGCATCACCAAAGATGAAAAAATGGCGGAACTTGGGTTTCGCAGCCAGATTTCGGGACGCCCGGATCTGGATCCAAAAGATTATGTCAACAAGCGCTCCATGCGTTTCATGGCGGATGCCGCTGGCTGGAGCACGGTCGCCATGGATCAGGCGATTGCCGATGCCGGACTCGATGAGTCTGTTATTTCCAATGAGCGGACAGGGATTATTGCCGGATCCGGCGGCCCCTCCGCCATTGAGATCGTCCGCGCCGCCGATATTACCCGCAAAAACAACTCGCCAAAGCGAATTGGTCCCTTTGCTGTGCCAAAGGCCATGTCGTCCACGGTCTCTGCTACGCTCGCGACGCATTTTAAAATTCTCGGCGTGAATTACTCCATTACCTCGGCCTGTACTACGTCGCTGCATTGTATCGGTGCAGCCGCCGAGCAAATCCAATGGGGCAAGCAAGATGTTATGTTCGCCGGCGGCGGGGAAGAAATTGAATGGGCCATGAGTTCGCTCTTTGATGCCATGGGCGCCATGAGCAGCAAGTATAATGACACGCCTGAGCTAGCTTCGCGCGCTTTTGATAAAGACCGGGACGGATTCGTCATTGCCGGCGGGGCAGGCATGCTGGTCCTCGAGGAATATGAACACGCCAAAGCCCGCGGCGCAAAAATTTACGCCGAGATTACCGGCTACGCCGCAACGTCGGACGGCCATGATATGGTTGCCCCGAGCGGCGAAGGCGCAGAACGTGCGATGCGTATGGCGCTCAAAGACGCCGGACTCGAAACGGTTGACTATATCAACCCTCACGCCACATCGACGCCTGTGGGCGATATTGCCGAAAGCGCGGCGATCAATCGGGTCTTCGGCGAAAAAGGGCCTTACGTGTCCGCTACAAAATGTCTGACGGGTCATAGTCTGGGCGCCGCAGGTGTGCAGGAAGCGATTTACACGTTATTGATGATGGAGCGCAGTTTTATTACGCCCAGCATCAATATATTTAATCTTGATCCAGAAGTAGCGAGCATCAATATCGCCCGGGAATTCATTGAAACTGAGGTAAAGACAGCCATGTCAAATAGTTTCGGATTTGGCGGGACCAATGGGAGTGTAATCTTCTCTAAGATTTAAACATTAGGTCCTTTAATTGCGATTAAAGGGCGAGCTACCGGTTTACGATGGCACGAAACTAGTTCTGTTGCGTATGACCTTCATAGATCGTTGAAGGAAATATGATGAAATTACTGTCCCTGATTATGGGCACTGCGGCCCTGTGCAGCGTCGCAACACTTGCCGAAGCACAAACCAATTGGTTTGAAATCCCCCCCGAACAAGCCGAGAGCTTCGCCGATGTCGGTGTGGCGGGTGTCTCTCGCGAAACCTATGTCGGGAGCGAAAATTCCGATCTGATCGTTCTGCCTTATGTGAATGCAAGCTATAAAGGCCGCTTTTTCATCAACCCCGCCGTTGGGGTTGGTGCCTACGCCATTAACAATAGTAAATTTCGCCTTGGCGCTTCCGCCAATGTAGCTTTGGGCCGCGATGGTAAAGACACGCCTTTTGCCGGAACCTCATATGAGGAGGAATTTAAAGTCAAATCTGGTGCGACAGGAAATGTCTTTGCGCGTTACTATCTACCTTTCGCCGCACTTGATGTGGTCGGCACAATTCCCATCGGCGGCGATTTAAACGGGGCCCGGCTAGATACTTTACTGACGACAGAAATTCGACCTATCAAGAATTTGCGCTTAACCCCCGGCGTGCGGGCCACATTTAATACGGGGGGATGGCTTGATACAAATTACGGCATTAATGCGCGGCAAGCCGCGGCGTCAGGTCGCGCACCAGTCAGCTATGACGACGGTTTGTCAACGCTTGGCGCTCATGTTGCGGCCTATTACACAGTTAACGATGACTATGAAGTCGTTGGATTTGTCAATCAAAGTTGGCTTGTCGGCGATATTAAAGATAGCCCACTTACACCTGAAAATGCGGGATTAACACTCGCTTTGGGCGTTGCCCGAAAATTCTGATGAAGATGTAGTGACAATCCCGCGCCCTGAGTCAAAATTTCCTGTCTCGGGGCACTGAGCAGGAAACACAAAATATGACCGGGATGTCACTACACCTCCCTTTATTTCGCACTGACCATTAATGCCCACCCTACAAATGTAGGGGGAAATAAAGTTTTCTTAATTAAGGCAATATCAATCCCAGCCGTATCGCCCGTGTCACAGTGTGGGTGCGATTGGACGTCGCCATACGCCGGGACAAATCTTTGAGATAATCCCGAACTGAATATTCTGAAATTTGTAAAATCGTGCCAATTTCCCAATTCGTCTTGCCTTGTGCGACCAGAGATAAGACCTCCCGCTCTCTTTTACTGAGAACTAATACATCAAAATCATCCGGCATTTCAGTCAGGCGGTACATCACATCAAAGACCTGCCGAACCAGCGTTTCGAGAGTCACCATATCCTGAAGGGATAATTCAAATTCCGTTCCCCGTCCCATAGACATGAGTCCGGGCGCTGTGCGGTCTTTTACGATTGGAAAGCAAATTCCGTAATTTAAGCCCGCCGCCCTTGTCCCTTCGACATGTATTTCTTGTTCTTTTGTCAAATTTTGCCACGCTTCACGCCAGCGAAAAGGGACAGAGACACGGAAGCCATGTAGAACCAAAGGACTCTTGGTTATCAAATCACCGGTTGTAACGAGTTTATTAATCCAATCATTCGCCCCTTTTGAGAGGTGAAACTGGCGCGGGACATTTTGCGGAGCCTGTGCCCCGGGACGCGGCGGAAGCAACCGTCCCATAGAAATAAAATCAAACCCATAAGGCTCAACAGATTTGCAATATTGATCAAAGGCCTCTTGCGCCGTCTGAGCTTTGTCTATTTTGCCCATCCAATGAACGAGCTCTGACGGGTTGAGTAAGGGCCGCCCAGCGGATTCATCTCTGATTTTTACAATTTGTCCCAATGACTTTCTCATTATTATATGTGTCGCTTAGCATTATTCCCGTCTGAGGTGTAAGGAAGTATTTTAGAACTCTACACCTAATTTACAGTCCGCAGTTCGGCCGAGACTGCTCAACTTTGATTTCGGGTGAATTCCCTATGGCGAAAGCCCTGCCAATCCCATATAATCCTTTCACATTTAACGAATAGGACGATCCATGACTGATATGACCGAAGCGCTTGAAGGCTTTCCAAAAGGAGACCTGATGAAAGGCAAAAAAGGCCTCATCATGGGGGTTGCCAATAAGAATTCCATTGCGTGGGCCATCGCGCGTCAACTCGCCGCTCAAGGCGCGGAGATTGCATTTACCTATCAAGGCGACGCGCTGATGCGCCGGGTCAAACCTTTGGCCGAGAGTATTGGCTCGGACATTCTCTGCGAATGCGACGTCACTGACGACGCGACGATGGATAGCACGTTTGCCACGCTGAAAGAAAAATTCGGCAAGATCGACTTCCTTGTTCACGCGATTGCGTTTGCCGGCAAAGACCAATTGGCTGGATCTTTCGTCGATAACACCACACGTGAAGGCTTTAAATCGGCTTTGGATATTTCGGCTTACTCCTTTGTCGATGCGGCGCGGCGCGCCTCTGAAATGATGAATGACGGCGGCGCGATGGTGACGCTGACCTATCTTGGGTCTGAGCGTGTCATCCCGAATTACAATGTTATGGGCGTGGCCAAAGCGGCGCTTGAAGCCTCTACCCGCTATATCGCCGCAGACCTCGGCCCGCGCGGCATTCGCGTTAACGCCATTTCCGCCGGCCCGATTAAAACCCTCGCCGCCGCCGGCATTGGCTCCGGTCGCCACATGTTCCGTTTCAACAAAGCCGCGTCCGCCCTGCAAGATCATACCGATCCGGCAGGCGTCGCAGGCGCTGCGCTCTACCTCCTCTCCGACTTGGGCCTCTCCTGCACAGGCGAGACACATCATGTGGACGGCGGTTTCCACGCCATCGGCATGCCGCAAGAAGGGCCATTGAGAGCCAGTTTGGAAGAATGATTTAAGTTACTAGCGCTCAAATTTTCGCCAATCTCCGCTCGTTAATTCTGCCAAAATATCAAAACTACATTCCGCAGTGATTGCCCTGACATGCTTTATGTCAGGGTCATCCCGTCCTCTCCATTCGGGTAGCTGGGCCTTCCATGGCGAATCAAGTATTTCCAAAAGAGGATATATAAAACTTCTACCCTCGACCTTGGGCGCCTCCATCCACTGCTTCTTCAATCCCCCAAACAGATCAGCATCTAAATCTGAATCAAAGGCGACAGCCTTGATATACTCAAAGCTCAAATGCAGGCATGTTTTGGCTTCAACCACTTCCTGTGAAGATTTCAGCAATTTCAAAATTGTATTATTTTGTTCTCTACGCAAATCACTCGGCCCAATTAGCTTGGTTTCAGGAATTAATTTCAACACGAGTAAATCAAAATCGACATTCATTTGAGCATTTCGAAAGCCTGTTTCCAGAATACCGAATTCTGTCATTTTACGAAAATTCATCCCCCCACCCGCGCAAAGAAATCCGCATTTATCTCGAACGCCTCTTTCGCGCCCAATCCGACCTGCACATCAATCCCCGCTTCCTGCAGGAGCGCCGCGCCGCGCCAATGGACGCGGGGGTCGGGGTCTATGACGGCGATATGGCAGGTCGTAATGCCCGCCTCTATCAGGGCGTTCGCACAAGGTCCGGTCTGGCCGTAATGCGAACAGGGCTCGAGCGTGACAAAGGCGGTCGCACCTTTCGCGTCTGATCCCGCACTCATCAACGCAATCGTTTCAGCATGGGGCCGTCCGCCGTCCGCCGTCGCGCCGCGACCTATGATTTCGTCGTCTTTGACCAACACGCATCCGACAGACGGATTCTCTGCCGTCCGTCCTTTTTGCGCACGAGCCAGATCGAGGGCAAGGGCCATATATCTCGTTGGGGTCATATCTCTTTATTCCGTTTTTGAAGGCGGAAGGGAAGGCGGAATTTGCGACGGGTAAAAACCTTGTCTTCAAACGCTTGCTGCGACTACCCATCCACTCATCCGAGCGACGCTCCGCACAGCGGGGGGCGTGAGGATGCAACCCAAGCCTCCGCATCATATTCTCCCCTACATTTTCCTCTCTTCATCTATGTCACCCCGGACCTCGACCCGGAGTCATTCCCTTCGCCTGCTAGGGTAAGATTACCAATGATCTGCAATTTGAGCTCTCTTCGTGGTCCTGAAATGATCCCGGCTCGGGGGCCGGGATGACAAGAGAGGTGAAGGGTTTTAAAATACCTCCGACCAAGCGTTTCGTCCCACTCGCCATCGAGGGTCGGGCCTTTCGCGTTAAATGCCTAAAGATAGGACAGCCCGCGCGGACGGCATCCATGTCGGATACCGAAAAATAAAAATGTTTCACACGAATATCATCCGCGCGGCAGCGATTTTCTAATGAAACGGCCTTGATCATCCGAACGACGGACCGCGCAGCGGGGCTAGTGAGGATACGGCGATATCAAATATGGACTGCAACTATCCGCCACCTTCGGTGTCGGCGCTAAATTGCAATCCATCCCCCGGATGGATTGCGGCCATTACACGTCTCCGACAGTCGCACTCACCGGATTTATTTCAGTTCGACACTGCACGGTACGGCAGGCTCACGTCTCATCAGGCCCGGCACAGTCTCTTGTGTCACCAAGAGTTGCTCAACCTCGCCGTCTCCTGAACCAAAACCCGACGCGTTCCTGTCCGTGTTCAGAAGAACAATTTTCGTTTGGCCGGGATAGACATCGATAAAGTCGATGTCCGGCCCAAACCAAAATTGCAAATTCGAGGCCCAGAAAACGCAGGACCCCGTCAAAACAACGATACAAAGATAGCCCGAATTTGGCGTGTGCGGACGCATCTCTTGATTATCTTATAAGGGATTGAGAAGATTGAGGTTTTTAAATCGAAAAGTGTGGATCTTTTTTTATACCGTGCCCCTCTCCGTCATCCCCCTGCTCGACAGGGGGATCCATGCATTACACTTGCCGCATTTAAGAATCGTCGCTTGCCCTTAACGTCGCCAAACAGATCCCCGCCAAAAAACCAACTGTCGCAAATGCCACCGCGTGGATTGCCCGATTAAATCGGGTAATGAAGAACATCAGGAATGGCGCACACAATGCCGCCTAAATCTCCGGTAAATCTTTCGCCCGGGACGCATCCAGATACCGGGCGGATTTGGGTTTGAGTGTTTTTTCGTCCAGATCAATCAAGAGCGGATTTCCGGTCGGGAATTCAAATCCTGGAATGTCGTCATCCGGCACGTCGAAAATTTCTTTCATGAGCGCGCGGAGGCTATTGCCATGGGCTGAAATGATGAGGTTCGAGCCCGCCTTTAGAAACGGGACGATCTGGGAATTGTAATAAGGTAGCACCCGTTCCGTTGTGATTTTCAAGCTCTCGCCCGTCGGCAGTTCTTTGGGGTTAATCTGGCTATATTTCACTTCTTTGGACGGGTGAAATTTATGATCCATGTCGATTTGCGGGGGCGGCACGTCAAAGCTTCTGCGCCAGGTATGAACTTGCTCATCGCCGTGTTTGTCGCGTGTTTCTTGCTTGTTCAACCCCGTCAGACCGCCGTAATGACGCTCGTTTAAATGCCAGTCTTTGGTGACCGGAATATACATTTGATCTATCCCTTCGAGCGTCAGCCAGAGCGTTTTGATGGCGCGTTTCTGATAAGAGGTGAAAGCCGCGTCAAATTGAATGTCTTCTTTCAAGATCAGCTCGCCCGCTTTGTTGGCTTCGGCAATGCCTTCTTCCGTCAGATCGACATCCACCCAACCGGTAAAGCGGTTTTCCAGATTCCATTGTGATTGTCCGTGACGCACGAGAATGAGTTGGGTCATTTTTTATTCCTTAAATCCCTGTCATTCCGCACATCGTGTAATGAAGATGCGGAAGGTCGAGCGTTTGCTAGCCTAATTTACGGAGGTTCTCAACCTCTCGGTCTTCAGGATTCGCAAGACGCCCCGGAATGACGATTGATAGTGTCAATGCGCATCGTTCCAGTTCTTCGCGGCATGCGCTTCCACAACCAAAGGCACGCTGATATTGACGGCGGGCATCGCCGCGTTTTCCATCGCGGGCTTGACAGCAGTAATTAAATCTTCCGCATTTTTTTCCGGCACTTCAAACACCAGTTCATCATGCACTTGGAGGAGCAATCTCGCCCCGTCAACTTTCGCAATGGCCTCCGGCATCCGCAGCATAGCGCGGCGCATGACGTCGGCGGCGGCGCCTTGGATCGGCGCGTTAATCGCTTGGCGTTCAGCAAAGGCCCGCACCATCTGATTGCTATCCGTAATGCCTGAAATATGGCATTTGCGGCCAAAGATGGTTTTGACATAGCCGTCTTCGCGCGCCTGCGCTTTCGTGTCTTCCATAT
>Ga0115567_10003792_pt1 | contig 14813 bp, 23 predicted proteins | sample COGITO_mtgs_1204_2_FD_88679 | JGI IMG/M metagenome (GOLD analysis project Ga0115567, IMG submission 88679) | Pelagic marine microbial communities from North Sea - COGITO_mtgs_120412 | ecosystem: Environmental > Aquatic > Marine > Epipelagic | place: Germany:Helgoland, sampling site Kabeltonne... | reverse complement strand
CGCGGATGTCTCCTGACTGTCGGTGAGTTTCCTTTGCTCAGCATGGTAGTCTGTGCGTAAAACGACAGGAGCGATGATTAAGCGAGCCAAATCCGACCCAGCGTTCCCGCCGGTCCCCCGGGAGGGCGGTGAGCGGTGCCTGGTGCATGGTGCCAGGCACGAGAGTGAAACTCCCCGCGTGCTCGAGAAGGTTAATATTCGGGATCACTTGAGATGAGCTACTGCCTGCGCTCGTCATTGCGATACTTGTAGCCCTCTGCCAAAGAGAATGATTGTGTGCGCCCTGCATTGCGGCAGGAACTCATCTCTTTGGCTCTGGTTCATTTTCCCGCAAAACCTACGAGCTGTCGTCTCGGGCACTGGCGCCCCTCAGACGTACTGGACAATGTCTGGATTGTTCGGCTTTACCCAGTGGAATGCGCACCAAAATTGCAGCGACAAGAGTATCGCACGTGATGCTAATGAAACAAAGCATGCACCTACACTCTCGCTCGCGTCCACACACCCAAGATGAGCGATGATTGCCCTGAAGACGCGAGATGCAGACACACCACTTTGCCCATTTTCGTACGAGTTACAACCTGTGCAGCAGCAGACCCCCTTGATCGAACTGCATCCAGCAGTGCGGAGTCGCGATGAACTCGCTTCCCCCACTCTGCTTGTACTCGCCAACCTCCAACCACTTAGTACAACCCTGCACAGGTTTCTCGATATCGTGCACAACACCCTTTAAAATTGCTCCATTCCGCGGCCAGTCGGGCTTCTTCGCCGCACTGACCTCTACGCCGGCACGCAGTGAGAACACCATCTTCAATGTCGTTACTGTCAATTTGGCAGTTCAAGCCAGCCATTCGAAAGATTAGCTCACCTAATTGGTTGATGGCGCCATTTGGCTTCTCGCGCCAGAACATGCCCGAACAGCTCCCTGGGCTGCAAAAGGATTGTAATTAGGATTAAAGATTCCCTGCTGCCTGGTAACTCCTTTCCTCGCAACCAGTTCGACCACGTTGTACAGAACTAGGACAAAATGATCCGGGTATACAACTGGTTTCATCACGTTGTGCATAGCTAGGAGACACTGATCCGGAATTGCAAGTGATTGTGGCAATTCACTGGTCAGGTAAGTGCAAGCTAGATCCCTTTCGCATATGGACAGTGCTTTCTGCAGCTCTTGGGAGACATGGGGGATTTGGCTTGCAGATACGAGCTTGAATCAGGCTAGGGTGGTTGAGGGAGGATCACTGTTGCAGCTTGTACGCCTCCATCGCCAGAACAAGAGGGAGCTTTGTCAAGAGTGACTGGAAATCTTGTGCGGGGAACTCCTCAACTAGATCTATCTGAAAACATGTCGGATGGGACTGAGCCGCCTGTTCGCGTACCGCCACCGAAGTCAGCAGGCTGGTGCTCTTCGTGTGGAAAGAACGACGTTGATTTGAAGAGGTGTACACGGTGTCAGCGGACGTGGTACTGCGGGGCTGAGTGAGTTCGTCACCAGAAATCCGCTACATCTATGCTGCGTTTTCACTCCTTCTGCAGGTGCATGCAGCAATCAATGACAGTTACGGTGACCTGTGCAGGTGCCAGAGGTTTGCGTGGAAGATTCATAAAAAACGCTGTCAGGAGCCCAAGCAAGGACAAGCGTACTTTGACTGGCTGAACGACTCTCTCGCTCGAATTGATGAAAACTACGAGAGCAGAAATTGGGCTGGTGTCATTGAGTGTGAAGACGCAGCGCAGGACATGCTGCAGGACCAGCCGGATGAACTGCGCGAGTTTGTTACTCTGCAATTCGCAACCGCACACCGAAAAGAAAGGAATTGGTTGAAAGCGATTCGATGGTCTGTCCTCTCTCGCGTCTGAGTCCCTCACGCTGCATGTCATTTGATGCCCACACAATCTAGGTTTGAAACGGTGCGTGATCTTCTGACGGCAGGTACGAAAGGCTGACACCCATTCTGAGTCGACTCGGTCGCTTTCAAGAAGAGGGAGAGCAGACTTGCTATCTTGGAGAATGCCACATTGAAGTCGACAACCTAACGACCGCAAAAGAGTGGTTGTCACCCTCGACAGCCACAAGCGAAGCATTGTACACTCTCACATTCACCCTGATAATGCACTGAGATTCCGGTGTTGGGCTAGCTTTGACAGTGCATTGGCTATGGGCAAGGAGCATGAACTTTCGTCTGTCAAGTGCATGGCACATAGAGGACTGGGTCTTATCGCCGGAAGAAGCAAAGATTATGCCTCAGCTGAATGTAATTTGCAGACAGCTCTCGAGGACTCTAAACTTGCAGGCGAGATAGAAACGGTAACTCAGAATCCTTATCATGCCGAGTGCGTCAAGTCGGGAGGGCTGATCAACAGAGGACGGTAAGTAAGACTCTGAGTGTCCCTTTTCACTGTCAGGACTTGCGCGAGGAGTTCTAGGCGCTAGCAAATCTCGATCTTGCCAAGGTGCTGCTAGAATTAGATCGGCAGGACCTTCTTCCAAGGATCGAGCAGGTGATGATGAAGGCAGTGAGTATCGGCAAGGCTCGGTCGCGAAGATTTGCGTCGAAGAGCCAGGAAGAAATTCAAGCGGTCAAATTTGCGGCAGAGTTCTATAACAGGACTCAGCAACCGGGAAAAGCCGCAGAGTTATTGGCATACCAGTCGTAACAAGACCATTTGGACTGATGAATCTAGACGTTGAGATCTCAGAGGATGTGACCGGCTAGCACACATGAGTCACTTTCCCTGTTGAGTGGATCATCTCCACACTCTAGTTTTTTGTCTTCTCTTACGCGTCAGAACAGCAGGTTTCACAGACCCGACCTCCTTGTCGTTTCAAGATCAGTAAATACCAATGCCCCCGAATTAGCTATTTCGGGCTTTTGTGAATCTTTCCTGTACACTTCACAAACTCCTGTTTACAGCTGAACCTTGGGGTCACAGAGAGCATCCCAGTGAGATCTGAGAGACTAAGACAGTAATTACATCCTGAGCGCGCAACACGACTGGACGTCGTGTTTGAAAATGTTGGTATCATCCCGCCATCACAGTCGCCCCCACCGGCCGACGCCGCTCGAAAGTGAATGACTCGGTGACGGCTGCAAAAAATATTTGAGTAAGCAAGGGGATACACTCGTTCAGTGAAAGACAGCAGCACAGATCAGGTGTACCACAGGTGTACTGGTGGACAATTTCTATCTGTTGATGGCGGGCAGTACCGATATCTACCTGTGAAGTATCCTGTGTAAGTAGGTCTACACGGATAGAACGCGACGACCCCACAGGCGAAGAGTTGCCGCTAATCGCAGCATGATTGCCAGCGTTCCAGTGCGCACCAACCCAGCGTGGTGCAGGAGGTGCTAGCAACGTATTTTCCTTGCGAGGTACCTGCCTCCACGAAAGTAGAGGTATGATGGCAAGCACATCCAGTTCCAAGCCCTTCGGAGCAAATGTTAAAGGTCAAGTTGACGGGGTGCACCAGTGGTATAATGCAACAATATATCAATGTTGCGATGGCCTGCATGCCGGCCGTGACAAAGAATGTGTCCCCGTAACCAAGCTTGCCAATCAACAATCCACCAACGACTGCCGACCCACTCCACCCGAATTGTGAAACTGAGTTCATCGCCGACCATTTGGCTCGGTCTTCTTTTTTGATGAAGTCCATCGATACCGACCTTGATAATTGGCCCTTCACAAAGAGCAGAACACATTGCAAAGCAGAGCGTGAGCAATAGCACACAGCACGATGCAGGGGTTGTAACGCTTGAACTGCCACTCTGAAAGATGCGAGGCTACAAATCACCATCTGAGACGAAGGAGAGAAGCAGGTATGTCACCGTAGCATTCATCAGGACCGTTCTCACAATGAAAATCGGGACGATGATCTCTGGCACCGTCCACCACGCCCGCTCCAGCGCCATCAGAAGGAGAAGACAGATTCCACACGACCTAAACGAGACTGACGTCTGGATCCGACCAATCCTCCTTGAAAATTTTTGCGCAAGCCACTGAGCACAACCACAAACGATCAGACAGCAGGCACCGGACCAAAGAGACGAGCGGCGGGCGTAGGGACTACTCCAGCCAAATTCAACTTCAAGGCCCTGTTCATTCGGAGTGCATACCGTGACACAGCAAAGAAGAAACGGATTCGCGACGTAGATCGCATTTACTTGCACAGGACTCAGGTTCGTTTCGTTCACGAAGAAGAGTGGAAAGAACTTGATGGTCATCCCCGATGCAAGGCTCGCAATCATATCGGCTATCAGAATGAATCGGGGTACCCACTTCGTATCCATATACCAGCAGAAGAATGCACGCTCGTGCCACTCAGCTCGCCTTTCGTTGTAAGGAATTTCGCTGATGTTCTGGCTCGACATAGCGTGCTGCAGAAACGCTTTCTGCTCTAGCTGAAACACGGGAGCCGTGACTTCAGCGCGGGCTCATCGGCAGTCACAAATGCAGGAGCGGGTTCGGACCGGCTCCTCAGCTACAAAATCGACCTCTTCATGCTCTCCTATTTCTCCGAGCCGTCCAGATTCCAAGTCTCCGTTCACGTCATCATCACCCATCAGAAGCGCGTTGATGTCGCGATTGCGGGGCGCCACTTCACTCCACGGTCTCCCATCCTCGCTCCTGTCGACCCTGCCCCAAATTCCTCCGCTCGGGAGCAACCGGTCAGTTACGTCCTCCGACTCATCATGGTACGAACGAGGACTTGACCGTCCAGATTCGGGTGCAGACGACAGTCCCGACTGCGAATGCTGGTCGTCCGTCTTGGAAACCTCCCAATCCGGAGAGTCCTGCGCCGTAGTCGCCAGTCAGCTGGCACAGTCTCACGAGCAGACAAATGGAAAACGACAGACTGACAGGGTACGCACCTCGTCTAACACCGGCTCGACCCTTCGATGAATCAGTGAAGTTGTGACGATTGGGACGATCGAAAGAACCATTCCGACCAACAGAACGAGACGGAGCTCGGGTAGCGTCCACGTATTGTCAAGCGTCGTGTAAAAGAGCACCGAGTTCACTAGGGGGCCCATCCTGGAGCGAGAGAAATGGTCAGCTGCCAGGTCACGGTTGTCGGAGGCGTTAGAGAAAGTCGCTGGCGAGTTGGGAGGTTAAGCACCCAGAGGCAAAGTACACAGTCATTGACTTGACTGTGTACAGCATCGACCGAGCTCTGCGCAGGACACTGTCTGTGAGCACTCAGGAAGCAAGGCGCCGGCATTGGTACCTGGAATCGCGCGCTAGCAGAAAGTGCAGGGGGCAGCAGGATTGAGGGAGTGCAGGGCAGGCAAAAGAGAACCCTCGTATTGTCGAGTCTGCGTAGTTGGCGTCGAGGGCGGGGTTGCTTAAACCAGAGTACATGCCCCAAAGACACAGTGATCTGGCGAGGAATAGTCCTCAGTAACTACAGCATACTAGCACGCAACAGCCTGCATCAGGCTGATGTGGCACAAATGCCCACGCGGGCCAATTTCGCTGCACGGAATTGGAGAGCACGGTCGTCTTGGAGGCGAACTGAGCGGCGATGGGAACAGGGCATACCCGAACATAAAGTGAAACTCGTAGGGGCCCTGATAGATTGGCGCAAAGCAACCGATTGCGAGAGCAAATATCCCAATCACTTGAGATACGCGCAGCACCCTGCAACCGACCCAGGGTGTTTTTAAACCAGCTGCGCTTCGGCGCCGGGGCAACGCACCGGTGCAGCAGCTGACCGAATACGAGACTGGTGCAGCCAGAACTTCAGCGGGGAAACGTCCCGGAAACGCACCTTTCAGGACCGAATTTGTCCGTGATGTATCCGGAAGGGATAGAAACTACGGCCATGCAGAGCCCCTGCATGCCTTCAGCATACCTGTCACGTGAGGAGCACAGGAGCACCATGTCAATACCAAACACAGGCAGACACAATACCCCAACGTCTTGGATCCGATTGGCGCTACTCTTAATTCACGGATCGGAATCAAGAAGTATGTGCCAACGCGATATGGTTTTGGGCGCAGGAGAGCGCACCCCACGTACTCGATCTGGCTTGTCAACCTCTGCAGATAAGTGGAGAGAATCGACACACTCCTGAAGTTGCAGCCAACCTTTTAGCGCCGAGTATGACAAGCATAGCGCAGGAGAACTTGAACATGTTCTCCCTGCTAGAGCACTGGAGGGCACCGCACCAGATCCCGGAAGACATAAACAGGAAGAAGTCGTAGAACAATCGTACCTTGACATTGCGATGGCTTTCCCACACCTGAGAAGATGAAACTATTATGCTTCAGGCCCTTTTGAATTCTGTGCACCATTATTCCAGGCAGCCCTCCCTGCCTGACGATAGGACCAGCTGAAATCCCTGCCTCCGTCGTGCTAAAAAAAAGCGACAGCGGCTCGTCCGGCTGGACGTTGAGAGTTTCGCATTCGTGTGCCGGGGGGCTGGTGAAAAGGGGGCTTGCCGCTTTGTAGATGCCCATCCTCGCAGGGGGAGCGCGAGGCACCCGGTCCCTCTGTCCGCAGTCCGCAATTCCGGGGCAAACTCATCCGGTGAATCCCGAAGGCGGGGCGAGGCGTTCGCCGAAAGAAAAAGAATAAAACGCCGACCCGCGGTAAAATTGCCAATCTCGGGGAAAGTTGGAGATTGGGGGAATGGAGTTCTGCACAAAGAGATGGAAATCGTTTTTGGTCAGCAGTATGCGGTTCCTTTCGGAGGAATGTCGCGAGGAACTTTGTACTCTACTACTTCAGAACCAGAGGAGGAACCTCACTGTTACGCGGAAGAGCATTCCACGCGTCTCCTCGTCACCAAGGGCACCTGGCACAGGGCCCCGTCGCCGTCGCAGGCCGCCGCAACCTGAGCAGTGCACTCAGTCGAAAGCAAGAACAAGCCACCTTCGGGTAGCACCAAGCCGCTCTACGCCCCGGCGTCGCCTGAGCACAGCACCAACACCTGCGTCGTAATTCAAAAGGCGTAGGCCCTCCTCGTCGTCCACGCCAACGTCACGAACCCTTCGCGATGGCCTCTGTTGCTGTTGCCGCTGCTGAGATCGCCGCACCCCACGAGCTCGCCGCTGCCTTCTGGCCCGAGCAGGTAACGCTGGACCCTGATGATGTGCGAGTTGCATTTGGCGCGCGATTTAAATGCCCTCCTCTACGTGGGGTCGCCCCGAAGTTGCACGATGTGAAACTAACCTTCGAGCCCCTGTGCCAGGATGAAAATATCACCGTTGCTGCCGCGGCCGCGGCCGAGAGCATCATCGAGGCTATCATCGACGCGAATCGCCCACTTTACGAGGCCGGCGAAAAGCGCTCGCACCCGCTCCCTTGCGGTCCTGCGTTCGACGAAGACGTGGGGGAGCCGCGCCGCAAGGCCAGTACGACCTTGACGACCCATCAGCCGGCGCGCTCCTCGCTGCTCTCTGCCGAACGCCGGCGCATCTGGGCGCACTCGCCGCGGCCTGAGTACAAGTCTGTGACGCAGCAGTACTCGCTCGCCAACCGCTGCCCTTCGATGCTCCGCCCGGGCCTCGACATCTGCATCCTCCCCGGCGGGCATGCGCCGACTCGCGCCTACTGGGAGTGGTGCCAGGAGGAGATCGGCCTTGAAGACTGGCAGGTCCTCTTTACGCCGGGCACCAAGTACAACATGGACGAGGACACGACGCCCGAGATGGTCGAGGCGCTCAAGGTGCTCGTCGCCGGCTCGGGCGGAGCGCAGTGGACGGTGATCGGCTACTGCGCCACGGAGCCGTTCCTGCGCTGGGCGGAGGAGCTCACGGACCTCCCGGGCGTCGAGATCTTCTGCGAGACGCCCGAGTGGCTCGACGAGTTCGGCCACAAGGGCTGCCTGCATCGCCGCATGTCGTCGCTCGACACCCCGTGCATGATCGAGCGCATCGACCCGAGCATCCGCGTGCCGCGCGGGTACACGTGCTCGACGAGCGAGGAGCTCCAGGGCGCGTACAAGCTGCTCGGCGGCGGGGCGGTCGTGATCAAGCCAGTCTTTGGCGCGGCTGGGAACGGCATCCTTTTCCCGACCACCGAGGAGGAGATCGCGGCATACGAGTTCCCTATGGGCGACGTGTGCCTCGAGGAGAAGCTGAAGCTCGACCTCTCGCCGGACGGGACCGAGTTTTCGCCAGCGATGCACTACATCGACGGTGAGTGGATCGGGCCGGACTTCCTCGAACAGATCATGGAGGGCGTGCGCTACGTGGGGTGGCGCAAGTCCGCAGTGTCGGGCGCCTTCCGCGACGAGAGCATCCGGGTGCTGAGGAAGTTCCTCGACGCGTCGCGCCCGCGCGGCGCGGGCGGCGTCGACTTCCTGTCCTCCAACGGCGAGCCGTACCTCTCCGACATGAACACCGGGCGCTTCAACGGCGCGCACGTCCCCCTGCTCTTCAAGCGCGAGCACGCGCCGGACTCGACCTTCTTCTGCTTCCGCTCCAAGCCGTTCCCGGGGCTCGCGCTCAAGGACCTCTGGCTGAAGCTCGATGCTGAGGGGGTGTGCTACCACCCTCGCGATGGCAAGAGCGGGCGCGGAGTGTTTCCCGTGATGTTCTGGGAGGGTGTCGCCAGCGTGTGGGTCGCGATGGGCGACTCGCAGGAGCACTGCCTCGAGTTGTACCAGCGCACCATCCCGCTCCTCGCCGAGGAGCGCGGCTCGCTGCTTAAGATCTCGCACAACCACGACACGCAGAGTGCTGACGCCGCGCCGTCGAATGGAGCAGAGGTGGACCACCTGTCTTCAAACTGAGGGCTTTGTGCTGTCCAGGGAGCAAAGAAGGAGAGTGCAAGTGAGAGAGTCGTGTTGAACTGACCAAGATGGGAGGTAGTGCAGTAGTTAGAGAACTAGGCTGAGGATGTTTGAGACGGTCGACAGGAAGGTCGTCCTCGTGGTACAGCAAAAAAGGAGAATAAAAAAGGTTCAAACTCTTCAGAACTGGCTTGGACTGCCTTCGCGAGCACCAGTGGTCTGAAAGATCACGCTACTCGACGAAGGCAGCCGCCTTCTCAATGCTAACACCTCTGCCAGATCTTCCGACAGCTTGCCTTCACTTGCTTCGAAGAGCCTCCATGCCATTCAGAAGCTCTTCAAGATTTGTGTCATCCTGGTCGGTACTTGCTGCCTGAGCAGGAACTGGTGCACCATCAAGAGACACGATAGTCCCAGGGCGTTGTAGCCCCCACCATTCTGGAATTCCGCAGGCGATCTGCCCCAGGATCTGTGAGCGCAGGGCAAATCATAGCATATGCAGGGGCTTACACTCGATGGAACATGGAGGACGCCCAGTTCCGTGCTGCGATGGGTGGGGGAGAAGACCTCGTGTCTACCCGAAATGATCTTGCAGTGCTGCGGCCGTACGCTGGTGGCGAATGCGGCCTTACCGCATTTGAGGAACGAGCAGCCTTCGGCCCGCACGGTTGAGCCGTGATCGACCAGCAGCCCGTACCATCCTGTTCAGCGCAAATTCAAGCAATCATAGCGCACTTTATGCACTGGCAAACCCGTCGGCGCTGGATTCTCACCAATATGTCGGATAGTGCTGTTATCAACTCTGCCCGTGCAATTTCCGTAGAAGCGCAAGCCACCCAGCTCGGCGTGCGCAGCCCTGTGCGGACTGGAGGTGAGACACGGGAAAGCTCGTGGACAAAAGATCCTGGTGGGTAGGCGGCTGACAGCGAGTTCGAAACTGTGACATTCGTGTAGTCGAGAGCACTCATCACATTTGTCGCACGTTTACCCTTCTTACCACAGCCCCCGAGACCGCAACGTGAGACGATGGTGGTAGCGTTGCCTGAAACACCAACACTGTGGATTTAATGTTCGGACCTTGAGGGTTAAGAAATGAGATTTTGCGAGGGGCTGAAGGGTACAGTTTCAATATACGGGATTCTTGGAAGGACGAAAACCGGTAACAACCAAAGCGGCACCTCCCTGGCTCCGAACTTCACACTTTTCGACTGCCCATTCACTTTCTCCTGCCACCCATTCGCACTGCTGCGTTACGCTGCAGCTAAAGAATCCTGGAACCTGCTTTCTTATCGCGGCAGCGAAGACATTCTGTGAAGCGTGGCTCTCACCTGCCACGTGTAGCGTTGCTTTCATGCTAGCCCGCGTGAGAAAGATGGCAAGGAGACCTCGCATGGTCCCTTTGGCGCACCCATCGACATCCCACTGCGCCCACACGCGCGATTGCCCGGCGCCGCCTGCAACGAGGATTGGCTGCACGGCCGCCCGCATATTGCCGTCAAGGTCGGCGCGCTGGAGAAGCGCGTGCTTATACTTGGGCAAAATTCGGAGTCTTCGTGTCGGCCAATGGTCACCGCCCTGTAGCACCACCCGTCTACCGCCCCCGCTGCAAAACAAATTAGCCGTCAGTGTCAAACCTATGTCGGGCAATGTCTTCAGGACTCTCGGAGCAGAGCGTCGCTCAAAATGCTGAGCACGTGTAAGATTAGGTCCAGGCTCCCTAAGCGCTGGCAGACTCCGCAGCCGGTCTAAGCTTTCCTCGCGAGCGCATATTCTTGTGGAGAAAGCCACCTTCTCAGGACCGCCTTGATGCCTGCGCGGACGTGCAGCTCACGGTCTCCGGGCACGCAGACGTCACCGGGGCGAGAAGTCGTATTCGAGAAGTTGCTTGCATACGCATGCGCCTATGCGGGTTACAGCAAGATTCGTATCAGGCCAGTCTGGGAAAGCGTGAAAGCAAGCGCCCAGACGAGGCTGCTCAAGACCTCAAGCCATGGAATGAGAGCCCGCGCCTCCTTCTCCTTCCACCCACGCAGCTTCAACGGTGGCTGCGACCCAAACAAGCGATATCCCGCAGGCGGAGTTACTGTTGCAAGCCCCCTGTCAGCAGGGGGGCGAAGTCTGTCAGTTGTGGCTTAAAGGTCGCGCGATGAGCCCGTGCGCTCCGTCGCTCGGGCACTGCTTGCTTTGTGCGTTTGGTGGCGGAGTGTCAAGCCACTGCGTGGCGGAGGCTCCGCAGGCGGGACATCGTGCGGACCCCAGGCGACGCGGCAGGGCACAGAGGGGAGAGTCCTTCGGCGCAGAGGCGCAACGAGGGGGAACCTACCCGGGAAAGTGTGCATCTGGGTCGAGCTGAAGCCAGCTGGAGGGGAGCGGTCGGTAGTGCCCGGGGCGGAAGTCACGGGCGCGATGGAACTCGTACTCGGTCATGTTTTCTCGCAGCCGTATCACCGAATCATCCAATCTGCTCTCACGCCGCACAGGCCTCTCCTAAGGCGCCGCGCTGCTCCAGCGCAGCAACGATGGTGCGTCCTGCGTCAAGTGGCGCGGCAGCGGGAGAAGGGGCGGCGACAGCCCCGAAGGGGCGTGTCTCGCGCGGGGGCGGCTGCGCGGGGACAACTTTTCGTACGGATCGAGAAGGTGGTCGTCGTCTTCGCTCGAGGAGTTCCACCTGCGCACAAAAGGCGCATCAGACGGGCATCCGAGCACACATGCAGCGGAGCAGGGCAGCGGGGCGCGGCGGGCTGGTTTCGGGACCCGATGTGGGAGAACTGCGTCAGGTCCGCACCCTCTGTCGCGTACTGCGCCAGCTCCATCTGCGCACCCCACAGGATCTCAGGCCCCTGTGGCTCCTGCTTTGGTGGCGGAGCCGGGCAGAGCGGCCTTTTACCTGGAATTTGAGCTGGTGCCCCTGGCCCTTGAGATCCTCGGCGCTGGGCTGGGGCTCAGTGCTCTCTGGGCCGCGCGGAAGGTGCGCCTCGTCCTGCGACGAGAGTTCAAGTGACGACGCTTCGTTAGATGATGCTTTACTGCCCATGTATTCTTTGTCCGACACAGAGTGCGTCACCTGGATTTGCGGGGTGCTCGCTCAGCACGTCGAATCACCGTTGACGGGCAAAGGCTTTCATTGAGTGACTGGAGTCGAGACCTCGCCAGGGTCGTTCTCCGATGATGGCACATCCTCGTCACTCGAGCTGTATCGGACGGCCGCTGGCTCGTACATCTCTCTCCCCCCACCTCGTAGATTCGCAGAAGCAAGGGACCCCTTCAACCTCCGGATGCCACAGCGAACGAAATGCCGACGCACAGGAGATGCGGAAAACAGTGAAGACACGGGAGATAACGTGGAATCGCGAGATCTGAGAGAGCCTGTGTCCAATTCCGCTTGATGCGGTCGTGACTCGCTGCTGCAGCAGGAGAGCATGCCGGCAAGCAGCGCAATACACAGTGTCAGGCGAAGTTGCGAGGAGAGCGCGCCCGAGATCCTGAGCTGAGTCGAATCCAGACATGCCGCGGGGTCCTGCCTCTCATTGCACATGCACCTCACCAGAGTGCATCCCGGAAGCCGGGGCGATCGCCCGAGCATGTAGCTACTACTACGGTCGGATCAAATTTCCAATTCTGAGGCCAAGTTCCAGTCCCACCCAGTCAGGAATTTCAGCCGATCAGGATTTCTAACCGTACAGCCTGTCGAATACCCGACGATCGCCACCGACCCCGCTCCGAAGCGTGCGCGACACGAGATGTCCACGATCAAACTCAGGACCGTAGTATTTGTCGGCTCTGCGCGCGACATAGCTCCGTTCTGGGGTGGCGATAAGCGCCTCGGCGACCGTGTTCTGAATCATGTCCAGTCCTTCCTCAGAACACGGTGAATCATGTCCAGTCCGATTTGGAGCTTTCGTAGCGCTTCTTGACGACGACGCGAAGCCAGCGGACAGGCTGCCTTTGAAATGCGTGGGTATTCAGATGTTGGTCTGCAATGCTGAAATCGCCCGTCAGGATCGGAGTGCTTGGAAACGACAAGGTTGAGCATGCTGTCACGGTTCTGGATCCTCTTGAGCTGTTTGGGGAAGGCGGCGCGCTCGCCAGCAGTGGCGGGGAGCTGCGCACCCCTGCATTCTTCTACAAGCCGGGCACTCAGCCCGAGCCCATGGCTGCCGTGCAGAAAGTGATCAAGGACGCGGTATTTTCCCCGTTCGACCGCGTTGAGAAAAGCGCTTTGTGTGATGCCTGGGACTCAGCGCGCAAACCGCAGGACTGCTTCCTCATCGTGTCGCCGGAGTACAACCACTCAGTTCCTCCAGCGCTTGCGGGTCTCATGGGCACCTTCGGCGGCTCAAACTACACACTGAAGCCGTCCGCAACCGTGACGTACAGCGTAGGACCGTGGGGCGGCATGCGCACGGCTGTTGCACTCCGCCCATTTCTCTCGGAGCTAGGCTGTCTCCCCGTCTCCAAGCTCACGGGATACCCGGACGCCGGAGGGCTCTTCAATGAAGACGGTGCACCATGCCGCCCCGCGTGCTGCGTGACGAATTTGTGCACGGCCCAGCCCCGCGACTGAGAGCGCGCGCCTCCGCACTCGGACAGGGACACCCAAGGACCCGAGCCACCGGATGCTCAAGCAGCTGCCGGCAATGGTGGGGCAGCTCGAGTGGATGGCGGTTGCGATGAAGACGCAGATGGAAAAGAGCGGGCCCCCGGCCGAGTAACGCAGCAGGCGAGACCAGGGGTGCGCGGAGGTAGACGGGTCTCGGTGTGTTTTGTGACTGAATGGACAGTCCAATGAACGTACATTTCCTGTGCTGCCAGACGCGCTGAATGCTATCGCCCTTCCTGGCGCTCTTGCTCCTTTGCGTCAGCAACGAGCGAGCGCGTCATGTCGTCCCAAAAGACCCCCTCGCGTCTCATGGCGCTCGCGAGCGACAGCAGGCGGCTGTGCTCCCCTGCGTCAGCACAGACCCGCAGCGCCGCGTTGTACATGTAACGGTTCGGCCGCACGCCGGCCTCGCGCGCCTCGCTGAGAACCTCGACCGCCGCCGCCGCGCCCTCCACCTTGCCGATGAGCCTGGCGCGCCCCACGCGCGTGAGGCGACATGCGACACCGGCGATTCCGGGTACAGAACAGGCCGCGGGCTAGCCACGCGCACGGTCTCCGGGGGCTGCGGGCGCTTACGTGAGCAGGGCGGCGTAGGTGTAGGTGTCGCGCAGCGTGAGGCGCATGGCAGGGAGCAGCTCGCGCGCCGCGCGCAGCGCCGCGCGCGAGCCGTCCGCCGCGGCGGCCGAAAGGAACGCGTTGCAGAGCACCTGCGCCTCGCGCCGCGTCACGCGGGGCCGGTGGGCGGAACCGTGCGGGCTGCGGGGGACGGGCCGCGGGGGGCGGCCGCACGGCGTCGAGCTCGAGAAGCCCCTGCCGGCGCATGCGGTCGAGCAGTGCGTCCGCCTCGCGGATCCCCGCGCGGCCCACCTCCGCCGCGCGCGCGACCGCCCGCAGCGCGGAGGTGTACGCGGGCAGGTCCGGCCGCAGCCCGAGCGCATCCATCTCATCGAGCAGCTGCCGCGCGCGCGGGGGGGACGTCAGGCGGCCGGCGTGCGCAGTACCGTTCGGGCCGCAGTACCGTTCGGGCCGCAGTACCGTTCGGGCCGCAGTACCGTTCGGGCGGCGCGGGGCGGGGCGCACCGGGTTGAGCTGCGGGACGTCGCCGGTGCGAGCGCAGATGTCGAGAAGGGCGTTGAAGGTGATGGTGTCCGGCGCAAGCCCCTCCTCGTCGATCATGGTGAGCACCGCGCGCGCCTCGGCGATGCCGGCGTCGCCCCGCCCTGCAAGGCTCGCGACGACTTTGAGCAGCGAGTTGAACGTCACGAGGTTCGGCGCCACCCCCTGCTTGCGCATCAGCGCGAGCGTCCGCCCGCCGTCCTGCCCGCGCACGGCACGCGCCGTCAGCCGCACGCGCGAGCCGCACGCGCGCAGCAGCCTGCGCGCGGGGCGGCGGCGCGGGCTACCTTGAGCGATGCGGTGCCGTGCTGCGCGGCATTGGCGACCAGCAGCATGAAGGTGTTCATCAGCCGG
>Ga0115567_10003790_pt1 | contig 14814 bp, 10 predicted proteins | sample COGITO_mtgs_1204_2_FD_88679 | JGI IMG/M metagenome (GOLD analysis project Ga0115567, IMG submission 88679) | Pelagic marine microbial communities from North Sea - COGITO_mtgs_120412 | ecosystem: Environmental > Aquatic > Marine > Epipelagic | place: Germany:Helgoland, sampling site Kabeltonne... | reverse complement strand
TGGTGAATATGGTGTGAGCGATGAAAGCTCAATGCATGGCAGACATTCTAAGATCAGCCCAGGTTAAAGCCTCTTGGAACAAGCGATAAGACGGTTCTATTTCTACTGCTATTTGTTGGCAAAACAGTTCAATGTTTGGCCAATCTGCCTTTTCAAATAATTCACATAGCTTTAAAAAGTTGGCAGATTCACCTTGGCGATTAATGATTGCGTCTTTCATTTCTGGAGGTAGAGGTAATTTGTCCATAAGTTCATGAATATTGCCATCGACCATGGCGTCGATTAAGGATAGCAATCCAATTAAAAATGCAGAGGACTGCGAGTGTCTGGGCAAGGTTGATTTTACCATTAACTCACAGAAGCGCCCTCTTGCTAACGACATAACAGTTAGCTCTTGGGGCTTACCTACTGAAAATTGCGCCGTAAATAACAAACAAATAAAACGTTTTAATTCGTCTAAACCTAATACTAATATGGCTTGTTTTATAGACTCTATGGAAACATCGCGTTTAAAAATTGGTGATTGCACATATCGCAGTAACTTAAATGACAAGCTGGCTTCATCTTCAAAAATGGAAGTGATTTTTTTAGTATCAAGATCGTCTTTATTAATTTCAGACATCAAGTTAACCACTGCAACTTGAGATGGGTTAAAGGCAATGGTTTTGATCACTTCTGGTCGACTAAAAAAGTAACCTTGAAAATATTCACAGCCAAGACCTAATGCGTGTTGAAACTCAGAGTAGGTTTCAATTTTTTCAGCCAATAATTTAATATGAGGAAAGGGGCTCAATTCAGTTAAAATTTCCTGAAACTGCTGCTCAGATGTCAGAGAATAATCAAGCTTTACAATGTCTACATAAGGAAAAAAATGTTTCCATCTAGGATCATGTTCGTAATCATCTAGGGCAATGGTATAACCTTTTTCTTTTAAATCGATACACGCCGCAAGTAGTTTTTTACCTGGTGTGGCTGTTTCAAGAATCTCCACTACAATTTTTTCTTTATCCAATAACAAAGGATAACCATTGATTAAAGAATCATGGGTAAAGTTGATAAAGGCTAAAGAGCCTTGGGTTAAACTTTCTAACCCTAGATTATATTCTAACCCTTCAATGATTTTGGCAGTAGCTTCTTCATCATTGATGTGTTTTGGAAAATAATTATCAAGACTATCGCGAAGCAATAATTCATAAGCAAATAGATTTTTGTCTTTATCCAAAATAGGCTGGCGTGCCACATAAAAATTCATAATGATATCGTCAAAACAGTATCTTCCGGTAAATATTACTAATTGTAATTCACCCTCTCAAACTTCATTGAGAGTAGCGTATCAGGAATTTAAGAATCTTTTATTTGTCTAATTAGCTTGCAACAAAAATGTTGGTACTTCAAGAAGAAAAATGGTCATAGTTTTATGCGCCTTTTTACTTCAAGGTTATCCACTTTTTGTAAGCAAAAGATATCTGCGTTTCAATACGTTGCTGGCTCCAACAAGCATCAATTATTCAAATGAGAATAAATCACCCGTAACGTATTGTTCAACGAACGTTGCACTGTAGGCCAGGATATTGAAATATTATCCACAAGGCCCTGACGGCAGTCGGCTTCCAACCTTGTGACCACATCGGTTAATGCTTCAGAGTTCACTTTGTTAGCTACAATGACCAACTTACGAGCCCCCCGTAAAATAGCCGTCACGTCATCTTCATCTATCGCACTGTCGGTTTCTTTTATGCCGTTTTCCAGCTCATCCATCAACTCATTTAAGGCAACAGGCAATGGTTTGGTCACATTTTGATTCTGCAAATAAGGTAATAAATCAAACCAAACTGCGGGGTTACTTGGCATCTCAATCTTAGCTATTTCAGAGGGCGCTTTGTTTTCTTGCTCTGGTTGCTGCTCAATAGCATGTTGTAGCTCTTCTTTGTGTGCAGATAGTAATGCGTTTTCCTGCTCAGCTAGCTTGGCCTGATTAGATTCCAGCTCTTGTTTCGCTTCTTGCAGCGCACTCTCTTTATCACTTAATTGAGATTGACTGTTGTGTAAGTCCTGCTCGAGTTTTTGCAACTGCTCTGCTAGTTGAGCATGATCGCTGTGCTGATCATTCAAACTCTCTTTGCTGTTGGAGTATTCTTGTTGCACCGCTTGTAATTGTTCGGTTAGTTGCGCCTGTTTTTCTTCTAACGAATGGATATTTTGTTCACTACCTTGCAGACTTTTCTGTTGCTGCTCGAGCTGCTCTTGCAGTTTACGTTCATGTTCTTCTTGTTGTTGTATTTTTTGTTGTAACTGCTCTGCTTCACCGCGCGCCTGATTGAGTTCATCTTGCAGTCTTTGTTCTCCCGATTGGGTTTCTGACACTTGTGACTCGGCTTGTTGCAGTTGTTGTAAGTTACCTTCAAGCTTTTGTTGCATTTGTGTGTTTTGCTTTTCTGCTTCAATCAAAGCCTGTTGTAGTTGCACTTTTTGTTGCTCAATTTCTGCATGATGTTGTCGCCACGTCTCATCACTTCCTTCAATCATTTCTCTTTGTTTAACCGCGCGGCTTTCTACATCCGTTAATTCAATCGTTAGCTGTTCAAGTTTTTGTTGTTGCTCTAGTCGCGCCAGTTTCTCGTCGTCCGCTTGGCGTTTAATTTCGTCTAAGTTTCCTTGGGTATTTTGTAATTGTTGACGTTTAGCCTCGACCTCATCTTGCAGCGCTTGTTGTTGTTTTTGCCAATCTTGGTCGCTTTGCGCTATTTTTTGTTGCTGCTGAGTGCTTTTTTGCTCCATTTCTTGAAGTTCGCGTTGCAGTTTTTCAAACAGTGCAAGCTGTTGTTCTTTCTCAGCTTTTTCTGCGGCTTTTTGTGCTTCTGTTTGTTGTTTGGTTTGTGATAACAATTGTTCTGTTTGTTGCAACTGTTCTTGTTTGGCAATGAGCTCTTGCTGCACTTTTTGTTGTTGCAACTGCCATTCTTCATCACTTTTTGCCATCTGCTGTTGCTGCGCAGCGTTACGCGTTTCCATTTCACTTAACTCACCTTGCAGTTTTTCAAACAAGCTTTGTTGTTGTTTCTTCTCTGCTTCGGTTTGCTGTTTGGCTTGGCTTAGGTTTTGTTCCGTTTCTTGCAACTGTTGCTGCTTAGCTTTGAGCTCTTGCTGCATGTTTTCTTGCTGTTGTTGATATTCGCTATCCCGTTGCGCTATTTGTTGCTGCTGTTGGGTATTGCGCTGCTCCACTTCCGTCAGTTCAGATTGCAATTTTTCGAACAGCGCAAGTTGTTGCTCTTTCTCTGCTTTTTCCGTTTCACTTTGTTCTTTGGCTTGTTGCAAAGTTCGTTCAGTGTCTTGCAGTTGTTGTTGTTTAGCCGCCAATTCTTGTTGAATTTGTAGTTGTTGGGCTTGCCACTGTTGCTCGGTTGCCGCCATTTTTTGTTGTTGCTGCTGACTGTTATTTTCCATCTCAGACAGTTCTTGTTGCAATATATCCAATTGATTTTGCTGTTGTTCTTTCGCTACTTTTTCTTGTTCGGCCGCTTGTTTGGTTTCGTCCAACACTTGTTGAGTTTCTTGTAACTGCTGCTGTTTCGCCTCTAACTCTTGCATCAACTGGCTTTGTTGCTGTTGCATATCGCCTTTTTGTTGATTCGACATTTCTTCAAACTTTTGCATTTCATTTTGCAAATGTTCAACATGACGCACTTTATTCGATAACTCTGACTCGGCTATTTTGTAGGTCTGCTCTAGGCTTCTGCGTTGCTCCTCTGCTTGTTCACTAGCCTTGCGCTGATTAACTAATAGTTGACGCAGCTTTTCAGTGGTATTGCCTGAACTAGTTAATTCAGACTGCAATGAATTTATTTGGCCGCCCACTTCATTAATTTGTCGGTCTTTTTGATCAATCGACTCTTTGAGTCCATCAATTTGAGCCACAAAATCATTCATTTTTGCTTGCTGGCTGTGTTGTTGCTGCTTAAGGTTTTCGGCGTTTCGTTCACTTTCAATCAGTTCTTGCTGCGCCGTTTTGTATTTTTTCTCACTGTTTTGTAGCGCATCCGAAATTTGATTGCGCTGGGTCTGTAAACCAGTCACTTTGGCGGTTGACTCTTCTAATTGAGAGGCCAACTCGCTATTCGCATTCTGCGCTTCACTAAGCTGAGAACGACTTTGATTGTAGTCTTGCTGAAGTTCTTGCAGATTATCGGTGACACTTTGGTGAGCCTGTTGCAAGTCGCTGAATTCACTTTGTTTTTCTGATAAGTCGTCTTGTGCTGCTTGTAATCTTGACTCGGTATCTGCCAAGTTTTTCATTTTAGACGCGAGCTGATCTTGACTGCTTCGCAACAACTGCTGCTTCTCGGCGACTTCTTTCTCTGCGGCTTGATGTAAGTTTATGGCCTCCATACGCGCTTCATCCGCTTGGTGAAGATCCCTAAAGTCGGTCCAAATACACAGAATTGAATCGAAGTCTTGCCCCTTATACATTGGCACATAGGTCGCTTGGCAAGGCAAAGAATCATCACCGACTCTATGTTCCCATTGTAATGATTTGGCCTGTCCATCCAATTTCACTTTGGTTAAATGTCTTTCCAGCTCTTCAGATGCTTGCTGGTCTAGATTTAACTCAGCAGCAAAGGGGGTGCTACCGAATAACTCATGTTCATCTTGTACATTAAAAAATGCGCAAGCGGCAGGATTCAATTTGCTAAAACCTTGTTCACCTAAAATCGCCATTGGCATACTGCTGTGTTGTAGTAAGCCGTCGAATTTATCTTGATGGAACTGCTCTTTGGTACGATCCGAAATCCAGCACAAGTACTCTTGGGTTTCTTTATTGAGTAAATCGACATGTAACTCACTAGGATGTAACTCGTCATTTTTACCTTTTAAGTGCGCCACAAAATTACGCAACCTGCCGGTCTGATGAATTTGTTTAGCGGCCTTGCCTGCGTTACTAGAATCGTTAAATAATTGATAAAATGTGTCTTTTTTGAGTTCTCTTTCACTTAATCCTAGTCGGTCAGTCATCGCAATATTGGCTCTAACAATGCGGTCTTCGGCATCAACAGTCGCCACTGCAACGGGTGCTAAGTCTAATATAGTAATAAAATGTTTTCGCTCTTGGTCAAGCTGATGTTTAGCCAGTTTAAGTTCAGTTATATCTTGGATAACACCGACCATACCGGCGCGTTTTTTATTTTTACCCGTATAAAACTTTAATTTTAGTTTAAGTGTGTGCAGCACTTCATCTGCTAATTGCCATTCAAATTCTTTATCATGGCCTGCATTTACCGAGCTAAAGTTTGAACTGTTTTCTGTATGCAGACGACTTATCTCATCAGGCAATATGTCTAATTCCTGGATACTTTTGTGTTCTATTTTCGATAATTTTTGTTTAAACATCGATTCAAAAGCAGAATTACAGGTTATGATTTTACCTTGTTCATCCAGTAAATAAACAGGATTAGGGCTGGTAGCGAGTAGCGTTTTCACTTGTTGCTGGCTAGCTTGATGCAAAGCTTGTTGTTGTTCCATCTCTGACAGGTTTTGCACCACAAAATCTAAACGCGTAGTTTCACCTTTATCATTTTGCTTTCTGCTAAAACCAATAAATCTAAGGGGCACAGTGTTTTGCTGTTGTGCTTCTTTGGGCTCACTCCCCTGACTGACGGTGGGGTTTTTGTCTATGCGCAAAAAGTCACAATTGATATCCATTTGATGCTGTTTTTTACTGGCCTCTAAGGCCTGATCCCAGGCAAACACCGCTTTGCTACTGAGCATTTTCTTTAATTGATTGAGATCACCACTTAATGGCTGAGCCGCTAATAGGAAATCAGCAAACATCTGATCTGAAATGAAAGTATTCTCATCAAAGTTAACCGTTAACCTAGCAACACCACTTTGCTGTAATTCTTGGTTTAAATTGATTATGTTAGAAGATTGCTGCTCAATTTGATGTTGATAATTACTCACATCAGCAAGGGAAATCACGCTAGCGATACCATGATTGATATCGGACTGCTTGCTAAACCCTAATTGTAAATGACGCTTACTAGCGGACACATAAGTTTGCAATGGCACATACTGACTAGACGCTAAAGCCGCGTTAATCGATTCTTGCACTTGAACATCAAACACCTCAATCAGAGGTCTATTAATTAACTTGTCTTCTTTACTGCCAAGAAAAAACGCCGCCACTCGATTGGCAAAAATAATCTCACCGGCCAAATTGACGTGCAACATACCCACTTTAAAGTCGTTGAGTAGGGATTGTTTATCTGTTAATTCTTTATTGTGTTGGTGCTGTTTTTTACGTGAGCTTGTAAGCTGAATTTTAAAGATGATGATTAACAATAATAAAAAAGCCAACACAGCAGTGATCGCTATTAATCCTATTTTCATAGTATCAGGATTTTGTTCCAGTATTTGATCGAGTACTTTTTGGCTAAACGCAAAACTCCTAGGGCTAACTAATACAGAGATAATACATAAAGCCTTTAAAAACATACTGTTCCAAACACGGGGGATCATTGCACACTTTCCAAATAAACGTATAACTAGGTAGCAGAATATAGCAGTGAAATGCAGTTAAATAGTAGTGATAGTGCAACAAAGTATGAAGATTAATACCTAGGAATAGGTAATTTTGACTTTCCCTCACCAATCGAATAAGTATGGAGATTCAATATTCTATTCAGAATAGGTTGAAAAAGTTGGGTAAATAAGAATATCTAACGTCTGGATTTTTTGTGCCGCCACATCCAGATACCACTCAGACTCAGGATCAAAATCACCAAGGCGACAAAATCCCACAACCACAGAGCCCAAGCACCAAACACTCTGCCACTGTGTAGATCTAAGATAACCCTTTCCCAAGATAGATGTTTACTGCGCGCCAGAATGAGCAACTTGGGGCTGGCTTGCGCTATTTGCGGTTTAGACGACTGGACCTGCTGGTTTTGCCGTTTAACGTTGCGCCAATCAAGCAATTGCTGCTCACCTAGTAACAGGCCTTGTTGAGTGGATAACAAAAGCTCGCCTTCAGTTGTTGTTGATAGTTCAATCAACTGTGGAGGTAAACCAGTGCTTACATTCTGGGTTTCTAACAATTGCCCAAGATGGTCGAATATATAAAGCTGATTGGCATCAATTGCAATGATTTGCGTTTTAAACCAAAGGGCAGATAACACAGGAGAAGATGCCTCTAGCAACAAACGTTCACCCAGCCATAGTTGATTGTCTATACCTATGAGGGAGGGCTCTTGTGCAAATTGAATGATATTGCGCGGCTGGCCGATGCCATAATAGTCGAGTAGCCAAGTGATTTGTACACCACGCTTGTCTAAGCCAATCTGATGGGCATGGTTAATCAATACCCCTGTCAGGGCCAACAAAACCAGAAACAGGCAAGTGGCTAATCCCAATCGCCTGTGCCATGTACGAAAATAGTGGCTAGACGTCTTTGTCTTCCTGCTGGGCATTGACCTTGCCCGCTGAAACTTAACCTGCTTCAAGGTTGTGCCTGTATTGATTGTTGCTTGTCCAAATACAAGGCTATGCGGGCCAATTTACTTAAGGCTCGCACCGAGAGAGTCGCGCCGGTAATACCATCAATATGCTGATCTAACTGCAATTCTTGATTCAACTTTGCTTGTTTAAACTGGTCCGTGAAAAAACCGTGACGCACTTCATCACCTCGGCTTTCCCGGTACACGAGCACCCGTAAATTGGCAATTTGCTGCTGCTTGACGTGTATTCCTACTGTGATGGGCATTTCTTTACCTATTTCGTCTAGCACCCAGACACTTTGGTTTTCACCTGACCAATAACGTAAACGTATTTTACTGAAGCTGTGAGAGAGTATTTGCTCAATGACCTGTTTGTCAGCATCAGTGAGCCAAAAAACATCGGACTTTGGTAGTTCGCCCAACATCTCCTGAATATAATCTTGCTGAGATTGAAATGGCTGATCAACATAAGCAAAAAGGCTTGTTGGGTAAAAACCCAGCAAGCCAACAAGCAACATTGTCATCCCTAATAGGGGCGATTTAAACATCTACTAAATTTCTATTGCTAGAACTGATAACCCACCCCTAAATTAAATCCGTTGGCATCGTCAACGCCTCCTTTAAGTTCATAGTCAAACTTTAGGACGGCATTTTCATGTAGCCAATAATTGACACCCACATTGGTTTGGGTCTTCTCGCTATCAATTTGACCACCGGCATTATTATCCCATTGGTTGTAGCGAGCAAACACACCTACTTGTTCATTTAAACGATAAGCGGGTTCAATGTAAAAACCGCGCTGCTTATCTCGGCCTAGATCCTGAGCCTGTTGACCATCAATATCCCATTGGGCGTAAAGAGCACGCACTGAAAAACTCTCCACTGTATAAATAACATGGGCGCTGAACAATTGCGCTGACGCCTCATCCATATCGGTCGCGCCTTGAGTTAAATCTGATTGATACTGCAAGCTGGCAGCCAATTCCAGACCAGGTATTGCGGTATATTTAACGCGCGCAGTATAGGCCAAATCATTGGCATTGGCTTCTGAAACTTTTTGACGACCACTTCGAGGTTTGAAAGCATTGCTGCCGGTCAATGGCGTATTTAAGCCAGACGTTATGGCCGTATCCAGCGCCAGACCAGGGGCCAGTTTGATATTCAGCGCGGCTCCCGCTTCCCACCACGTTGCGGGTAATATGTCTTTTTCCACTGGGTTTCGTTCAACACCGTAAAAAGCGGGTGGCTCGTGAGTTTCATTGATTATACCAACAGGCATCAAAAACAACCCAGTTCTAGCAGTAAGCTGTTGATTAATATCATGTTCAATATAGGCCTGTTCCAACTCTATTTCCCCTTTCTTGCCATCACCGGCAATAGAGTGCTCTAGTTCAAACTCAGAGAAAAAACGGGTTTTATTGGAAAATTCATGACCAATAAATAATACAAAGCGATGAAAATCAATTTCTTTGTCGGTCGTGCCGGTTTTATCATTGCTGATGTTGTTGTAATGCAACTCACCATAACCACCAATGGTCGTGCGAGACGAACTCTGCTGTCCATTATCTTCAATGGCATCTGCGGTGCTTTCCAATCTTGACTCGGTCACCGTCAGGCGTTTTTCTAGCTCTGCTAGTTGTTGTTTTTGCAATTCGATTATTTGTTTTAAATCAGAAGCATCATCGTTTGCTAAGGCCGGAAGTGCAAATAGGCTTAACATTGCAGATGCTAGGACGGTACGTATCATATGATTCTCGCTAGGGATTAAGGTTTAAGGTCTAAATTACAGTCCCGAGATATTATCAACATCTAAATACAGATGCAAATAGTTCTCATTGCGAACCTCATTAGTACCTACACCCCGTTTTATCCTTATTTTTATATTTTGACCGACACAAAAGTCTAAAAATCCTGATCCTCAGCTTTTGCAGCGAACTAGCGCAAGTATTTTAGCCTGCTCCAATCTGGAGTACTTGTTTGTCCAGTTTGTCCAAAATTTTCATTAAATATCGCTGTTCACTTGTTTCCAGTACTGAGGTCAGTTCCCTTTCCCATTGTAGCGCCTTAGGGGCAATTTTTTCATACAGCCTATTACCTTCGACAGTTAAAGACAGGTAAGCGGCACGGTTATCTTTGTTGTCGGCTTTTCTTAGCAAATAATGTTTACTTTCTAAGGCTTTCACTGCCCGGGACACTTTAGATTTATCCATAGAGGTGATTGCACCAATGTCTTTGGAATATAACTCTTGTTGTTGTGCTAACTGCGCCAAGACTCGCCACTGTGCAATAGTGATATCAAATTCTTGTTTATATATTTTGGATAATGCCAAGCTGATATTCGACGCCAAATGCACCATTCTATAGGGAACAAATTGTTGGAGTTGCACTATATCACCCTTTACATTTTGCATATTTTGTTACTCACTTATTGCCTATCTACTCAGCGTAAAGAATAAAATACAGCATAAACAAACTGAATATGATTGATAATAACAGCAATATAGTTTCATATGAGACTATATTAATAGTACATGCTCCGGGCAACAGGATAAATTAATGACTAACTCAAGTGATATTTGTTATTCCCATGGGTTTAACAACGAACATGAATCTGAAGCTTTGGTAGGCGCACTGCCTATTGGTCAGTTTAATCCACAAAAGTGTGCGTACGGTTTGTATGCTGAACAATTTAGTACTACCGCCTTTACCGCCCCTAGACATGAAAACCGCCGCACCTGGATGTATCGTATTCGGCCGTCAATCAGCATGGGCGACTATTCACCTATTGATAAAGGTTTACTGCGCACAGCTCCTTTAGGCGGCGCGCCTTGCCCACCGAATGTTATGCGTTGGAACGCTGCCCCCATCTCAGAAACACCCACTGACTTTATTGACGGCCTCATCACAGTCGCGGCCAACGGAGATGCAAATACCCATTTAGGCATCGGCATCCATCTTTATTCTGCGAATAAAAGCATGGACAATCGTTATTTTTGTAATGCCGATGGTGAGTTATTATTTGTGCCTCAGCAAGGTGAGCTAATAGCCCGCACAGAGTTAGGCTTACTCAAAGTGAAACCCGGTGAGATATTGGTTATTCCTCGGGGGATTAAATTTCAAATAGAAACACTTAATCAGCCTATCCGTGGTTATTTATGCGAAAACTACGGTGCGCCTTTTACTTTGCCAGAAAGAGGCCCAGTGGGTGCCAATGGCTTTGCTAATCAACGTGACTTTTGTTATCCAACCGCTTGGTTTGAAGACAAACAACAAGCCAGCGTTTTAGTCACTAAGTTCTGCGGCGAATTATATCAAGCTGAATTAGATCATAGTCCGCTAAATGTGGTGGCTTGGGTGGGCAATAGTGCTCCCTACAAATACGATTTATCGCGTTTTAATGTGATCAACACCGTGAGTTTTGATCATCCTGACCCTTCTATTTTTACCGTACTCACTTCACCTTCGGATACCCAAGGCACCGCCAACATGGATTTTGTGATATTTCCACCACGCTGGATGGTAGCCGAAAATACCTTCAGACCACCTTGGTATCATCGTAATGTAATGAGTGAGTTTATGGGATTAGTTCATGGCGTATACGACGCCAAAGAAAAAGGCTTTGAACCCGGCGGTATGAGTTTACATAACTGTATGTCACCCCATGGGCCAGAAGCGGGTGTATTTGAAAAAGCCTCGAATGACGAGCTTACTCCACAAAAATATGAGAATACTTTGGCGTTTATGTTTGAGTCTCGTTATGTGATTGCCCCGACAGAATTTGCCTTACAAGCAACAACTAGACAAAAAGACTATCTTGGTTGTTGGGGAAATCTAAAAAAACATTTTGATGGGAAACCATAAGAGCAGCTACTGGCTAGCAAGCTAAAAAAATTCGAAACTCGTAGCTTAAAGCTCAAAGCTAAATTTATTAGGAGGTAAAGATATGTTAATGATCAATGAAACACATGATGTGACACTCACCAGTTGGGTGACCAGCGCCAATACTGATAGTGATTTTCCTATTCAGAACTTACCTTTTGCAATTTTTAAGCGAAAGGGTGCACAAGAAGCATTTAGAGGTGGCGTAGCCATTGGCGACCAAGTACTAGATTTAGCCGCAGTAGCAAAAACAAACCTATTCAGTGGCAGTGTACAAAGCGCATTAGAAACGGCCAGCCAGCCTACTTTAAATGCTCTAATGGACTTAGGTGCACAAGCCAATTCTGCACTAAGATTGGCATTATCCCAGGCACTTCGCACAGACTCATCTTTACAAAGTGAGTTGGCGCAAACCTTGATTGCCCAAATTGACATAGAGTTTGCTATGCCTTGTCAGATTGGTGATTACACTGATTTTTATACGTCTATTTATCACGCCACCGCAATCGGTAAATTATTCCGACCTGATAATCCATTGTTACCTAACTATAAATGGATACCCATTGGTTACCATGGCCGTTCTTCTACCATAGGTATATCGGGTCAAAAATTTCATCGGCCTGTCGGGCAAACAAAAGCGCCTGATGCCACTGAGCCTAGTTTTGGCCCTTGTAAACGCTTGGACTACGAATTAGAGATGGGCTTGTTTGTGGGTAAAAGCACGCAGATGGGCGAGATAATCAACATCGAAAACGCCGAACAACATCTGTTTGGTGTGTGCATTTTTAATGATTGGTCGGCGCGGGATATTCAAGCGTGGGAATACCAACCTTTAGGGCCATTTTTAGCGAAAAGTTTTGCTTCAACTATTTCACCTTGGATAGTCACCATGGAAGCACTGGCACCCTATCGTACTGATTTTACTCGCCCTGAAACAGACCCGCAGCCTTTGCCACATTTATCGAGTGAGCAGAACAGTCAATATGGTGGTTTAGATATCGACTTAAGCTGCTTTATCCAGACCCAAGGGATGTATGACAATAATCGACAGATGGCACAGTTATCCCAGTCCAACTTTAAGTATTCGTATTGGACACCGGCGCAACTGATCACTCATCACGCCAGCAATGGATGTGCTATGCGTTCGGGTGACTTATTAGGTTCAGGCACTCAGTCAGGCCCAACATATGAAGAAGCAGGTTCGCTACTAGAATTGAGCAAGGGTGGCAAAACACCGGTTGATTTACCCAATGGCGAAAGACGCACGTTTTTAGAAGATGGTGACAGTATCATCATGCGCGCATCATGCAGCAGAGAAGGTGCCGCCAGAATCGGTTTTGGAGAAGTGGTTGCGACTGTTTTGCCGGCAAAGGGTTAGACCTTAAGCATGAAATTATATAGTTATTATCGCTCATCTGCCGCTTACCGGGTCAGGATCGCTTTAAATTTCAAGCAGATTGAGCACAGAATTGTGCCAGTCAATCTGCTGAAATTAGAGCACCAAAGTCCTGACTATTTAGCCAGACACCCACAAGGGTTAGTGCCTTGTTTAGAAACCGATAGTGGCCAGTTCTTAGCTCAGTCAGGTGCGATACTACATTTTTTAGATAAACTATATCCAAACTCAAAATTGTTACCGCCTGATCCCTTTGGGGCGGCTAAAATTCAAAGCTTTGTGGATATGATTGCTTGCGATATCCATCCTATCTGCAATTTACGTATCCTCAATTATCTTATTATTGATCTCAAAGTCGATACTCAACAAAAGTTAGTTTGGTATCATCACTGGATAGCCCTTGGGTTTACAGCGTTGGAGAGCATGTTAACTAAAACAAAATACTGCTTTGGCGAACAAATAACCTTAGCCGATGTGTATTTGATCCCACAGGTATACAACGCTTTACGATTCGAAGTTGATATGACGCCATTCCCCACCATTATGAATGCCTATCAAAACTGCAATCAAATTGACGCCTTTATCAAAGCCATGCCTGAAAACCAGTTAGACGCGATCTAACGCGTCTAACCTGATGTGTTTTCATCATCATAGTGTTGATAAATCGAAAGCAAGACCAACGTAGCTGATTCACTTATGATAATGTTTATGCAATTTTCTCACATGTATTAGGCTATCTATGACATTACCATTCTCACTACTTGACCTTGCCCCAATTGCTGAAGGTTCAAGCATTGCCGACGCCCTTGATAATTCACGAAAATTGGCGATACAAGCAGAACAATCTGGTTACAACCGAGTTTGGTTAGCAGAACATCATGGCATGTTTGGTGTAGCAAGCTCTGCAACAGCAGTAGTACTGGGGCATATTGCTGCAGCCACCTCTAAAATTAGAATTGGCTCAGGCGGCGTGATGTTACCTAACCATTCCCCATTGGTGATTGCAGAACAATTCGGTACATTAGCCACTTTGTACCCTGATAGAGTGGACTTAGGCTTAGGCCGGGCGCCTGGTACCGATATGGCAACGGCGAGGGCTTTAAGACGCAATCTCAATTCTGAAGTCGATAATTATCCTGGGGATATTCGCGAGCTCCAGCACTATTTAGGCACCCCACAAACCGGTCAAAATGTTGTGGCGGTTCCTGGGGCGAATACACATGTTCCCATTTGGTTGTTAGGTTCAAGTTTGTATAGCGCTAAGCTCGCCGGTCAATTTGGCCTGCCCTACTCTTTTGCTTCACACTTTGCGCCGGATCAACTATTCGACGCTATCAGCCTTTACCGCGCATCGTTTCAAGCATCAGAGCAATCTCAAACGCCCTATATGATGGCTGGACTGATGGCAGTAGTTGCCGATAGTGACGAAGAAGCTGAATATTTATTTACCTCGGTGCAACAGCAATTTATGAACATGCGCAAAGGCACAAATCGCCCTTTTGCCAGACCAGTGGATGATCTCTCCAAGATCTGTACTGCTGCCGACCAAGCAATGCTCTCAAATATTCTGCGCTACGCCGTGGTAGGTTCAAAACAAACAGTCACCGATAAACTCAGCCAATTTATTGAAACCACCAAAGTAGATGAATTGATTGTATCTATGCCAATACATAATACCCAAGCACGCTTAAACAGCGTGAAGATGCTCGCAACAACAGGCCTGATGCAAGTCAGCTAAACCTTAAAAACGTAATGAATAAACCAAACCCACAACACTGATGCGATCAATATTGACTTAAATAATTGACTTAAATAACTGACTTAGATAAATAAGGTATGGGTATATACCCAAACCACCTCAAAATGACGGATTCAGCGGGAGTTTAAAGCGGTTTAGGTGGGACCTCCCAGGTCAGGCGGCCATTTGCAGACCTAGTGGTCTAAGTCAAAAATGGCCAACGCAGCATAAATCGCTTTAAAACCCGCCCGAAGGGAACGACTGGGGCACTCCACTTCTTCGTTACGCCAATTCAGAAGGTGGCCGAC
>Ga0115567_10003789_pt1 | contig 14815 bp, 20 predicted proteins | sample COGITO_mtgs_1204_2_FD_88679 | JGI IMG/M metagenome (GOLD analysis project Ga0115567, IMG submission 88679) | Pelagic marine microbial communities from North Sea - COGITO_mtgs_120412 | ecosystem: Environmental > Aquatic > Marine > Epipelagic | place: Germany:Helgoland, sampling site Kabeltonne... | reverse complement strand
TTTAATATGAAAATGCCCGAGGTGGACAAGAAACAATTGGATGAAATGGTCCGTTTGGAAGCACGACGGTATGTTCCCGTACCAATATCAGAAGTATCATTAGATTGGTCGGTGATACCTAATAATGAAGATACTGAAGAAGAAGATGGAAGAACATTTTTAAACGTTTTGGTAGTGGCGATACACAAAGATACACTCTCAAAATATAAAGAGGTTTCTGAAATGGCCAAGCTGGATCTGCAATTTTTAGAAATTGAAACATTTTCAACTATTCGTTCAGTCATTGATCACAACAAAGAAGCAGTAGTAGTTTTGGATATTGGCGCATCAGTGACCAAGTTATATATTGTTGAATACGGTGTTATTCAGAAGTCTCATATTATTGGAGTTGGTTCACAGAACATGATTAAGGCTCTTGAAACAAAACGTCGGTTATCAAATGTTAAACAAGATTTAAACTTGGGACAAGGGAATGCTTTGATGGAGGCAATGGAAAAATCACAAACAACTCCGGTTGACTTGGATAGGATTCTACAAGAAACAAAGAAAGTGATTCTTGAATATCAAAAAGACCATAGGAAAAATATTGAGCTGGCCGTTTTAACAGGTGGAGGATCAGTGCTTGCCGGTATTCTGCCGTATGTTCAAAAATCCCTTGAAACAGAAATTGAACTAGCTCATCCGTTTGAGAAGACCAAGACACCAGCATTTTTAGATAATACATTGCGAGATGCGGGTCCTGAATTTTCAGTGGCTATTGGTTTGGCACTACGAGGATTAAGTAATTAAAAAATATCTTGTATTTTGTTAAAGAAATGGTAATATATCGTCCACTATGAAATTCGCAGTTATAAAAACAGGAGGAAAACAATACAAAGTCTCAGAAGGAGACGTAATTTCTATTGAAAAACTAGACGGAGACTTCAAGTCTGGTGACGTAATCACATTTGATGAAGTGGTACTGGCTGATGATGGAAATACATCAACGGTAGGAACTCCGTTTACAGGAGCAAAGATTGAAGGAAAATTTGTTGAAGAAGGTAAAGGCAAGAAGGTGCGAATTCAAAAATTTAAATCAAAGTCTAATTACTCAAAAGTAACAGGACACAGACAACCATTTACAAAAGTTGAAATTACAAAATTGTAAGTAATGAAAAAAGAGCGACGCGTAGCGTCGCTCTTTTTGTATAATATAAAGTATGAGAAAAATCTCTGAAACAGAAATAACAGCATTTACAAAAATTGTATGGAGTTACTATAAAAAAAATGGACGACATGATTTGGCATGGCGTTTACACACAGATCCATATTCAATTGTTGTTTCTGAAATTATGCTACAACAAACACAGGTTGTACGCGTGCAAGAATATTTTGATAATTGGATGAAAAAATTTCCAACGATACAGAAATTATCCAACGCATCATTATCTGATGTTTTAAAACAGTGGCAGGGACTGGGGTACAACAGGAGAGGAAAGTATCTGCACGACATAGCAAAAAAAATTACACATGAATATGGTGGTATATTTCCAGAAAGTGGGAGCGACCTACGGTCGCTCCCCGGCATCGGTTCATACACAGAATCAGCAATCCAAGCATTCTCATATAACAAGCCAGCCACACTTATTGAAACGAACACCAGAACCGCAGTTATTTATCACTTTTTTAAAGAAAAAAAAGAAGTGACAGACAAAGAAATAGAATCTATTTTAGAGCGCTGTTATAAAAAAGGAACCAAAGCATTTAAACAACCTCGTGAGTGGAATTGGGCGCTTATGGATTATGGATCACACCTCAAAAAAGAGGTTGGAAATTTAAATAAAAAAAGTAAAACGTACACAAGACAATCACGATTTGAAGGATCATCTAGACAACTTCGTTCTCAGATTCTTAAATATATTTTAGAAAAACCAGGGTCTTCCGAACAAGAAATCATTCATGCATCCGCTGGTTCTAGAAAACAAGAAATACCGCATCTCTTATTAACACTAAAAGCTGAAGGTATGATTATGAAGAAAAAAAGAGGTTGGGTAGTCTCTTAATCCCAACTCTTGTTTCTTTTGTTTCCACGCATTTGGTCAAAAAAATTATCTTTCTTTTCTGGAAAAAATCTTTGTACAAGTATTTTTACTACCCACCACAACAACAAGCTGACCCATATAATAAATATTATACTGTTCCAGAATAAGAAGGTTATACAAAAGAGAACAACAGCAAGAAGTTTTTCACCAAATGTTGTCCTGGAAGAGAAAACAAGGTTACTGTTATCTAGAATTGGTGAAAAAGATTTGTTTTCACGTACAAAACGTTCGCTAGCAGCTTTACTTACTAAGATACTTGATCTTGAGAGTGCCCATACTTTTGTCTGTTCTCTTTTGCCGTCAACATAAGTTGTTGTTTTAATAATGTAATCCCAAGTCGCGTTATAAGACTTGTATACAGTATCCTGTACTGTTTCGGAGACGAGAACGTCAACCAAGTTGTTGGCAATTTCTTTGGATTCCTCTTTATGAATATACCCATAAATAACCATAACAATTAATATAAAAATAAATAATTTTTTCATGTTTTCTTTTATTGTATCGTAATTTATATAGAAAAAAGAGAGTCTGTGTGTTATTCTTGCATGCATTGGAGAGTTGCCAGAGTGGTTGAATGGGGCGCCCTGCTAAGGCGTTAGGCTCGCAAGAGTCTCGAGGGTTCGAATCCCTCACTCTCCGCCTTACATAAAATAGTCTCATTCTGAACACACATCAATCAGAATGAGACTATTTTATTTTTGATATAATCATGAGATGAAATCAAAAATCTATTTAGCAACAGACCACGCAGGGTTTGCATATAAAAATATAGTAAGAGATGTGCTGGAGACAGAATTTTCAGAGGTATACGAAGTAATTGATTGTGGCGCATTTAAACATAATCCAACAGATGATTATCCTGACTTTGTTCAAAAAGCAGCGTGGGGTGTGTCAGCTGATCCACAACACAACAAAGCAATTATTTTTGGAGGATCAGGAGAAGGGGAGGCGATGGTTGCAAATAAATTTCCACATGTGCGAGCGACTGTTTATTATGGAAACGAAACAGAGATTGTAAAATTATCTAGACAGCATAATGATGCAAACGTTTTGTCCATCGGCGCACGCTTTGTGAATGAAGAACTATTGCCCGAAATAATTAGACTGTGGCTCAAGACAGAATTTTCTGGTGACGAACGTCATGTGCGTCGTATCAAAAAAATCCAAAACACTGATATCAATACTTCTCCATCACTTATATCAAAATTACTAAACAAGTTATAATCTATATATGTTTGAACTACCCGCACTGCAAATAGTACTTCCATGGCTCATCTCTTTCTTTATTGGATTTTTAATAACTCCAGTAGTTATTAAATATTTGTATGTGTTCAAGTGTTGGAAGAAAAAATCTGGCAACCAACATTCTATGGGAGGTAAAGGAGATACACCAATTTTTAATAAATTACATGAAGATCGAGATACTGCAGTGCCTCGTATGGGCGGGCTAGTGATAGTCATATCGGTATTGTTCACGACATTTTTCTTTTGGATTGTTTCGTATGCAGCATCTGGAGGACCATCTGGAGAGTTTGATTTTCTTTCAAGAACACAAACATGGCTACCGTTGTTTGCATTTTTCGCAGGAGCGGTGATGGGGTTTGTTGATGATTATTTTACTATTAAGCCTGGGGGATGGTTTAAAGGAGGATTACCATTAAAGCTTCGTTTGGTTTGGGTGTCTTTGATTGGATTGTTTGCTGCTTTTTGGTTTTACTCAAAGCTGGGTGTTTCTGAAGTATACGTTCCGTTTTATGGAGGATTAGAGCTCGGATTGTTGTTTATCCCATTTTTTGTAGCTGTTTTTATGTCTACATTTGCTACTTCAAATATCGATGGAATAGATGGTTTGTCTGGAGGTATTATGTCTATTATTTTTTCAGCATATGGCTTTATCGCGATGGTGCAAGGACAGATTGATATTGCAGCATTTTGTTTTGTTTTGGTGGGAGCAACCTTGGCATTTTTGTGGTTCAATATTGCGCCGGCAAAATTTTATATGACAGAGGTTGGATACAATGCATTATCTTTTTCTTTGGTGATTGTGGCATTTATTACAAATACAGTACTGCTACTGCCAGTTATTGCATTCTGCTTGTTCGCAACTGAACTTACGACAATTATGCAAGTTCTTTCTAAAAAAATCCGAGGTAAGAAGATATTTTTAGTAGCTCCGATCCACCATCATTTTGAAGCCTTAGGATATCCAGCTCATAACGTAGTAATGCGATATTGGATTGTTTCTATGGTGTCTGCTGTTCTGGGAGTAGCGCTGGCATTGATTGGATAGTTGTTATTATTTAAAATACGTGTTTTAATATAATTTAGTGCTTTAACTGAGATTGGAGAAAAAATGTACATAATAGTAACAGGAGGAGGCCAGATGGTCTCTGGTTATGGATTTGCGAAAGGAAAGTTTACCAATATCACAGTTAATAGTGATAAAGGGTATTTTTTTCCCAAAGAAGACCTGACTCTGTTGAATCAGGGTTTAGGCCAAAGAAATCCTTTTTTTAGTTTTTATCAGGTTGCTGATGCCATGAATGAAGATTTTCCAGGAATGGGATTCATGGCAACAACAGTCGATCAACTTGAAGAAACACTTGAAAGACTATCAGTCTGAATCAAGCGAAAGTCTTCCCAAAACGCGACCCACATGAGGGTCGTGTTTTTTTTGTACTAACCGCCGATATCCAGCAATTCCAATCATCACTGCATTATCACCGGTGTATTTTTTGTCTGATAAAAAGAGAGTAATATGTTCTTGTTCACATAGTTCAGTAAATTTTTTACGTACATGGTTGTTTGCAGATACTCCACCTCCAATTACTAGTGACTGCACGCCGTACTCCTCGATAGCACGTTTTGTTTTTTTAAGTAATACCTCAGCGATAGATTCCTCTAACTCAAAAGCCAGTTCTTGTTTAAAATTATCAGTGATTTCTTTTTGAGAATCTACTATATTCAGCACAGCTGTCTTTAATCCAGAAAAGGAAAAATTGTAATCTTTGGTGTGAAGCATCGGGCGAGGAAGAGACAGTTCGGTTGTTGCTTTTGTATTTCTAAATAGATCAGCCAATTTTGATACTTCGGGTCCACCTGGATAAGGAATGCCAATCAGGCGGGCTGACTTGTCGTATGCTTCTCCCACAGCGTCATCCAGCGTGTGACCAATTTTTGTATAGTCATGTTCGGCATTTGCAATCACTAATTCTGTATGACCACCAGAGATAAGAAGATTAAGATTAGGGAATTTAGGGTCCTGGATGGTAAATATTCCAGATTGGTCTTGTGTGACGAGGCTTGCGTAGATATGACCCTCCATGTGATTTGTGGGGACAAGCTCGACATTAAACAATAGAGACAGGGCGCGCGCAAAATTAAATCCGGTCCACAATGCCATTTCTAGTCCAGGACCGTACGTAACAGCAATTGCGTCAATGTTGGGAATTTCATAAGTAGTATAAAAAATTTTAAGGAGTTCAAAATTATCAGGATCTCTGTCGAGGGTCGCTTGAAGCTGCGCTTCAAGCTCATCCGACATATCAATTTGTTTATTGCGTTTAATCAACAACCCAGACTCATCCAGTGCTGCAATAAACAACGGGTACACATTTTTTGTGTGCTCTCGTTTGGCCAGTGCAGGATAGACACCTCCGTATTCTTTATGAATATCAATCTGTGAATTAAGTTGTTCAGATAAAATAGTAAATGTTCTATCTGAATGAAAATCAAAAACAGCAAGAGCTGTCTCGTCACATGATGTTTCTAACGCGAGTAATTTCATACAAATATTTTATCATGAACGCATTGTGATATTTTGATACAATCATGTGTATGAAAGAAAAAACTATTTTTGAAAAAATCGTGGATAGGGAGATACCAGCACGGATCTTGTATGAAGATGAGAAGCATTTGGCATTTTTAGATATAGGTCCTTTTGAGAAAGGTCACACTTTGGTAATTCCAAAATATCCGTATGTAACAGTATTTGATATGTCGGAAGATGAGTATGTTGAGTTACAGAGAGTGGTGCATCGCGTAGCGATGCACATGAGAAAAAAAATGAATTGTGGTTTAAATATTCATCAAAATAACTTACCTATTGCTAGGCAGGATGTGCCACATGTACATTTTCATGTAATACCGAGATTGGAAGACAAAGATACGTATCACCCAGAGAATCATGTTGAATATAAAGATGACGCAGAAGCGGATCAGTTTTTAGAATTATTGAAGATAGGGTAGAATACCAGCAAACAAAAGACTAACCATATGAAAAAAGCACAACTATACGCACAAGCGCTCTACGAAGCGTCACAAAATAAAGCCGAAACTGAATTGGACGGTTTCTTTGCGAATATGATCTTAAAGCTCAAAGAATCTCACGAATATAAATTACTGCCTACAATTACTCGTGAATTTGAATCGTTACTAACACAGAAAGAAAAAGGTAATGGAACAGCTTTGGTGGTGCGCGACGCATTGGACGCAGAAAAATACATACAAGAACTTTCAAAGCATGGAGATACATTTTCTTCTTCAGATACTCAGATAATAGAGGATACAACAATTGTAGGAGGGTACATTGCACGTAATGCACGAGCCATGCTTGATAGATCGTATAAAAAAGGATTGCTGGATATGTACAAGCAGTTGGTGAAATAAAAAAGAAATAAATAAAGGAGCGGAAGCAAAGCTTCCGCTCCTTTATTTAGTAAAGCCCATTTTTTTTGCTACAATAGCAACCATATTTTGCTAACTAAATTATAAATTATGTCGAACCCACTAGTAGAAAAACTATACAAAGAACTGGAAAATTTTGAAGTCAATTCAGACGTTGAACAAATTGGTACAGTACGAGAAACAGCTGATGGTGTTGTTAATATTGAAGGGCTTTCAGGAGTACAAATGACTGAAATGGTTATTTTTAATTCAGGTGATTCAAAATCAGTTGAAGAATCACTTTCAAACAAAGAGAAAACATTTGGTTTGGTTCTTAACATTGAAGAAGATTCCGTAAAAGCAGTGGTCTTGGGAAATCCTCAATCAATTAAAGAAGGAGACGCCGTGGTGAAAACAGGGAAAATTCTTTCTGTACCTGTCTCTGATGAAATTTTAGGACGAGTGGTCGACACACTTGGAAATCCAATCGACGGAGCAGGAGAAATCAAAAAAGATAGAGACATGTTGGTGGAACGTGAAGCATTTGGTGTTATCGACCGTGCACCTGTAGATACTCCATTACAAACTGGAATCAAAGCCATTGATTCAATGGTACCTATTGGACGAGGACAACGAGAGCTTATCATTGGTGACAGAAGCACAGGAAAAACAACGATTGCTATCGATACCATCATTAACCAAAAGAATGAACCAGTAGAAACACGACCTATCTGTGTGTATGTAGCTATTGGACAAAAAGAATCAAAGACAGCAAAAATTGTTGAAGAGCTGAAAAACAAGGGAGCAATGGAATATACCGTTGTTCTATCAGCAGCAGCCTCAAAACCAGCAGCCGAATTATATTTAGCACCATTTTCTGGGATTGCTATTGCTGAGTACTTTATGGATAAAGGTAAAGACGTATTGATTATTTACGATGATTTATCAAAACAAGCTGTTGCGTACCGACAGATGTCGCTCCTACTGAGAAGACCGCCTGGACGAGAAGCGTACCCGGGGGATGTATTTTATTTACATTCACGATTACTCGAACGAGCGGCAAAAGTAAACGAGAAAAATGGAGGTGGTTCAATCACAGCGCTTCCTATCATTGAAACACAAGAAGGGGACGTGTCTGCATATATTCCAACAAACGTAATTTCAATTACAGATGGTCAAATTTTCTTAGACTCAAACTTATTTAACAAAGGTATTCGTCCAGCAATTGACGTAGGACTTTCTGTATCACGTGTGGGATCTGCTGCTCAAACTAAGGCAATGAAAAAAGTTTCAGGACCAATTAAATTATCGCTAGCACAGTTCCGAGAACTCGAAGCATTTATGCAATTCTCATCTGATCTTGATCAAGCAACTAAAGAAAAAATTGAATCCTCAATCAGAACCGTTGAAATGTTGAAACAAAAAAATAACTCACCATTACCATTTGAAAAACAAGTAGTTTCATTATTTTTCATTACCAATAATTACGGTAAAGATTTCCCTGTAGAAGACATGATCCCTATTGAAACAGAACTACACGAGAAAATGGAAAATGAAGCACCAGAGATACTAGACGAGATTAGAACATCTAAGAAATTAGAAGACGACATCAAAGAAAAACTGACCACATTCATCGAGACATTCGTAAAAAATAGAAAATAATTATGGCTCTGAGAGATATTAAAGAAAAAATTGCATCAGTAAAGAAAACAGCCAAGGTTACCAAAGCCATGGAGTCTGTTTCCGCTGTAAAGATGCGTAAAGCTCAAGTAGTTGCACTACAAGCCCGAGAGTACGCTTTTTTTGCCTTCTGGGCGCTTAAGAGGCTTGCTCAGGCTTCTGGCAAGGATATTTCACAGTACTTTGCATCTCAGAATAAAACAGATGGTAATAAGGTTGCGATTGTAATAGTTTCATCAGACAAAGGACTAGCTGGAGCAATGAACACAAATTTGTTTAAGGCGTTTAACTCTTTTGTTGTAGATCAAGGATTATCACAAGAACAAATTAGCGCTATTACTGTTGGGAAAAAAGCATTTGAATTTACCAAGCGTTATGAATACGAAAATTTACATCACATTACTCAGTTAGGTGAGGCAGATGAACTCGATGTCTTTAGTGATATTTCACGTCAGGTAATGGATTTGTATGCAACAGGGGAATATAAGTCTGTGTATGTTTTGCACACAAAATTTATTACTACTACAGAACAAGTTCCTTTGGTGCGTCAAGTTTTGCCAATTACAGAACAAGGACTTAAAGGCTTTATCTCAGAAATAATTCCTAAAAAAGGAAAATATGCAGACAAGGCAGGAGAGTACGACTTTGATAAAAAAGTATCTGGAGATTACAAATTTGAACCAGATGCAGAAACAGTATTTAGAAATATGATTCCATATCTCGTGACTACGTCATTATATTATGCACTGCTTGAATCAAATGCATCCGAACACTCAGCACGTATGGTTGCCATGAAAAACGCTACAGACAAGGCAGGGGAAGTAGCCAAAGACCTCAAGCGTACATTTAACAGACAGAGACAAGCTGCTATTACCAGAGAGATTTCAGAGATCACTTCAGGAATGGAGACAACACAACAATAAAGAAGGCCGCGAGGCTTTTTTTTATATATCCACAAGATACACACATATGCACGTAAGCGTCTATTTCTAAAATAATACACAGCGCTATACTAATACTATCTTCATTCATTTATGGGTCATAAAGAATCTTCGGACTCTTTATGGGCTATGAATGAAGATGCTGGAAAAGCTGATCTTCGCGATCGGCTTTTCCATTATCTCAACTTTTAAAAAACAAACAAAAGAAAGCTGCCGTACGGCAGCTTTCTTTTGTTTGTTGCGGGGGTTGGAATCGAACCAACTTCTGGAGGTTATGAGCCTCCCGAGATACCATTTCTCTACCCCGCGATATTTGTGAAGAGCAGTATACCAAAGGTTGGTAATATTTCAACTCGTTGAAACGATAAGCCCTATGTGATATCCTTGCTCCATTGAAACTCTTTCAATAATGTCGGGGTAGCTCAGTTGGTTAGAGCGCTGCACTCATAACGCAGAGGTCGAGAGTTCAAGTCTCTCCTTCGACACAAGAAAGCCAACATTTTTGTATTGCAATAATATCTAAAAAAGTTATACTTTCGTTCATCAAATTTAGTATTTGATGAATACAGTGACGTTAAACAAGCAGTTACCACCATGCGGTCGTAGCTCAACTCGAAAGAGAATATAGCGAGCACTCGTGCGTAATCACGAACTAAACTAATATAATGACGTTAAACAAGTAGTTACAGACAATGCGGTCGTAGCTCAACTGGTTAGAGCACTCGCCTGTCACGCGAGAGGCTGAGGGTTCGAGTCCCTTCGACCGCGCCGACGAAGAAGCACCTAGAAATATGGTGTTTTTTCTATACGTTGGATGGGATAAGAAACTGAGTGGGTTATACTGTATTTATGAATATTGACTTCACTAAAGGAATACAACCACTTGTCACGGGTTTTTTGTCGCAAGACGACATAACAATCTCCGTTAAGGAATCCAACCTTGTTCTTCCCAAGAAAATTGAACAAGAGATACAAGACAGATGGAGCACTAAGAAAAAAGAAGCAGAGGAAAAAGACTTACACTTGTTTAATGGAACATCGTACAGGCTTAACACGTACAGTTATCAAAACAATGTTTTAAATCTCGAACTATCTATTTTTGATTACAAGCACCGGTACGGTTTAGTACTGATGACACGAGAAAATGTAATAGATCAATCCTTATACAGACACAATGGTTTATTTGTTGGTTCAACAGTAAAGACGGCTGATAACAGGTATGTGATGGTCAAGCTGTCTGGGAAATCAACGAATCCAAACAAATATGATGTATTGGGCGGAATGGCAGAAACAGATGTTGAATGCACCTCAGGTAAATACATATTTGATGTTTTATATAAGGAGTTTGAAGAAGAGGCAGGTATAGCGCGAGAAGAAGTATCAAAATGTGATTTAAGGACAATTTATATCGCACAAAATGGGCATATCGGTTTTTATTTTGAGACAGAACTCGCGGTCACATCACGTGATTTACAAAAAAGATTTGAGGGAAATACTGACATAGATATTGATTCGCTTTGTTTTTATGAAAAAGAAGAGTATTTAGATATTTTACGAAACCAAAACGACAGCAAGAGAATGATGGCTGATTTTATTGAGGGTATAATTGAGTAATATTAGTTCCAATAACACGTACACAAGTGCGCGAACAAGATTTACACGGATATTCCGTGTTTTTCTTTTTCTTATTTCCTCAATACCGCATAGTCGTCCATTCGTACGGTATTTGGATATAGGCTAAGGAGTTTTTCTTGAGCAAGCCGGAAGTGTTCATATGGAGGGTTTTCTTTGAAAGGTGATATTCGTACTTCTCCGCCCACTTTTACCACACGAAGCATTTCGTTCACATGCCTAGAGATAGATTCTTCAGTTGGCCTACCCATAAGAGGGACTGAGGCATGAGAAGAAACATAGTCAAATCTGTCATCTTCGAATGGTAATGAATCAGCATTTCCTACAACCAAGCCCTCATTGTTGGCGCCCTCGTTTGTGGTGTATCCTAACCGTTCAGGCCTGCGAAGTTCATTAGGGTGTGATTCATCAACTCCATATGCATCTATTCCATGCTTGCGTGCTTCCTGAACAAACTCACCGCAACCAGAACCAACATCTAAAATAGACCTCCCCTCCAGATCAACCCACTCAAACCCTAGGCTATTTCTGATTTTTTCTGCTCTGTTTTTTATTTTCTCGGCATTGCTCATTTGTTTGAATGATTCCATACATTAATTATATCAAAGACTCCCAGTTCCAATAGCCTCCACAGTAGTGCGCGAACAAGATTTACACGGAATTATCCGTGTTTTTCTTTACTTATTTTTTCAGAGATATAGAATATATAGTATATGAAAAAAATATTAATTATCGTAATTCTAGTGTTGGCCGGAGTGTTTGCATGGTCTTATTTCAATAACGAAACAGAAGTAGAGATGATTCAATTAGAACTGGTGGGGACATGGCAGGCCGTTGATGACTTAGATGCTGTAGTTGAGTACAAAGCAGACGGAACGGTGGTGGATAGTTATGGCGGAGAAATTATTTCTGAGGGGACTTGGGCTGTGAAGGATCAAACAGCTGAAGGTGAAGATATGTTTGGAACAGCAGATATATTCCTGAGCGTTATTATTGGGCAAGAAGTTTTTGAGTACGGGTTTTATGAGATAAATGAGGAGAGCCTGGTTATCAACTATTTAGATCGTGGTAATACCCTTGAATACACTCGGATTAATCAATAATTTGAATATTGTGAAGAATATAAAAAGAAGCCCGCAGGGCTTCTTTTTATATTCTTTTGTTCTCATTAGTGATTCACATGTGATCCTAAAAAGTAAATAGTTTGATCAACGTCTCGCACGATTCCAATCAGAAGATCTTCTGATGCAGGATCAAGTTTACTCATGTGTTCAATATCAACATATAATTTATGAGAAAGTACAGAATACTGTCCTAAAATAAAAGAAACCCACTCAATATCATTAACCAGCTCTTGAGGAGCCTCAAGAACACTTGTTTGTGCCGCCGACCTGACATCACCCAAAGGATATCCTCCTAACGCGACAATGCGTTCTGCTAGAGTATCAACATGTCCACGCATTGAACCTGCAAAACCATCAAGCATCTCATGGATTGCAATAAAATGTGGACCTTTCAAGTTCCAGTGAGCTTGTTTTAATTGTGAAAACAAGTCAAAAGAAGATGCTAAATGTGATTGTAAAATAGTATTCACATCATTAGTCGAAGCTTTCATCCCCGTATGATTATCAAATGTTTTAGTCATAGTTATATTATTTAATTAGTAAGTTAACAATAACAGATAAAGAATATTTTTTATACTATAATAAAAGGATATGAAACAAGTACAGTGTCTGGATTGTGAAATAGTTTTTGAAAACGATGTTGAAATGGAGATGCTTAAAGATCTTAATAAACACTACCATACAGAACATAATAAAATTATTACCAATGTAACAGAAGAGGGGAAAGTTGCCTGGATGATCGAATTTACTAAAAGATGGAACGCTAATAAATAATATATGTTTAAAAAAATACTACCGTACCTTGTATTACTAGCAGCTATAGGACAAGTAGTCGCCGCCGCAACAATATCAATTGATGCATTTACTGGAGATACCTACAATGGTCTTTTGACACTTATTCAGCCAGCACCCTTTGTCTTTGCTATTTGGGGTGTTATCTACCTGTTATCTTTTGTCTATGCTGTTTACCAAGTAATACCTGCTAATAACAATGTGTATTTGTCACACAATAGACCGTACGCACTATTTGGATTTGTTATGTCGGGAGTATGGTTGTATGTGGCAGGATTAGACGCAACATATGTCTGGCTAACAGTTCCTATTCTAATTTCAATTGCATACGCATTTTTCAAGGCGGTTACTCCTACTGTAAGAGAACCGTTATCAAAATGGAGAATGATATGTTCACATTATGCTCTCTTTCCGTATGCCGCGTGGGCAGCTATTGCGTGGGTAGTAAATGTACATTCGATAGTAAATCAGTATGGACTTGTTCCGAACAAAGGGATTAATCTGTTGGTGGGGATCTTCTTGTTAGGAATTATTGCCGGCATCACCCTTAGAACTTTAAGGTATGTTTCGTACAGTCCGTGGTATGGATTGGTGATTTTGTGGGCTTCTTTTGGAATAGTGTACGCAAACATAGAGCAAGCACAGGGTTCATTTCTAATTGCTCTGTTTGCTGTAATTTTGATGGTGATAGTAGAGATACTCATGGTAAAAAATAGAAAGAAATAATTACATAGTCGTAGTACCAAGATGAAGGATATAAATATTAAAAAAGAAATATGCCAATGGTTGTCTTATGTAGGTATCACAGCAGGTGTTTTTATTATAGATATAAGTGTCCTGTATGTATTGGTTGAATACGCAGGAGCTAGAGAGTTCGTAGGAGCCGCCGTAGGGTTCATGGTTAAGATGTTGATTAGTTATTTTTTTGTGCGCAGATATGTTTTCAAGGAATCCAAGCAAACATTAGGAGAGGGACTTGTGATGTTCTTGGGATTCGCTTTTATTGGAATCATATTAGTTTCAGGGTTGATGTTCTTGGCTGTTGATGTCTTTGATTACAATTATCTTGTATCTCGTGTAGTTATTGCTTGTGTGATAGGATTCATGAATTATTTAGCAAATTACAAGCTGAACTTTAAATTATAGGTATGGGAAAAATAAACTTTTTTGCGAAAGAGGAAAGGAAAAGAGGTTGGAGATATTTAATGGTAGGGACTTTCACTTTTGCAATTGATTTAATTTTGCTATATATACTTGTGGAGTTTGGAGGAATGCGTGAATTTATTTCAGCCGGTATTGCATTTGCCATAGTCACTACCTTAAATTATCTTTTAAATAGAAAATTTGCATTCAGTGGAACACAGACGAATCTCGTCAAAGGATTTCGTTACTTTATCTTATTTGCATTAGGAGGAGTACTAGTGATAAGTGGTTTAATGTATCTTGCTGTTGATGTCTGGGAATTAAATTACATAATTTCAAGATGGGTGATTGCGGTGATAGTAGGAATTATCACGTACTTCTTCAATTATTTTTTCACGTTTAAATTACATGAACGAGACGGTATTTAAAAAACGGCGCGAAGCGCCGTTTTTTAAAATAACAATAGCATCTCTAAAACAAACGATCCTAATATCAGCCCAATCCCAAACCATCCGAGGCGATATTCGTACCTCATCGCCCGAAATACTTCTTCATCTATTTTATGTTCATGTCTGACTCGGTGATGGACATTCAGTGCCGCGTAGGCAATAAGAAAAGTTCCTAAGGTATTTAATATCAGTGCTGCTAGTTCCATAATTGATTAATGATAGCAGGTTTTTTTGATGGAGCCACCTCGCAGAATCGAACTGCGGACCTCATCCTTACCATGGATGCGCTCTACCAACTGAGCTAAGGC
>Ga0115567_10003788_pt1 | contig 14815 bp, 16 predicted proteins | sample COGITO_mtgs_1204_2_FD_88679 | JGI IMG/M metagenome (GOLD analysis project Ga0115567, IMG submission 88679) | Pelagic marine microbial communities from North Sea - COGITO_mtgs_120412 | ecosystem: Environmental > Aquatic > Marine > Epipelagic | place: Germany:Helgoland, sampling site Kabeltonne... | reverse complement strand
TCCGTGAACAGCATTTTCACCGATAGATTTAGCATAAAGCTTTCTGATAGTACCCTCGCTCGCTTCACTTGGGTTAGTTGCACCCATGATCTCTCTGTTTTTAGCTACAGCGTTTTCACCTTCAAGGCTCATAAGCATAACTGGACCAGAAGTCATAAAATCTACTAATTCACCAAAAAATGGTCTTTCTTTGTGCTCGATGTAAAATCCTTCAGCTTTTTCTTTAGAAAGCTTAGTGAATTTTGCTGCAGCAATTCTTAGGTCGTTTTTCTCAAAAACAGAGATAATATTCCCAATATTGTTATCAAGAGTTGAATTAGGTTTAATAATTGAAAATGTTTTTTCTATTGCCATGACTGGTCTCCTTAATTTTTTTTATTCTTTTATAACTATTTTAAAACTTGTGCAACTTTTTCACCAAGCTCAGCCGGTGATCTAGCGATTGTAACACCGCATGCCTCCAAAACTTTAAACTTAGCATCTGCTGAATCGTCTTCACCAGAAATGATTGCACCAGCGTGTCCCATTCTTTTACCAGCAGGAGCCGCAGCGCCAGCGATAAATGAAACAACAGGCTTAGTCATATTTTCTTGGATCCATTTACCAGCGTCAGTCTCTGCTGAACCACCAATTTCACCAATCATAATAACTGCATCAGTATCTTCATCGTTTTCAAATAATTCTAAACAATCGATAAAGTCAGTTCCATTTACTGGATCTCCGCCAATACCAACACAAGTTGATTGACCAATTTCTCTTTGAGTTAATTGGAAAACAGCTTCGTAAGTTAAAGTACCAGATCTAGAAATAACACCTACTCTACCTGGCATATGAATATGACCTGGCATGATTCCAATCTTACACTCACCTGGAGTGATGATTCCTGGACAGTTTGGCCCAATAAGTCTCGACTTAGAACCCTTTAGAGCGTTTTTAACTTTAACCATATCATTTATAGGTATTCCTTCAGTGATTGCAATAATCAAAGGCATACCAGCATCGATACATTCTAAAATAGAATCAGCTGCAAATGGAGGTGGAACGAAAATCATCGCTGCATTTGCTTCAGTAGTTTCAATACACTCTTTAACTGAATTAAAAACTGGAATCCCCTCGTGAGTCATTCCGCCTTTACCAGGAGTTACACCGCCAACAACATTTGTTCCGTAGTCACGACATTGAATTGTATGAAATGTACCTTGTTTACCAGTTACACCAACAGTCATTAATTTTGTATCTCTTCCGACTAAAATTGCCATTATAATTCTCCCTTTGCTGCTGCAACTGCTTTTTTAGCAGCGTCAGCTAAATCATCTGCTGGAGTGATCGCTAAACCAGATTCAGAAAGTATTTTCTTACCGATTGTTACGTTTGTTCCTTCAAGTCTTACAACTAGAGGCACTTTTAATTGAAGCTCTTTTGCTGCTGCAATAACACCTTCAGCGATGATGTCACATTTCATGATCCCACCAAAGATATTTACTAGGATTGCTTTAACGTTTTGATCTTCAAGAATAATTGAGAATGCTTTTTGAACAGTCTCTTTAGTAGCTCCGCCCCCTACATCTAGGAAGTTTGCTGGGTTTCCACCAAATATTTTTAAAATATCTAATGTTCCCATCGCTAGACCAGCACCGTTTACTAGACACCCAATATCTCCATCTAAAGAGATATAAGATAATCCGTACTTACCGGCTTCTAGTTCTTGAGCAGACTCTTCAGTGATATCTCTTAACTTTTCAATATCAGTGTTTCTAAATAGAGCATTGTCATCAAAATTAAGTTTCGCATCTAATGCTATAACGTCACCTGACTTTGTAGTCACAAGAGGATTTATTTCTGCAATAGAACAATCCTTAGCGATATACATATCATAAAGACCTGCGAAAAATTTAGAAGCCTTTTTCATTTGGTCACCTTTTAGGCCAATTCCAAATGCTAACTTTCTTCCAACATAAGATGAGTAACCAACGCTTGGGTCAACACTTACTTTAATAATTTTTTCAGGAGTCTCTTTAGCGATCTCTTCGATTTCAACTCCGCCCTCTCTAGAGGCCATCATTGTGATCTTCCCAGTATTTCTATCTAAAACGATTCCAGCGTAATACTCATGATCGATGTCACAGCCTTCTTCAATTAAAATTAGATTAACTTTTTTTCCTTCAGGGCCAGTTTGAGGAGTGACTAAAGTCATGCCGATAATGTCTTGGGCATATTGCTTTACCTCGTCTAAAGATTTTGCAACCTTTACACCGCCGCCTTTACCTCGGCCTCCAGCGTGAATCTGAGCTTTAACAACCCAAACACTTCCGCCCAACTCTTTAGCAGCTGCAACAGCTTCATCTGCAGTCTTTGCAGTTTTACCTTTAAGCACGCTAATGTTGAACTCTCTCATCAAGTCTTTGGCCTGATACTCATGAACGTTCATATTGTCTCCTAAACGAATGTTAAATTTACAAGCCTAATTATAAGTAAATTTACTAGTTTATCAACCATGAACATTTGATAACTAGAAGAAATCTTGTAAACGCGCAGCTTCATTTTGCCTTAATATTCCCCAGTCTATATAATAGTCAAAATTAAGGAGTTCTCATGAAAACATATATTCTGCATCCAGCTACATTTAAACTCGATGGAGGAGCAATGTTTGGGATTATTCCTAAGCCTCTTTGGGAAAAAAAAATAAAACCCGACGATTTAAATCGAATACATATGAGTCTTCGCGTTATGTTTTTTGAAACTGAAAATAAAAAAGTTTTAATTGATACTGGAATTGGCGAGTATCATAACGAAAAATTTTATAAAAATTTTGCTATTACAAGTGAAGATAATCCTCTCGTTAAGGCCCTGGCCACTATCAATGTAAAGCCCGAAGAAATAACAGATGTTATTCTCACTCATCTGCACTTTGATCATGTTGGTGGAATTGCAGATAAAGATGGAAACCTACTTTTTAAAAATGCAATCATTCATACCCATAGAAAACATTATGAATATGCATTAAGTCCAAGCGACAGAGACGGCGGCTCATTTCACTCTCATATTTTTAAGAATGTATTAGATCAAGGGAAGATAGAATTTCTTGATGAGCTTGAAGGAACAATAATAAAAGATGGAGACGACGAAATAAAATACAAAACAAGCTTTGGTCACACTCCTTATATGATTCATCCTTATAATGATAAGTATATCTATATGGCCGATTTAGTTCCTATGAGTCACCACGTCCCTATCCCTTGGGTTATGGGCTATGATATTGAGCCAGCAGTTACGACAAAGTATAAGAAAGAGTTTTATGATTTTATTATTGATAAAGATCTTACAATGATTTTTGAACACGACAATGATAATTGGGGAGCTAAAATTATAGATTCACAAAAGTATGGCCTAGATAAAAATTTAAGCGATAAATCAAAATCGATTGAAATTTAGTTCGGACTGAGCGTCTCTATTTTTCTAGAGCACTCTTCAATAACGCGATCAAAAAGAGCTACACTTTTTGCTTTAAACTCCAACACCCTCTCAACAGAAGAATCGCCAAAGGGAAAGCTTTCAAATTGCTCCATAACTTCCACAGAAGTAAGACCCACGCCCTTAGCAATTCGGCTAAGCCGCGTATAATCAGAAATTATTTCAATCTTATTTGGAAATTCTTTTTTATTAATTTCTGAATATTGATTTTCATTTGCGATAACGAAGCTTGTAAAAAAAGGTCCAAATTGTTTCTTATAATTTGACTCAAACTCACTTGCTCTTTGGGACCAAGCTAAGTTGGTATTTGAAAATGAATTGAGAAAACTCTCTTTAATTTGTTCAACCATCGTTTTTAAAGTTAAGTACTTTTGAATAAGTTCACTTTCAAACTCGTTAGTATTTTTTTTTGTTTTTTCTAGGAATTTTTTTAACGCTTCTTCAAAGCTATCTTTTTTAAGGTTTGAGACAATCACCTTTTGCCTAAAATTAATACTAGCTTGAGTCTTATGCAGTGTATAGACGAGAGGAGCTTCAAGAGGCTGCTTACTTTCTATACTCATCATGTACTCCCCATCAACTAACTTTTCTCCAGAGTCAAAAATAAAATCCTTAAAGCTTGCAAGTCCATCCGTAAGATAAGCTTTAGATATCATGCTAATTCTTTTCTTTGAAACAACTCTATCTTTTATACTACTTAGAGTTATAAGTATTTGCCCAGAGACAAAGTTATTGGTTGCAAACCATATCGTTTTCTTATCTTTAGAAAAAAATACTCTTGCTTTTAAATTTTGCGCATCATGGATATTTCGAATACTTTGAAAAGTCTCTAGTGACATCTCTTTTGGCCTAGAGAATGTGGGCGTGAAATTCTTAACACTGTAAAAGATTGAAACGATAATAATGAAAGCTGCTGCAATTGATATGTATAGTTTGTAAGGGATGCTTGTCTTAACTTTAATTGATTCAATTCCTTGATCAAAGCTTTCCTTTAAAGATTTCTTTTCAATTTTTTTTGAAGCTTTAACCTTTGGTGCTGGAGCTGGAGATTGTGGAAAATCAGGTAGCTCAGGTAAATCAGGTGGAGCACCGATATCAGTCTTCGCCTTAACTGGAAATATCAGAGAGAACTTCATTGGATAGTTCATAGACTCAGACTGAATAAGTGTATCCAAAGGAAGGTTTTCCCTTGAAACTAAATCTTTGAGCTTATCTTTTGTAAACGGACCAACTCTTTGTTCGCCGTTAATTATGAACCATTGCATTTATATACTTTTTCTTAAATTATATTACTGCTATAGTATGTCACAAGGATTGATAAAATGACAAAAAATGAAAGATTTAATGATTCAATTGGCGCACTTTTCACTGATGACTTAGAGCTGGCCAAGATTTGTATCTTAAAATCATCTACAGACATAGGTGTCAGAAGAAATCTAGGTAGAGCTGGAAGCCGCTTTTCACCTAAATCAATCGTTAATATTCTTAAGAAAATGACCAATACAGATTTTACTGACTCTCATTTTATTGAATATGAAGTTAGTAATGAGCAATCGGAAGCTAAAAACTTTGAAGATGCCCAGTTACTAGAAAGTAGTAAAATTCAAAAACATATCGGTAAGTTTAATAAGTACATACACATCGGCGGTGGACACGATCATGTATTTCCGATGTTGAAGTCTATTATTGAAACTCTCAAGCAAAAAGAATTATACATTATTAATATTGATGCTCACCTTGATACTAGAGTTGATATGCAACGACACTCAGGGACTCCCTTTAGAGATATTGATAAGCTTAAGCCTAAAAGCGCCTACCTTTATCAATACGGAATTCACAATTTTTCAAATAGTCACAAGACAAAGACAGAGCTCTCCCATATAAATCAAAAAGTATTCCCTAAAGGTGATAAAAGATTTTTTGACGAGATCTCCAAAATACCTAAGGATAGTTTTGTTTTTCTAAGTCTAGATGCAGACGCTCTAGATTCCTCTCAAATGCAAGCAGTAAGTGCAGTTAACCCCAATGGAGTTGAACTTGAACAAATGAGAGATATTATAGAGTTAGTTAAAGAATTTAAAGAGAGTATGTTTGGCGTATATGAATACAATCCGATTTACGATGACCTTTCACAAAAAGGAGCAAAGAATATTTGCTCCCTAATTTATCAATATCTTTTATAAATGCCTTCTAAGCTGGTGCCTCATTTTTTCCTTAGCCGCTTCTAGAGAGTCTGTACTATAAAAGACCTCAGTTCCCGAGTATTTGAATACCGCCTGAATAGTTCCAACACAAGCATACAGATTTTCTTGGGCCTTGCTTGCGCTCTTAAGAGCAGATCTCACACTACTTTTAAGTACTTTAAATTTATTTTTCCAACTAAAACCAGTATAAACTTTTTCTAGATCTTCAGAAGTATAACTAACTGAGCTGTATGTATCTTTTGAGTGCTCCTCTGAAAAGCCAATAGGATCATTAAACTTTGTCATTAATATATACTTAGGATTTAAACCAAAAAAACTAGGCTCTAGTCTTTTTAAAAGCTTAGCTGATCTCGCCTTTGTTACTTGTCCGCAAACCATTTCGATTCTTCCAGAAGCAAACACAGTAGTAGAGATAAACATAGAAATTAATAAAATTGATTTTAGCATCATGGGCCTTTGGTATAATTTTTAGAACTAATACCGCGAATTAGCGCAACGCACAATAACAAAAAAAAGATGTGAAAAATTTATAGGAATAAAAAAAGCCCGCTATTTGAGAGAGAGCGGGCTTTTTTAGAGAGACATAAGGAGAAGTTATAAAGAAATCCTTTCTATATAACCCCAACACACACACCATCTATATAGCAATGTCTGTGCCAACTTTTCAAAGTTGCAAGTAGCTGTAAATATGTAGGATCTTACACAAGTGATGTCATTTTTTTGAAAACACATGTCAGACGACACAACGCAAAGTAATTTCTTGATGAAATAGTTTTTTAATTAGCTAAATATAAGATATTATTATGAAAAAGGTTAACTATAACTTAAAGAAAAGGAATTTTTTATGAAATTAATCGCTAGAAAAGGGTTACTAAGTCTATTAATGGTTACGATGCTTTCATTAGTATCATGTGCAACAGATGCTGAAAAAGAAGCAACTGACGATAGCATGGTTTCTGATGCTGCTGACAACTACGCTTTAGAGCTTAACGGAACAAGTGATAACAACACTGCTGGTGGACTTAACACTATCTATTTTGACTATGATTCATCTGAGCTTTCAGCTTCAGCAAAATCTACTTTAGAAGAGAATGCTAACTTCTTAAAGAACAATCAAAACGTTGATATTCAAGTTGAAGGTCACGCTGATGAAAGAGGTGGACACCAGTACAACTTAGCTCTAGGTGAAAGAAGAGCAAGAACTGTAAAGAACTACCTTGTAGCTTTAGGTGTAATAGACGCTAGAGTTTCTATCGTTAGTTACGGTAAAGAGAAGCCACTTGCTTTTGGTCACGATGCTGAAGCTTGGTCACAAAACAGAAGAGCAAACTTCATGGTTACTGCTAAGTAATGATTAAGTATTTACTTATTTTAATAGTTTTATGTTCGTGTGGTTTAACAACCACACGTCCAAAACTTGAAATGAGTCTTGCAGGTGCATCCTTCATCGCTGCACAAAGAGCCAAAGCCGATGTACACGCCCCCAACCTCTACAGAAAAGCAGAACTCTACTACCTTAAAGCCAAGTCGGCCTACAAAAGAAAGTACTTCAATAAAGCAAAGTCTTACGCAAAATTATGTAAAAAATTTGCTGAAAGAGCTGAGTTTAATGCCGTAAAAAAACAAGCTACACTAGAAGAATAACTGACACTCATCCATTTTCTTGATAAGATTTAAGTAAGTTTAAATTTAAATTAAAAAAGGAATTTGATGAAGTTTTTAACCTTTGGCCTTGTAGTCTTATCTTTAACATCATGTTTTAAAACAGCTGAACAAATTCGACGTGAAAAAGTTGTCGATAATATGGAAACAGAGCTTAGACAATCAGCTAAAATTATAGCTGAACTCACAACAAGAGTTCAAACTCTTCAAAATAATCAACTGCAAGCATCAGGAAAAATTGAAGAGATTAATTACAATCAAGATGCCAAGTTGTCGCAGCAGCAACAAAGTATTCAAAATATTTTGAAACAAATTAATGAACAGGTACAAGTTCTCATTCAAAATGATAAAAAGAATCAAAATAAAATTGCTGATCTAGATAGTGAAATCACAAAGCTTAGAAAATATATTGATGGCGTAACGGGCACTCTAAGTAAAATGAATGGTCCAACTAAAAGTTCATCACAAAATAAACTGCAAAGAGCTCACACAGCCTTTGAAAAAAATAAACAGTCTCTAGCAGTTAAACTCTATAAAGAGTGCTTAAGTGAAGATAAAATAAATGCTGCTCAAACAAACCATGTTCACTTTAACTTAGGACTCATGGACTACTGGAATAAAAGATATGACTCTGCTTTAGTAAATTTTAGTAAGATCTATACAAAGTATCCTAGTAGTAGTTGGGCCCCTAGATCACTACTTTACTTGGCCAGAACTTTTGATAAACAAAAAAAGAAAGATGAATCTTTAGCGACTTACTCAGAGCTTATAAAGAAATATCCAAAATCTAAGCAGGCCAAGAAAGCTAAAAAAGAGATGAAGTAATGAAAATAATTGGACTTATATCAATTGCTCTATTTGCATCAAGTTGTATGCAATTTATTAAAATGACTGATGACAGTTTTTACGAAAGCATTGATAAAAGAACAAATAGTGATCATTTAAACATTCTTTTTTCTCACAACATAAATGGAGAAACTCATCCATGTGGGTGTCGAAACTTTCCTTTAGGTGGCATGGCCCAAGTAGCAGGAAAACTGCACGAATTAAAAAAAGAATCTCCTACTATTTACCTTGATACTGGCGATGCCTTCTTTATTTCATCAGTTGTTCCAGACTCTCTAAGAGACTCACAAACATATACAGCAAAAAGTATCGCCAATTCATTTGATAAACTGGAATTGAAGTTTTTCACACCAGGTGATCAAGATTTTGCCCTAGGTGAAGACTTTTTAGTACAGCTCTCTAAAAGAAGCACCTTTCCTTTTTTGATATCAAACCTTAGTGAAAAATCTAAAATTAAGGCCCAAAAATGGAAAATGATTAAGTATGCCCAAAGAGATTTAATCTTTATAGGTATAACAGACCCTGAAACTCTTCCTAAGTATGCAAGTTTATTCAATGATGTTAACTCATCAATTGAAGCTGTATTTAAAGATATAAAGTCTCAAGGTATAGATTTAGCTAAAACGACGATAATACTTCTAAGCCATAGTGGCATTGAAAACGATAAAGCTATTGCTAAAAAATTTCCCCAGATTTCATGGATAATTGGATCACATTCGCAGTCTTTTTTAAAAGACCCTGTTGAAGTTGGAAATACAAAGTTAGTTCAAGTTCTTTCTAGAAATCATTACATGGGCCATATAAAGATACCTGCAGATTCAAAAGCAAAGTCTTCTTATTCGATTATTGAAACAAGGGATGAGTTAAAAGACCTTTGGAAAGAGAATCCATTTATCTCATGGCTTGAGACTTATAAAAGTGATTTAGAAAAAATACAAACTAAAGAACAACAAAAAGTAGCAAAAAACTTCACTCAAACAACATCAGCACCAACTTTTAATAGCTGTACTGATTGCCACTCTAAACAAGTTGATTTTTGGCAATCTACCTCTCACTCACTGGCCTTAGTAACTTTGCACAATGAGAAGGCCATGAATAACCCAGCTTGTATCAAGTGCCATAGCTTAAATCACAGTGAACCAAGTGGCTTTACTTCTAAAGAAAATATAATCATAACTGAGAAAGATCACTCAAAATATTGGGAAGAATTCAGTGAAGCCTTTAAGAATGTGAAAAGCGTTCGCTCCCTATCTAGTACTAAAAGGGTGGCCCTATCAAAGAAATGGGCAAAGATAGATGAAAAGCACGAAGTCACTCATAACTTTGGAAATGTTCAATGTTTAAACTGTCATGACAAAAACTTTGATCATCCTTTTGATGTTAATGCGGCTCCCAAAAAGCCTACTAATTACAAGTCAAAATGTATTGCTTGCCATACAACTGATCAGTCCCCATCTTGGTATAACAAAGATTCAAAGGGCATTGCTAAAGACTTAAATCAAGAGTACTTTAGGCAAAAATTAAAAATGGTATCTTGTCCTAAAATAAAAAAATGAATAAAAAAATAGTGCTTGGAATTGAAACAAGTTGTGATGACACCTCAATCGCAATTATAGAAAAAACTGATGAGCTTAAGGTCTTAAGTCTCATTAGTTACGATCAAGAGGCATCCTTAAAGAAATGGGGTGGTGTCGTTCCTGAAGTTGCGGCTAGAAATCACTTAACGAAGCTACCTAGCCTTTTAGATGAATCATTTAAGAACCTTGAATATACTATTAATGATGTAGACCTCATTGGCGTTACAGTTACGCCTGGTCTTCTAGGCCCTCTCCTTACTGGACTCAACTGCGCCAAAAGCCTAAGCCTAGTTTATAAAAAGCCTATCCTTCCTGTTAATCACCTATACGCTCACTTAGAAGCAATACATATTGATCAAAATATTTCCTATCCCTATTTAGGTTTGCTCGTCAGTGGTGGCCACAGCATATACTTTTGGGTTGAATCTAAGAGTTCATTTGTAGTTCTTGGAAGCACGATCGATGATGCGGCCGGAGAAGCCTTTGATAAAGGCGCAAATTTATTAGGACTCGGCTACCCTGGCGGGCAAAATATCGATAAAAAAGCTAAACTTGGAAATAAAGACAGATTTGAATTCCCGATTGGACTTAAGTCATCCGCTGATTGCCGCTTATCATTTTCAGGTTTAAAAACGGCGCTCAGAGTTTTTCTAGATAAAAATAAGTTTGCTCCCGATTCACAAGATTTTTATGACTTATGTGCAAGTTACCAAGAGGCCATAGTAAAAGCACTCAGTTTAAAATTGAGATATGCCATAAAAAAAGTAAAAGAAGAATTCAATACCAAAGACTTTCAAATTGTAGTTGGTGGTGGTGTTGCTTGCAATAGTGCACTAAGAGAAACTCTTCAACAAAAGTATAATGATGTGTATTTTGTAAGTCCAAAGTACTGTACTGACAATGGTGCCATGATCGCAAATTACGCGCTAATAAACCAAGATGATGCTCTATCATATCCTAAAAGCCTCGAGCTTGATGCAAGAGGACGCTTTATCAATAAAAAGGATTACCTTTAAATGAGCAAACTACCTAGGCCCAATAAAGAACTTGGGCAACATTTTCTAAAAGACAAAAGCATTATAGAGGCCATTACAAATGATTTTCACAGTGAATGTGATGTTATTATTGAGATTGGCCCAGGGCCTGCGATTCTAACAAGAGCGTTAAGTTCTCACAATAAAGAGCTATACGTTATTGAAAAAGACACTCGATTTAATGATTTACTCTTAGAATGCGTAAAAGAAGAAAATATTTTCTTTGAAGATGCTCTCAAGTTTGACTGGCAAACATTTCTTGAGGAGAAAAAGCTTCAGGATAAAAAAATATGGCTAGTCAGTAATCTTCCTTATAACGTGAGTGCTCCACTTTTTATGAGCTTTCAAAAAGTTCATGCTATTAAATTTATGAGTTTAATGTTTCAAAAAGAAGTTGGAGAGAAGACTTATTTTAAAGATAATACTAAGAATCAGATGGGTTCATTATTGGCCATATCAAATAATTATTTTAAAAGCTCTTTGCTTTCAAAGGTTTTACCTGGCGCTTTTAATCCTCCACCAAAGGTAGACTCTGTGGTTATAAGTTATACACGCTTTGAGAGTCCAAGAGTCGGTATTGATCAGTTTGCAAAGTTTGAACAATTCTTAAGAACTATCTTTAGATTTAAAAGAAAACAACTTGGAAGTGTGCTTAAAGGAAATGTTGATAGTATAGAAGACTTTTTTGCAAAGACTAAAATAAAAAGAGAGACTAGAGCTGAAGCTTTAAGTTTGGAAGAAATCTATGAACTTTTTAATCTGTATACTCACTAGTTTAATATCATTAAATGTATTTGCATCTTTGGCATATGACTACTCCCCTTCTGCTTCGATGTATGGAACCTTTGGTGTCTCTAACTTTGATGAGAGTGATGCTGCGAACTCACACGCCCTACCGGCATTATTGGCCAATAAAAAAGAGAACCTCTTCTCATTAAATTTAAACTCAGTTCTCTTTGATCTAGAAAGCTTTGATAATATTCTCATCGCTTCAAATATAAACAGCTCCCAGAGTTCACCATTATTTGGTGAGCATGACCCTAATCCGCAAGACTCTTATCTTTTAAGCATCCATGGATCTTTTGCTCTTTTTAAATCGATTCCTGGAAAACTAAACCTAAGTGTTTATACTCCTATTGATAAACTGGCCGAAATTCAGACTGGCGACCCTTATCTTCCAGAATACCCTCTTTATAAAAAGCTAGAGCGATTTATGTTTGAATTTAACTACGCTCACAAATTTGATAACTTCAATGCAAGCATTGGAGCCCTCGGTGGTCTGCAATCGAGTGGACAAACTTTTGTGGTGGCCAAAGATAACGGCTCTCCTATTCCAAGTAGTGCTGAGATCTCTCAAAATGCAACTCCTTCACTATCTCTGAACTTCTCGCTATATAGAGATTTTGAAAAATTTAGCGCTTACTTTCGATTCCAAGATGAAGTTAAATCAAAAATTGAAAATAAACTTGAATCATTTCTAGCCGCAGGTGGTGGAACAATAAATATTAACTGGCAAATGGACTCATTGATGTTTTATGATCCAAGAACATTTGAAATTGGATCTAATATTAAGTTTAAAAACTATAAGCTCATCACTAGTATCGAGTACCAAGACTGGAGTAACTTTGAATCTCCTAGACTAAACTTAACTAACGATGGCGGTATACTTGTCTCAAGCGATGACGAAGTAAACTATAAAGCTCACGCAATTATAATCCCAACAATTGCTCTTATTGATAAGAATGATGACTACACAATATCCTATTCAATAAGCCATAAGCCGAGTCCATTAGATCTTTATGACAACAAAAATGGAAACACTCTAGACTTGGATAGGACGAGTTTAGGTCTAAGCCTATCTAAAACAATTAAGTATCAAAAAGACAGCTTCAACCTAAGCCTAGGACTTCAATATCATCACTTGCATAAACAAAAAATTAACAAGTCAGGTCTACGTGAGGATGGTGATGCGGGGCAAAAAATTGGTAGCGGTGGATATGAGGCCCAAGGTCAGATTTATGCTACAAGTTTTGGAATAAATTGGGTAATATAAAACCATGAGTGGAATAAAGATCATTGCTAAAAATAAAAGAGCTGGTTATGACTACGCACTGCAAGACAAGTTTGAGGCTGGAGTTGCCCTAAGAGGCACTGAGGTCAAAACCTTAAGATCTGGTAAGTGTGTTATGACAGAGGCCTTTTGCACGGTAGATAACAAGAATGAAGTATGGATTCACAACATGAACATACCTCTTTACGAGTTTGGAACCTATGCCAACCATGACGAGACGCGAAAAAGAAAACTTCTTTTACATGTAGAGGAAATTACAAACATCCAAAAAGCTCTTGCCACAAAGGGCCTAACGTTGATACCAACTAAACTTTATTTTAAAGGCTCTCTTATCAAAGTTGAAATATCCCTAGGTAAGGGTAAGAAACTTCACGATAAAAGAGAAGCGAGTGCTAAAAAAGATGTTGAAAGAAAGTTAAGACAAGGGAATTACGAATAATGGAAGCTCAAGTTCACAATATTTTCAATTTGAATTCAGAAAAAAACTTCACAGAAGATGAGGCCTACGAGTTATTAAATCTTCTTATTGCAGTAACAAATAAAGCAAAAAATAAAATAAACGCTCTTAGATCACAAATAGAATACAATAAAAATATTCCTTCTCAAGCAATGGGTTTCGAAAAAGAACTTAATGTAGAACTTCAAAAATGGAGTGAGAAAGTAAGAAGACTTGGTGGAATTCCTTTAAGTTTATACCAAGTTAAAATTCCTGCTCAAGGCGAAGGTTTCTACCTTTGGGAACACCCAAAAGCAGATTTAGAATTTCACTTCTAGTAGCCCAATATAAAAGCCACAATTATTAATTGAAACAAACTTCCAAAAGAGTGTATAAAGCAAATGCTTGAACTTACTTTTGCAGCAACGTAGTATTTTGTATTAAGTCCAACTAAAACTAAAAACCACAATGCGAATATTGATGTAAAGAGCTCTAGGTTACTGTTTGGTTTAATGTGCTTGATAAGTAAAAAGACTCCATAACTTACCCACAAAGAGCCTATAAAAGAGATAAGCATATACTTTGGACATTTGATGTTTAAATTAGAGGACTCTTGTTTCCAACCATCGGCCAATGCTTTTGAAAAACAAGCTCTCCAAACAATTGTAAAAATAAAACCAACTACGGCCGCTGATAAAACGTATATTAAATCCATAAGTGACTCCTATCGATAATACCAACCCAACTTAAGATAACTAAAGTATACATGACTAGAAAAATAAATGCGCTAGTGCGGAAAAAATCTCTTTTAATTATTGAGCCAAAGGCCAAGAAACTTGCTCCAAATACCAGAGCGATTCCCTCAAAAGTAAAACTTGCATCAAATATATAATGATACGGCCCCAAAGTCGCTAGTATTAACGAGCAATTAAAAAGATTAGATCCAACGATATTTCCTATGATGAGATCAGTATCTTTTTTCTTATAGATTGATAGTAATACCGTTACAAGCTCTGGAAATGAAGTTCCAAAAGCTATAAAAATAGTAGAAACAATATATTCGCTAACACCAAGTTGCGTGCAAAGATCTACGCCTCCTTTTACAAGCAACTCCCCGCCTATATAAAGCATAGTAAAGCCTAGTATGAGCTTTAAAATTATAAATAAAATTTTAGATTCATCTTTAGGAATTTCAACTTTGTAGTTTTTGATATCTTTAAAGATAAAATAGATATAAACACCGCAAATAGCGAGTAGGATAGCACTGCTGATAAAATCTATTGCCCCTCTATTAAAGATAAAAACTAAGGCCACTGACAGAACAAGATGAATGATTAACTGTGACCTTATACTTTTAGAGGCAAGACTTAAGCGTGCAAATAAACCACCTATTCCCAAAATAAGAAGCATATTAGCGATGTTAGATCCTACCAAAGTCCCAGCCGCCATTGATGTCTTTCCTTCAAGAGCAGCGATGTGTGCCACAAAAAACTCTGGTAATGAAGTACCCAGTC
>Ga0115567_10003776_pt1 | contig 14833 bp, 10 predicted proteins | sample COGITO_mtgs_1204_2_FD_88679 | JGI IMG/M metagenome (GOLD analysis project Ga0115567, IMG submission 88679) | Pelagic marine microbial communities from North Sea - COGITO_mtgs_120412 | ecosystem: Environmental > Aquatic > Marine > Epipelagic | place: Germany:Helgoland, sampling site Kabeltonne... | reverse complement strand
GCCGCATTATCTAGCCGCTTTTATCTTGTTTTCCGTCGGACATATTCTGCTGATGGTCGCGATCCGGAAAGTCATTTTCCCACTGATCGCCGACGGCCAATATGAATTTGGACTGATGACGCTTGAGCCGTGGGCGTACGAAATGCGCAAGGATATGTTCTCCTTCGTGCTCATCCTCAGCACATTTGTCACCTCTCGGCATATCTCGGCCTTGAACGAGGAACGACGGGCCGCGCGTGCGGATGCGAAAGTGACAGGGCAGCTTATACTGAAATCCGGCGGGCGGCAGCTTATCATCCCCGCCGAGGATGTGATTTCGGCCAGCGCCGCTGGCAATTATGTCGATCTGCGCACGCAAACGGGACATCACTTCGTCCGGCTGACCCTCTCGGAGCTTTACGCGATGCTGAATGATGCCGGGGCGGACCCCGTGCGATTGCACCGCTCGCACCTGACCGTGCGCGCTCACTTGCGCGAAATCGGGGCCAGCGATGTCAGCCTGTCGACCGGCGAGCGCCTGCCGCTGGGCCGCAGCTACCGCGCAGCGCTGCGGGGTTAGGCGGCCAAAAACATCGCTCTGGGCAGGGCGAAACGAGTTTGGGTCCGGCATTCAACTCTCTTGGAGGCATCCCCCACTTAATCTCAATCGCCGCTTCAGATACAACGTCGCGACATTTGATCGTCGTGACTGTCCTCTTTCGCAAAATAGCGCGCGAGGGATTTCGTCTGAAAATATCGAAGATCGCGAACATGAACAGCTGCGAGTTGGAAGTTCTATTTCTTGCCTGTCCGCCATTGCCGGTTGGTGCGGCAATCATAGGATGTGTACGCACGGCCGCCATGGCCGATAATGCGTGTCTTCTTGCAGTTCATAGCGTCATCGCTATTTTGACGAATGCCGCGATTGCGGGCTTCGATTGCACGATCATCCGCGCGTTTCGCTTGCTTCATCAACGCGCAACTGTCTCGGTACCCGCCCGTGCAGCTCAGGTTGAAAAGCAGATAAGCTTCCCCCAGATCCGTTCTTATCCCATCGCCTGCAAAGGCCATGTAGCCTGCCATGTAGCAGGACTTCATAGACCGATTGTGGCACGCACTTCGGAAGTTATTATAAGCACGCGGCTTGTCGATGCTCACGCCAGCGCCGCCTGAATAGAGATCTATGCCGGCATCGTAACAATAGGCCGAATAGCCGCCTGTCAGGCAAATATGTTCGGCCACGACATAGCTTTCAGGTTCCAGACCACGGATACGACTGTAGAGTTCACGACAGGCCTTGAAATCCGCTCGCGTCTTCGTGCAGGCCTCCTGCAATGATCCGACGGTCATTTTATTGTAATTCGGTTTCTGCTGGCGCGATAGTCGCCGCGATGCTTCAGCTTTGGCTTCAGCCTGTTTCGCAAGGTCCAGTCCGGTGGATAGGTCATTAACCTTCTCCTGTGCACCCTCATAGTCTTGGGCTGCGGCTTTCTTATACCAGACGAAGGCATCTTGTTTTGACTGTGGAACTCCGCGCCCGTGCTCATGAAGTTCACCGAGAAAATATTGTGCCCTCGCACCCCCCTGATTCCCAGCCTTGCGGAACCAGCGGGCAGCATCGGCATGGGAAACGGGCGTGCCCATCCCCGTATAGTGCATGTAGGCCAGATTCGTCATGCCGGTCACATTGCCGCCTTCTGCAGCCTGGCGGTACAGTGTTAAGGCCTTGCTTAGCGACTTGCCGACGCCCTGCCCGATTTCATATTGGTATCCAAGGTTCAGGGCGGCCTTGGCGCTTCCGTTGGCCGCCGACTTTTCATACCATTTCGCTGACTCTTGATAGGATTGTTCGACTGTTAGTCCGCGACTGTACACATTGCCCATGTTTCTTTGGGCTATGGCATTGCCGCGTTCGGCGCTGTCACGATACCAGCGAACGGCTTCGGTCAGGTCTTTTGGTCCGCCCAGACCATTCTCAAACATGTACCCAAGTTCGAGCGCGCTGTCTGCATGCCCGTCATTGGCACTGGTCTGATAGTGTTGCCGAGCCTTTTCATGGGACTTCGTGGCGCCGCGGCCATGATAGTACATCAGCCCCAGATAATGATGTGCGTCCTTGTGGCCCGCTTCTGCCGCCGTCTTCAATTTCGGTAGGGCGGCGACGTAATCTTGCTGCTGATACAGGGCTATGCCGTCTTCGACCGGGCCAGCATGGGCCGCTGATGCGACAAAAATGAAAGCCAGAACCAGGCTGAACAGGATATGTTTCATCGCGGACCTCCGCGTGAGACCCTACCATCCTCGCCCGTTTTTTCGAATGACAAATCCCGTTAGCTTTTCTTTCCCGCTTTGCGGTCGCGCGCCAAGGTCGTTCTATAAAGTCACAGGTCAGGGGAAGTCAGCGCCCGTACATCTGTTTCCTAGCGGGCATAAAGCGCATTATTTCGTGTTGAAGTCATCATAAAGAGACGATTATTGCCTCGTGCACAGCGATAGAGGCGAGCTATGGCAAACTCAGATAAAATTGGCCTGAGAGACGCGATCTCGATTGGCGTTGGCGGCATGGTGGGGGGCGGAATCTTCGCGGTTCTCGGCCTCGCGGCGACGCTGGCCAAAGGCGGAACGCCCGCCGCGTTCTTGGCCGCTGGCGCGATCGCGCTGGTGACGTCCTATAGTTACGCCCATCTATCCAAAAAATATCCCGATGCCGGGGGCACGGTCCGTTTCATCACGGAAGGCTACGGCAAACAGGTCTTCGCAGGCGCGATGAATAACCTCCTATGGGTCAGCTATATTATCATGCTGTCGCTCTATGCGTCGGCTTTCGGCTCCTACGCGCCTAACTTGTTCAGCCTGACCGGAAATACGGGTCTGGATTCTCATATTTATTCCAGCGCGATCATCATCATCGCGACGCTCATCAACTATTACAGCATCAAAATCGTCGGACGAATTGAATCCTATGCCGTCATTATCAAGCTTTTGATTCTCTTGGCCTTTGTCGCCATTGGCTTTTACGGATTGCGGGGGAACGAGAATCTGGGTCAGCTGTCGATCAGCAATTGGGAGTCGCCGCTCACGCTCATCGTGGCGGGCATGATCATCTTTGTCGCCTATGAAGGGTTTGAGCTTATCGCCAATGCCGCGCCGGATATTGAATCGCCAGACAAGAATATTCCCCGCGCCTACTATATCACCGTGATCTTCGTCATCGTGCTCTATCTGGCGATTTCGACCGTGGTCGTCGGCTCCTTGCCCTATTCACAGATTGCGAAAGCTGAAGACTATGTGCTGGCCGAAGCGGCGAAACCTTTACTGGGGCAGGTCGGGTTTACGATCATCACAATCGCCGCCCTGATCTCGACGTTCTCAGCGATCAATGCCTCTTTACTCGGTGGATCGCGGGTCAGCACGGAAATTGCCGAGGACGGGGAGCTTCCCCACTATTTCGCCGGACAGTTTCTCGGCCACCCCATCGGATTGGCGATCACTGCCGTCGTCACATTGGTGATGGCGAATACACTCGCGCTCAACAGTATCTCAACGGCGGGCAGCGTCGGCTTCTTGCTGGTCTTCGCCACTGTCAACTCCGTCGGATATCGGCGTGCGAAAGAGGTCGGTGGCACGAAAATCATTCCGGCAATCGGGACGGCCGTGTGTCTGCTGGCGACGGCGGCGCTGTTGGTCCACACGTTTCAGAACAGTACGCTTAATTTCCTGATCGCGACCGCGATTGTGCTCGCCTGTTTCGTCTTCGAATATGCGTATAAACGGTTCGGTCTGCTGTCATTCCGGTCCTCGGCGGACTAGATGTTATTCTCCGCCTTGCGGTCGCGGGCATTCAGCATTCGCAGCGCGTTGATCATGCAGCCGCTGAACCTCAATACAAGTTAGCAATAGGGGTTCGACGCCGGGCAGGTGGAATTATAGGCCGAACCAGTATTGTCGATCGCATTGATCGCATTGTCAAAATTAATCCAGTCCTGACGGCTGATTTCGGGCCTGGCGGCCAGGGATTGCGCGCGCGTGGGTTGAGGGCGCTGGTCTTGTGATCGGCTAAGCGCGCCGGGCGCGGAGATGGCCTGATTGATGCCGCTGCCAAGATCGCTGAGGAACCCGCCAATTCCGCGCGATGCGTTCTGGCGCTCCCAAGTGCGTTGTTGCTCGCGGCGCTGATTGGCAACCAAACGTTCAAGAGAAGCTTTCGCTTCGCAACCTGCTTTCACCCCGTTCTTGATGCTGCATGACCGACTATAAAGGCGCAGCGCTTCGTCGCGGCGATTATAGCCGAGCGGGGATTCCATCAGAATACCTAAATTATAGCAGGCCGCCGCATAGGGTTCCGCCTTATTGCAATGATGCTGGAAGAAATTAGCGGAAGCCTCGATCCGGGCCGGGGAGGCCACAGACACACTATTCACAGCGCCCAGATGATATTTGTAACAGGCAAACGCATCACCGGATTTGCAAAGTCGTGCGGCCACAGAGGAGCCGCTATAATAGTCCGGATCGCCACCCTCGCCCTTATAACTCATTTCCGCAAAACGGCGGCACGCAGCGTTGGAGCCCTGTTCGCAGGCTTTGCTATAATGGCTGCGAGCCCGCTTCAAATCGACGCGTGTTCCATAGCCGTGCTCGGCCATCCATCCCGCCGTGAAGCAGTGTTTCCCTGTCTCAGAGTAATAGCGGAAACAGCCATCACTCGCCTCATATTCGGCATTCGATGGATTTCCATTGCGCGCCATTCGCACTAGATCGCTGCGCATATGCCGGGCGATTGAGTCAGGAATCATCAGGGTCTTTCCATCGGGCGTCCGGTCCATGGCACCGGGTCGCAACGGGTCGGCGATTGGTGCGGGCATGGACGGTGTAACACTGGCGGACAGGCGCTCGTGACGTGCGCATGCATATTTCAATCCTATGTCACAGCCTTCTTTATAGAAGTAAGCGGCTGCAGGCTTGCTTTCGGTAAGGCCGTAGGCACCAGAGCCGTACGCGTCACCTAATGTGAAACAGCTCATTGGGTGTCCATGCTTACATCCCTGCTGTGCCCAATAAATCACTTGCCGCTCGACCGTGTCATCGGAGTTTCCCTCCACGATTTTCTTCATTTGTATTTTGAGCAATTTACCACAAGCGGACGGATTTCCTGAACGACAGTCGGCTTCTGCGGTATCTGTTTGAGTATTGGCGTGTGTCGTCGAGGGCAAAAACACTGACGCAGCCAGAACTGTACAAAACACCACTGAGATGGACGCAAAGGGTCGGATGAATATGTTGCGGGTCATATCTTGGTCCTCCTGTCAAACCCACAATCAGACATTCAAGCGACGATGGATTGTATAAACTCGCCATGATCCTGATATTGCCTTAGTGCCTATCAGCGGGAGGCACACATGCAACCATGATGGATTTCACCTATTACAAGCCTCATGCCGATGTCCGGCAGGCGGTCAGCAGCTATTATGATGTGCGGATTCCTGCCGAAGTGAACGATATGATGCGCGCGGAAATCGCGAACATCCGTATCATTCTGAGCGGTTCTTGCGAGTGGGAACTTGGCGGCGAACGACACAGATTCACTCCGGGCGACGCCATCCTATGCGGTCCAACCTCTGCAGCGTCGTCGATCCGGTTCGCACAAGGCACACACGTTTTTGGCATGGCCGTGACGCCTTTGGGTTGGGCGCGCATGTTTAAGGTTGGGGCTGACCGTATGGCCGACCGGATTGTCCCACTTCGAACGCTTGTGTCGCCGTCCGCCGTGCCTGCGTTCGAGGCTATGCTTCAAGCATCCGACTGTGACCGCATCAAAGCGGGGGACACATTCTTTTCGGCTATGTTGGGCGACACACCGAGCCTGCCGCATGCGGAACTGGATGTCATCGCCGATTGGCTTGCCGATCCAGAGCCCAATGAGCTCAGCGACCTGTTGGCCAAGACCGACCTCTCACATCGACAGATCGACCGGCTCTGTCGTACCTATTTCGGTGCATCGCCAAAGCGATTGCACCGCAAATTTCGCGCTTTGCACGCAGCCAACCGCCTGACTTGGAAAGATCTGACCGACTGGCGCGATATCGCGCGGACCAGTTATTATGATCAGTCGCATTTCATTCGGGAATTCAAGGCCTTCAATGGCCGCACGCCCAGCGAATTTATTCAGGGTATGCACATATTAGTGCGGATAACCCTGAAGGAACGCCTGCAGATCGCTCATGAATCGCCGTTCAGCCTGATCGGCTGAACTGTGCCTAGCTGTTTTTCCCCGCCTTGCGATCCCGTGCTTTCAGCAGACGGAGTCGCAGCGCGTTGATTTTGATAAACCCGCCCGCATCGGCCTGATCATAGACGTCGTCTTCCTCGAAGGTGACATGTTCTTGGCTGTAGAGCGAGTAAGGGGAGGCGCGGCCAATGATGTCGCAATTGCCTTTATAGAGTTTCAGGCGAACCGTGCCGGTCACCAGCTCTTGGCTCGCATCAATCGCAGCTTGCAGCATCTCTCGCTCCGGCGAGAACCAGAAGCCGTTATAGATCAGCTCCGCATAGCGCGGCATCAGCTCGTCTTTGAGGTGCGCGGCGCCTTTATCCATGGTGACTTGTTCGATGCCGCGATGCGCCATCAACAGGATCGTCCCGCCGGGGGTCTCGTAAACGCCGCGCGACTTCATGCCGACAAAGCGGTTTTCCAGCAGGTCGAGACGGCCAATGCCGTTATCGCCACCGAGTTCGTTTAGCTTCGTCAGGATCGTCGCAGGACTCATCGCTTCGCCATCGATGGACACCGCATCGCCGCGCTCAAACCCGATCTCGATGATCGTTGGCGTGTCGGGCGCGTTCTCTGGGCTGACCGTGCGCTGATAGACAAATTCCGGCGCTTCCTCATACGGATCTTCGAGCACTTTGCCTTCGGACGATGTGTGCAGCAGGTTTGCATCGACGGAAAAGGGCGCTTCGCCGCGCTTATCCTTGGCGATTTCAATGCCGTGTTTCTCTGCATATTCCAGCAGCTTGGTCCGCGAATTTAAATCCCATTCGCGCCAGGGAGCGATGACCTTGATCTCTGGGTCCAGCGCGTAATAGCCCAGCTCGAACCGGACTTGATCATTACCCTTGCCAGTCGCGCCGTGGCAGACCGCATCCGCGCCGACCTCATGCGCAATTTCAATCTGGCGCTTGGAAATAAGCGGGCGCGCAATGGATGTGCCGAGCAGGTACAGCCCTTCATAGACCGTGTTGGCGCGGAACATGGGGAAGACGAAATCACGGACGAATTCTTCGCGTAAGTCATCAATAAAGATGTTTTCAGGCTTGACCCCGGCGGCGAGCGCCTTGGCTCGCGCGGGTTCCAGCTCCTCGCCCTGACCCAGATCGGCGGTGAAGGTCACGACTTCGCAGCCTTTTTCCTCCTGCAGCCATTTTAGGATGATCGACGTGTCGAGGCCGCCTGAATAGGCAAGAACGACTTTGTTGGGCTTGGACATTTTGGACTCGCAAATGCGGATAGTAAAAGCGGTGCATAACGCCCCGCGTGATAGGTTCAAGCCATCATGGCAAAAGGACGTTGCTGAATCGTTGAGGGCCTAGACAATCTCTGGGCCTTTCTCTGGCATTTGCGGAAACAATTTTGCGCGGCCAGCCGTATCTAGATCATGACCACGCCCTCTCCCGCCATTGTCTGGTTCAGAAATGACCGCCGCCTCTCCGATCATCCGGCCCTGCATGCGGCGACCGAGTGCGGCGGACCATTAGTGCTGCTCTATATTCTTGAGGAGGATGCCGGGCGATCTCTGGGCGCCGCGAAAGGCGTGTGGCTCCATCATTCTCTGGCTGCGCTACAAGACGACATTGAAGCGCGCGGCGGTTCGTTGATTTTGCGCTCCGGTAAGGCGGCGGCGATCATTGATAGCGTCATTGAGACAACGGGCGCGGAGGCAATATTCTGGAATCGGCGATATCACAAACCGGACCGTGACCGCGACGCGGCGATCAAGGAGGATCTGTCAGGCCGCGGGCTGAACGCCGAGAGCTTCAAGGGCAACCTTCTGGTCGAACCGTGGGAGGTGGAAACCAAAGGCGGCACGCCTTACCGGGTTTTCACCCCGTTCTGGCGCGCCGCCAAAGAGGGGCTGGAGGTGGCCGATCCGATTTCGGCACCGTCATCGCTGAGCTGTTTTGATGGCGACCTTACATCGGAAAAATTGGCTGATTGGAACTTGCTCCCGACGCGCCCTGACTGGGGATCGAAATTGCTGGATCACCATAGTCCGGGCGAAACCGGGGCGATGACGCGTCTGACCGATTTTCTGGACGGTCCGATCGAGGATTATGCGCAGGGCCGCGACCGTCCCGATAAAGACTCGACCTCCAAACTCTCGCCGCACCTCGCCCACGGAGAAATCAGTCCACGGCAGATCTGGGACGCGTGTAAAGACAATGAATATACGTCGCGCAAATTCCTGACTGAAATTGGCTGGCGCGAATTTTCCTACTCCCTGCTTTTCTATAATCCTGAGCTGGCGACCAAAAACTTCAATGACGGCTATGAGACGATGGCCTGGGATCATGACGATCAGGCCTATGAGGCGTGGACGATGGGGCAGACGGGCTATCCTTTTGTCGATGCCGGGATGCGGCAGCTTTGGGCAACGGGCTGGATGCATAATCGCGTGCGGATGGTGGTGGCGAGCTTTCTGATCAAACATTTGATGATTGATTGGCGCGATGGCGAGGACTGGTTCTGGGATACGCTGCTCGAAGCCGACCTCGCGTCCAACGCGGCAAGTTGGCAATGGGTGGCCGGCACGGGCGCGGACGCGGCGCCATATTTTCGTGTTTTCAATCCGTTCGGGCAGGGCGAAAAGTTCGATCCCAAGGGTGACTATGTGCGCGAATGGGTGCCGGAACTTCGGGGGCTGCCGGGCAAATATATCCAGACGCCCTGGACTGCGCCTGATGACGTTTTGGAAAAAGCAGGCGTGACGTTGGGCGAGGATTATCCGGAGCCTCTTGTTGATCACAAGGAGGCGCGAGAGCGCGTTTTGGCGGCGTATAAATCGGCGCGGGCTGAGGGGTAACGAACCCGTCACGTCCACCTCACCAGAATTTCATTGGAACAAGACCCCGCCGGACAACATAGTATAGACATGACATATTCCCGTTTCCTCTCGTCCATCGCCGCTCTCGCCATTCTGACCGCTTGCACCGACGCGCCGACACGTGTGCAATCGGGCGATGGGCAGACCGAGCCGCATGCCGAGCCCAAAACCATGGTCGCCTCCGCCGTCTCCGGCCCGAAAGCCCCTTATATGGGCGATGCGCCCGATGGGCTGGCGACCGCGATTTTCGCAGGCGGGTGTTTCTGGTGCGTCGAAAAGGATTTTGAGGAACTGGACGGGGTGGTCGAAGTCAAATCCGGCTATACGGGCGGCACGCTCGATAATCCCGATTACAAGTCCGTCAGCTATAAAGAGACGGGCCATTATGAGGCCGCCGAGGTGCTCTATGATCCGGCCAAAGTGAGCTATCGCGAGCTCGTTGATTATTACTGGACCACGGTCGATCCGACCGACGATACAGGGCAATTCTGCGACAAGGGCTCATCCTATCGCACCGCCATTTTCGCAACGCCAGAGCAGATGGCCGCGGCTGAGGCGAGCCTGTCTGCGATCAAGGCCAGCAAGCCGTTTAGCGAGCGGATCGTGACGCCGATTATCCCTGCCGTGACATTCTATGATGCCGAAGATTATCATCAGGATTACTACAAGAAGAACCCGTTGCGCTATCGCGGCTATCGCTTCTCTTGCGGCCGTGACGGTACGCTTAAAGACCTATGGGGCGATGCCTATCACGGCGGAAAATAGCGCTAGTCCCGGAAAACCGGACCCCGATACCCGGACGCGGCGTAGCTATAAAGTCGCCGCGTCTTGCCCCCGCCCAGCGCGATTTCTATGTCCCCCATCGGCGTGAGCGTGTCGAAATCGCGCGCGAAATAATCGGCGTAATTGGCGTAATATGAAATGATGAGGACCGAGCGTTCATCCTCCGGCAGGGCGCGTGTCAGCTCCGCATGATTGTTCAGCCGCGGCTCGAACCGCCACATATAGAGCGGTGCCGTGTCTGGAAGGCCGTAATAAACCAGATCATAAAATATCAGGCGATTATCCACGGCGACCGCTTCAAAATTTCCCGCCTCATATTTGGCACGGATAGCCTCGACGGTTTCGGGCCATGCGCGCTGGCGCTTGACGGCGTTGGCGAAACCAAGTTGATCAACCAGCTCGGGCGAGGTCAGGACAAGTCCGGGAATGACGCACAGCAGCAGGTTGATGATCAAACCGGCGCGCAGACATTTGGTTTTGATCTCGGACCGGACCGCCCAAGCGGCCAGCAGGACGGTCCCGCTGGCATATGCGGCCCCGGCCCAGTTGGCGTTGGCGCGGCTGATCAGCGCCTGAACGCAGATGACGAGCAACGGGGTCAGCGCCAGCATAGCGAGCCAAATCTCGAAATTACCGGACCGTTTTCGCGCAGCCCACAGAGCAATGAGCAGAAGTATAAAGGTGAGCGGCCCGAAGACGCCCAGCTGGCCGAAGATAAATTCCGCCAGCTCGCCCGGATTGAGCTGCATCCCGCCGCCCAGATTGGCATTGTCGGTCGTGTGAACCAGCGTCGCAAAGTCATGCCGGGCATTCCAAATCATGTTGGGCATAAGGATAGCAGCGCCAATCAGCGCCGCCAGCAGCCCTTTCAGGCCGAGCAAGGCGCGCCGCGTCGACCTATCCAGCATCAGCGCCACGGTAAAAGCGGGCAGCACATAGACCATCGCATATTTCGCCAGCATGCCGAGCCCGAACGCCGCGCCCAGAATAAGCGCCCAACGCCAACTGGCCCGTTCGCGCAGCCGCACCCACGCGTAAATAAACAAAGCGACGAAGAGGAGCAGCGCGGCGTCCGTGCTGATGAGGGACGCTGACAGCGCCACGCCGGGCATCAGAATATATAGCGCGCTCGCAAAAAAGCCGGCCTTGTCCCCATAAAGCCGCGAGGCCGTCATAAAAGCGAGGATCGCTGTCGCCGTATGCAGGAAGGGAGAGGCCAACCGCACGGCCCACTCCGCATCGCCAAATATAGCCGTTGTCGCCCAAATGACCCACGCGATCAGCGGCGGCTTGGAATAATAGCCGAAAGCCGGATCTTGTGCCCAAGCCCAATATTGCGCTTCGTCGCCATGCAAACCTGCCGGATTGAGCGCCAGGATGAGCAGCCGAAACAGCAGCAATCCGCCGATCAGGGCCATCGTCCAGCGGCGATAATTGGGTCGGCCGGCGCGGTTTATGTCGGACGGATCCGCAATCATCTGCGTTTGCTAAGGCCAGATTATCGCAAAATAAACCTTATTTGGCTGCAAGGGGGCCATATGTTTTGTCTATACCGACCCTCGTGACCCAGTCTCGCGCCATATTTGCCCCGCACGCGCTTGTCTTTGACTCCGGCGTTGGCGGCCTGTCGGTCAGCCGCGCCATGCGCGAGCATTTGCCAAACTTGCATCAGAGCTATCTCGCCGATGATGCGTTCCGGCCTTATGGAGAAAAGAGCGAGGCGCAGATTCGGGAGCGGCTGCCGGGCTTGCTCGTGCCTCTCTGCGATGTGCTTAAACCGGATATTGTGGTCATTGCGTGCAACACGGCATCAACGACGGCGCTTCCCGCCATTCGCGCGGCCATTGATGTTCCTGTCGTCGGCGTTGTGCCAGCGATCAAACCTGCGGCGGAAAACTCAGCGATGCGCCGTATCGCTGTTCTCGGCACGCCCGGTACGGTGAGCCGGCGCTATGTCGATGATTTGATCGACCGCTATGCGGAAGGTTGCGAGGTCCGCCTGCAAGGGTCCACGGCTTTGGTCGAACAAGCCGAACGGAAATTGCGGGGCGAAGCGGTGGACAGCGGCCGCATCGCCGCTGAAATTGCGCCGATGTTCGCGGGCGCTCCGATTGATATTGTCGTGCTCGCCTGCACACATTTCCCGCTGCTTCGGGAGGAGCTGTCCGCCGCGGCTCCCTATGCAGTCGACTGGATCGATAGCGGCGACGCCATCGCGCGGCGCGTCGACAGCCTGTTGAAAAAGCCGGAGGATACTCAAGGAGAGCCGCCGCAATGGCAAACAGCGTTCTCGACCGGGCGGGAGATCACGCCGGCGCAGCGCCGTACATTTTCCGCATATGGTTTTTCCCGCACCGTCACCCTCATGGGCGCGCCAGCTTAGGCCGCCATGCGTAAATCTGTGACCTTCCCCGTTGACGAGCGCGGATAGCGCGCTAAGGCCATCCCCGCGCGCCGGTGTGGTGGAATTGGTAGACACGCGGGATTCAAAATCCCGTGTCCCTAGGACGTGTCGGTTCGAGTCCGACCACCGGTACGCGCGTTGTAATCCGGCTTTGCCGGAATTTTTGGTTCGGGGAACCAACAATCACAACGCGCCGGAGCCGCAGGCGATGGCCACCCAGCTCTATTTATATGGCAACACAGCGCTGTCTCGCCGACTCCTTTTTGATAGTCTAGATCGGCCGTTCTGTGACGTTCGTCACCACGCCTTTCATTTCGCCGCCTATGTGGACCCGCATAGGAGAACCGATCATGACCGTTGCTTCGCAGAGTGTCCTGGATAGTTGGAGCCCTGAAGACCGCCGACATTATGACGCGGAAATTCAGACTCATTCTCACCATCTCGCCGAATCCGAATTGTTCACAGATGAAGCGCTTGCCGCTTTGCTAGACCGTTATCCGCGTACGTTTGTCGATGTCTGCACGATGGTCGATGATCATAACTTTCCCGATCAGCACGCAACCGTTGACCCGGCGGGGGCAGACGGCGCCACATTGGTCGACGCCGCAAAGTCCGGCGTCATCTGGATCAATATTCGTGAAGCCATGAATAGAGATCCGCAGTATAAACCCTGGCTTGAAAAGGCTTACCAGGATCTCGCGGAGCGTACCGGCCAGACCGCGCGAAAGAAGAACCGCCGCGGCGGTATTCTCATTTCGTCTCCCGCTGCGCGCGTCCCCTATCACTGCGATCCAACCCAGACTCTGCTTTGGCATATTCGCGGGCGAAAGCGTGTTTACGTTTATCCGAGGACCGAAGCCTTCCTGCCTGATGAGGCTTATGAAGCCATCGTCCTGGGCGAGCGGGATCAGGATGTTCCATTCGATCCGGGTTTTGATAATGAGGCCGATGTTTTTGACTTGCCGGACAACACCCTTGTCTGTTGGCCGCACACATCCCCGCACCGGGTCGAAAATCAGGGCTTCTGCGTGTCCATGGTGATGGAGTTCACCACGCGCGACAGCGCCGTTCGCAATGGCGCGATGTATTTTAACGGTCTGCTGCGCCGCCATTTTGATGCCAACCCTAGTTGGGAGTCAGACGGACCGACTAAGCGATTTGCCAAGGCCATAGCCGGCCATGTGTTGCGTAAAGTGGGCGCGCACCGGGCCCATGTTCGGCAAGATTTTGTGCGGTTCCGGTTAGATCCGTCTCAGCCATCCTTTTTGTCGCCCGTGCCGGCTTACCTTCGCAATTTTTAGGACACTGGTTTCATGACGACCTACCCGGCCGAGCTAATCCTCGAATATGCCAAGCCTGTTCCGCGCTATACGAGTTACCCAACAGCCCCGAACTTTTCCGAGGCTGTGACCGGCGAGACCGTTTGCGGGTGGATGGCATCGCTTCCAGAGGATGAAGCGATTTCGCTATACATCCATATTCCATTCTGTGATCGACTCTGCTGGTTTTGTGGCTGTCATACACAGCATGTGAAACGCTACGACCCGATCCGGTCCTATCTGGATCAGCTGTACCGGGAGTTCGATCTGGTCCGCGCCGCCATTGGGCGGAAACAGCCCGTCTCTCACATTCATCTGGGGGGCGGGTCGCCCAGCCTATTGCGTGCGCAAGACCTGGTCCGGTTGCGGGGGCATCTGGACGCGGCCTTTGACATTGCGCGTGACGCGCAGATTGGCCTCGAGTTCGACCCAAGCGATATGAATGCCGACGACGTAGAAGGGTTTTGCGCGTTCGGTGTGAACCGTGCGAGCCTCGGCGTACAGGATTTCGATTCGCGCGTACAAACGGCGATCAACCGTCCGCAGAGCTTCGAAAAAACGCAGGAAATCGTCCATGCGCTGCGTGCCTGCGGCGTGTCATCGGTCAATATCGACGCACTATATGGTCTGCCTTTTCAAACAGATGATACAATACGGCGCACAGCCGAACAGGTAATTGAGCTGAACCCGGAACGTATTGCCCTGTTCGGTTACGCCCATGTTCCGTGGGTTAAGCGGCATCAGCGTATGATCGAGACGCGGTCACTTCCGGGCACGCTGGATCGTTTCCGCCAAAATACAATCGCTGCAAGCGCCTTTGATCGCGCCGGTTACCGACCCATCGGAATTGATCATTTCGCTCGCCCTGATGACGCGCTGGCAAAGGCGGCGAGCCAGGGAACGCTACGGCGCAACTTTCAGGGCTACACGGCTGATCCTTGCGCAACATTGATCGGTTTTGGAACGTCATCCATTAGTCAGTTTCGGCAAGGCTATGCCCAGAATGTCAAGACTGTCGCCGCCTATCGCCGCAGGCTGGAGGCGGACAATCTGCCGATTGATCGGGGCGTGGTTATTACGCAACGCGACCGCGTCACAGCCGCGGCAATCGAACAGCTTATGTGTGATTTCAGGCTCGACGCCACGCGGCTGCGGGCGGAATTCGGTCCGCTTGCCGACAGCGTCATGCAGAAGGCCGCGCTCATTGTTCATCACGATGAGGATGGGCTATTCGAAGCGGATGAAACCGG
>Ga0115567_10003772_pt1 | contig 14838 bp, 12 predicted proteins | sample COGITO_mtgs_1204_2_FD_88679 | JGI IMG/M metagenome (GOLD analysis project Ga0115567, IMG submission 88679) | Pelagic marine microbial communities from North Sea - COGITO_mtgs_120412 | ecosystem: Environmental > Aquatic > Marine > Epipelagic | place: Germany:Helgoland, sampling site Kabeltonne... | reverse complement strand
GAAGTTCAACGTTGAGCTGATCCAGCCGATCGCCATGGAAGAGAAGCTCCGCTTCGCTATCCGCGAAGGTGGCCGGACCGTCGGCGCGGGCGTCGTCTCCAAAATTATCGAGTAATTAGCTCGGTACTTGCAGTTCGAGGCGCCGTCGCAAGCAATTGCGGCGGCGCTTTGCTTTTGATGGCAGGATGTTCCCATGACCGATTTGATTTTAAACGCACTGATTCTGGATGGTCCCGATCGGGGGCAGGTTTGCGACAGCGCTGACGTAGATCGTTTGCTGGACGAGGAAACGCTGTTGTGGGCGCATGTGGATGCGCATCATCCCGACGTGGACGCGTTTCTGGACCGGCATTTGCCGCATGTGGACGATATTACGCATGAGGCGCTGTCGGCCGAGGATACGCGCCCGCGCTGCGTCGCGATCGAGGACGGGGCGTTGATCATGCTGCGCGGGGTTAACCTGCACGAGGGGGCTGTTCCCGAGGATATGATCTCCGTGCGACTTTGGGTCGATCCCCGCCGTGTGGTGAGCCTGCGGCGACGTGATTTGCGGGCGATTTCGGATTTGCAGGCCAGTGTTATGACGGGGCAGGGGCCGGACGCGCCTGGCGCGTTTCTGGCTGAGCTGGCGTGCCTGCTGACAGATCGCATGGAGCCGATCTTTGATGCGTTGGAGGATGCGGTGGCCGAGCAGGAGCAGGAGGTGCTGGATGCCCCCGGTCCCGAGCTGCGGCGGGAAATCGCGGCCTCGCGACGGCAGATGATCATCTTGCGGCGGTATATCGCGCCGCAGCGGGATGCCTTGCGGGCGTTGCGGGATATGAATGCCAGTTGGCTGCTGCCAGAGGATCGACACTCGATCCAGGAAACGGCGGACCGCGTTATGCGACACGTGGAAGATTTGGACATGTTGCGGGAGCGGGCGCAGGTCATACGCGATGAGCTGGCGAACGTGCTGTCTGACCGGCTGAACCGCAACTTGTATACTTTGGCGATGCTTTCAGCGGTGTTTTTGCCGCTGGGATTCGTCACCGGCCTGCTGGGCGTGAACGTGGGGGGGATTCCCGGAGCCTCGACCCCGTGGGCGTTTGCCGCGCTATGTGCGGGGCTGATCGCCGTCAGCGGGGGAATCGTTTGGCTGCTCAAGCGGCGCGGTTGGGTGTAGCGCGCCGCTTAATGCAGGGCTTCAGGACGCATTGGCGTCGAGCAATTGATAAACCTCAGCTTGGCTGAGGGTCAGAACGACGCCGCCCTGTGTGCGTGCTGCGCCCTCGGCCGAGAGTGCGATCGAATCGAGCATACCGGGTAGGTCATCGTCTAGTTCGACTGTCAGTGTTTTGAGGTGGCCATCCGCGCCAGCCGAAACGTGCTGCACCTGACCGATCTTTTCGCCCTCGACCGTCAGAATTGACTCACCGATTGCTGCGAAGGCAAGGGAATCATTCATTCTGGGGGTCGGGTCCAATTTGATCGGGCCCTGATCGGTCAGCACATCGCTGGACACATTCATGATGGTCCGGTCAGCGGCAGTGACTGGTGGCGGGCTAAAACTTTGCGCAAAGGCGCTGGCGCCTGTGATCAGAACAATGGGTAGGGCGAGACTAAATACATTTCTCATAACAAATCCTTTGAACTCAAATAAAGGGCCGAAATAGGCCAGTTGTATGGTGTTCAACGGGTTTGAGTGTGGGGGGGTTCCGAAATACCGGGCTCAATTCCCCGTGGGTGCGGATTTGAACGCGCTTGGCAGTGGGGGGACAGCCATGGCAACGCTCAGCACGGATGCCTCTCGTGTAAACGACTGACTTGCGACGATTTCCTGTGATTCTTCAGAGCCTAGCAAGGCCGGAATGATGGCTGCAAACGCGATTGCTGCGGTCAGAGTTGTGCGGGTGTTCGAGTGTTTGTCGATCATATTGACCTCGGCTAGAGCAGAGTTGGGTCGCGGCGCGGTGCCGCTATTCGATCAGCAGCCCAGCGTATTGCGGCTGTGTCGGGCCGGACATCACGCGGACGGGGTCCGCCTCGAACCTGGGCAAAAGGCTGGGCGCGGAGGGAACGTCGCCGTTCAGCCGCCACAGATACCCCGGTGCGACCGGTGACATCGTGTGGATTGCCGCGGGGGCGACGCCGGGCGCGTTGGTGCGTTCGGACAGCACCATGGCTGCGCGGACGCGATTGAACTGGTGAGTCTGTAGTGCGACGTGCGTCGCCCGTTGAGGTGTGGCGGCAGGTAATTGTCGTTCTGCGAGTGCCAGCAGCAGTGGTGCAGATGCAACTGCCAGCACAAGTCCGTAGAGCGTACGCCGCATTGCTGTGGTGAGTGTAATCACTGAATCTGCCCCCGATTGCCCTGCCACAATTGAGCCACAATCAGCAATGCAACCACAAGTGGTATTTTAGGTGATTGGTTAAATTTTGAATTGAAATGACAGATCGGACGCTCGGAGCTATTGCGTCTTTGAGGTAAAGCACGTAACTCACCATTCGTCGGCCGTGGCCTCATAGGGGTATAGCTCAGTTGGTAGAGCATCGGTCTCCAAAACCGAGGGTCGTGGGTTCGAGTCCCCCTGCCCCTGCCAGGCCGACACAACCACGCTGAGGAGAAGATCTATGGCCAAGAGCAATCCAGCAGAATTCGTGCAGGAAGTCCGCGCCGAAACAGCCAAGGTTGTATGGCCTACGCGGCGCGAAGTGATGCTGACCACAGTTATGGTTTTCATCATGGCGACCATCGCGGCGCTGTTTTTCTTCTTCATCGACCGGCTGATCGCCTTCGGGCTTGAGCAAATTCTACAGTTCGGCGCTTGATCTTCTAGCCTTGTAGGGCTAGACGCAGGCGAACTTCCATACAGAGCGGCGCGCCAGATTCGGACGGCGCGCCTGATTTTGTTTGGGACCAATGAAATTAACGGGCCGACACTCGGCGCGAAATCAAGGTGAAGACGCGACATGGCGAAGCGCTGGTACTCTGTTCATGTTCTCTCGAACTTCGAAAAGAAGGTCGCTGAATCGATCATGGAGCAGGTCGAGCAAAAGGGCCTGCAAGACGACATCACTGAGGTGCTGGTTCCGACCGAGCAAGTCATCGAAGTGCGTCGTGGCAAAAAGGTTGAAACCGAGAAGCGGTTTATGCCCGGCTACATTTTGATCCACATGGAAATGACGGATCGCGCCTATCACTTGGTTAACGATACGAACCGGGTCACTGGTTTCCTGGGCCCGATGGGCAAGCCGTCGCCGCTGCGTCAGGCCGAGGTCGACCAGATCACCAATCAGGTTCAAGAGGGTGTGGAAAAACCACGCACGCTCATCACCTTCGACATCGGCGAGCAGGTCACAGTCACAGACGGACCGTTCGAAAGCTTTGCCGGTATGGTTGAAGAAGTCGATGATGAGCATCAGCGCCTGAAGGTGACTGTCTCGATCTTTGGCCGGGCAACCCCGGTCGAACTGGAATTCACACAAGTCCGCAAGGGCGAGTGAACGGCCCCGCCCGAATCTAGGGGCAGGGTTTAAACCGTGGGAGGCGAGGGGCGCGCGCGCACCGGACCGCACCACATCACAAATACCCGAGGGACGCGTTCCGAAGGTGTGAGAACAGGAGGCCATCATGGCCAAGAAGGTAGCAGGGCAGCTGAAGCTTCAGGTGCCTGCCGGTAAGGCAAACCCATCCCCACCCGTCGGCCCAGCATTGGGTCAGCGCGGCATCAACATCATGGAATTCTGTAAGGCGTTCAACGCCAAGACGCAGGAAATGGAAGTTGGCGCACCTTGCCCGACTGTCATCACCTATTACGTCGACAAGTCTTTCACGATGGAAATCAAGACGCCTCCAGCGTCCTATTACCTCAAGAAAGCTGCAAAGCTGAAGTCCGGCGCCAAGACTCCTTCGCGTGAAGTAGCTGGTACTGTGACCGCCAAGCAGATTCGTGAGATCGCGGAAGCAAAAATGTCCGACCTGAACGCCAACGACATCGAAGGCGCCATGAAAATCATCCTGGGTTCCGCCCGGTCGATGGGCATCGAGGTGAAGTAATGGCTAAAGTTGGTAAGCGTTTTACGGCCGCTAAAGCCGCATTCGAAGGCAAGCACGACATTTCCGTAACCGAGGCTGTTAGCCTGGTTAAGGGCAATGCGAAGGCCAAATTCGACGAGACAGTCGAAATCGCGATGACACTGGGCGTTGACCCTCGCCACGCGGACCAGATGGTTCGTGGCGTTGTCAGCCTGCCAAACGGCACCGGCAAGACGGTTCGTGTGGCTGTTTTTGCACGCGGTCCCAAGGCTGAAGAAGCTGAAGCTGCTGGCGCGGACATCGTTGGTGCAGAAGATTTGATGGAGCAGGTTCAGGCCGGCAACATCAACTTCGACCGTTGCATCGCGACCCCTGACATGATGCCAATCGTTGGTCGTCTGGGTAAGATCCTCGGCCCACGCAACCTGATGCCAAACCCACGGGTCGGCACTGTAACGATGGACGTGAAAGCGGCCGTTGAAGCAGCAAAGGGCGGCGAAGTGCAGTTCAAAGCTGAAAAAGCCGGTGTTGTACACGCAGGCGTCGGCAAAGCCTCGTTTGGCGAAGCCGAGCTGGTTGAGAACGTTAAGGCGTTCATCAATGCTGTGAACAAGGCAAAGCCGTCGGGCGCGAAGGGTACTTACATCAAGTCCATCGCCCTGACCTCCACCATGGGCCCCGGCGTCAAACTTGACGTTGCCGGTTCTTTGGCAGAGTAAGCAGCTAAAGAGATTCCCCGTCACGCGGCGGGGATGTTCCGGGGCAGGTTCGCCTGCCCCATCCGTCCGAGACGGTGGGTGATCTACGCGACACGTTGAGTGGATCGTAATTCCTGCCATAGACGGGGGACATGTTAAGGTTCTGCTTTCGGGCAGATCTTGGCGGGACCCCGGACGGGAACCCAAGGGATGGGCGTTCGCGCCCATCAATATGAGCCGGCGGGGAACCCCTCGCCTAATATTGGAGCAACACTGTGGATAGAGCCCAAAAAGAATCGGTTGTAGCTGAGCTCAACCAGATTTTCTCGGACTCTGGCGTCGTTGTAGTCTCGCACTACGTCGGCCTCTCGGTTGCCGAAATGACTGCGTTCCGTACTTCCGTCCGTGAGGCCGGTGGTGCAGTTCGCGTCGCCAAGAACAGGCTCGCCAAGATCGCCCTAGAAGGGACCCCTGCTGAAAGCATCGGGAATCTTCTGACCGGCATGACCGTTATCGCCTACTCCGAAGACCCTGTGGCAGCTGCCAAAGCGGTTAACGAGTTTGCAAAGTCGAATGACAAACTTCAAGTCATCGGCGGCGCAATGGGCGACACCGTTCTTGATCCGGCCGGTGTTAAGGCTGTTGCAGCTATGCCGTCGCGCGAGGAGCTTATCGCTTCCATCGCGGCGTGTCTGGGTGCACCTGGCTCGAACATCGCGGGCGCCATCGGCGCACCTGCTTCCAACATCGCGTCGATCCTGTCGACGCTGGAAGAACGCGAAGCGGCGTAAGTCAAAGGCAAACGAGAGGACGGTTTGGAGCGAAAGCACTGACACCGGACTCAACAGAACTGAAAGCATAGGAACAGACAAATGGCTGACCTCAAGAAACTCGCCGAAGAGATCGTGGGCCTGACCCTTCTCGAAGCATCCGAACTGAAGAACATCCTGAAGGACGAGTACGGCATCGAGCCAGCAGCCGGTGGCGCTGTTATGATGGCTGGACCTGCTGACGGCGGCGCTGCTGCTGAAGAGCAGACAGAGTTCGACGTGATCCTCAAAGCTGCAGGCGACAAGAAGATCAACGTGATTAAAGAAGTCCGCGCGATCACAGGCCTCGGCCTGAAGGAAGCTAAGGACCTCGTCGAAGCTGGCGGCAAAGCTGTTAAAGAAGCAGTGTCCAAGGACGAAGCTGAAGAAATCAAAGCCAAGCTGGAAGCAGCTGGCGCAGAAGTCGAACTCAAGTAATCGACTTTGTGAACCTTTGGTTTGCCAAGGGTTGTAAAACCGGGGCTGGACGCGCATATGAGCGTGTCCAGCCTCAACCGCTTCTTCTCCTGTGTCTGCCGATGATTCGGACGGACCCAGCAGTAGGTGCGTTACATCCGGGTGCAGTACGTGTGGGAGCGCACTGACAGAATGGGATGAACCCCTGATACGGGCTTTCGCCGGTGCCGCTGCCCAACGGACACTGCGCGAAAACAGCACGAGGATACCACAAGCATGGTACAGACGTTTTCCGGTCACAAGCGGATCCGCCGTTTCTATGGAAAAATTCGCGAAGTCGCGAAAATGCCGAATCTTATCGAAGTGCAGAAGTCGTCTTACGACCTGTTCCTCGATTCTGGTGAAGGCCCTGAGCCGACTGATGGAGAGGGCCTCATGGGCGTTTTCCAGTCGGTCTTCCCGATCAAGGACTTTAACGAGACCTCGATTCTGGAATTCGTTAAATACGAGCTCGAAGCGCCAAAGTACGACGTTGAGGAATGCCAGCAACGCGACATGACCTACGCTGCGCCCCTGAAGGTGACGCTGCGTCTGATCGTGTTCGAAGTTGATGAGGACACCGGCGCGCGTTCGGTCAAGGACATCAAAGAGCAAGACGTCTATATGGGCGACCTGCCACTGATGACCGAAAACGGTACGTTCGTTGTGAACGGCACGGAGCGGGTCATCGTTTCCCAGATGCACCGTTCGCCCGGCGTGTTCTTTGACCACGATCGCGGCAAGACGCACGCATCGGGCAAGCTGCTGTTCGCCTCGCGGATCATTCCGTATCGCGGTTCATGGCTCGACTTTGAGTTCGACGCGAAGGACATCGTGTTCGCGCGGATCGACCGTCGCCGTAAGTTGCCTGTTACAACGCTGCTGTATGCGCTTGGCCTAGACCAAGACGGCATTATGGACGCGTATTACAACACCGTGACCTATCGCAACGTGAAGGATAAGGGTTGGGCGACCCCGTTCTTCCCGCAGCGTATTCGTGGTACCAAGCCAACGCATGACATCATCAACGCAGCCAACGGTGAAGTGATCGCCGAGGCCGGCCAGAAGGTGACTCCGCGTACTGTTAAGCAGTTGATCGACAGTGGTGACGTTGAGGAAATCCTCGTCCCTTACGACGCGATCTTTGGCCGGTCAGTTGCGCGCGATATGGTGAACCCTGACACCGGCTACATCTACGCCGAAGCTGGTGCGGAGATTACCGAAGAAATCCTGGCCGAATTGGCTGAGGCAGGTCACGAAGTGATCCCGACGCTCGACATCGATCACGTCAATGTTGGTCCGTACATCCGCAACACCATGGTTGCTGACAAGAACCTCAACCGTGACACAGCGCTGTTGGACATCTATCGCGTCATGCGTCCGGGTGAGCCACCGACCGTTGAAGCGGCTTCGACAATGTTCGACGCCATGTTCTTTGATTCCGAGCGTTATGATCTGTCCGCGGTTGGCCGTGTGAAGATGAACATGCGTCTGAATCTGGATGCGCCTGACACCATGCGGACCCTGCGTCGCGACGATATTATCGCTGTGATCAAGGCGCTGGTCGAGCTGCGTGACGGCAAGGGCGATATCGACGATATCGATCACCTTGGTAACCGTCGTGTGCGTTCCGTTGGCGAGCTGATGGAAAACCAGTACCGCGTTGGCCTGCTGCGCATGGAGCGTGCGATCAAGGAGCGGATGTCATCTGTCGAGATCGACACGGTGATGCCGCAGGATCTGATCAACGCGAAGCCTGCTGCCGCGGCTGTACGTGAATTCTTCGGCTCCTCGCAGCTGTCGCAGTTCATGGACCAAACCAACCCATTGTCGGAAGTCACGCACAAGCGTCGTCTGTCCGCGTTGGGACCAGGCGGTTTGACACGTGAGCGTGCCGGTTTTGAAGTCCGAGACGTTCACCCGACCCACTACGGCCGGATGTGTCCCATTGAGACTCCCGAGGGACCGAACATTGGTCTGATCAACTCGCTGGCATCCTATGCACGGGTCAACAAGTACGGCTTCATCGAGACGCCATACCGTGTTGTGACCGATGGCATCGTGACGGACGAAGTTCAGTACATGTCCGCGACCGAGGAAAGCCGCTACACCATCGCGCAGGCGAACGCCCGCATCGATGAGAATAACAAGCTGGCCGATGATCTGGTTTCCACACGTAAAGCGGGCGAGTTCGAACTGAACCCACCCGAGAACGTGACCCTGATCGACGTTAGCCCCAAGCAGTTGGTCTCCGTTGCTGCGTCGCTGATTCCGTTCCTTGAGAACGATGACGCGAACCGCGCACTGATGGGGTCGAACATGCAGCGTCAGGCTGTTCCGCTGGTAAAGGCTGAGGCGCCTTTCGTCGGAACTGGCATCGAGGAAATTGTTGCGCGCGATTCCGGCGCGTCGATCACGGCAATCCGCGAAGGCGTTGTCGATCAGGTCGATGCGATGCGGATCGTTGTGCGGGCGACTGGTGACTTGCACCCCGGCGATGCTGGCGTGGATATCTATCGCCTGCGTAAGTTCCAGCGTTCCAACCAGAACACCTGTATCAACCAGCGTCCGCTGGTGAAGGTGGGTGATCGCGTCCGTCAGGGCGAGGTTGTTGCCGATGGTCCGTCCACCGATCTGGGTGAATTGGCCTTGGGTAAGAACGTGCTGGTCGCGTTTATGCCTTGGAACGGCTACAACTATGAGGATTCCATCCTGATCTCCGAGCGGATCGTTAAGGATGACGTGTTCACATCCATCCACCTGGAGGAGTTCGAGGTTGCTGCACGCGACACGAAGCTCGGCCCAGAGGAAGTGACACGCGACATCCCGAACGTCGGTGAAGAAGCGCTGCGTAACCTCGACGAGGCTGGCATCGTCTACATCGGTGCTGAGGTTGGACCGGGTGACATTCTGGTCGGCAAGATCACACCTAAGGGCGAAAGCCCGATGACGCCGGAGGAGAAACTGCTCCGCGCGATCTTTGGTGAGAAGGCATCCGACGTGCGCGATACGTCGCTGCGTCTGCCACCGGGTGATTACGGTACAGTCGTCGAAGTACGTGTGTTCAACCGCCACGGTGTGGACAAGGATGAGCGCGCGCTGCAGATCGAGCGTGAAGAAGTCGAGCGCCTGCAGCGGGATAAGGACGATGAGCTCGCGATTCTGGAGCGCAACATCTATTCCCGTCTGCGCGACATGATCACTGGCAAGGTCGCCGTGAAAGGTCCGAAGGGCATCAAGTCCGGGTCGATCATTGACGACGAAATGCTGGACGGTACCCTGTCCAAGGGTCTGTGGTGGCAGCTCGCACTGGAAGAAGAAGAAGACGCGAAGAGTGTCGAGGCGCTGCAAGGCCAGTTCGACGCACAGAAGCGGACTCTCGATCGCCGGTTCGAGGATAAGGTCGACAAGGTCCGTCGTGGGGATGATTTGCCACCGGGCGTGATGAAGATGGTTAAGGTCTTCATCGCCGTGAAGCGTAAGCTTCAGCCGGGTGATAAAATGGCGGGTCGTCACGGCAACAAGGGTGTTATCTCGAAGGTAGTACCCGAGGAAGATATGCCGTTCCTCGCCGATGGTACGCCAGTTGATTTCGTGCTGAACCCGCTGGGTGTTCCGTCGCGGATGAACGTTGGTCAGATCCTTGAAACCCACATGGGTTGGGCCGCGCGCGGTCTGGGCGAAAGCATTGCCAACTCGCTGGATGAGTATCGCCGTTCCGGTGATATGACCCCGGTCAAGGATGCCATGAAGATCGCCTATGGTGAGGACGTTTATAACGACGCCACCGCCGACATGACCGATGAGGAATTCCTCGAGGCGGCTGGTAACGTGACCAGCGGTGTTCCAATTGCAACGCCCGTCTTTGACGGCGCGAAGGAAATGGACGTCAACGATGCGCTGCGCCGTGCCGGTCTGGATGAGAGCGGCCAGTCGGTCGTCTTTGATGGCCGCACCGGTGAGCAGTTCGCGCGTAAGGTGACAGTGGGTGTGAAGTACATCCTGAAGCTGCACCACCTTGTGGATGACAAAATCCACGCGCGTTCGACCGGACCGTACTCCCTCGTCACACAGCAGCCGCTGGGTGGTAAGGCACAGTTCGGTGGTCAGCGCTTCGGTGAGATGGAGGTCTGGGCACTGGAAGCTTACGGTGCCGCCTACACCTTGCAGGAAATGCTGACGGTGAAGTCGGATGACGTCGCAGGCCGCACCAAGGTCTATGAGGCTATCGTGAAGGGCGAGAATGATTTCGAGGCAGGTGTGCCTGAGTCGTTTAACGTTCTCGTCAAGGAAATCCGTTCGCTCGGTCTGAATATCGAGCTGCTGGATTCCGAAGCGGAGTGATCGCAAGGCCGGGGGCGGACCGCCGCCCCCGTCTAGCGGCCCGAGGGTCGCGTTTTGCCAATGACAGATAGGATCACAAGATGAACCAAGAGCTTATCAACAACCCGTTTAGCCCGGTTGCCCCGCTCAAGACTTTCGACGAGATCAAGATCTCTCTGGCCTCGCCAGAGCGGATTTTGAGCTGGTCCTTCGGTGAGATCAAGAAGCCCGAGACCATCAACTACCGGACGTTCAAGCCTGAGCGGGACGGTCTGTTCTGCGCGCGCATCTTTGGCCCGATCAAAGATTACGAATGCCTGTGCGGTAAGTACAAGCGCATGAAGTATCGCGGCGTTACCTGCGAGAAATGCGGCGTAGAAGTCACGCTGCAAAAGGTACGTCGCGAGCGGATGGGCCACATCGAACTGGCTGCGCCCGTTGCGCACATTTGGTTCCTGAAGTCGCTGCCAAGCCGCATCGGTCTGATGCTGGATATGACGCTGCGCGATCTGGAGCGGATTCTGTATTTCGAGCAGTACGTGGTGATCGAGCCCGGCCTGACCGAACTGACCAAGGGTCAGCTGCTGACCGAGGAAGAATTCCTCGATGCAGAAGATCTGTACGGCGCGGACGCGTTCCGCTGCGGCATTGGTGCTGAAGCAATCCGCGAAATGCTGGCTGACATCGATCTGGATGCCGAGGCTGAGCAGCTGCGCGCCGATCTGGCCGAAGCAACCGGTGAGCTGAAGCCCAAGAAGATCATCAAGCGTTTGAAGCTGGTCGAGAACTTCCTCGATTCCGGCAACCGTCCCGAGTGGATGGTTCTGACCGTGATCCCCGTGATCCCACCCGAGCTGCGCCCACTGGTGCCGCTGGATGGTGGCCGCTTTGCGACCTCCGATTTGAACGATCTGTATCGTCGGGTTATCAACCGGAACAACCGTCTGAAGCGTCTGATCGAGCTGCGCGCGCCTGACATCATCATCCGCAACGAGAAGCGGATGTTGCAGGAATCGGTTGATGCGCTGTTCGACAACGGCCGTCGTGGTCGCGTCATCACGGGTGCGAACAAGCGTCCGTTGAAGTCGCTGTCCGACATGCTGAAGGGTAAGCAGGGTCGCTTCCGTCAGAACCTTTTGGGTAAGCGGGTCGATTTCTCGGGTCGTTCGGTGATCGTAACCGGTCCTGAGCTGAAACTGCACCAGTGTGGTTTGCCCAAGAAAATGGCGCTCGAGCTGTTCAAGCCGTTCATCTATTCGCGTCTGGACGCGAAGGGTCTGTCCTCGACTGTCAAGCAGGCGAAAAAGCTGGTTGAGAAGGAGCGTCCCGAGGTTTGGGACATTCTCGACGAGGTTATTCGCGAGCACCCCGTCATGCTGAACCGTGCGCCTACGCTGCACCGTCTCGGCATTCAGGCGTTCGAGCCGGTTCTGATCGAAGGTAAGGCTATCCAGCTGCACCCGCTGGTTTGTTCCGCGTTCAACGCTGACTTTGACGGCGACCAGATGGCTGTTCACGTACCGCTCAGCATGGAGGCGCAGCTGGAAGCGCGCGTCCTGATGATGTCCACGAACAACGTTCTGTCCCCTGCCAACGGCAAGCCAATCATCGTTCCTTCGCAGGATATGATTTTGGGCCTGTACTACATCACGCTGGCGCGTGACGGGCAAAAGGGTGAGGGCATGACCTTTGGTTCGATGGAGGAAGTCGATCACGCGTTGAACGCGGACGTCGTACACCTCCACTCCAAGATCAAGGCGCGCATCCCGCAGATCAACGAAGACGGCGAAACCGTAATGACACGGTTCGAGACGACTCCGGGCCGTTTGCGTCTGGGCGCGTTGATGCCGCTGAATGCGAAAGCACCGTTCGACATCGTCAACCGCCTTCTGCGCAAGAAGGAAGTGGCTGAGGTTATCGACATCGTGTACCGCCACTGCGGTCAAAAAGAGTCGGTTATTTTCTGTGACCAGATCATGACCCTCGGCTTTACCGAAGCGTTCAAGGCAGGCATCTCGTTCGGTAAGGACGACATGGTTATTCCTGACACCAAGTGGACGATCGTTGAAGGCGTTCGCGAGCAGGTCAAGGAATTCGAGCGTCAGTACATGGACGGCCTGATCACCCAGGGTGAGAAATACAACAAGGTTGTTGATGCTTGGTCCCAGTGTTCCGACGTGGTTGCGGATGCGATGATGGCCGAGATTTCTGCCGTGCGTCGTGACGATGCCGGTGCGGAAATGGAGCCGAACTCGGTCTACATGATGTCCCACTCCGGTGCGCGTGGTTCACCTGCCCAGATGAAGCAGCTGGGCGGTATGCGTGGTCTGATGGCCAAGCCATCGGGTGAGATCATCGAAACGCCGATCGTATCGAACTTTAAGGAAGGTCTGACCGTGGCGGAGTACTTCAACTCCACACACGGTGCCCGTAAGGGTCTGGCCGATACCGCGTTGAAGACGGCGAACTCCGGTTATCTGACGCGTCGTCTGGTTGACGTGGCGCAGGACTGCATCGTCAAGGTTGACGATTGCGGAACCGACAAGTCGATCACTGCGTCTGCTGCCATCAAGGACGGCGACATCGTTGCGTCCCTGTCCGAGCGTATTCTGGGCCGCGTTGCGGCTGAGGACGTGATGGACCCTGCGGATGACACGCGCGTCATTTGCAAGGAAGGCGAGCTGATTGACGAGCGTATGGCCGATCTGATCGAAGGTTCGGGCGTTCTGACCATGAAGATGCGTTCGCCGCTGACCTGTGAAGCAGAAGACGGTATCTGTGCGCAGTGTTACGGTCGTGACCTTGCACGCGGTACCCGTGTGAACCCCGGTGAAGCTGTCGGCATTATTGCTGCCCAGTCGATCGGTGAGCCCGGTACACAGTTGACGATGCGGACATTCCACATCGGCGGCATCGCGCAGGGTGGTTCGCAGTCCTATCTGGAGGCGACACAGTCCGGTAAGGTCGAGCTGCGCAACCAGAACGTCATCACCAACTCCTCGGGCGAAGTTATCGTTCTGGGTCGTAACATGGTCATCGCGATCATGGACGAGCATGGTGGTGCACGCGCTGAGCACAAGATGGCTTACGGTTCGACATTGTTGATTGCAGAAGGTCAGGAAATCACACGCGGCGACAAGCTGGCCGAGTGGGACCCCTACACACTGCCAATCATCGCCGAGAAAGACGGTACTGCAAAGTTCGTGGATCTGACGCCGGGTATTTCCGTGCGTGAGGATACGGATGATGCAACCGGTATTTCCCAGCGGATCGTTTCGGATTGGCGCGCTGCTCCTAAGGGCAACGAGCTGAAGCCGGGCATCATCCTGGCCGATGCCGAGGGTGAGCCTGTACGTCTGGATAGCGGCAACCCCGCGTCCTACGCCATGTCGGTCGATGCTATTCTGTCGGTCGAAGATGGTCAGGACATGAAGGCTGGCGACGTTCTGGCGCGTATTCCTCGCGAAGGCGCGAAGACGAAGGACATTACCGGTGGTCTGCCGCGTGTTGCCGAACTCTTTGAAGCACGTCGTCCGAAGGATCACGCGATCATTGCAGAGCAGGACGGATACGTTCGGTTCGGCAAGGATTACAAGAACAAGCGCCGGATCACACTGGAAGCTGCTGACGACACGATGGAGTCGGTAGAATATCTGGTGCCTAAGGGTAAGCACATTCCTGTGGCCGAGGGCGACTTCGTTCAGAAGGGTGAGTACATCATGGATGGCAACCCAGCCCCCCATGACATCCTCGCCATTCTGGGGATCGAGGCGCTGGCCGACTACCTCATCAACGAGGTTCAGGACGTGTATCGCCTGCAGGGCGTGAAGATTAACGATAAACACATCGAGGTTATCGTTCGTCAGATGCTGCAAAAGTGGGAGATCTCTGAGTCCGGCGGCACCACGTTGCTCAAGGGTGAGCAGGTCGACAAGATCGAGCTTAACGAAGCCAACGAAAAGGCGATCAGCAAGGGTGGGGCGCCTGCAAAGGGCGCGCCAATCCTCTTGGGGATCACCAAGGCGTCGCTTCAGACGCGCTCGTTCATCTCGGCTGCATCGTTCCAGGAAACCACGCGTGTGCTTACAGAGGCATCCACACAGGGTAAGCGGGACAAGCTGATCGGTCTGAAAGAGAACGTGATCGTCGGACGTTTGATTCCAGCGGGCACGGGTAGTGCAACGCATGATATCAAGCGTATTGCGCAGGAGCGTGACAACAAGGTCATCGCCCAACGGCAGAAGGAGGCGCAAGCCGCCCTTGCCAAGGCTGAAGCCGAAGCGGCAAGCGAAGAGTCCGCTGCGGAATAAGACTTTATTGTCTTTAGATTTTGAAAAGCCCCGGCCATCGCGCCGGGGCTTTTTTTATGCACGGGGCAGGGATGACGACCGCGCGAGGTAAGGGGACGAACCCTTTTCATGGCGGCATAGGGTGCTTAACTTCGGAATATCTGGTTCAGGAGTTTGCCATGTTTCGCTACGCCCTATCTGCGATGGCCATTGCGCTAACGCTAACCGCGCCTGTTTACGCGCAG
>Ga0115567_10003770_pt1 | contig 14844 bp, 11 predicted proteins | sample COGITO_mtgs_1204_2_FD_88679 | JGI IMG/M metagenome (GOLD analysis project Ga0115567, IMG submission 88679) | Pelagic marine microbial communities from North Sea - COGITO_mtgs_120412 | ecosystem: Environmental > Aquatic > Marine > Epipelagic | place: Germany:Helgoland, sampling site Kabeltonne... | reverse complement strand
TCGCAAGCTTTGAGACGATGGATAGTTGGGACGAACAACTCGCCGCTTTCGAGGCTCCCAAGGATATAGAGAACTGGCGTGTCGCCGTTGTGCTGGAACGCTCGGATACAACGTCTAAATTAGGTTTTGTGAGCGAGTCTGAGGAGGGTGACGGGGATCTGATCACTGAGACGGGTAAGCTTGATCTTGAGGATGTCGCATGGGCCGGCAAAGCGCTGAATAATGGCGTGCGCGGCTCGCCGCCCCGGTCGCTGGAAAGTGTCTTTTCGGTCGGGGATGTCATTCTGGTCCAGGCGCATCTCTCCAAAGACGGCGCGTATAATTTGCGTCAAAAGCCGTCTGTAAACGGCGCGCTGATTGCGATGGATCCGCATACAGGTCGTGTCAAAGCGCTAATCGGCGGGTATAGTTTCGATCAGAGCCAATTTAACCGCGTGACGCAAGCTTATCGTCAACCTGGCTCCAGCTTCAAACCCTTCGTTTATGCATCGGCCCTGGGCGAGGGATTCACGCCGGCTTCGCAAGTCCTTGACGCACCTTTCGTGATCGAACGGTCTGATTCGGATTGCGAGGTGAATGAGCTGGGAGTTCTGGAACTGCGGCCCACCGATGAGAATCGTAATGATACATCGTCGACACAGCCTGCCCTTCGGGATCAATGCGAGCGGTTCTACAAGCCGGAAAACTACGATGCGGGTCGCTATTATGGTCTCTCAACCTTGCGGCTGGGTATCGAAAAATCACGCAATGCGATGACCGTGCGGCTCGCCAATGACATTGGCATGGCGCCGATCATGAATACGGCCAAGCGGTTTGGTATTTACGACAATCCTCGGCCGGAACTGGCGTGGGCTCTGGGGGCCGGGGAGACCACATTGCTGCGTCTCGCCACGGCCTATTCAATGATGATCAATGGCGGCAAGCGGATTGAACCGAGCATTCTTGACCGCGTTCAGGATGGGCAGGGCAATACGATTTTCCTCAATGGAGAGGTGACCTGTCCGGAATGTCAGCAAGAAGAATTTACCGGACAATCACCGCCCGTTTTGCCCGACGAGCGCGAACAGGTTATTGATCCGATCACAGCCTATCAGGTGACGTATATGATGATCGGCGCTGTTGAGAACGGGACGGGCGCAAAGCTACGTGCTTTAAACCGTCCTGTCGGCGGCAAGACCGGAACGACGAATGATTCGAAGGATAATTGGTTCATGGCCTTTACGCCGGACCTCGTCGTCGGCGTTTATGTCGGTATGGACACACCCCGCCAGATGGCCTTTGAGACAGGGTCATCCTCCGCCGCGCCGATTGTTCTCGATTTCATGACCGAGATCCTTGAAAATGAACCTCCCGTGCCATTTCGCATTCCGGATGGGCTGACGCTTGCGCCGGTCAATCGCGATACGGGTGAACCCAGCTTTATCGGCGCACCCAACGTGATTCTCGAAGCGTTCCGCCCGGGTACGGAGCCGCAAGTGGGGTCGCTCGATCGGACAATCCGTATTGGATCTGGCGGCGATACATTCGGATCAGGATTCTTTGGATCAGGTTCAGATCAACTTGACGGGTCTATTCCGCCCGATCTGGGGGAAGGGCCGCCATTTCCCGATCCGGAAGATAATCCTGAAGACAATGTAGAGACGCCAGAACCCGAACCCGAACCAGAGCCCGCCGAGGACCTGGACGATGGTTTATACTAGGCAAGAAAGACCCATCAATGCGTGCCGATATTGAAACGTTGAAATCTGAAATCGAGCAGTCTGTCGAACTGCTGAGGAGGCGTCTTTGACTGGGAGACCAGTGAACGCCGTCTGGCGGAACTAAACGCGCTCTCGCAGGAGCAAAGCTTTTGGGATGACGCCCAGAAAGCGCAAACGCTCATGCAAGAGCGCGCCAAGCTTGAAGCCGCGTTCGACGCGATCAACGCGATCACGACCAACCTCTCCGACAACGTCGAACTGGCCGAGTTGGCCGAAATGGATGAGGATACGGATTTGCTGGACGCGGCGGCGGAGGCGCTTCGAAAGGTACAGGCGAGAGCCGCCACGGCAGAGTTGGAAGCGCTTCTCGGCGGGGAGGCGGACGGGAATGACTGTTTTGTCGAGATACATCCTGGCGCGGGCGGAACCGAGGCGCAGGACTGGGCCGAAATGCTGATGCGCATGTATTCACGCTGGGCCAGCGCGCGCGGGATGAAGGTGGAGGTCCTCGAAACCTCCGACGGTGATGAAGCAGGGATCAAGTCGGCGACCTTGCGGTTCAAAGGCGAGAATGCCTTTGGCTGGATGAAGACCGAATCCGGTGTTCACCGCCTTGTGCGGATTAGCCCCTACGATTCCAGCGCCCGCCGCCATACCAGCTTCGCCAGTGTTTGGGTTTATCCCCAGATTGACGATACCATTGAAATCGAGATCAATGAAAGCGATTGCCGCGTTGACACTTACCGCGCCTCTGGCGCTGGCGGGCAACACATCAACAAGACCGATTCCGCAGTCCGGATTACGCATGAGCCGACGGGTATCGTCGTGCAGTGCCAGAATGATCGCAGCCAGCACAAGAATCGCGCCCAAGCGTGGGACATGCTGCGCGCGCGTCTCTACGAAAAAGAGCTGCAAGAGCGCGAAGCCGCAGCGCAAGCCGAGGCTGACAGCAAATCCGAAATTGGCTGGGGCCACCAGATACGATCCTACGTGTTGCAACCCTATCAAATGGTCAAAGACCTCCGTACGGGTGTAGAAACGTCTGACACGCAAGGTGTGCTTGATGGAAAGCTGGATGACTTTATGGCCGCTGCCCTGTCAGCACGCGTCGGCGATCAGGAAGACGCCGCTTAGCGGGATGTCAGGCCGTCAAATAAGATTGGAGAGCTTCGTCGATATTGGGGCATTCGTCTTTGATGAACCGGAGTAATGCCTTCTCGTTCGGATCGGTCTGGCCGTCGGCAACAATCCGCTCTATCAGCCATTCTGCTTCACTGAGATCAATTGCTTCAGCGCTTATAACAGCCGCATTGTCGAGGATCGCAGCTCGCGATGACGTGTCCGGCGCGGTTAACTGTTCGAACAGTGATTTAAAGGATCGGAAATAGGCCCAGCGGTCCTTTTCCGTTTCACCTGCTAGCCAACGTTGCCGTTCAAGGGCCTCTGTGGGTGTCGGTTTTGCGGGGACGCCAATTGTCATCAGATAATTGGTGATCGCTTGGACGAATAAGGTCTGCCAGCTAGGATGATTATCGCGGCCGGATGTGGCGTCATTGAGGGCGAATAGGGTTTCTGCCTCGACGCGCGTTATCCCGATACCGCCTTTTCCAGAACCCGCATAAAGGATGCGGCGTAGCAGGTCGACTTCAGCCTCGCCGATGACATTGGGGGTCAGCGTTCGGCTATAAACCACGCCCCTACAATTTATGACAGCTAAGCACACCTGATCGAGTGCAAACTTCTTAAAACGATCCGGCACGTGGGACGCGGTCTTGAGCACGTTAAGAAGGAGCTTGAGCTCCGTTTCAGACTCGACAACTCCGTCCTCACTGATTTTCTCGATGAGCCAGTTTGCACTGTCTTCGGACACGTAATTTTGGGGATGCTGCCGGTCATCGACAAAGGCGGCGAGAAGGGATATGAAATAGGGGGTCCATCCATCGGGTTTCTCTGAGACGGTATTGAGCTCGAAGAGTGTATCGGCTTCTGCCTGAGACAGGGTCAGGTCTGCGCCGAACGCGCGGCGGAGCGATAACAGTTCATTCTCGCTCATCCGGTCATTGCGCCGAATTGTTTCGATAAGGCTTTGCGCGTCGGTCATGGCTCGTCTCTCCCAGTCATGGAAAGGCGATTATCCGATCTTGTTGAAAGAAGGTCTAACGGCGCGGCGATAGATCAACGCTATTTTCTGATCGTTCAGGCGTAGAGTGATGTTGATAAGAGGCTAGGTGCCTAGGCTATTCAAAATGGGCTATTCTGAGGGCTGCCCTAGGCTGTTTTTTGTACGGCCGTTTTGATGGGCGTCGGAGCAGCAGATTTGCGAGTACATTTTCCATCAAAGAATGCGCCATTGGCGATCACAAGGTTGTCCTGAACGAGATCCGCTTCGACATTGGCTGTCTCGCTTAACTCGATACTCATGGAGTCGACTTTGCCAGTCACTTTCCCGCGAATATGGACAATGGCGGCGATAATGGTGCCATTGACCGCGCCCTGTTCGCCAATCGTGATCTTGCCTGCGCTCACATTGCCATCGACGCGTCCGTCAATCTGGACTTCTCCGTCGGTCTTTATGTCGCCTGTAATGATGAGATTGCTGCTTAGCAGCGACGGAACAGCGGCTGATCGGGATTGCGCTGGCGTCGCGGAAGAGGCTTTCTTCTGCGCGCTTTGATCACTTGCGGAGGAGGATCCAGATGACTTACTGAACATAACGTCCTGCCTTAAGAAAGGTTTTGGGGTCGCGCGCTTGGCCGTCAAAATGCACTTCATAGTGAAGATGTGTTGCCGTACTGCGGCCTGTCGATCCCATGCCGCCAACCTGGTCGCCAGCTTCGACTTTCTGCCCGCGTTTGACATTCAATTTCTTCATATGGGCGTAGCGACTGATGAAGCCGTTGCCATGATCAACCTCGACCATATTGCCATAGGCGCCGCCCCATCCTGCAAACTTCACCGTGCCGGGGCCAGTGGCCAAGATAGGGGCCATACTGCCGCTGATGAAGTCGAGGCCGCTATGATGTGTCGGGCGCTTGGTGAAAGGATCGCGGCGCACGCCAAATTTGGATGTAACAATCGATTCGATCTCGACCGGATGTCCAAGCGGCAGGGTATTGACAATTTCGGTCAGCGCTTCGGCTTCGTAAAGACGGGCCTGAATGGCCGTTGTGCGCGGTTGAAATTCTCCTTCGAGGAGCGGCGCATCAGGGCCTTCAAGTGGAATATAAGGGCCGCCCTGACCTTGCGTGCCCTGTTCCATGACCTCGTCCAGATCCATTTCTGTCGCCTCTATGAGCGCGCGGTTGAAATCGATCGTTTCCAGAAGTTCCGATTCTGCCATTAGCAGGATGTTGTTTTGCGAGCTGTCCAACTCTGCCAATGCGCGGTCAAAAGGTAGCCCTGTTGAGATTTCGTGACTGGCAAGAGAGGACCGCCGCGCCACCCGGCGCGCGCTGTCGCGGACTGTTGGGGCCATGAGGATGTCAGCGTCGGCGAATTTGAGCGCAGGCTCATCGCCCATGACGGCAACCGCTTCCGTGCCAACAATTTGAGATAGTGTATTGTGCTTCGTTTCGATTTCTGCAGCGAGAGCTTCAAAATTGTTGCGTTGTTCCGTCAGGAGAAGTTCAACATTTTCGATCTTCGCGCGGCTGTCTGCCAGCTGCCGTTCATAGTTGGACTTGAGTTCGACAATTCGCTCATCTGTGCTGGCAAAAGGGGACACACCGAAGGCGAAATTCACCAGAGTCAGGAGGCACCAAGCGGCCATAAAAACAAGGGTCGCCACGATCCCGACCTGAACCCGTGTCGAAAGATTATGATATTTGACCTCACCGCCGGAGCGGAGATAAATTTGGCGTTCAGGGAATGTTTGAAGAATGTACTGTCGTACATCCCCGATAACGTCACTAATCATGATTCCCCATCCGGCTCTCGAAGCTTTCATATCTTACACCATAGCCAGGACGTGAACGTAAAGTGCTTTTGCCACTTAGTATGGTTAACATCCGTACAATTCCAATATTAGGGCGCCAAATCTTTATAATAAGCTAAACTCAGGCCTGCTTTCTCTCTCGCTGCATCATTAAAGGGCGGTTTGACAGTTCCTCTAAAATGTTCACGTACCATGCCACGAAACAATATTCGGGTGTTTTTGTTGCGAAATGACGCAACTTTTTGGAGCCATTTCATTCCGGTTGCAACATGACCGATCTCTTCGCGGTAGATGATTTCCAATATAGCGGCGCTGTTATGGTCGTTGGCCTGCTCGAGTTTCGTGATCATGCCAGGCGTGACGTCCAATCCTCGCGCCTCGAGCACAAGGGGCGCAATGGAAAGGCGCGCGGCGATGTCGAAACGCGTCTGCATGGCGGCGTCCCACAGCCCATCATGAGCCGGAAAGTCGCCGTAAGCAAAACCCAACTCCTCCAGCCGGTCCGTGATCATGACGAAGTGACGCGCTTCATCATCACAGACGGAGGACCAGTCACCGATAAAGTCGTCGCGCAGCTCTTCGACTTCGGTCGCATCTGCAAAGCGCGCAATCATATCGGCGGCCAGATCAATGGCGTTGAGTTCGATATGAGCGATGGCATGCAGCAGCGCAGCCCGTCCTTCGGCGGAGCCAAGTCGGCGGCGGCGGAGCTCTTTGGGAAAGACGAGTTCTGGCCGATCTGGCCGCGATGGCCGCGCCGGGGGTTCGCGGCTTGGCTGTTCGGTGCCGTCTAAAACCGCGCGGCGGAAACTGCGGGCTTTACGCGCCTTTTCCTGCGGGTCCGCCTCTGTCAGAATGCATACGGCTCCGGTATTATCCGGCATGGTCACGCAAAGCTTGCATTACGGCGTCGACATGACCTTTGACGCGAACTTTTGGCCAGATTTGCAAGATTTTCCCGTCAGGATCGATCAGAAACGTCGACCGAACGATACCCATATAGGTCTTGCCGTAATTCTTCTTTTCCTGCCAAGCGCCATAGGCTTCCAGCGCATCGCCGTCCTCGTCAGCGGCGAGGCGCACATCCAGATCATGTTTGGCGATGAATTTGTCATGCTTGGCCACCGAGTCTTTGGACATACCGATCACTACAGCGTTGAGAGCGTCGAGTTCAGACTTGATCGCCGTAAACTCTTTGGCTTCGGTCGTGCAGCCTGGCGTATTGTCTCGCGGATAGAAATAGAGAACAATAAATTGTCCGCGATAATCGGACAGGCGAATCTGCGTTCCGCCATCGCCAGGTAAGGTGAAATCCGGGGCGGTTGCGCCGACTGATAACTCTGTCATGGAGGCTCTTTCCAACTGAAATTTAAGGCTATTCATTGACTCTGCGGCTGGACGCCGGAGCAGGGCTTCGATAGCGGGTTTCTTTATGGCGGATAAGCCGACACCCGACAAGTCGAAGACTGACGCAGGCAACCACACTGCGGCAAATTCGGCTATGTACCAGCCAGCAGCGTTTCGCGCTGCGGGGAAGTGGCTGGGCTATCGCTTGTTCCGTTTGGGCGGCGAGGCCGTCTCGATCTTGATTGCGCTGGGTATTGCCTTGCTGTTCCTTATTAGCGGTTTGTTGTCGCGTCAGTCGGCTGATCTGACGGCATTTCGCCCCAATTTCGAACATTGGTTTTCTCAAGGATTTGACGGCGCGCGTGCGGAGATGGGCGACTTGGAGCTACGCTGGAATCCGTCCAGCGATACGATTTCGTTTCTGGCAACAGATATTGTCGTCTATAATGATAATGACGAAATTGTTCAGACTCTGCCGAAATTACGCGCGACCACGCCCAAATCGAGTGTGTTGAAACGGCGCGCATCGCTCACCAACATCGAAATTGTGGGCGGTGAGGTGACTTGGCTGCAGCGGGCGGATGGCTCCATCATTGCTGGGTTAGGCACGCCGGAAACTGTCGGCCGGTTCGGTCCGGCCTATCGCGGACAAAGTGAGTCGGGGGCGGCGCCGGAGCTCGACTGGCTCAATGATTTTCAGACTGTGAAACTGACCGACAGCCGCGCCCATATTGTCCGTGAGAGTGACGATTTGAACGTAACTCTGGATGTGGATTCGCTACGAGGCGAAAGAGACGAAGAAGAAATCCGGCTCAAGATAGATGGCCTCGTCGAACCTGATGGCGAAGGCGAGGTTGGGAATTTTTCGCTGGGTTTTCGTACGAGCGATGCGTTTGAAACCGTTTTTATTAATCTCACAACGAAAGATTTCACGCCCGCCAGAATTGCACCCAGTGAAGGCAGGCTCTCCGTTTTCCAGTCTGTCAATGTGCCGCTCGATATGGCCTTTGCTGTGGAGCGTAGCCGCCATGACGGATTTAGATCGGCCTCGCTCGAACTCACAGCTGGGGCAGGCGTGGTTAGCCTAGCCGGACAGAATAGAGCGCTAAGTTCCGCACGATTTCGCGGCACTCTCGATCCTGGCGATGAAGAGATGCGGGTCCAGGAGTTATTTATCGATGCCGATCGATTGCGGCTGAATGGGGACGGGGTCATTCGCGAGATTGGTCGTTGGAGTGACGGCGATGTTGGAACATCGCCGAAGTTCGATCTCCGGCTCAGTAAAAGCCGCCTCGATTTGCGTCCGACATTTGCTGCCCCCTCAGCCGTCGAGAAGGCGAGGGCTATCGGTGAACTTGATCTGGATGCGCGCATGCTCACGCTGGATCAACTGACCGCGCAGTTCGATGGTTTTACCTTGGAAACGCAAGGCAAGATTGCCACGAATGCGAACGGTCTCACGATAGTGCAGCTGACTGGTAGCGCGCAATCGCCCATTACCGCGCCGCAATTACTCTCATTATGGCCCGTGAAAGCGGCCGATGGGGCCCGGCGCTGGATTGATCGCTCTGTGCTCACAGGCACGCTGCATAATGTGCGCTATAATGTTGATCTCGACGAGGCGTTCTTCGCTGAACCAATCCTGACATCGGAGCGGTTGCAACTTGATTTCGATGTCCGGAACGGGGCCGTGCGGTATATCTCCACGATGGATCCTTTAACGGATGCATTCGGCGCGGGACGAGTCGACGGCAACCGTTTCGGATTCGCACTCGAGTCCGGGCAGATCAATGGTGTGCAAATTGTGGGAGGGGACGTCGATATACCCAAATTGACGCCCAAAGGCGGCGATATTCTGATCTCAGCGCAAGCAGAAGGCGAAGTCAAAGCTCTGCTCACGCTCATCAACCAACCGCCCTTTGGGTATATGGATCGGTACGGGGTTGATCCGGACGGATTTGGCGGCGCGGCGAATATAACCCTCAATATTAAGCGGCCACTGCTTGAGTATTTTGACCAAGACCGCATCGAATATGCGGTCGACGGCACATTCACCGATGCCCGTGCACCGTTCAAACTCGGTCGTCATTCCATATCGGATGCGGACGTTACAATTCGCGGCGGTAAGGAGGGTCTGTTTGTCGAGGGGCCAGCCAATCTGGGGCCGTGGCGGGCAAACTTGGCTTGGGCTGAAAGATACGGGCAGAATGGCGAGCCGACTCGATACCGCGTGACCGGTAAAATGGACCGTAAAACGCTGGATGGTTTTGGCTTTGGCTTTCGGGAGTTTTTTGGCGGCGAGATTGATGTTGATGCGGCAGCGTCCGGTCAAGGTTTGAATATTTCCGATGCCGACATTCAAATTGGTTTGGACCAGGCGGAAATCAGTTTTGGCGATATCTGGTCCAAACCGGTTGGTGATGCCGGGGTGGTTAAGGCCGTCATCGCGCGCAGTGAGGCTGGATATTCTGTTCCGTCCCTGTCGGTAGAGGCTCCCGGCTTGACATTGGGCGGCTCCATAAGGCTGCGCGATGGGATGGCATTGGAAGAAGCGCGCCTTGATACGGCGCGAATCGACGGGCTGATTGACGGCATGCTGGTTTTATCACGCGATGATGTGGCAGACAGGCTGACGCTAAGCGCGAGCGGAGAAAGTCTTGATGTCTCCGCTTTCGTTGCCGATGCTCTGGCTCGCGCCGGCGAAGAAACACCGAATATCCCGCTCGCTGTCGATGCGGCGTTTGAAGAGATGACACTGGCACAGGGATATGCGCTCACCAATGCAGACATGGCCTATCGCCATAACGGGCAATCCGTTGAGCGACTCTCCCTCAAGGGTATGCGAGACGCTGGCGCAGTTGAGGTCATGCTCCGGGCCACGGATGAAAATAGCCGCGAAGCGCTGCTGGCTGTTCCGGATGTCTCGGTCGCGGCGGATAAAATTCTCGGGCTTACCGCGACGCAGGGCGGTGCGCTCACCATTGAAGCGGAATTGCCCGCTGTCGGCGCAGAAGGCCCGACGATCGGCCGCGCAGTCGCAACCGACCTGACGGTTAAAAACGCGCCTTTTCTGGCGCAAATCCTCTCACTCGCGTCGCTAACCGGGATTGTCGACACATTGTCGGGGAGCGGCCTTGGATTTGACGAGCTGGTTTTTGATTTTGCGCTGGAAGATCGGACATTGTCGATTCGCGATGCCAAAATGCGAGGCCCCGCGATCGGCATGACCGGAGAGGGAGACATTGGACTGGATGCGAAAACGGTTGATTTCAATGGCACGCTAGTGCCCGCCTATACGGCCAATTCTATCCTTGGCGATATTCCGCTTATCGGCAGGCTGTTGATAGGCAAGGATGGCGAAGGGGTCTTCGCCGTAAACTATGCTGTTAAGGGACCGTATTCGAGCGCACTCATTTCCATCAATCCGCTATCCGCCCTGACTCCGGGATTTATCCGCGGTATATTTCGCGAATCCCGGGACGATCTGCCTGAGAGTGTTATTGAGGAGATTGAATCGGTTCGGCCCAAAGAGGCCGAAACCGAGGAGCAATAAAGACGCTTAAGCGATGCCGCGTAGCAAAGCGTGACGTTTCTTCCCGACGGAGAGTTTGACTATTCCGTCCTCAATATCGTCTGCGCTGATTTCGGCTTGGTGTGAGGTGACTGCCGCGCCGTTCAATTTCAACGCGCCTGCTTTGATATGCCGCCGTGCTTCGCCATTAGAGGCGGCCAGACCTGCTGTCACAGCCGCGTTGAGAATGCCCATGCCGATGAGGATGTCGAGGGTTACATCCGTTGTCGGCAGGCCTGCGGCCGCCCCGCCCGCAAATGTCTCGCGCGCTGTCGCCTTGGCTGTCTCTGCGGCTTTTGCTCCGTGAAGCATCGTCGTGGCTTCGTCAGCGAGTTTCGTCTTTGCTACGTTGATGTCCGCGCCTTCCATGGCTTCAAAAGCAGCGATCTCTTCCAAGGGTAGATCCGTGAATAAACGCATGAAACGGCCGACATCGGCATCGTCTGAATTGCGCCAGAATTGCCAGTATTCGTAAGGGCTTCGCGTGAAGTTCTCACCTAACTCTGGATCACCATTCAACCAGACCGCTCCGTCAGCCGTCTTACCCATTTTGCCGCCCGATGCCGTTGTGATCAGCGGTGTTGTAAATCCGAAGACTTCCGCGCCTTCCATCCGACGAGTCAGGTCCACGCCCGTCGTGATATTGCCCCATTGATCAGAGCCGCCCAGTTGTAGTCGGCATGTATGGCGGCGGTAAAGCTCGACGAAGTCATAGCTTTGCAACAGCGGATAGTTGAACTCCAAAAAGGTCATCGGCTGTTCGTTTTCCAACCGCCGCTTGACCGTGTCCATTGTGACCATTCGATTGATTGTAAATTCGGTTCCGACAGTTCGCAGGAATTCGATATAACCAAGCCCGTTCAGCCAGTCGTCATTATCGACAAGAATGGCGGCATTGGGCCCATCAAAATCAAGGAACTTAGTGAAGACCCTTCGAATACCTTCTTTATTGGCGTCGATCTGGTCCTGCTTCAGCATTTGCCGGGATTTATCCTTGCCGGACGGATCACCGATTTTAGTCGTTCCCCCGCCGAGCAGCACGATCGGTGTGCCGCCGGACTTCTGCAAAATCCGTAGCATCATGATCTGCACCAGCGATCCGACATGCAAAGACGGCGCTGTGCAATCAAAACCGATATATCCCGTCACGCCGTCTTTGGCAGCGTCGTCCAGCCCGGTTTCATTCGTGCACTGATAGAGAAATCCGCGCTCTGTCAGCGTAGTCATCAGGTCTGATTTGTAATCTGTCATAACGAGCGGCTTCTAATCGCCGCACGAATAGTGTCAAAGGGGCAAATGAGCAAAATCTACAAAGCGCTGGGTTTGATGAGCGGCACGTCCTTGGACGGGGTCGATGCGGCGATTATCGAAACCGATGGTGAGCGGGTCATGGATTTCGGTCCGCGAGTCACAGTGGCTTACCAGAAAGAGCAGCGGGAAACGCTGATGGAGGCGACGCAGGCAGCTTTGCTCTGGAACTTTGATGGGCCGGCGCCAAACATATTTGCCCAAGCCGAGGATGCGCTGGACGCGGCGCATTGCCGAGCCATCGAGACTTTGGGGGCAGGGAGCGTCGATCTCATTGGCTACCACGGACAAACGGTGCTGCACCGACCTGACCGTCTGAAAACGCTGCAATTGGGCCGAGGGCAGGGGCTTGCCGACCGATTTGGCTGCCCGGTCGTTTATGATTTTCGGTCTGAGGACGTCGCGGCTGGTGGACAAGGCGCGCCGCTCGCGCCGATCTATCACAGAGCGCTAGTTGAGCTTGAAAAGTTGCCGGGCGTGACGGCGGTGCTCAATCTGGGCGGCGTTGGCAATGTGTCGATTGTGACGGAAGGCGATCTGCTGGCCAGTGATACCGGACCCGCCAATGGGCCTCTCGACAGCTTTCTTGAGGGGCGTGGCGTAGAGTTGGATCGCGATGGCGAAGTCTCGCGGAAGGGGATGCCGGACTTTGGTTTGATCGAAACATGGTTGCGGTCAAAATTCTTCAAGCGGGATTGGCCAAAGTCAGCAGACCGCTATGATTTCAACGTGTTGAACGAATTATTTGATGTCCCGACCGAAGATGGAGCCGCCACGCTATGCGCATTTACGGCCCTATCTGCCGCGCGCACAATCCGCCAAATGGGCACGGCGCCTGACCGCGTCATTGTCTGTGGCGGCGGGCGGCGTAACCCGACGATCATGACAATGTTGCAGCTGGAGCTCGGCTGTCCTGTTCTGCCAGCCGAAGCTGTTGGTTGGGATAGCGACGCCATCGAGGCGCAGGCGTTCGCCTATTTGGCGGTCAGAGTGATGCGCGGTTTGCCTAATAGCTTTCCAGCAACAACGGCCGTGCCAACGCCGACGGTTGGCGGGCGAATCGCCCATCCTGGATAAAGAAAAACCCCGGCGAGGGCCGGGGTTAAAACCTGGTTTGTTTAGCCTTCCAGCAACCGCTGTTCACGCGGCGGCGAGTAACGCGGGTCCAGATGCACATCGAGATAGTCCTCGATCACGTCCATCGCTTCGTCCAGATGGTGCGTGTAGAAATGGTCCGCGCCTTCGATCAGATGCGGCGTGATGATGTGGCCTTTTTGCACGCGGATCTTGTCGACGATTCGGACCACATCTTCATGCGGAACAATCGGGTCTTCATCGCCATAAGTAATCAGGCCCGAGGCCGGGCAGGGCGCGAGGAAAGAGAAGTCGTAAGTGTTTGTCGGCAGGCTCATCGAAATAAAGCCGGCGATCTCCGGGCGGCGCATCAATAGCTGCATGCCGATCCAAGCCCCGAAACTATAGCCCGATACCCAACTAAACGGGGCATTCTGGTTAAAGCTCTGCATCCAGTCGAGCGCATAGGCGGCATCCTGCAACTCGCCCTGACCATTGTCATAGGTCCCCATAGAGCGGCCAATGCCGCGAAAGTTAAACCGCAGGACCGAAAATCCGCGGCGCTTATATTGCTCATACATGGCAACCGGAATGCGGTGATCCATATGCCCGCCAGCCTTGGGGTGCGGCGAGAGGATCAGAGCGCAAGGCGCGGCCGGGTCATCGGCAGGGTGATAACGACCTTCGAGACGACCTTCTGGGCCGGCAAAAATGACTTCAGGCATATTGGAAGTGCTCTATCTAACTATGCGAATTGGCCGCTGCGACCAATCGCGTGTTATTCTTGACTGATTTGGTCGGAAACCCTAAGTCCCCGGCCCATCCAAGTATTATTTGGTTTCTTGCGCCGCCCCTAACAAGAGCGCGGTCATATTGCAAAAAAAATGGCAGTCGCGGCCAAGTTGAACAGAATTACAGGATCCCGCTTTTCATGAAGCTAAGTGCAAAAGGACGGACGGCGGTCACCGCCGTCGCCGATCTGGCGACCGAGACTGCTTCGCGCGGTCCCGGCACCCGTGTGCGCTTGTCCGAGATTGCGGAGCGTCAGGGGCTGAGCCAATCATTCCTGGAGCAGGTCTTCGCCGATTTACGCCGCGCCGGTCTGGTCGACAGTAAGCGAGGCCCCACGGGTGGTTATGCACTGACACGCCCTGCGAAAGACGTGGCCGTGTCCGATATCATCGCGGCGGTCGAAGAAGATATTCGCGCTCATGGCTGCCGCCCTGACGTGGCCCTCGGTTGTACGGGCCGCACAGCCAAATGCCTGACGCACAGCCTCTGGGGCGCGTTGGAAGATCATATTGGCGGGTTTCTGGGGTCTGTGACAGTTCAGATGGTTGTTGATGGGGAGTTGCCGCGATGAGCCCCCTGAATCAAACGAGGGTCTATCTCGACCATAATGCGACCAGCCCCGCGCCGGATAGCGTCATCAATGTCGTGGCAGAGGCCATGCGCGTCGTCGGCAACGCGTCTGCGCAACATGGCCATGGCCGCGCCGCCGCAAAACTTGTCGCCGACGCCCGCGAAGCCGTTGGTATGGCCATGGGCCAATGCGCGCAGGATGTGATGTTCACAGGCTCCGGCACGGAAGCGCTCAACACGGCGATCCATTCGGCTGTGGCGAGTGGCTGCCACCATTTTCTCGTCTCGTCCCTCGACCATCCCGCAACGATTATGGCCGCAGAATCCAGCGGCGCGCGCGTGACGATGTTGCCCGCGACGCCATCCGGACAGACCGATCTGGACGCATTGGAATCAATTCTCAAAGATTGGGACTCGGCGGATGGCCGCCCCTTCCTCTCCCTTGTCGCTGCCAATAGCGAGACCGGCGTTATCCAAAACACCGACCGCGCCATTGATTTGGTGCAGGACGCGGGCGGGCTGACCCTGATTGACGCGGTTCAGGCGTT
>Ga0115567_10003769_pt1 | contig 14845 bp, 12 predicted proteins | sample COGITO_mtgs_1204_2_FD_88679 | JGI IMG/M metagenome (GOLD analysis project Ga0115567, IMG submission 88679) | Pelagic marine microbial communities from North Sea - COGITO_mtgs_120412 | ecosystem: Environmental > Aquatic > Marine > Epipelagic | place: Germany:Helgoland, sampling site Kabeltonne... | reverse complement strand
TCGCAAACAACCCCATGTCGCCCGACAACGGCGTCACCTGGAAGGTGAGCGCCTGTCCGGCTTCGTCGCCTGAGTCGTACAGCGACGGCTTTGCGCGAAGCAGATCGGCGGCCCAGAAGCCCCGAGCGCAATCCACACCGCTCGCAGCAGGGACACAGTCGTCACAGTTCTCGAGAATCGTCACCTTCAGATTGCATCCTGGGATGCGCATCCCCGAGCCAAATCCTGTACACTCAGGCGAAACCTCAATATCCAAGCTCGAGGCCAGCTCCTGGTCACCCGCACCCAACTGGCCTGGACCCCACACAGGTTCATCGTTCACGACCAGGATCGCGACTGACAGGTTGTGCACGAGCGAGTCCAGCGCCTGCGGCCCATCGTCGCGCAGCACCACTGAGAGGTGCACGTAGCCGTTGGCGTGCGCGCCGAGCTCTAGCGAGATGCTCGCAGTGTCACCGCTGAGCGCCAGAATGGGGGGCGCGCGCAGAAGCGCCGTTGAACCATTGTTAGGGATCTCGGTCACGCCTACGAGCTGTATGGAGAGCTCTTGAGCCACCTCATCTAGCACGTCCGGCCCTGAGCGAGCGCCAAACGCGGCATTTACGAGCACCACAGTTGCTTCTACTTGCTGTTCTGCAACGCTCAAGAGTCCTGCGACCTCCAGTGTCGGCCGCTGGTTCACGGCAGTGACCTTCAGGGTGACGTTGTAACGCACGAAAGTGCCAGGCATGCGCAACTCGTATAACGCCTCGCCGTTCCAGTACGGCCGCTGCGCGAACGACAGTGATGCGCTCCGGCAAAGGGGCGCACACTCGGCGTTGACAGTCGGCACAGACTCCATGAGTCCCCCATCCGATCCATCCCACGTCCACTCTTCGTCGAGGAATAGCCGGTGTCCAAGCGTCCTGACGTCCCAACGTAAATCCTCGGTCCCATCGGCCGCCAAGGGCGTGTCCTCAGGCGCAAGTGTGTCGTAAATAAGCCCTTTCAGAGTCTGTAGAGGCATCGGAGAGGCCAATTCAGCTTCTTGCATTGAAATGAGCAGACCGTATGCATTGGTAGAGAATATCTGCGTGTCATTGCCAGCCTCGAGGCGCACTGAGGCTGCTGGCACGTTTCGGTAGTTTTTACGGAAGGCCCTAAATTCCGATGTAGTTAAAATTCCCAAGCTCTCTTGCGCTGCCGTTACTAAGGAATCTTCCTCGCCAAGATAGCGTATCGCCATGGTCGCGTTGAGCGCAAAAATGTCCAACTTTACGCGCCACTCGGAGGCTGACGTTGACGCCTCGCGGACGGTTACCCATGTCTCCGGGATCGAGAGCCACGACGCAATGAAAACGATCGAGCCCTGCAACCACTCTTGAAAGTCCAAATCCACTTGCATGCCACTCATCGTCAAGTCCGCAATCACATATGAGTCGCCGACTGCAACCAGGACTTCTCGCTCAGCGGAGCGGTTCGCACCATACGAGCCGCCATCGTCGAAGAGCGACACCCCGAGTGTGGCAGTCCCAGTCTTCGCTGGCACGACAGAGACCGAAAGGTAGCCGGACGTGTTGACAGCGGGAGCGGCAGAAAACAGCGCGCTGTCAGCCCCGGAAATCTCAAATGTGATGCTCTGGCTGCCCTCGCGGTCGAATCCCCCCGCCTCATCCCAGTTGCCCTTTAGAATCTCCGTTGCAAAAGAGTCAAGATGCCGACTGAGGTCATGTTGTGAACTCCACGAGGACCAAAAGCGAAGGTTGGCGGAAAAAAGTTCAAAGGACGGCGCCTGGTTCACTGCCAATACCCGAATCGTCAACGTTCCTATCGCCGACGCGTCCACCCCATCCCGCTCCGTGCCTCCATCGTCGTGCAGCTGCACCTGAAACGTCGCCTCCCCGTTCTGGTCCTCTGCCAGACAGAAGAACAGGCTCCCGTTCGCCGCCACCACAGGCTGCGGGAACGTGCTCGCAAACAACCCCATGTCGCCCGACAACGGCGTCACCTGGAAGGTGAGCGCCTGTCCGGCTTCGTCGCCTGAGTCGTACAGCGACGGCTTTGCGCGAAGCAGGTCGGCGGCCCAGAAGCCCCGAGCGCAATCCACACCGCTCGCAGCAGGGACACAGTCACGGCAATTCTCGTCTACCTGCAGCAATAACGTGCATGTGCTTCCCCCGAATTCGGCACAGTGGGAGTCGCCCTCCTGTAGCGCCTGGGGCAGTTGAACTTGCTCTCCTGAAGCTAGTGCCCACACCGGCTCGTCGTTAACTGCTTGCACCTCGACTGTGAAGGTCTCCGGGGGCGACGCAAGGCCCTCGGAGTCCCGGAGTGTCAAGTTGAAGTCGATTTCGCCGTTTCCGTGCGCCACCAGCGGCGAGAGGTGTACCACCGGTGCCACAGAGTCCGTTACATCGACGAATGCCTCAAAACTCGGAATGTCGATGAAAGGAAACGTACCGCGTACTTGTACAACCTCAAGGCTGAAGCTGAGGTTTTGAGCAGCCTCAGCCCAGTCCTCGCCACGCGGGCCAGACTCAGAAAACGTGCTTGCCCCTGGGATGTAGCTGGCGATGAGGCCAGACACGGCTATGTCTCCACTCACCGATGATTCGATGCGCACCGTCGAAATGCCCGTTAGTGCTAGTGTCGGTGGCTGATTCACGGGCGAGATGGAAATGGTTAGGTTCTTGATCGTAGAGTGCTGCTCGTGCGCGGCGCTATCGATTGCGGTGACTCGCACGACGAATGAAGCATTGCCGAATCGGAACGGTCCTGGCTCAAAAGTGAGGTCCCCACCGCGTTCTAGAGCCGGAGCTGCAATAAAATAATCCAAGTCTACTTCTTTCTGCGGCTCGATCGTGATCTGCAGCTGCGCGAGCTGCTCGTATGCGTCGTGTTCCGCGACGTTGCGGACAAAGAAGGGCAGCGTCACAGCCCCTGCGTTCTCCGGTACATTGACGACCGTGCGGTCAGTGTCAAATTTGGGCGCCTGCCCGTGTGGATCGATCACCACGAACAGCTTGCGCACGTCCGAGACTGAGAAGCCGCCGTGCTGGCTGTCACCGTCGTCGCGAAGTGTAATGCGCAATGTCGCCACGCCCGTGCGGTCCAGTGCCGGCTGGAATGTCAGGGTTCCGTCCGCCTGCAAGTATGGGCGTTTCGACCACAGGAAAAGCTCCTCGAGGTCCGTCTCTACCGTGAATGTGTATTGCTGTAGCATCTCCGACGGCTCAGGTGTCCCGTCCGTTCTAACGCCGGGCACAATACTTGAGGCGACAGGCAGAGTGCGCAGCCCACCGTTTTCGTCCCAATGCACTTCCGTGTAGCTCAACGCGAAGTCTGGTTTGCGGTTGATGTGCACGAGCACCAGACTGGCGTCTGTACGTGCTGAACTGCCCATCGGCTCGCTGTCCACGAGCACCGCGACCCCGACGGGCTGTTCCGCAGAGGTGTCAGTGTACACCCACGTCCCGGACGGAAGAGAACCCACACTTTCGGCCGGACTGAGCGTCCACGGCGGTGCATCGCACACAAGCTTCAACGCGTCCGAGGAGACGGACGCAGTCACAGAGTAGCTCAGCGCGGCACCATTCTGGAGCGACTCTGTCGAAGTTCCACTGAAGACACAGGTGTAGTCACGCTGCGCGTCAAAGCCCGCGCCGAACACGGTCACACGGTGGTACTTGGGGTCTACGAAGCTAGGCTGCAGCATTACCCACTCATTTTGAAACTGAAATTGCAGGTTCTCTGCCTCTTCAAGCGATTCCGGCCAGTTTGGCAAGAGGCGGAGCGGGAGCAGGCTGTCTCCGAATAGCAGACGCACGTGTTGCACCGCAGAGGGCCCTGGCACGAGCGGCATAGTAAAGGCTGCCTCAGAGTGGCTCAGCACAGTGACCTCCGCATACCCTGCCGCACCAGTCACTGCAGCCATGTACGCAGTCGCAGTGTTGAAGCCCAGGCCTTGGACCGTGACAACGAACCCACCGCGAGAGGACCCTGTGGTTGTCGCGAGCGAGCTATAGAACTCGACGAACTCAACTTGCAATGGCGGGTTGAACAATGCTTCATGCATCTCAAAGTCCCCGCATAGCTCGGGTGCACAGCTGCAGGACGAGTCCGATTCTTCGCAACAACCTTGCGCACTCGTCATGCGGGCCATGTGCAGCGAAAAGATGGCATCACCGACCGCACGGTGCTCCCACGTGGGCGCGACACATGTCAGCAAATTCGGCGATATGACATCTGCCGGAAATGCTGAGCGCACAGTGTAGTGCTCCGTGCCGTAGTGAAAGTCAAACTGGCACCAGAACTCAGTTTCTGTGCTGAATCCAAGGCCGCTGACAGAGATCGTTTGTCCCCCTGCGCCCGAAAAGACACGAGGACCTGACTCAGGTAGTACTTGCAACTCACGGGTCCAAGAGTCCGACACCCACACCGGGGTGTAGCGGAAAGAGCAGCGTCCCGGGAAGCACAGCGCCCCGCAGTCTGCCTGGCTCACGCCGAGCAAGCCCCCGTTTGTGAAGCGCACTCGCCCTCCCGCAGCAAGGCTCGGTGCACCGGGATCCGCGGCCTCGATCGTTAACACCGCAGCTCCTCGTGCGCCTGTGTCGACTGCAAGCCCCGCTCCCCACGGTGGCGTCGCGCAGCTCAGCTTGCTGAGCGCGCGAACCGTCGCGCCAGTGCGCGCCTGCTCACCACCTGAAGAGAAAACACATTCGTAGTGCCGTCCCGCATTGAAACCAAATCCTGTGACGGTCAATACGCGCCCCCCCTCTGCCGAGCCGATGACGGGCGACTCCTCGGCGATGCCATCCCATCCTTGGAACAGCAGCACCCGGTGCGGCACCCCGGCGTCCTCCACTACGTACAGCACGCCATCCGCCGTGATGCCCCCACGCGTGTTCTTCGGGAGCGGAGCTGTGTCGTCGTGCGATAGCGTCAGCTCTGTAACCGCCTCATACGACGGCCAAGGTGGCACTGTGCAACGCAACACCGTCTGTCCCCCTAATGTCTCCATGCGAGCAAGCGACTCGACCGTCGTCCCGCGCGCGGTAAATCGGCACCTGTACACACCCGGGCCCTTCCAGAGGTGCGTGCCATACACCGTCAGATTGGTGCCACCTTTAGTCGGCGCCTCCGTCTGATCGACGTCGTGAAACTTGATAACTGCGACCACCATGAGCGGGTCGCTTCCTCTCGGCACGCGCATCGCGGCCGCGCCCGACTTGTCGAGGTTGTCCAAACTCTCAAACGAGCGCCCTGACGACTTAAGCTGCACGTCTGGAGAGTGCTGCTGGATGCCCGGATTACCAAAATCAAAAGAGAGCATGACACGTTGCCCCCGCTGCAAAATAGACCCCCGGCACAGCGAAATGACCAGCGCCTCGTCGGCCGCGACCCACTCCGCCGCAGCCGACTCCTGATCCTCCCCGGCACAAAATAGTTGCTCGAATTGCTGGCACTCGCCGATGAGATTGCCAAGCTCCGTGCATGGCGCCTCACCTCGAAGTGCGAATCGGGCACGACCAAAAGCATCCAGGCCCGTAAGGGGCGCAAGCGTGAGCCGCGAGCCGTCGTCGCCTAGCATGGCAAACGTCGGCTGCAGCACAAGTGTGATCGTGTTGTTGGTACTGTCAAGCGGCGTTTCCTGATCGATGCCCTTGCGTGTCCACCTCGCAACATGAACAAGGAAAGGATCACCACCATTCGGCACGCCGTAGCGCGGAACGTGCGGCTTGGAGACCAACATCGGGCGGAAAGCTGCAGTTCCCGAAGCTGACACCTCGATGCGCGGCGACTCGCGCGTCGTCGCGACATTGGTGACGTTGAAAGCAAGTACGTAGCGCACGCCTGCGCGCATGCGCTGCCCCCGGAAAATGTACAGAATCATCACGCCGCGTGCGGCGTCAAACATGGCCGCATCGACTGTGATTGCGGGAGGCGGCGCTGGACCGATTAGCCCAGCAGCACCTTCACCAGGCGAGAGTGCGCGGAAGTTCACGGGTTGATTTGGCGGATGTTCCTCTCCGGGAAGCCCCGAGATAGTCACCGCAGACCCATCCGCAGCCGCAAGGTCCACGTTAGGTGTGAGTGTCATCGAGATCGTGTTTTCCTGTCTGCTCAGCGGCGTCCGCTGCCCAATGCGTCGCTCGATGAATTCCGGCACAATCACCATCAGCGGTGCACCCCCATTTGAAACTCCGAGCAAAGTTGCATTCGAAGGCTCCATTTCTACGGGCGCCGCTGTGAAAGTCCCTTCTGCGCTGATGCTGACGCTCGGCGCTGACTGCGCTTCTGCTGGGTTGCGCACCTCTGCTGAGAAGCCGTACGTCACGTTGGCCTGCATTGACGCATCGGCGCAAAGTTTCAACCAGAGGCGCGGCACACCCTGCTGGTCTGTCTCCCATCGCCCGACACGCCGCACAGGCCCATCGCAGAAGAGGCTCTCACCCCCGCCTCCCCCTGTGGCGGAGAGGAGAGACGCTGCTCCAGGATTTACCACAGCACCGCGCAGCCCCGCGATCGTGACGGTCGACGCATTGGCACCACGTAGCACCGCGGAAGATTCAAACGAAAATGTGAGTATGTTGAGAGCACCCCGAAGCGGGCTGCTCTGGGAGACAGCCCGCGAAGTAAACGCTGGCGGCGCTGCCTCCGTTAGCAGCAGCGCCGCGAGAACGAAGACCGACATCAAACAATATGAATTCCGCAGAAACCCCCGCCTGGTCGCCTCACTGTATCTTCTGCATCGGTTCGGTCTGTGCCCTGCATGACTCTCTGACGGTATTCTCGCGCCCTCGCTGTTATCCAGGTGTCGACCCCAATCATGACGCGCCCCGGCCCCACTGCGTCGATTTCGGCCACGACAAGCCAAGGCGACCGCAGGTTGATCTCCATTCGCAATAGTATTGCCTTGAAATCCCCCCTGCAGCAGTCTGCCCAGCCTCTCTTCAACCCCTGTTCGCTCAAATCCCCGCCAGAGCCTTGCGGCGCACTCCGGGCGCTCATCGCTTGTCTCCCCCCCGGCACGATTCGCTGCGAGCTCAACCCCCTGACACTGCGGGCCAGCATGCACAGGCTGCATTCTGGAAGCCCTTGGCGCCACTGCGCCCCCCCCTGGGCACCCGCTCCCGCCCCGCCGGGCTCGATGCGCGGGCACCCCTTCGCCCATTGGTGGCGTGGAAGAATCTCACGGAGTCTCAAATCAATTTGATTTGAGGTCCCGGCAAGATCCGCTTGCGCAGAGCTCCTTCGTGGGTGGTTACACCCAGGCAGCGGAAGACGGCAATCCATCTGAACCTAACATCTCAAGCAGCCTAGACATTGACGGCCAGGTGTGAGGGGAAAGGTAGGGCCGGGTGTCCCTGACGAGGATCCCAGGCCGTTTTTCGAGGTGTTCAGGAAATACATCGGGCGAAAGGGGATCCTCGTCGATCCTGGGCCGCGGCGATGACTCCGATTTCCCCTACGGGGGTTCGCCGGTTTGTGATGAACCGTCCAATGACGAGGACATGGTCGCTACGCCATCCTGCGAGAAACCAGGAGCGAATCACCCCGTTGGCTGGAGCCTTGCAGGCGAAGGCCCATGTCAGGCCTGCTCATGCAAGTATGGCGTTTGCACATGGGCGTCTCAACCGTCAGGTCGTTTCATCCAGGAGAGACCCTAGAGATCTCGTACTTTCGCACAACCTGGCAGCGGGTTCAAGGGGCATGCATGCCCAGCTCGAGCCCGGTACGCTGGTCCTCGTCGCCCTCGCAGATTCCGCCAAGGCTCCGCGGCGCCTGGCGCTGGTGAAGGGTATCACACATGGCGGATCCTACGTGCTACTGCACCTCTCCGAAGAGGGCCGCCAGGTACTATCCAACGATGCAGGCACCCCTGCGTTGTTTTTGAGACAGCGGTTCTGCGCTTTGCCGGGGTCGGTTGGCCTGAATCCTGCGCCTCGCTCCCAGACCGCAGTTCGGAGGACAAGCATCAAGATGCTACTCCCCCCGCCCACGGACGAGGCGGTGTGGGATCCCGAGGGCCTTGTGGAGCTGGAAGCGCAGAGCGGACGGCTCTCGGATGCAGTCACGCCGGAGCGCCTGCGCGAGCTCTGGGAAGCGCTGGGCGAGGAGGCGCGTGGGGAGGGGCAGCCGCGCGCGATCTCGCTGGAGCGCATCGCGGCCTCGCTTTTCATGGCAGCCGGGGCGCGCGAGATGTTTGCTGCGCTTGTGGCAGTCGGCCGCGCGCCCGAGCTCTTCCAGGCCACCAACGCCGGCTCCGTGCTGGCTTTCCCGACGCCCCGCGAAATGCCTGCGGCTCGGAAGCCGGCGAAGGAGAGCGCCTTGGCTTCGGGAGCAGCCGGTCGAGTGAAGCAGATAGAGACCCAAGTTTCTGAGCAGCGCTTCGCTGCGCGAGCCCGCGCGCGGCTAATCGCCCAGCTGGCGCGCGAGCAACCGCCCGCGCCCGCGCTGCACGGCCCCACGGTCTGCGCGCAGCCCGCCCGAGCCCTCGCCCGCTGCGGTGCTTGCTGCCGAAGCCCCGATGGAGGCACTAGGCGCCCTGCTTGATTGCGGGCGGGTCTTAACGTGCATGGGCGCGCGCAGCTTGCGGAGCTGGAGGACTTGTGGGGCGCGGCGGTGCTCGAGTGGAATCCGGCCGAGGACCAGCGATTCGTCGCAGCGCTCGAAAACGTGGCCATGGGCAAGGCGCAAGCCTTCTCACTCGGGCAGCACGTGCAAGAGCTACTTCAGCACCTTCTTGCTGTGACGGGCGGCAGTGGGATGTTTGGGAACCAGGCGGCGACGGAGCTACTGGTGCGGCTCGGGGTTTGGCGCCGCGACGAGAACCTGCATCTCAAGCGCTCGCCGCGCGACCTCACCATGCCGCCCGACGCGACGGTCGAGGCGGCGCGTCTGCTTGCGTCTCCACCCGCAGACCCGAATGCGGCACAGCGCGAGAGCATGCTTAGTGCGGCGCTGGCGATCGACGACCGCCGCGATGCAACGGACGTGGACGATGCGGTGTCGATCGAGGTGCGCTGCCGCTCGCCTGCAGACCCCCCCCCTCCCGCGCGCTGAGCGAGTTGTATCCGTCGACGTAGGTGATGGCCGACGGGACGGAGTGGCTGCACGTGCACGTCGCGGACGTGTCACGATGGGTGGCGCAGGGCTCGCTGCTCGACCGCGTCGCGCTCGACCGCGCGTACAGCATCTACCTGCCCGAGCTCGTGGCGCCCATGTTGCCGGTGGCGCTCGCGACGGACGCCCTCTCGCTTTTCGAGGGCGCGCCGCGTGGCGCGCTCACCTTTTCCGCGGCGGTGAGCGAGGACGGTTCTCTCTCCGACTTCCGCATCGCGCCCACCACCCTCGAGCACCCGCGCCAGCTCACCTACCAGCAGGTCCACCTCCGCCCCGGCGCTCGCCCCGCGAGCTCCTCGACTCACGCGCTCGCGCGTGCGACTGCAGGTGGACGACTACCTCGACGCTGCAGATACTAGCGCCTCCGCGGCGGCCGCGGTCGATGTGGGAGGGCAGGCCGCCGCGCTCGCCAAGCTGCACCAAATCTCTGAGCGCCGAATGGCGTACCGCTACGCCCGAAGTCGCCCCCAGCCCCCACCACCCCGGTCGCTGGTTCCCTTCCGTGCCCTTATCTTGCATCATGACCATTCTCCGGCGCGCCCTGGCAGACGCGATCGACATCCAGGTGCCCAAGAGCGAGGTGAAGCTGCTGCCGACGCGCGCGCCCGACGGCTCGCCGGGCCCGCTGGAGCTGGTGGTCCGCCCGAGTCTCGACGGGAGCTCGCGCTCGCGCCTACTCGTCCAGGAGTGCATGCTCGTCGCAGGCGAGGTTGCCGCGCTCTTTGCCGCGGACCGCAAGCTCCCCTTCATCTTCCGCTGCCAGGCCGCGCCCCGCCTGCCTGCCGTTCGCCCCGCCGCGCCGTACTTCACGCCGGCGGCGCAGGGTGACGGGCGCCGGGGCGTTGCGACAGGTCCCTGCGTCCAAGATCCCGCCGCTGCGGATCGCGGACCCGCAGGCCGAGCACTACTCGCGCAACTACCAGCAGGTGCTGCTGGCGCGCCCGGCGGTCTCGATGCCCGTGCCGTCGCCGCACCACGGGCTCGGGCTCGACCGCTACGCGCAGGTCACCTCGCCCATCCGCCGCTACTCGGACCTCGTCCTGCATCGCATCATCAAAGCCGCGCTCGCTGCCGCCCCGCCTGCCTACTCGGCCGAGGACCTTCGCCTGCTCATGCCTCACATCTCCCAGCGCTTCTCCTCCATCCAGCGACTCCAGCGGTTGCCCGCGCCCCTCTTCCCGCCCCCCCCCCACCTACCAGCCGCCCCTGTCGCCTGCCCGCGACACTCGCGACTCGCAGCGCACGTCGCATGACGCGGTTTCGGCGCAGTTCGTCTCAGCGCTTCTGGGTCCTCGAGCACGTGCGGCGGCAGGTGGTGGCGGCGGGCGGCATGGGAGGGGGGCTGCGATATGCCGCGACGGTACTGCGGGTGAACCGCTCGCAGAACCGCGCGACGGGCACAGAAGTGTTCGCCGCTTGGCTGCTGCTCAACGAACTCGGCCACATTGAGGCCGTGAGGAACCTTGTGTTCAACCCGGGCGTCGGCTCCCGCGTCAGCGTGAGCGTCTCCAACGTCAACCCACACACCGGGGTGCTCAACCTAGTCCTCCTGCCTCAATAGCCCGCGTCGCGCGAGCCCAGGGGCACGTGACGTGTGTGTCTGTGCATACATGTATTTATGTAAAAATGTGTGCGTGTGCGTGTGAATGTTCGCAAGCATGGGATCACGAAAGATCGCAGGACGATTGCTTCACTCGACTGCAACTCTTGCCCGCCTCACAGCGTCCTATTCCTCAGAGTGTCTCGATCATCCACGCCAGATGCGCACGGAACTGCCGCGCAGCAGGGAATGACCTGCCTCCGCGATTGCCGCCGCACCAGTGAGCCCAGGCCGTCGCAGAGAGGGGAGCGGGGGACGGGCGACGGGGCGGACATGTCGCGCGGCACGCCGACGCGCATGCGGAGGTAGTCGAGTGAGGCCTTGAGTGTCTCGGCGCCGCCAGCCTCCTTGGGGACGCGAGCGGCGGCGGCGGCGGGCCCCTCAAGCAGCGCGAGGGCGACGAAGCGGAGGCACGCGTCAACGTCAGGCACCACTGCCTCGTTGGACCGCGCGAACGGGTCCGCCAGCTGCCAGGTTCCCCGCCCCCACCGCCCGTCACCACCCACTCGCCGCGCGCAGCAGCGGGCGGCGGGCGGCGGGCACGGGGGGGACCGCGGAGCGGGAAGCGCCGCCGGCGCGTTGCCACTCGCCGACGTCGCCGCCCGCGGCGCGTGCGCAGAAGCGCGCGACCGCCGGGCCGTTGGAAGCCAGCGCGAAGAGCGCCTCGTGGCGCGCAGCCTCCTCGCCCCCCGCGGTGTTCTCGGGCAGCTCCGGCTCCAGCGACTCTACCGTCAACGGCTCCAGTGGCAGCGTCCATCCTTTGCGCCCGTCTAGCCGCGCCGCCACCTGCTCGCCCGCGGCTGCCGTCAGCTCCCTCCATGCCAGCCTGCCTCACGTGCGTGGCGGGAGCAGGGCAGGGCGGGTGGAGCATCGCGGGCGGGGGTGGACGTCAGCGTTGTCCTCAATGCCGCGGGCGTCGCCGGGCCCGTACTGCGGCGGGATGTCCTTGATGTGCGTGTAGTAGTCGCTCTTGGTTGCCATGTACGCTGCCCCGCCCCACCCCGCGTCCTTCAGCTTCCCTGCCATGAGGCGGGGCGGGGCGGGGCGGGGCAGAGACTTGGGCGTCGCTCGAAAGCCTCGAGCCAGGCGGTGACGCCCGGCCAGCGCGGGTCGCCGCGGATCTTGAGCCCCTTCCAGTAGAGCACCTGCGTGCAGCCGCAGCGTTGGCACACGCGCGCGGGGCGGCGAGGAGGGGCTGGGCGGTCGGCGAGGGCGGACCGAGGGGACCATGCGCTCGACGTGGGAGATGTACTGGAAGTCGACGAGCGACGGGCGCTCGCCGCCCAGGATCCACGGCCCGGGCGTTTCGCGCAGCGCAGCGTCCACCTGCATCGCCTCGCCCTCAGAAAACGGCGTGGCAGCCGCGTGGAGCACGATTGCGCACCTTGCTCAGGGTATCCTCAAAGGCCTTGCGGCCAAAGGGCCCTGGCTGGAACACGAAGCCGCACCACGCGCCAAACAAGTCGCGCTCAAGCTGCATCAGCTTGTTCGCCCTGCGGCACCCGTGGCGGGTCACAGCGTGCCGCTGAGTGTATGCCACGCGCCCGGCCGCAGACAGGCAGCGAGTGCATCTTAGCGCACCGGTTGAGTTCAGCTTTGTCGGAAGGGAGCATCGGGTTGAGGTCCGGATCGAGCTGGTCGATGAGCTGCATGATCACCACGCTCTCGGACACCATCTTGCCGTCGATCTCGACGACCGGGAGGAGCCCCCGCGGCATCTTGGCCAGGAACCAGTCGGGCTTCTCTCCATACGAGCGCATGTTGATTTTCTCGATCTTGTACGGCAGACCTTTCTCCTCGAGCAGCAGCCACACCTTCTGGCAGTAAGGGCACCACGCGGCGTTGTCACGGTATAGTACGACGCGCACATCCTCCTCTTTTTTGCCGAACAGGCGCATCTTGTTGTTCGTGTGCGGCGGACCCTCCCCTTTCTCGCGAAGTACTTTCTCGGTTGCAAACCGCTTGCCCACCTCAGTCTTGAGCACCTCTCCGGTGATCTCGTCCCACGAAGGCGCAGCCTGCACGAACGCCGCGCTGCGCGGCATGTACTCGACAGAAGCGACCGACGGCCCGCCACCGGCGCCGCCACGCATTGCGTCACCAAGCCCCTTGGCCATTGATCCAAACAGGTTCATAGCTGGCGCGAAGCGCGCTCTCCTACCCCAGTCCCTGGCGGCGACACGGCCGGGTGCGGCGAGCCCCCTAGACAACAGCAGGGTACGAGATGATCCGGGCAGCCGTGCTACCACGGCGCGGGTTGAGACTGGAGGAAGCCCTGTTGGTGCGAAGGAGAAAGCGAACGAGGACGAGGAAATGAAAATCAGAGCTCCCGCGGCGCGCCAGGAGCTCGGATTACGCATCAAGCAAGACAAACCCTTTTGCCTTGAGCGATGCCGACAGAAGTTGACTTTTACCGACACACAAGAGAAAGGATGCGGCGAAAGTTGCCAAATCCACAAGAATCCTGAGATCCTCTCGATTCCACGCAATCAGCGCGAGATGGTTGCAATGGGGTTTCCGGGGCGGCCACGTACAAGGGCAATGGCCGCCCTGGAGGTAGAGTCCGCGCGGGAGCATGGTCAAGGTCGCGATCACGAAGCGGCGCAGGCTGGCATGGGTTGGAAGCTTGAGGCGGGAACACGAGACCCTTCACCACTAGATGCGTTTGACGATGACCGTGCCGCGGAGGCCGCCGACGTTGGGCCCAGGACCTCCCTCGCGGGAGTCTTTGTTGTGGCTTCGGTCCTAGCATTGGTCCTGGCGGCGCTTCCCCCACTTTCGACGGTCGCACCGCTTCCAGGGGGTGAGTTTCGGTCCCCATTGCGCTGCACAGTCACGTGTTGCAACGCCACGAGACCTGCCGTGCGCACGCAACACGTGCACTTAGAGACCGCATTTTACGCCGATGCAGCGCGTCTGGCTCAGTCAGAACTTATAGGCGACTGTCGCTCGCGCAGGTGGAATGGCAGCGTTCGTTTGGCGTCCAACGCGCGTTGAGCACTTCAAGTTAGATGTTGAAGTTCTCAGGAGGTACCGAGAAGCATTTGGCGCCGAATTGCTGGTGCGGCGACCCTCTCCCGCTCAAACCTTCATTGTCCAGCGCCTTGCGCCAATGACTACTGGCACTGTGACCCCTCCTACGGGAGTCGAAGACATTCTTTTGAGCCTATTCCCCAACTTTTTGAGGTCCGTCTGACGTCGCGAGACTCAGGTTGGGATGGGCGCGTTATACATCCTTCTTCAGACGGTCTGCCTCCCGGGCTCTGCCACGACACTGAATCTCCTGGCGGGTTGCTTGTACCACGACGTGATGCCGCACGGCGAGTACTACGTGGCGCTGCCGTTCGTAGTCTTCTGCACGGCCGCATCTGCAACTATGTGCTACGCGCTCTCTTACGGGACGCTCTGTCGATTCATTCTGCACGAGGTTCACCTGCACCCACCAAAAGGGTGGTTGGCCAGTATGGCGCGCAAGGTGTCGAGTCTCAAGCAGACGATCGAGGATCACCAGGACGCGGGCTTCTGGCTTATCCTCTCCATGCGCCTCTCGCCGCTTGTGCCCTCCTGGGCGCTCAACCTCGCGTGCCCACTTGCGCCTGTGCGCGTCTGGCACTTCACTGGCGCAACGCTCATCGGTTCGATCCCAGCATCGACGATGCACGTGGCTGCCGGCGCGGCGCTCTCGCGTCTTGGGGACGCGGAGAATCCCCTGCTGAACTTCGGGAACCTCGGCGTGCTGCTCGTTCTCGCCACCATCGCCGCCGTCGTCCCGGCTGCCCTCGCTCGCATATCGGCGCTCAAGCCCTCGGCCAGAGCGGCTCGCGTGCAGGGCGAGCGTCGCCTCGTTCGCGCATAGGCGCAGCCCGGCCGGCGAGAGGATATGCCCCCTGGGTGCGACTGCCAACTCGCCCAGCGCGCCCGCAGCAGGACGGTGCACGCGCGTGGCTTCGGGCACATGCCTGGCCGCGTAGCGCGGTGCAGTAGCACCATAGAAAAGTAGGTCTAGATCTAGCAAGTAGAAAGATTACCGAGAGTGCCCGCGTGCGCCGCGCAAAACCCGTAGACTTTACTGACGACTCTTGGAGAGAAGCCCCCCCCCCCCCCCTCCCCCCCCCCCCCCCCCCCCCCCCCCCCCCCCCC
>Ga0115567_10003768_pt1 | contig 14846 bp, 9 predicted proteins | sample COGITO_mtgs_1204_2_FD_88679 | JGI IMG/M metagenome (GOLD analysis project Ga0115567, IMG submission 88679) | Pelagic marine microbial communities from North Sea - COGITO_mtgs_120412 | ecosystem: Environmental > Aquatic > Marine > Epipelagic | place: Germany:Helgoland, sampling site Kabeltonne... | reverse complement strand
TTACATTCAACGGATGCGCTAATTGCCTTTTCACTTTGACGACATTGGCGTTTTTTGCGCCGCACGATATTCCCGCAAAGTAGCTTGAATGATTACTGTACTTTTGCGGGCTAATTATCTTCGTTGCGCTATATCACTGCCGATTCGTATGACCTGAAACTTCTGCCACGTTTTGCTGTGATGTTACCGTTATCGTTAGTTGCACATTGCGCGATGAAGGAGCCTCAAAGCGTGACTAGAATAACCGCCATTGTTTTCCTTTGTTTGCGATGTTTGCGCTGTTTATGCTTTTTTTCTTGATTTCTTTCGCGAACACCGAATTCAGCACGGTATTAAGCTCTCGCGTGTACTCGTCCTTGCCTGATTGAATGTCGCCCTGTTATTTGAACACTCCGAGATGTTGCTTTGAGCTTTGATCGAACTAATCCATTTGGAGCTTTTCATTTGGCCTTCTCGTTTACATTGGTTCTCGTCTCGTCTCAGTGTTATGCCGCGTCTATCTGTCTCGAGATTTTGGTCATAACGTTGCGCGGAAGCAACAATTTTGGTTCGAATTTCTATCACAAAGGTAGTTTCGGTAGACTATTTGCCTGTCTAACTAAAATGAAGTCTTCAATCGGCCTCGGGATAGTAGCGATCCTTGTTCTCGCCAAGGACGAATCGCCCAAACATTTTCTTCAACGCGACATCCGGAGTCAAAATCTTGATGGCGATTGTCCTGTTCACCGAGTCTGGGCTTTCCGTCGCCACCTTGAGCTTCTCCACTATTAGCTCGGCGGTGGAATCAGCCGGTTCAGCCAACGCGTTCACAAACAAACGGCCTTGACTGCCAAACGCGAAGCGTCCACTCGAGATGAGCTCCGTGAACACCATCCCTGGGCTGATGGTGTGCACGCCGATGGGATCGTTTTTGAGTTCCTCCGCCATCGTCTTCGAGAGCTGCGCCATGCCAGCCTTGGTGTGTCCGTACGCCGCAAATTTACGCGTCGCGCTCCCGTCCGAGCCCGCGCCCTCCATGTTGAAAATATGACCTCTGCCGGACGTCTTTCGCATCGTCTTAATCGCCTGCCTCGTGCACAGCAGCGAACCGAGAGAGTTCGTCAGCACAACCTCCTCCAACACCGTCGGGTCTGCTTCCTCCAGGTTGTCGTACTGGTACCCGTTCGATCCCGCGTTGTTGATCCAAACGTCCACACCGTCGAAGGCGTCTACGCACGCGTTCGCCATCGCCTCGACGCTCTCCGCCTTCGACACGTCCGCCTCGAGACCCGCGACGGCATCGCTCCCGAATGTCTCCCTAAGCGTCGCGACAGCCTCGCGAACCTTAGCGGCGTCGCGAGAGGTGACGAATACCTTGTCGCCGCGCGCGAGGAAGCTTCTAGCCAGCTCAAATCCCAAGCCGCGCGTCGAACCGGTGATCAAAACCCGCTGCGTCACGCCAACCGAACTCGCGGTGTTCTCGACCGAAGCTTTCGTGAGAAGTGATAAGCGATTTTGACGAACAGGACGATCGCAACGACGCTGATGAACTGATCGCGGGGAGGTGGACGGGGAAGATATCGCAGCCGCGCATACCGTCGCCGCGGCGTTCATGGTCGTCGACGGTGTGAACACGAGCTTGGCACGGATGCTTTGCGCTACTTGGTAGTGGTTTGTGTTTGAGATTGTTTGATTAATCCCTTTTTCCACATTTCGTTTCCGCGAGTGTTGGCTGTTCGATGTTTCCGAAATCTGTCGTCTGGCTTTCACTCCATACCACACACGGCGGCCTGAACCCCACGAATAGGAAGACATAGGTCGTATCAGATGGGGATACCTCCAGCGATCGAGCATGGCGCCAACAGGGTGGATGCGCCATCTAGAGCCCACTACGGTACGACTCAGCCCTCAACTCCTCCGAGACTTTTCCCGCCCACGATTTGCCCTCCAGGGTGCCCACCCTGATCGATCTGACCTCCTCCCTTCCACGCATCCCCACGATCGGTCCGCGCAGGTAGAGTGTTCGACGTGGCATTCTGCCCTTGGGACGACAAATTGATCGCATCCGCGGGTGAAGATGAGGCGGCACGCCTGTGGGTGGACGCCGGCTCGGGCGCGGGCGTCAGCTCGTACGGCGTGTGTCGCGGTCACAAGGATGAGGTTGTTCGTGTGTCTTGGCACCCCACGTCGAAGATACTCGCCACCGCCTCGGCCGACGGATCCGTGGGTGTCTGGCGAGTGGCACAGCCGGGAATGGAGACGTCCGCCTCGGCACACGATCCCGACGGCGGAACGACGGCGCTCGTGGACAAGCTGGAGGGACACCCGGACCAGGTGTACGGGTGCATCTTCGTCGGCGACGGAGAAGGGGGCGCGCCCATGCTCGCCACGGCGGCTGGGACCGACCTGCACCTCTGGGACCTCGAGCGCGCCGCCGTGGTGACCAAGGTGAGCCACGAGCCGGTGCCTGTCGAGGCGGGATCGGAACGATGGGAGCCCGGGTTCTTGTTCAGCCTCGCGTCCGATGGCGGCGCCAGAAACCTGCTCGCGTCGGCTTGCAGTGACGGAGCCGTTAGGATCTTCGCCCACGACTCGAAAGCGTCGAGCGCGGAGATTGTCGCTACGTTACCTGTGCACACGGGTGTGTTGGGGTGCGCGACGACATTTCTGTCGGGCGGGAACGTTCTCGCGTCCATGTCGACCGACGGCGCCGTGGTCTTCACTGACGTTCGCACGATGACTCCGATGACAAAGGTGACGTCTCCGTGCCCGACGATGGGATGCTGCGCGGTGCCGTCTGGCGATGATGGAAGCATCGGGAGCTGGTTCGCTATGTGCGGAACGGACGGTATCATCCGGGCAATCGACGTGGAAGGGTCCAGTGCACCGAAGGTACTGATTCAGGCGACTGACCGACCAGTCCCGCTGCTCTGCGTCGCGGCGGATCACTCCGGTCGTCGAATAGCCGCCGCTGGAAAAGCTCCCGAGGCACCCCAGGAAACTCAGGGTGCCAGTGGACTCGGTGGATTCGGAGGCGTCGGAATGCTGGGAGCGAAAAAGACACCGAGTTCAGCCGGTATCTTACTTTGGGACGCGGCTGGTAGGTCATAGTAGGTTTACAAGGAAGGCTTAGATTTCATCATTGAGGGTTCAGTGCCGAGCAGTCCCCGGGCGCGTGCCATTTCCAGTCGAGCGCTTGGCATCCGGTCGTGCACTCCCCGGTCTACGTGCACCGACTTCACGCGGATGTATCGGCGTGCGGTACATTGAAGAAACGGAAGCAGGTCCCGCCGTGCCGGGCCTTGACCTCGTCCCGCCGTGGCCAAACTCGTCGATATCCTTCTGCATAAGTTGAATCTCAAACTTGGACTTGGCCGATGACCTGAGCGCACGCAGGTCGATTTCTTTTTGCATCTTCTTGATCTCGAGCGAGACGCGCATATTTTCTTCCCTGCGCTGCCTTCGAAGCTCCTCCTTCGCGGAACGCAGCGCCGTGGTACGCGCGGTATCTCTCTCAATCTTCTCAAGTAGCTGCGCAGCCTGGTAGTCCTTGTACCTCTTCATGCACTCCACCTTATCGCGCTTCTCTTCAATGGACATGCTCCTCTCGAGCTGCTCCATCGCGGCCTCCCGCCTTCGCCGATCGGAAATGAGCTTGATGCGTTCCTCTTCCTTTTGAGATCGTTCGATGAGCGTGTTGATCCGCTTCTGCTCGATGCTCTTCGCCTCCTGGTTGCGGGACAGGACGTACTGAGACCGTTCGGACAACTTTGACCTCATGCTATGAATCTTGGCAGCCTTCTTCGACGTGAGATCATTCCAGCGCATATCAGCGGCGATCGTTTTCTTCATGGTCTTGCTGCGGAACTGCTCGCTGGTTTGCTCGCTGCGCTTCTTGGCCACCTCGCGCTTCTGCTCCTGGAACACGTGAATAGCTTGGTTTTTAGCAGCAATATCCTGTTGCTCCTTTCTCTTCGCCGCGAGTCTCGCCGCCTCCTTCTCCTCCATGAGCCGCGCCTTTGCCGCTAGCTTCTTCTCCTTCTCAGCGCGCATCGCATCGACGCGAGTCTGGAACTCGGCGTTCCTTTGCCTTTGCAACTCTTCCTTCTCAATCTTCGCCTGACGCGCCTTGCGCTCCTCAGCCTCGCGGAACCGCTTCAACTCCAGCTCCCTCTGGTGTTTCTCCGCCGCCCTGCGCTGCTTATCCTTTTCGAGCTTCTCCTGGTTCAGCTTGAGTTGCTGGAGCTTCATGAATGTCTCGTTCGCCTTCTTCTGGTCCTCGAGAGCCTTCTCGTGCGCTCGCTGACGTTCCACCTCCTTCGCGCGGCGAATCTTCTCCTCCGCCGCAGCCTGTCTCTCGAGCTTCTTCATCGCGTTCTGCTCCATCACCTCCACCTGCTTCTGTGCCTTTCGTCTGGCGGCAAGCATGCGATTCTGCTCCTCTTCGTAAGCGGTGGACTTCAGAACGCCGCCAGACGCTCCGGGACCGGGACTGTACATGACGGGTTCGCCATCCTCGGACACGAAGCTGCCACCCAGCGTCTTACCGGCCGGGCTCGCGGGGGTGCCGAGACGCCCAGGGTTTGACATTCGTAGGCTCATTCCTGGTGGGCTCGTCGGCCTCGTCTTGCTCGTCCAGCCGGGCGAGCCAGTGGCGCCTTCGACTCCCGGCACACGCGTCGCCTCCTCGAGGGGCACCACGGGGAGCTTGTCTCTGGCCCTGCTGAGCACCTCGATGCGCTCCCTGCGGATGGACTCGTAGTGCTCATACTTGAGTCGCTGATGCTCGCGGCTCAGGCCGGGTTTGGCAAAGTCGGCGAGGGTCTTTGGGACCAGCATCTCGGGCTCCACACCATGGTCCAGGCATACTTTAATAGACCGGGGCGACGTAAGAACCACGGGTGCTTCGTCGTCCGGGTCTCTAGAGGCGAGGTCATCGATGGAAATCCTCACGCTGACCGGCGATCCTATCATGCTGACGGACTTACCAACCCAAGACTGCGAGCGAAGGGATTGTGGATGTCAGCGCGTGTCAAACGGGCGCAATGAGCGGCAATCGGGGCCGATTCGGCAGAATTAATTCAACTTCAACTCACCAGCGAAGACCGGGCCTCCCCGGCAGATTCCAGAGGGTCTCTCACAGGATGTTTCATCGGACTCGGTGTGGGTGGGAGTTGTCCCGACATCTTGGCCTCCGTTGGGGTCGTCTCTGGTCCGGCAGGCGCTCCCTGAGTGGTTACCAAATCCGGGAATTGATTTCCTTATCACGGTCACGGGCCGACTCGACATTTCGCGTGCTGTGACGAGGAGCCGAGCCCGTCCAAGAAAGCCACTGCTGAGGGAGCCCGGGAGCTATGGGCCCTCAGGGCAAGCGATGGCCGAAGTGGAAGCAGCGACGCGACAACTCGGGCGATGATATCACCGAAGAGAACCGTCAGAAGAAGCTCCACCACGGCGTCAAGTGCATCCGCAAGGCGCTGAAGAAGGCGCGCACCTTCGAGGAACAAAAGATTAAGCGGCGAACCGCGCAGGCGACGGCGGCGGCGAAAAGCGGCGGGAAGAAGCCGGCCGTCGTCGCGAGCGCCGCCTCGCTCGATGCGGATAAGCTCGCGCAACAGCTCGCGGCGGTCAAGGCACTAGACATCGAGGCCCTCGGGTCCTACATGGGTCGCGCCACGTACGACGCCGTCCTCGCGTCCCGAGATGCGCCCACCGCCGAAAAAGCCTTGCCGACCGCCGACGCGACGGAGACGGAGACGGCGGAGACTGCCGTCGGTCCCAAGGCTATCGAAGCGGCGGGGGTGCAGCAGGCACTCGTTGTCGCCCGTCGTGTCCTCGCGACCGCTGGTGTGCGGACTGAGGTGAGCGCCCTGCAGGAGAAGCTCGTGCTGGTGGGAGACAGGCAGGATTGGGCGAAGGGGAGGCTCGAGAGAGAGGAGCTCAGGCGGCTCGCAAAGGAGGAGTACGCGGCGGCGAAGGAGAAGGCCAAGGAAGAAGCGGAGACGGCGAAGCAGGAAGAGAAGGATCGCACGAAGCACGTAGGTCCCGGGGCTGTCGACGACGGGGAAGTCGACGGGGAAGACGGCGGCGACGGCGAGGGAGAGAGTGGGGATGAGGAAGATGATTGGAGCAGCGGCGGGGAGGATGAAGGTCGCCCGGACCTCAGCGATAGCGATGGCGAGGACTCGAACTCGGATGATATCGTCATCAGGGACGATGACGGTGAGCTCGAGCGGTTCCTCGCGGAGGAGGCTGCGAACGAGGGGGAGAGCGACGAAAGCGACGACGACGAGGACGAGGGCAGCGAGGAGAGCGAGAGCGACCCCGACGAGGAGCTGCCTCCGGAGCTCGCCAAGATCCTCGGCGTTGAGCAGAAAGGAAAGAAAGCCGGGAAGGCCAAGGATGACAAGAAGGGGACGAAAAAGCAGGCTGAGCCACCCGCCAAAAAGAAACCCAAGAAGCGAATGGGCCAGCGCGCGCGACGCGCCATCGCCGAGGCCAAGTTTGGACAGCACGCAAATCACATCAAGGCTGAGCGGGACGAGCAGATGCGGCGCGAGAGACAGTCACGAGAGCAAGAGGAGATGGCACAGATGCATCCGGCGTGGGCGGCGAAGCGTGCCGCCGCGGCAGCTTTGGCAGCGGCGCCAAAGGGAACCAAGGTTTCCTTTGGTGACGACGGCGACACGGTTGGTGTTCAAAAACCCGCGAGAAAGTCGGAGGGTGCCCGCGTCAGGAACGACAGGGACGATAAAAAGTCGTCGACACCTTCAAAGCCGAAGACGCCAAAGCCTCCCAAGGTATATGTCGAGATCAAGGGCGGCACGGGTGAGGTGGTGGGCAAGGTCACCAAGCCGATGGGACCCTCCGGCGCCAAGAAAGATGACGATAAATCCGCCAAGAAGCCGCGCGGCGGAGACGACGGGTACAACCCGGACGCGGCTGAGTCTCACCCGGCGTGGGCGGCGAAGCGTAAGGCTGCCGAGCAGGCGATGGCCAAGCCCGCGGGCAAGAAGATCAAGTTCGGCGACGATTAGATCACAACATAATAATACTTGGTTACAATAATACGTGAGGGCCTCACCTGCTGGGCGCTCCCTCTCTTTCTGAGCTCGCCACCGGCCCAGGCCCGGCGTCCACCATGCACCCGTCATCGGAGCACTGAGCGATACCGTACTCCATACCATCGACGAGAGCCCTGAATGAAGCCTCGATGATGGAAGCGTGAGCACCGACAGTGCGCCAGGTAGTGTCCGTGTCCCTGTCGGCAAAGTCCATCGTGACTCGGGTCACCGCCGCGGACGTCCCCGCCGTGCTCAACAGGTCCACCTTGTAGTCCCGGAGGTGGATCTGCTTCAGCTGCGGGAACCGATCGGTGAGCGCGAGACGCAGGGCATTCGCGAGCGCGTTCACCGGACCGTTACCCTCAGCCACGCACAGTTGGGTGTTCCTCGAAGCGGGCGTGGTATCGTTGTCGAACACCTCCACCTTGACCACAACCTGGTTCATCGAGAGAGATCCAGCCTTGTATCCAGTCTGCTGCCTGTGCGAGAAGGGCGCCTCGAGCTCGTCCTCGGGGAGCACCTCCTGGAGCCGTCCATCTCCTCCCACGGGAAGGTCGTTGGGCGTGAACCCTCCGAAGCTGCTGTTGGACGCGGTGACGTTGAACTCGAGCACGTTGAAGGGTGCTCGGTAGTTTGGATCGGCTCGGCGGAAGAGGATATCCACCGACGCCCCGGCATCCTCCAGAACAAACCCGCGAGACTCCAGTTCCTTGATCTGCGCCAGAACCTGCGCCGCGGTTTCCTTGCTCACGTCCCGGCCCGATGCCATCGCCGCCGACAGGATGTTACCGCGGCCGCTCAGCTCCGAGATCACACTTCGCGCCTCGTTGCCAACCAAGGAGGGGACGATATGATTGTAGCTCGCCGGCATCTTCTGTAACGCGGCGACGTGAAGACCACCCTTGTGCGCGAAAGCGCTCGAACCCATGTAAGGCTGACGGGGTTCCTGGTGCTGGCCGCACAGCTTGGCCACCGTCGCGGAAACCTGGGTGAGCCGCGGCAGGGAACCCTCAGGAAGCGCCTTTTTACCCATCTTGAGCTCAAGGTTAGCGGCGACGACGAGCAAGTCGGCGTTACCCGTCCTCTCGCCGTAGCCGTTCACGCATCCCTGCACCATGGTGGCGCCTCCCTTGACCGCCGCGATAGAGTTTGCCACGGCGAGCGAGGTGTCGTTGTGGGTGTGAATCCCCACCGAGCACTCCATTCCCGTCGCGTCCACCGCCTCCTTGACCTCCCGCGTGAACTCTTCGACGTCCCACGGCAGAGTGCCCCCGTTGGTGTCGCACAGCACGACGAACTTCGCGCCCGACCTCGCCGCCGCCGCCGCACACTTCACCGCGAACTCCGGGTTCGCCTTACGACCGTCGAAGTAGTGCTCGCAGTCCACCAGAACCTCCTTCCCGGCGGCGACGAGGTGAGCGACGGATTCCTCGATCATTCCGATGTTCTCCTCCGGGGATACGCCGAGAACCTTCTCGCACTGTTCGTCCCATGCCTTGGCGACGATGCACACGCTCGGCGCGGGGCAATCGGTGAGAGCCTTGAGACCCTCGTCCTCCGCGGCGGTGACTCCTCGCCGGCGGGTCATGCCGAACGCGGCCAGCTTGGTGCCTCCCGCGGCTGCGCGGTCGGCGAGCCCCGAGGAGGTCCACCTGGAGAAGAACTCGACATCCTTCGGGTTGCTCCCGGGGTACCCTCCCTCGATGTAAGCCACACCGAGGGAGACCAGGTGCTCGGCCACGGCGAGCTTGTCGTCGCACGTGAGGGATATGCCAACCTGAGAAGGGAAGGGGTAAGGCTCGGTCAGACGGGATGGGGCTGTGCGAACGGGTTTGTTTTTTGAAGTTCGTTAGGATGGAGAGGGTTTTCCGGCGAACGGGCCGCGATCGAGGTGTCTCGCCGCGGTGGGGGTGTCTGACTGACCTGCTGGGAACCGTCACGAAGTGTCGTATCGTAGCATACCACGTCAACATCGTCCCCCGTCGAACCCGGGGAGCCAGCGGCCTTCGGGACGACGGAACGGTGGATGATGACGGGGCGAAAAAGCCCCGGGGGATTATTAATCCTTTTGGATTTGGCCGCGCGCCGGCGGTCGGGGTTCATCACCGAGCGCGGTGCCAGGGCCGCGCCGGCGAGCAGCGATAGAGACATGGCTGCGCGAAGATGAGGGGACGCCTTTCGATTCCCCGAGCCAACTGGGGAGACTGGACGCCCTCCGATTCTGAACGATAACAATAAACTGCGGGACCCTTTTTGTGACAGAGAAATATCCGATTTTATTTGGCGGGATGTGGGCCGATTTGACGGTTCGAGACCAGGGCTCCTCGAACCGGCGCAAGCGACCTGCGCTCAGCCACGTCGCCCGGGTGCCTTTTTTTGAGCGCCAACTTTGATGACGTTATCGATTGCCGCGCACACCACGAAGCACAGAGCCAGGTGTAAATTTCGTATCGAAATGTCGCTTCCCAAGCTCGAATACGCCAAGACCGGCCGGTCGAAATGCCGAGAGTGCGGCGAGGGCATCGACCAGGGCGTCTTGAGGGTGGGCATCGAAGCCTTCGTCATGGGACGTGTCTGGTGCGTGCGCTGAACTCAACCCTCTCCTTCTCGCACATGAATCGTCCCCTCTCGTCCCCATCTGACCCGTGTATCGTTTCCTCTCCCCACAGTGATTGCTGGAGTCACGTCAAGTGCAGCCTGGGCGCCATGATCCTCGAGAAGTGCACCGCAGCCCGGGGCAAGTGCAAGGCGACGGAAGAGTCATTCAAGAAGGGCGACGTCAGGCTCGCCGTGTGCAGCAAGAACCACAAGGCTTACTACTCGCTGGCGGGCATGGGCGACGCCGTGCGACCCATCGTCGAGGCATCAGACGGTGAGTACTCGGCGTCGGACATCACCGGTTTCCTGGCCCTCTCCAAGGAGGAGCGGGCGGCTGTCTGTGCCGCCATAGATGTCAAGGCCTCGGCCAGTGCCAAAAAGCGCGCCCGCCGCGGCAGCGACGTCACAGTCGCGACGGTCACCGTGAAGACCGAGACAGTCGCGACGGTCACCGTGAAGACCGAGACAGATGTGAAGCCCGTGGCGGACACTCCCGCGTCCGCGAACAGGAGGTCCGGCAGGAGATCCTCCGCCGTCTCCGCTCCCCCCGCGCCGGCGACGCCCGTCGAGGACGAGAAGGCGGCTGAGGATGGCGACTCCGACGGACTCACCGAGTTCGAGCGCCAGCGTGAGGAGCTCATCGCGCGGAACAAGGCGAGGATGGCGGCTCTCAACATCGGTGCACTCGCGGGTGAGGTGGCGGCGGCGTCGGCGAAGCCCGCGAACGGACCCTCCCAGCGCGGCATCGGATCCAAGCGCAAGAAGGAGCCAAAGGAGGACGCCGGACCCCCGCGCCGATCCCTCCGCGGCCAGAAGATCGCCCCCGACGCCGCGCTCGCGGGCGGCGTCGACTACGAGCGGAGGGACGGTACCGTGATCCTCGCCAACGGCATGTACGGCGGGTCGGGTCGCTCCGACTCGCCCCCACCCCCGTCCAGGCCCACGGGTGACGTCAAGCTCGACAGCGTCAACGGAGAGGAGAGCGCGGATGAGGCGTTCATCTCGTTCCTGCGCGATACCCTTTCAGGCGTCACCGCCTCCTCCGCTGCCTTCCGCGAGGGCTCGACACTCAAGAACGACCAGGGCTCCTTCACCTCCGCCAAGTCTATCGTCGGCGCGAAGATCAAGCTGACGGACGAGGCTGTCGCCAAGGTTACGCCGCGCGGCGTGACCCACCTCGACCTCGCGCCTTACGACCCCGACGGACCCATCGTGGCCGCGGCGGGTGACAAGGACGGTAACGTCGGTCTGTGGAGGGTCGACTACGAGGCCCCGGGCGGTGCCGACGACGAGGGCGACGGGAGCGACGACGGCGTTCTCTTCTACAAGCCCCACGGCGCCTACATCTGCCACCTCAAGTGGGGCCGCGGCGGTCTCGCGGGTCGTCTGCTCACGTGCGCGTACGACGGCGCCGTTCGTACCCTCGACGCGGAGAAGGGTGTGTTCACCGAGCTGTTCGTTTCCGAGGATGAAGATGAGTTCAGCGCGTGCGACGTCACCGCGGACGGGAGGTCCATTCACCTCTCCGATAACGTCGGCAACTATCAAGTCGTCGACGCGAGGTCCGGCAAGTTGACCTCCCCCGCGGTGCAGCTGCACGAGAAGAAGATCAACACCGTGCACCTCGAGCCCGGTGCTGAGCGTGCGGTGGCAACCTCGTGCGGCGACCAGACCGTGTGCGTCTGGGACGTTCGCAAGTGCGGCAAGGGAGCCAAGCCCCTGAGCCGGCTGCAACACACCAAGTCGTGTCAGGCGGCCTACTTTGCGCCGAACGGATCGGGCGAGCTGCTGACCACCTGCTACGACGATCTCATCCGCGTTTGGCGCCCCAAGTCCGGTGCCGCCGCCGGAGCCGTGAACGACGACCCGAAGGCGTGCCTCAAGATCAAGCACAACAACCAGACGGGCCGGTGGGTCCTTCCTTTCCGCGCCGTGTGGACCCCCGCGGGCGACGGCGTCGTCATCGGATCCATGCGGAGGGAGGTCGAGTTGTTCGATTCGTCGAGCGGGAAGCTAGCGGGCAAGTATTCAGACGCCGAGCGCATGACAGCCATCGCGTCCAGATACGCCGTGCACCCTACGAAGGACATCGTCGCGGCGGGCACCGCGAGTGGAAGGCTTCACATCTACCGCAAGTAGACCGATTTTGTGAGTGATACATATATGTACATTGCGAGGTAAGACTCTACGCCGTGTGAAAGATCGTCCCTCCTCCCGCGCGCCCGGTCCCCTTCGGCCCGAAGTTCTTAGCGTAGCACACCTTGCAGTACGGCTCCCCCTTGTGGTCGGTGATATCCGCGACCGAGCCGAGTGTCTTCTCGCAGCCGTTGCAGCGCATGCAACCCTTGTGCCACTCGGTCCCATTCAGGCCGACCACCCTCTCGGCGAAGTACACGGTTTTGTTACACTTCGGGCACTTTGGCTGGTTCGCGCCGAAAGCCTTCGGGTTGAACTTCGCGGGCTTCGCGGCGGGCTCGGGCTCCGCGGCGGGAACTTCATTCTTCTCCTCGACGCCCGCCTCCAACGCCTCCACGGAGCGCGCCCAAGCCGCCTCGTTCGCCATGTTCTGTCCGAGGGGGAACGCCATCTTGGGTCTGAGAGGCGACGCGGGCGGTGATGCCAACGGAGATGTCAACGGCGGTGTCTTCGCTGGTGACTTCGGTGGTGGGATAGCCTCTGTCTTTGTCTCCTTCTTCGGCGATTTAGGGGGCGGGGCGATGTTCTCCGTGGAGGAGATGTTCTCGAACTTCGCCGCCAGAACCTTGGTGCTGGGAGACTTACTTGTGGATACCGGCGGAGGGGTGGAATCGACCGAGTTCTCGCGCGCCATCATTTCGAACTTGGCGGCTAGTTCCTTGGCGGAGGGAGTGCTCATTTTGGCTGCGGGTGCCGTCTGTTCGTCGGTGTTGAAACGTCGTATTGGAACTCGCGTCCGGTGGTATCTCGACCTCGCTGTGGATGCGTGTGATGGTCTCGACACACGAAGTCTGCGATACTCGTAAGATGCGCCAGCGGAGTTGCGTCCGCTGTCCACGACACTGCGCTCCTTGAGACTGGCGGTCAACCCCGAGGCGAAACGGAAGAATTTGCACTCAACGGGAAAGTCGCTGACGAGGACCAATACATAAAACAATGGCCGTGACTTGCGGGACACCACTTCTGCGCGCATCGAGGGGTGGCGGAGATGTCATGACGTCGAACCGTCCAGTACTCGTCTCCTGAAGATGTGGAAGCCGTCGAGATCGATGGTGACGCCCGATACATAGGCGGGGGTGCCGAAGAGAAGTCGTCGGCGTCGTCTCGTAAAGAGCGGCGGCACTTTTCGGTAGGTTAATCTCCTCGCCATCTTCACCCAAGCTCGATGAATTTAACCCGATAATACACGCTGCCGATGATGCACACCAGTATCGCTAACTCACGCCTGACTGGTGGTAATAGTCAGCCTGGGCGAATGAGGATATTAATGCTCGTTGCAACAACCGTTGAACGCATGAGGCACTCGTTGAACACCCGGACCAAAACGTTTCCCTCACCGCGTCGGTCCTGATGCTCACTCGCACCCTTGTCCTCCTAAACTGCAGGGGTTCGACGAGAGAACATGGCGGCATCGATAGTATCACCTAGCTAGGTTCAGTATTACATTCGTGTTTTCAAACAAAGAAGATACAGAACAAACAATCGATTTCATCTCCACCAGCCCTCCGGGACGAGGTCCTTGAACCACTGCCCCGAGCCGAGCTGGGGTTCCCTCTGCCGCATCTGCCCGAACGACAGGGCGGCGATCCTGTCCTTCATCTGCGCCACGTCCCAGTCCAGGTCCGTGAACGAGTGTTGGTAGATGAACCCCGCGCGGTCGAGCTTGTACTCGCTGATGCCGTCAAAGTGGCAATCCTCCGTCAGGTTACCCACGAGGCGGAGCTTCGCGGTGATGCTCCACCTGACCTTGATGGCGCGCACCCCGGACGACCCGAGCGGCGACCAGATCCTGACCACGTTGCACTCAACCTGCGAGAAGAGAATGGACGCCGCCGTTCTCAGCCACTTGTGCGTGCGCTTGTACTCGCCGATGCCGCTCGCCACGACGTGCCCTCGGTCGTGCCACTCACCCGTGTTGTCCACCAAGCCGATGTCGTCCCTGTAGATGCCCCACGTCAGCTGCTTATCCAGCAGCGCCGGGTAATCCTCGCGTAACGTCCGGATCGCCTCCCCGGACTGCGCGTAAAAGTCGTCATCCTTGGACGAACTCGGATCGTCCTGCGACTTGTTCTCGCCGCTCTCTTCGGACTTTTGAAGATGGCCATCCGTCGCAGCCGCGCCCACCGAGCGGGGCAAAGAGTCCGGCTCGAGCGTGGTGGAGTGGTACACCAGGCCGGGGAGCTTGAACCCGCTGGCGGCTCCGTTCACGAACTGCTGCTCGTTTTGTCTCTTGACCTGCTCGCGGATCTGTTCCTCGGTCTCCACCGGGATCTCGAGCGTCACCCGCACCGCGCGACCGCCCCCGCGGCACGCCGGGCAGATGGACACGCCGGTGTATCCGCAGCTGGAGCATCCCTCGCCGTCGTCGCTCCACCGCGTGCACTGGCACTCCGTCCGCCCCGTGCCCTCGCACATGCTGCACGGCTCATCCGGGCCGTCCTCGCCACCGTCGCTCCCCGACCCGAGCCCGAGCTCCTCCAAACCTCCGGTGGCGACGAAGCCCGCGAGGATCACGCCCGCGGCGAGCGCCTGGTTGGCGAACCAATTGGGATCTCCCACGGCCGCGCGGGTGATAGTGGTGCTCGTTCGGCCCCGGCGCCCCCGCGCGAGCCTGACGGTCGACGCGGGCGCGACCGACGCGACTCCGGAGGCGTCATTCCTCCCGCGTTCGCAAGCGCAAGCTCCCACCGGCCGGGCCCTCGAGGTCCCGGAGACCGCCGGCCTGCACAGCGCCGGGGCGTGTGACGCGGCTGCGAGCGACATGTTGGCACTCGAGAGAGACGTAAATCCGAGGACGCCTCTTGAATACGGTCGATACGAGGTCGCGCCGTCTCCGAGTGTGCGCCTCGTCGCGGCAGTCTCCGCGGATATATCTCCGATGGGAGGTATATGGGAGGTCGACGTGGAGCCTCAAATGGCACTAGCACTATGACCAGTTTACTGGGTGGCACATGTAGGAAATAGCAAATGAGGGACCTTTGCTGCTGACCTTTGCTTTCGGTTGGGCTT
>Ga0115567_10003767_pt1 | contig 14847 bp, 13 predicted proteins | sample COGITO_mtgs_1204_2_FD_88679 | JGI IMG/M metagenome (GOLD analysis project Ga0115567, IMG submission 88679) | Pelagic marine microbial communities from North Sea - COGITO_mtgs_120412 | ecosystem: Environmental > Aquatic > Marine > Epipelagic | place: Germany:Helgoland, sampling site Kabeltonne... | reverse complement strand
TCTGCTTCCTGTTGCGCCAGTGTATCTTCAGTCTTTTGGCGGTGACTGTCTCTTTTATCTCTTCTATATTTTGCTCCTTTTCCTTTTGAAGATTTACCTTGTAATTTTTCTAACGTCTCCCGTACTTGTTTTTGTACTTCTTCTTCGCTAGGCTCTTCTTTAGGTGTATTGCTTCTCCCTCTTCCTTTTGCTCTATTATCTCTAAAGGTACTGGTACCTCCAGATTTTCCTGGAGCATCTTTTGTGATACGACGTCTTCTTCCTTTTTTCCCTTTTGCGTCGTCCTTCTTAACCGTTTTCTTTTCTGGCTTTTTAAATTGAGTTAAATCAATTTTTTGACCCGTGAAGTTAGGACCGTCCAACTTTTTATAATTGGTTTCTACTAATTTATTTTCTGGCTGTGCAGCTTCCTCTTTAACTTCTTCGGTCTTGGATTCTTCTTTTTTAGTTTCTGAAACTTTCTTAGCTTCTTCTTTTACAACTGGAGCCTTTGGTTTCGCTATCGAAGCAGGAATTTCTTTAGAAACCTCTTCTTTCTTAGTCTCTTCTTTCTTGGCTTCCTGTTCAACTTCTTTCTTAGCTTCTTTTACCGTTTCTTCCTTTGGAGCTTCTTCTTTTGGAGCTTCTTCCTTTTTAGCCTCTTCCTTCTTAGTCTCCTTTTCTACAGGAGCTTCTTCTTTCTTAGCCTCTTCTTTAGGGGCCTCCTCTACAGACGCTGCTTTTTTAGCCTCCAAGTCGATTTTACCAACTTGTTTTGTGCCTTCAAGTTTAGCTTCGGCTTTTATGACCTTAGGGGCTTGGCGCTGCTGCTTTTCTTCCAACTCGCGCTCTCTTTCTACACGAAGCTCTTCCTTTTCTTTACGTTTCTCTTCACCAACTTCCTTTGACTCGATTTTCTTGCTCTTATCAGTTTGAAATTCGTTGAAAAGTGTCTCGTATTCTTCATCTGAGATCTTAGTAGTAGGACGTGCGTCCACCTCATACCCTTTGGAACCTAAAAATTCCACAGCACGATCTAGCGAGATATTGAATTCCCGTAATACTTTGTTAAGCCTCATTTTTTTTACTTCAGCCATAAAATGCTCTCTGTTCTTTAAATATATGCGTAAAAATAGTTAAACTTTTAACTACTCTTCAAATTCTTCTTTTAATATATTGATAACTTCGGTGATAGTCTCCTCTTCCAAGTCTGTACGAGATACAAGATCTTTAAAATCGTATTCCAATACACTCTTAGCGGTATCTAGACCAATTTTATGAAATTCTGCAATAACCCAGTCTTCAATTTCATCAGAAAATTCACGTAATTCTACATCTTCTTCTGCGCCTTCTCTAAGCACATCTATCTCATATCCTGTTAATTGACCTGCCAAACGAATGTTATGACCGCCACGACCAATCGCTTTACTCACTTCTTCCGGTCTTAAAATTACCTCTGCTCTTTTAGTCTCTTCATTAATTTTAATAGAAGTTACTTTTGCCGGGCTCAAAGCACGGGTAATAAATAGGTTTATGTTACTGGTCCAGTTTATTACATCAATATTTTCGTTTCCTAATTCACGAACTATGCCATGAATACGTGACCCTTTCATTCCCACACAAGCTCCTACAGGATCAATACGATCATCGTACGAATCTACTGCTACTTTCGCTTTTTCACCAGGAATCCTTACTACTTTTTTAACAGTGATCAAACCATCAAAAACTTCTGGGATTTCTTGTTCAAATAGTTTTTCAAGAAACAACGGATTAGCACGGGACATTATAATTGAAGGCTTATTACCTTTAAGTTCTACACTTTCAATGATACCACGTACATTATCTCCTTTTCTGAAAAAATCTGAAGGCACTTGCTTGTCCTTCGGTAATATTATTTCGTTTCCATCATCATCTAACAAGATAACGGCACGGTGACGAATGTGATGTACTTCCGCAGTATAAATATCACCTTCCATCTCTTTAAATTGCTTATAGATAATGGTATTGTCGTGCTCGTGTATTTTTGAAATCAGGTTTTGACGCAATGCCAATATCGAACGACGACCAAGGTCAATCAATTTTACTTCTTCCGAAACATCCTCACCTACCTCAAAGTCATCCTCAATCTTTCTAGCTGCTGAAAGTGAAATTTCTTCATTTTCATCTTCTACTTCACCATCTGCAACAACTATACGGTTTCTCCAAATCTCTAAATCCCCTTTGTCTGGGTTTACAATAATATCGAAGTTATCATCACTTCCATATTTTTTCTTTAAAGCGCTTCTAAAAACATCTTCAAGTATCGCCATAAGCGTTACCCTATCAATTTGCTTATCATCTTTAAATTCTGAAAAAGAATCAATTAACGCTAAATTTTCCATAAAATCCTAATTAAATGTTATCATCACTTTTGCTTCAACAATCTCCTTAAAAGGTATTACCGCTTCTTTTTCTACGGTCACTTTCCCTTTTCCTACCGGTTTTGGCTCTCTAGCTTTCCATTCTAACGTCACACCCTCATCACTCACATGGGTAAGTTCGCCTTCAACCGTATTTCCATCTTGGGTCTTTACCTTTAGCTTTCTGCCTAGGTTTTTTTTGTACTGCCTAGGGAGGGTTAAGGGTTCTGAAGCGCCAGCAGACATTACGTCCAGTGAAAAATCCAGTTCCTCTCTATCAAGGTTGTGCTCAATAGCACGACTTACTGCAATACAATCTTCTACCGTCACACCATCATCACCATCTATGGTAATACGTATTTGGTTGGCATCCGTAATCTCTAAGTCTATTAAGAATAGAGATGGGTTCTCTTCCAGTGCTTTATGTAGTAGTTCTGTTACCTGTTCCTGCATCATTTTTGGCTATAAAAAGAGGGGACATCCGTCCCCTCATCTTGATTGCTTATCAAATTCGATGCAAATATACTATAATTTTTGTAACTAAAAAAACGAAGGCAAAGCCAATTTAATTTTGTATCTTCCTGTTATTAAAATCACTTCCTAATTCCAGTAGCTTATGAAACGAATACTCGTCCCTTCAGATTTTTCTCCTCAGGCTGAAAATGCTTTAAAAGTAGCCTGCCAATTGGCCAAGCAACACGACAGTGAAATATTTTTGCTGCACTCCTTAGACCTACCCTCACACCTTGCTAATTCTGCCAGCACAGGCGCAATGCCAGAAACTGTTTTTTTTATGAAGTTAGCGGAGAAAAAGTTCGAAGAACGTATGAAAAAACCTTACTTAGAAGGTCTTAAAATTACCCAGGCTCTGGGGCATGGTGAAATTTATAATGACATAAACGAAGCCGTAAAAACAAATAACATAGACATTGTTGTCATGGGTTCTCATGGCGCCAGTGGGTTTAAAGAAATGTTTATAGGGAGCAATACAGAAAAGGTAGTACGAACCGCTAACATCCCAGTGCTGGTTATTAAAAACGAACATCCAACCTTTGAAATAAATGATTTTGTTTTCGCTACAGATTTTTCTGAAGAATGTCGTACCAGTTTTAAAAAAGCGCAGCATTTTGCACGTGAAGTTGGAGCTAAAGTCCACCTTTTGTATGTAAATACGCCTGCTGGATTTAAAACCTCATCTGAAGCAAAAAAAATGATGCAAAACTTTGTCAACGGGCTAGCTGTTGAAAACTATACGCTCAACACTTATAACGACACCTCTGTTGAAAAAGGCATTCTTAATTTCGCGACCGAAACAAAAGCGCAATTAGTAGGCATGAGCACACACGGTAGAAAAGGACTCAATCATTTTTTTAACGGAAGCATCAGCGAAGACTTGGTGAACCATGCAAATATGCCCGTAATTACTTTTAAGATATAATGAAGTTTATTGTTTCCATCCACTTGTTCCTGCTCCTATTTGGTTGTGGGTCTACCCCAGACAAACCTAAAAAGGATATTATTAACACAGATAAAACTTCTGAAACTACCACTGAAACTCCTATAGCTATTAAAGAAACACCGGTTCTACCCGATGGAGCCGTTACTGCCAATTTTATTGAAGAGGAAATTCCTTTTTATGCACACGTAAAGGCAGTAAACAAAGCAAAGGGTGAAACAACTATTGATTTTGAAAATGATGCTCTCCCCGCTATCGTAATTCCTAAAACATACGGTGCAACGCTTTCTACACTTCGGTTCGACGAATTTAACCAAGACCTGTTACTAGTAACAACAAAACTTAAAGACCCTCAATTTAACAAGTATTATCTCTACATTTTTAAAAACAAGCAATGGCAGAAAGTTGTAAACGGTTTTGCCATCCATAAAAGTCATGTAAATGACACCCTTATACCAATTACTATAGATCCAGACAACCCAAGGAACATGTTCCGATATTATTCTGTTTTTGATCTGGACGAAAAAAGTGAGTTAGGGTATACATGGCGCTTGTTTTCTGAAAGTATCCCGATCCAAAATAACTGATCATCTCTTATCTATAAACCACAATGGTTTTCTGCTAAGCTTCGGAAATCGAATTTTATCTATTTCTGCTTCCGAAGCAAATTCAATCGTTGGGCTCACTCTCAGTTTAGCTCTAAAATGTTCCTGGATTTCAGTTTTTAAGGTTTCCGAAGGAGCATGGGTTGCTATTTTTAATACGATTTCGTCTGTACCAATTTCGTTATGAAAAAGCTCTATGACATACGATTTCAAACTATCAAAATCCTCTAATAGCGACTGCATCCCTGGCGGATAGAGTGTCGTGCCTTTGTATTTTATCATTTGCTGCTTTCGTCCCATTACGGGACCCAAACGCAAGGTATTCCGCCCACATTCACACGGTTCATCGTGCGCTTTCACCATATCGCCCGTTTTAAAACGCAGTAAAGGCATCGCTTCGATCCCTAAAGTTGTAATGACCAACTCGCCCAATTCTCCTCTTGAAACCGGTCTGTTTTTTTCGTCAAGAATTTCAGCGATGATTAGTTCTGGTTGTAAGTGTCCTCCTTGATGCTGCTCGCATTCATTGAAAGCAGTGGCCATTTCGGTCGAGGCGTAGGTAGAAAATAGGGCTATTTTCCAATCAGTCACAATCTTTTTACCCAGGGTGTTCAATGTAAAGTCTTGCTCGCGAATGGGCTCACCTATACAAATGGCTGCTTTTACACTGGTGCTTGCCAAGTCTATTTGATTATTCTCTGCATACTGTATCATTTTCAGCAAAAAGGACGGAACGCAAATCAGATATGTAGGCTCAAATTTTAAGATACTATCCCATTGCAGTTCGGGCACACCAGATCCTACTCGTATAATTCCTGCACCTAATTTTCTTACGCCTAAAAAATAGGCCAAACCAGCCATAAAACGACGGTCTATGGTCGTCATTAACTGTACTGTATCATTTTCAGTGATGCCCGAACATGCTAACGCGTGCGCTTCATTATTGGCTAATCTATCCAAATCACCGTCAGTCAAACCTACCGTAACTGGAGCTCCTAACGTTCCAGAAGTAGTGACAAAATCAACAATTTTACTTTTGGGTACACAAAAAAAGTCATCATTGTATTTCTGAAGCTCATCCTTCGTCGTCAACGGAAGTTGCACCAGATCTTCCAAGGTTTTAATTTCGGAAAGAAGGATGTTATGCCCAGCAAACATTCGTTTATAATACGGTGAGTTTTCTGAAACATACCGCAGCATTTCCTGCAGTTTCTCTTCCTGAAAATGTTTTATTTCGGCAGTAGTTTTACGGGCTATTTCAGCATGTTTCATTTCGCTTTTCTTTTTGCTTTCTTAAGATAATGGGCAACTTCCTCTTTTTCTTCAAGCGAAGGTATTTCTTTTTGCAAAGCGTTTTTAAATGCAGCAGTCGCTTCTTTAAATTGCTTTTTCTGGTAGTAACTTCTTCCAGCGAGATAATACGCTTTCCAATATGCTGGATTGTAAATTATCAAGCTATCAATTTTATTTTGTTCAATTTCGGTTTCTTCCATTAAAGCAGCTTCTACTTCTCTTTCTAGAGTTCGATACAGCTCATAGCTTTTATAGCCTTCGGTTTCTAAAAATGGATCGGCTGGGATATTTAGTTGCTCTTCAGAAATAGAAGTTGTTGAAGGATTTCCGGTTCTATTCTCAAAAACCTCCTTTAGATCATATGCGACAAATTCGCCTAACTGATACGGGTTAGCAGAAACCCAAACTTTGAGGGCTGAAGGCTGAAATACAATCCCGTGATGCGCTAATAATTGGTTGATGGCTTTTTCATTACCGTACCCGAGCACCTCATCTTCTAGCCCTTTTTTATTCCGAAGAATCGCTACGGCTTCCACAGGATTTATTTTTTCATTCTCCTCCAGCAGTTCTTCCATTCGTTCGAAACGATATTGCGTATGGCTTTCTTCAATTGTTTTTAAATTTCTTCGGTCACTAGCGTATGCTCCACTTTGAAAATGATTTGAGCAAATCAATTCGGTTGTGTTTTCAACTTCAAACACCCCAAAATTAGTAGGTGAAACTTCGATTAAAACCGCCTTCCGATCTTTTGCACTTCCTATCATGATCGATTCAGAAACGAAAACTTCTCGGTTTTTTGCAATTGCGATTGCTTCTTCAATCGTTGAAGCATACTGTAATATTTCTCTGGTAAGGATAGAAATAGGTGTTTTTGCCACCAATGGGATTTTAGATTTCCCCGCATTGATAGTCACCGTCAACCCTTGATCGTTCATGCCCGAAACGACGCCAATAAATCCACCCCAGGTCACACTCATGAAGTTATACCCTTCGTCCGGTTTTACAAAAGCAATAATTTTATTTTTAGCAAAATCATCTCCCGCATAGAAGTCAAAATTACGGCCTATCAATAGTTTTCCGTCTTCGGTCTTTCCATCCCAAACCGCAAATGAGGTGCAGCCTACGAGCATTAAATCTTGTAATGCATGGCCGATATCGTGCGCTCCGTGAAGATAGAGTGACCTTAAGTAAGGTGGTGCGATTTCATCAAAATCATGAGATGCGTAGCGGGTTACACCATAAATTTCTGTTTTAAATTCTTCGGGAATATGCTTATAGAGTTTCCTGTTGTACCACTTCAGGAATTTTGTCAAGAATTTTTGTTGCCCTTGCGACGGAACTAGCGCGTTCACTTTTTCAAAAAAAACCTGTTCTTGCCGGTACATTAATTCACGGGACAAACTCCCAATGGCCAACCCGCGTTGGTACGGATTTCCTTCTACATACAATTCCCAAAGCCCTTGCTTGTTCTTGGTTAAGAAATTATTTCCTACCACAAATGTACTGTCATTAATAACCTCTCTTTCAGCAACCGTTGTCTTATATTTTGAAATATCTGGACGGTCATTGAGCGATTTTTTGACACCGCAAGAAGAAAGCAGCACCATGAGTAAAACGTAAAGAATAGGATGCTTAGGATGCATCTTTCGGATTTTGATACTGTTTATTCAGTTTTTGTAATACACTGTTTTCCTTATAATCTGTCCATTTTTGCCCTAAGGAATACCGCATCATATTTTCAAAATTGCGCATAAAAAGGACATTGGAAAGTAGTTTGGCCAATTTTTTCGGCTTTCTGGGGAAAGCACGCAACGTGATAGAGAAACCCCCGTTATCGTAAGTGATATAATGCCAATAGCCACTCGGCATATAGAGCGCATCACCATGTTTCATTTCTACTGAAATACCTTCAACATATCGTAATGCAGGATATTTATTGAAATCTGGATTGTCCATATCGATGGTCTCCAAGTTATGCACGGTAAAGGGCACTTTATATAAATACTTTGCTTGATCGGGTCGGAATAAGGTCACCTTTTTAGTTCCGTGAAAATGAAAATGAACCAAATCTGCTAAATCCATATCGTAATGCGCCAGTACTTTGCTACCCTCACCACCAAAGAACATGACTGGCAGTTTTTTAAAAAACGGTAAGCCAATGTCTGGATATTCAAAATCCTTTATCAACTCAGGCATTTTTTGCAGTACGTTGTAAAAAAACATCCGTAAATCGGTCGGCTTTGTTTTTAAAATTTCCACGTAATCGTACAACTTCATTTTTTTTGCGGGTACGACAGATTTCTTTCTTCCTTTTGTAGGTACATTGTTGTACAAAGGCACCACCTGATCTCCAGCCAGTGATTGTATATACTCTAAATCCCATTTTTTATAGGCTGGCCAATCTTTCGTCAGATTTTCAATCAATACGGGCTCTTGAGGTTTATAGTAGTTTTCTATAAACTCTTCTTTGGTCACGTTATTAATCCTTTTAACAGGAGTGGTTTTTATGGTACCCATTTTATGTAGTGCTCTTTTTTTTATTAAAAATAAGAAGATTAAACAACAATGGCTGAATTGTAAACGCAATTAACATTGCTGAAAAAATACCGATAATGGTCACCAATGAAATAGAATACAGCGCAGGGTGCTTCGCAAAGATCAATACGCCAACTCCCAATAGGGTTGTAATGACCGAAAGCAATATCGAAGTCTTGTGCGTAGCCAGCGTATTCAAGTTTGTTTTTTGCTGTTTTAACAATCCATTGGTTATAAAAATGCTATAATCGACACCCAGTCCAAAAATAAAAGTGGAAATAATCACATTAAAAATATTGAACTGCAAATTGAAAAATCCCATGAGGCCAACGGTGATAAACCAGGTACCCATAATAGGAATAATGGTAACCAAAGTTACTTTTAAGTTCCTATAAAAAAGCAAAAGCAACAAAAAAACAACACCGAGACAATAAAAGATGAGGGTATTAAATTCATCCTTTAAATTACCAAGTAAGAGTTCGTTCATCGCCTGTCTATCGATCACTAGCGTATTTTTATTCTCTATAAAAGTATTCTTTACGCGTTCGCTTTTAGCATCTTCCACTTTTACTAGAGATGTTACCGTATTAAAATTTTCTTCGGAAGCAATAAAATCGTTTATCGCCAAGGAACCAATGTTTTGGTATTGGTCGATTGAAATCGGAGTAAACACTTCATCCAGGAGCCTATAAAATTCTTGGTGCGTTGTCGTTTTAAAACCGAAGGGCTTTCCGCTTGCTATCAAATCTGTTTTAACTTTGGTTTTTACTTCGGTATTCCAAAATTGATTCCAATTTTCAATTTTTTTGAGTTGTCTTTTTTCAGAATTAATTAAGGCGGCGATGGAATTAAACTGGATGATGTCACCTTCAGTTTGCAGCACATTCAACTGTTGATAAACCTTGTCGTTTTCTTCTAAAGCTTGTTCTAGCGAATTTCCGAAAGTAGTTATGTATAATGACTTGGACTTCGCATTCGTTAAACTGTCCAGGTTTTTTTCAGCTTGCTTTAAAGCTTCGGGCTCATAATTAAGTTGCGAGAGATCATTGTTGAACTCAACCTTATTGTAGGTGAAAATACTCACAATTGTTACCAGAACTATAAAACCTATGACGAGTTTATTTTTCTGAAAAGAATACGCAGCAAAGCGATCTAAAATGGTCTTTTTTGTTTTCTCAGTGGGTTTTCCTTTATACACCTGAGGTATAAAAATTAACGCAAAAACCGATGCACCCAACACACTAACAGCTGCAAATAGACCAAGATCCTGTAAAGCTTGCGAGTTAATAAAAAGCAAACACAGAAATGCCAATGCTGTTGTGAGACTACTCATCAATATAGGCTTCACCACATCTAGATATAGTTCTTGTATGGTCTCATTGTTACGAATATGCGTTAAAATATGCAACGAATAATCTAAGGTTACCCCCAACAAAACCGAACCAATCCCTAATGAAATTGCCGATATTTCACCGCGATACAGGTATAAAAAAGCAACCGATAACAAACCTCCAAAAATTGTGGGCACAAAGAGGATTATCGGGATGGTGAATTTTCGGTAAAAAAGAATAAACAGCAACAGCAAAACCGTCAACGCGATGGAGACGGTAAATTGAATATCACTTTTTATCTGTTGCGCATTCGCAACTGCTATTAACGCACCACCATAATATTCACTTTCCGCCTTATTGGCGAATTGTTCATTTAATTTTTCTTGTAATTTATAAAGTTGGGTTACAAATAATTCATTTTTATCGGTTTCAGAAGTTGCGTAGGTAGGCGTGATAAACAACAACAAATTCTGTTCACTTTTACTTACTAAAAATCCGTCTTTGAGAATAAACTCGTCGTTTAATCCTAATTGTTTAAAGTGTTCAATCCCCAGCAAGGATATGCCTAAAGGATCTTTCACAATAATTTCTTTTGCGACCAGTCCCGAAGGTGAAACCAAGGTTTTATAGTTTGCTGCGGTGATTGCGGCAATACTATCGGCAGGCAATTTGCTTTCTAAGACGGTATAATCCTCTTCAGTTAAAAATAGTGGTGCGTTATCGTACACAAAATCTAAGGTCTCCAGCGCGGTATCTTCGGCTAATTTCCCTTGAATATCTTTTATATAGTCTGCTGAAGTTGCGTTAAGACTATCTATAAATAAACTGGCATATTCGGTAAGGTCTTCGGTTGCGCCTTGTTGTTTTTTCTGAATGTTTACAATGATCTTATCTGAAAAATCAACCGTATTGAGTACTTTTTGTAGTTGTTCATTTTCTGAAGTTGTCGGGATCAATTTTGAAATATCTTCTTCAAACGAAATACGCGTTGCAACGGAAATCAATACCCCAAAAAGCAAAAATAACCCTACACCAAAGTAAAAGGGATGTTTTCTTAAGTAGCGATATGTATGATAAAAATATTTATCCATCAACAACTACTTTTTTACGTGCTGCAAATTTTAAAATAATGTACCCTATAAAACCGAAAAGAACCGCAGCAGATATAGATAAGGTGATACTTCCAATCAAGTAGGACTCTAGATGCTTTACAGCATCAAAATTTTTTAATTCTTCCATCGTAAAAGCACTGTTTTGTCCCATGACCCAATTGCCTGTTTGAACACTAGCTAAAAGTACAAAAGGAATAAATGGCGGCAAGCTTATATTAGAAAAAGCAAAGGCAATTACTTTATTTAGTTTTAATAAGATCGCCAGGCATATAACGATGACCGTATGAAATCCCCACAAGGGTGAAAGTCCTAAAAACACGCCCAAGGCAATGGACAGTGCTTTCTTTTTAGGAGTGTCTTGATTTTGTAAAAAATCCTCTATGAAAAATTTCCGAAAGCCTTTTTTTTTTAGTTTCCGAAAATAATCACGCGGAATAATATAGAATCCTTTGGTTATTAGAAAGCCAATCAACAAGATGGTTATACGCGCAATATCTTTAAAAGGTCTAAAGTGTGAAACGCGATCTTTGGGATATACTATTTTTATGGGAATGTTTTTAACGTCTGTCCCGCGCCAGTGATTTTTAACGATAACTTCAGTCTCGAACTCAAATTTCTTTGACCAATACAACCACTTGGTTTTTTCCATTTCTTTAATTGGATAAAGTCGAAAACCAGACTGACTGTCCTGTAAATCTAAACCCGTAAGTGTTTTCACCCAAAAAGTAGAGATTCTATTGCCCTTTGCGCTTTTTGCAAGGACATCTGCATGGTTCATATTACGATCGCCAATGAAGAAAATGTTTTTGTCTTCAGAATTTTTTAGTGCTTCTACAAACACAGGGATATCATTAGGAAAGTGTTGCCCGTCTGTATCGAGCGTTATTGCAAAATCAAAGCCCAGCGTTCGTGCCTTTTTAAATCCTTCTTTTAAGGCGCGCCCTTTTCCCTTATTCCTTTTAAAGTGAAGTAGTGTGATTTGTGGATACTGAAGTAAAATAGCATTCGTAGAGTCTGTAGATCCATCGTTTACAACAATAACATCTGTGGTATAGGTCAAAACCTCATTGAGTATCTTAGCCAGCGATTTTTCATTGTTATAGGTGGCCATAACAACGCAACAGTGCAATTGCTTTAATGATTGATTGATTTCGGGGTGCTTCATAGACCTCGACACAGTGTTTTAGTGTTTAGTTGAATAAACCGTAGTACTTTTCATTACGATCGTTCCGTCTGTAAAAGTAGTGCTATTTTTCACTTTTATCGTGTCATTTTCTTTTTGAAGCTGTAAGTTAAAAATCAACATTGCATTTAAAGCAGGATCAACGATTGAAAGAAATTTAATATTACTTGCCGAATACATGAACAAAGTGGCATTACATTCGGTTTCTGTAAGTTCCTTGATTATTTGAAGCGTCACTACACCAGGCAAAACGTGATGTCCTGGAAAATGACCTTCGAAGAGTTGGTGGTTTTTGTTTAGTTGCACTTTTACGGTTACAATTGCATCCTCGCTGCGCTCTTTTTCTAGAATAGTATAAAGATTAGTAAGATTCATTGGTTTCTATAAATGGTTCAACTCAGAATTCTTTAATTTTCAAAAGCAGTAGCAGAGACTTTTGTATTTGTTTTTCGGTTCTTGAAAATGATCTGGGTATAATCTTCATTTGGCTCGATTAGTTTAACTTGAGTGACTTCGGCTGAAGTTTCTGTAAACGTGAGCTCAAAAGCAGCCATGTATTTTTTAAGGCGTTTTTCTTTGGGTATAAAGCGCGCTAAGTATCCGTTTTTCAGTTTAAAGTAAGAAATATCAAACTGTGCATTGTCAAACATATCTCCTTTAATGCTCTTAACTATAAGGTCGTTAAAACTTCTAAACAACTTGTTTGAACTCAAATTTATGTTATCTGTTTTGCCCTCGTTATTCACCAGCATTTTATCATCCTTAAAAACAACATAGTATTTAAATGGTACCGTATATTCCCAACGAATGTTATCGGCTGCCTTAAAAACCAGTTTTCCCTGAGAGGTGATTGTGTTTTCTAGTACACTCAAGTATTTTATCTGCTCAAAATCACTTACAATCGATTGTGTTTGTTGCGCTGTTTGCTGCACCTGTTCTTTAAAAACTTGCTGCTCCTTTGCAGAAAGTTGAGTTTGAGAATGACCTACTAAACCCTGCATTAAGAATACGGAAAACAAAAAGAAAACCATTCTATTATTCATTCATCAATGTATTTAAATCGACCATTTTATAACCTTTTTCTTTTACAAATAGCAACATATGTTCCAGAATATCTTCGATACGTTCATGTGTATCATGTAACAAAATAACGGCACCAGGTTTTACCTTTCGCCTAAGACGCAACAGGACCTGTTTTTTATTCTTTACAACCGTATCATAAGGCCTTATATTCCATCCCACAACATTGTGATACGTCAATTCTACCGCTTTGGCCAAATGGGGTGTTGTCACCCCAAAAGGTGGACGAAAAAGTGTAGGTTTCGTCCCTGTTATTTCTTCTAAAATTGAATCTGTCTTTTTTATCTCTGGAAGCCAACATGCAGTGCCTTTAAAAGATATGGTGTTTTTATGTGAGTAGGAATGATTGCCTATCGTATGACCCTCGACCACTATTTGCTTCGCAATTTCTGGATATTGTTCAACGTGTTTCCCAATACAGAAAAATGTGGCTTTTGCATTATACTCCTTTAAAAGTTTTAAAACTATAGGTGTATATTCGGGATGTGGGCCGTCATCAAAAGTAAATGCAATACGCTTTCTTGTTTCTCCTTTTCTACCTGTAAATGATTTGGTAAAAAAATTAAGACCCATAAAAAATGAGCCAATCGCAATGAGTGCGAACCAAATACCAAAACCAACTATATAAATCCAAATAGGGAAATCACTGAAAAGACTTACAATAAAAAGCCCTACAAAAATAAGGATGAACGCTATGGTGGTATTTTTAAAATTCAGCATCTTGAAAGGAGTACAAAACTATGATTTTTTCCGTTCTCTTGATTGTAGATTAAGACGTTTTTATATGATTTTTCTTTATTACTTTTTTGAGCCCTATCAAGCTGAATTTGAGTAGTTATTAATTGGTATGCCATCCAGGTGCCAAAGGCAGATGCGGTATAATATTCTCCAGAAAATTCTTTAAAATAAACGTTGTTGATTTCTGAAAATAAATTAGATTTAATTTTTTTATAATAGCTATCAAATGCATCGCCTCTATTTCCTGTAAAAACAGCATCAATATCTGAAGGTTCTAAACCGTTGGATTTTAAAAATTCTTTTGTTGCCGTTATAATATTGTTTTCAGAAATACTCGTTGAAGTTTGAATATCTTTTAATTGAACAGAAGCATTCTTTTTCTCTGAAGACAAAACAAAAAAAGAAGCCCCTTCAGAAAAAGGAACTTGCATCGGGTTGTCTTTTTTAGCTTCTAGCATAGCCATATAGTCTACAAATTCTGTTCCCAATTCGTCAACACCTCCCACCAAAACCGAAATACCTTCTTCTTGAATCATCAATTGTGTATCGAGCAACGCGCTTTCAAATGAAACCGAACCGTTTACATAGGTAATATTATAGCCTTTGCATTTTAAATCTAAGGCAATTTGCGCACCAACAGTATTGTGCGTGGATTGTATAAAAGCCGTTGGTGTTAAGAATGCTTCGTTGTTTGCAATAAGCGTGTTTAGAAACTTCTCGGTATCTTCCATGCAGCCCATTCCACTTCCCGTTATAATGGCATCTGGAGTAGTCAAATCTACTTGTTGCAACGCTTTTTTTGCCGCAGCCACGCCCATTTTAACTACGGGAGCCATTCTTCGCAACGAAGGCGGTGAAATAAAATCGCGATAGTTAGGGTGTAACGCTGGTGCTTTTTTTAAGGAAAGGGATAATGGCATAAATTCAGTCTCCATGGTAAATGAATCTTGAGCTGAAATCGCTACGGCGCTATGGATATAAACTGGCTTCACTTTTTACTGAAAATTAAAGTGGAACAATTACCCCCAAATCCGAAAGAGTTTGAAAGCACGTGATTCAATTCTTTTTTCTTGAGTTGCGTCATAGGTGTTAATTGAGTTTCGGGCATTTTAGTCTCAAAATGAAGGTTGGGGAAT
>Ga0115567_10003766_pt1 | contig 14848 bp, 10 predicted proteins | sample COGITO_mtgs_1204_2_FD_88679 | JGI IMG/M metagenome (GOLD analysis project Ga0115567, IMG submission 88679) | Pelagic marine microbial communities from North Sea - COGITO_mtgs_120412 | ecosystem: Environmental > Aquatic > Marine > Epipelagic | place: Germany:Helgoland, sampling site Kabeltonne... | reverse complement strand
ATATTCTTCAACAATAGGGCTTAACCGGTGTATTTCATCAATAAAGAGTACATCACGCTCATCAAGATTAGTAAGTAAACCGGCAAGATCGCCAGGCTTATCCAATACGGGACCTGAAGTTACCTTTATACCTACGTTAAGCTCGTTAGCGAGTATGTGTGCCAAAGTCGTCTTCCCCAAACCTGGAGGACCATGAAATAAGGTGTGGTCTAATGCTTCTCCACGAAGGTTTGCGGCCTGTACAAAAACCATAAGATTTTCTAAAGCTTGATCTTGACCCGTAAAATCATCAAAACTTAAGGGGCGCAGTTTTTTTTCAAGGTCTAAATCCTGCGGTGTCAGGTTTTCTTCGGAAGGATCGAGGTGTTCGTTCATACAACAAATATACTAATCGTAAACGTTGGGTATAATTATTAGAAGTAAAATATATTAAATGGATATTACGAAAGCATAAGTACAAATTATTCGTTTTTAAAATATGTTGCAAAAATGTCTGTTTGTAATTCTCGGGAAAATTGTTTCATACCAGAAACAATGCTATAAAATATTTCAAACCGCAAACATCAAAAAATGAAACACCTAAGAGAAGTAATCAAAAATGAGCTAAAAAGCGAACCCAAATTTTTAGAAAATCTAGAAAAAGAATAAAAATATTATTTACACAAGATTGCAACCAGTTTTAAATTGAAAAAATTATGTCAACAGGCAACAAGACTTAATCAGTCTTCGCTATTTCCGGAAGATGTAAAACCTCGAGTTAAACTATTTATGAAAAGTGCAACTCCTACAATTACTGCGGTACCTACTGCAATTATGCTGACCAAACCAACTGTTCTTCCGGTTGATTTTTTTGCTGTTTCAATAGTTTTTATTTCGGTGTGCGGGATTATTAAACTTTTTTCGTTCAAGTGCCCATAAACAGAAGTTTGGTCTAAAGAATCTATTAAAATTCTAAACTCTTTGCCATCATTCAAATCAAATTTATACAATTTACCCGAACTTAATTCTTTTGAAGATTGGCTGTAATTTTTATAGCCATAGCAGCTTTGAAATAAAACGATTATACAAAAAAAATAAATAATTGATTTCATTACACAAATATACTAATCATTGGATTAGTATTATGAAAAAATAGTTTTTCAAAATATACTTAATACAAAAAGCCACATCAAAAGATGTGGCTTGTTTTATATCGATACACTCCTCAACATATCCATATAATTATAAGGTAAATTTAAGTGTTAATCCCAATGATGTCAATACCCACTATTGGGTATATTTTAATTATTTTGTTTTACATATGTTTAACAGGTATTTGGGATTGCCTTATGAGCTTCTTCATATCATTGGGCCTATATTTAATAAAAAAATAGTTATGATAAAACCAACACAAAAAACACCTGAACTAGAATTAGATCTTATTAACGATACAAGATGGTCTTTACATAAACAAAGTCCAGACAAATACACATTACTTGTTTTTTATCGTGGACTTCATTGCCCTGTTTGTAAAAAATATCTTGAGGATTTAAAAACCAAGCTTAAGGATTTTAGCAATCGTGGCGTAAATGTTATTGCGTTAAGTATGGACAGCGAAGAAAGAGCTAAAAAAACAGGAAAAGAATGGGATATTGAATCGCTACCTATAGGTTTTGAGCTTTCAGAAAAAGCTGCACGTGATTGGGGATTGTTTATAAGCAATTCAATTTCAGAAAAGGAACCAAAAATTTTTAGTGAGCCTGGTTTATTTTTGGTTAAGGCAGATGGAACTTTATATTGTTCTGCTATACAAACAATGCCATTTGCAAGACCTGACTTTGATGATTTGCTGAAAGCTATCGATTTTATAGAAGATAAAGACTATCCAGCTAGAGGTTCAAAATAATTTTATAACCTTTTCAATAATATTAAAACCCGCTTAAGTTAAAAAGCGGGTTTTTTAATACGGCAGGCTCCTCACTTCCCGCCAATATTAATTAATATTAAACCAAAGGTAGATGGGATGTAGATATTCAACAATACGTAGTTTTACGTAAAATCTAGAAGTAGCACATAAAAAAACCCTTTCCAATGGAAAGGGTTTTTTTATAAAAGCATTCATTTATTACCTTAATGGCTCATTTCTTCTTCATTCTCGTGAAGAGGTATGTTTTGAGGTATATAATCCTGACCAGGTATTACATAATCTGTTTCATCTTTGTTAAGTTTACTATAATCATAAGACCAACGGTACACATGTGGAATTTCTCCTGCCCAGTTTCCATGAACGTGTTTCTGTTCAGCAGTCCACTCTAATGTCGTTGACCTCCAAGGATTTTGAGGCCCAAGTTTTCCGAAGAAAATAGAATGGAAGAAATTATAAAGAAACACAACCTGAACTGCAATCGTTATAATCGCGAAAATGGTCATTAATACGTTTATATCTGCCAGATCATCAAAATATGGGAAGTTGGTATTGGTGTAATATCTACGTGGCAAACCTGCCATTCCAACAAAGTGCATTGGGAAAAAGATTCCATAGGCGCCTATCGCAGTAACCCAAAAGTGGACATAGCCCAAATTCTTGTTCATCATTCGACCTTGAAACATTTTTGGAAACCAGTGGTAAACACCAGCCAAAAGACCGTAAAGAGCAGATATACCCATTACTAAGTGAAAGTGAGCTACCACAAAATAGGTATCGTGCACGTTAATATCTAATGCACTGTCACCCAAAATTATTCCTGTTAAACCACCTGTAATAAAAGTTGAAACAAAGGCAATAGAAAACAGCATGGCTGGATTCATCTGTATATTACCTTTCCACAATGTTGTGATCCAGTTAAATGCCTTCACTGCCGAAGGTATCGCAATCAATAATGTTGTAAATGTAAATACCGAGCCCAAAAATGGGTTCATACCCGAAATAAACATATGGTGCCCCCAAACGATTGTTGAAAGAAAAGCAATTGCCAAAATAGAAGCAACCATCGCACGATATCCAAATATAGGTTTACGAGAGTTTGTTGCCAATACTTCAGAAACGATACCCATCGCAGGAAGGATTACAATATAAACTTCTGGGTGACCCAAAAACCAAAATAGGTGCTCAAATAAAACAGGGGAACCACCTTGATTGTGTAAAACTTCTCCAGCGATATAGATATCTGAAAGGAAGAAGGAGGTTCCAAAACTACGATCCATTATAAGCATCAATGCTGCCGAAAGTAATACAGGGAAAGATACTACACCAATAATTGCTGTTACGAAAAATGCCCAAATTGTTAAAGGAAGACGTGTCATAGACATTCCTTTGGTACGTAAATTTATTACGGTTACAATATAATTTAAAGAACCCATCAATGAAGAAGCAATAAAGATAGCCATAGAAACTAACCAAAGAGTCATACCCATACCTGAACCAGGAATTGCTTGAGGTAAGGCGCTCAATGGTGGATAAATCGTCCAACCTGCCGAAGCTGGACCAGCTTCTACAAATAATGAACAAACCATAATTACCGAAGACAAAAAGAACAACCAATACGAAATCATATTCAAGAAACCTGAAGCCATATCGCGTGCACCAATCTGCAATGGAATTAGAAGGTTACTGAAAGTTCCACTTAATCCAGCGGTAAGCACAAAGAAAACCATTATAGTACCGTGTATCGTAACTAAAGCTAGATATACACTAGGATCCATAACGCCATTATCTGACCATTTTCCTAAAAAAATATCAAATATAGTAAATTGATGATCTGGCCAAGCTAGTTGTAATCTAAAAAGCAGGGACATAAAAATACCGATGATACCCATAAACAAACCTGTTATAAGGTATTGCTTGGAGATCATTTTATGATCTTGGCTAAAGATATATTTAGTAATAAATGTTTCTTTATGATGCCCGTGATCGTCATGGTGATCTACAGAAAGGTCGTGTGATTGTGCTGACATATCTTTAAAGCTAATTTTTTATATTTCTTCGTTCATTGCTGCAAAAGTCTCTTTCAGTGCAGGTTTTGACGCCAACCACTTTTCATAATCCTCTTGAGATTCCACAACTATTTTCATCTGCATATTAAAATGGCTTGCACCACATATCTTGTTACAAAGCAACAAGTAATCAAATTCATAAGATTCCAAAGCTTCTTCGCCTTTTGCAGCAAGTTCTTGGCTCTTTTCCCTGCGCAATCTATTTATGTTTCTGACCTTATCAATCATATCCTCATCCTGCCTCATTTCTTCAGTAGTAACAGTAGGCGTGAATGAAAACTGTGTTATCATTCCAGGAACACAGTTCATCTGTGCTCTAAAAAATGGCATATAAGCTGAGTGAAGTACGTCTTGAGATCGCATTTTGAAAATAATTTTTCTACCGACTGGCAAATGAAGCTCATCAACAACGATATCATCTTGAGCATTTGGATCTGACGCATCAACACCCAATTGGTTAACACCTTCAATTAAGCGAACGTTAGCCTCGCCTAAAACATTATCGCTACCGCTATATCTCGCGCGCCAGTCAAATTGGTAAGCATAAAGTTCAACAATCATTGGATCGTCCTCGTCATTAACGTTCATTATATCCGTCCAAGTAAAAAGACCGTAGATAATAAGCCCAGCCAAAACAATTACAGGTATTATAGTCCAAATGAACTCCAACCTATCATTGTCTGCAAAGAACATAGCTCGCTTTCCTTCAACACCTTTATACTTAAAAGCGAAATAGTGAAGCAACCATTGTGTTAAGATACCAACCAAGAAAATAATGACCATTGAAATTAGCCAAAGATTATCTATTTCTACACCGTGTTCTGATGCAGATTTAGGTAGAAGTACATCGCTATATTCCCAAAAGGAAAAAATGGCGAGCAGGTACATAAATATTACAAAGCCCAACATTAAATATCCATTAATGTTGTTGTCCTTGTCTGATGCTATTTCTGAAGTACTGCCAACAGTTTTGACCTTAGACATCTGAAATATCCTGGACATCTGCCAAATTGTAACTCCAAAAAGAATAATTACTAATACAACTAAAAATGCAGTCATCGTTATTTATCTCTTCTAATTAATTAATAATGGTAATTCTTGCTTTCTTTTATATATGGGTTTCTTGATGCTAGCAACGGCGCTTTGGTTAATGCCGTAAATACAACAAATACAAAGAGACCAAAAAAGAACATCAATGAACCTATTTCAGGTAAGCCGATAAACCAATAATTTCCAACAGTACCAGGCATTACAGCTACAAATAGATTCACGTATTGGCCAGCTAAAACTACGATACCTGTAAGTATAACGAACCAATTTACTCGTTTGTAATCACTGTTCATAAGCAACAACACCGGAAATAAGAAATTCATTGCAACCATACCAAAAAACGGTAGTTTATATTCTTCAATCCTAGTAACAAAATAGGTTACTTCTTCTGGTATATTCGCATACCAGATTAACATAAATTGTGAAAACCAAAGGTACGTCCAGAATATACTGAAACCAAACATATATTTCGCCAAATCATGAATATGGCTATCGTTTACAAATTCTAAATATCCTTGAGATTTAAGAACAACTGTTACCATTGCAATAACTGTTATGGCAGAAACCATCATTCCTGCAAATATATACCATCCAAATAGTGTACTGAACCAATGCGGGTCGAAGCTCATAATCCAATCCCAAGACATCATTGATTCCGTAACGATAAAGAATACTAAGAATCCTGCGGAAAGTTTAAAGTTTTTCTTGAACCAACGATTGTCCTCAGCATCATCTTGACGCAAAGAGTTTCTTCTTGAAATGAAACGATAAAGATTCCATCCTAACATATATATAACTGCACGTAAAATGAAAAATGGCGTATTCAAATAACCGCTCTTACCATCGATCAAAGCATCATATTCAGGGCTGTTAGGATCGATAAGTTCAGGATCCATCCAGTGAAAAATATGGTTTACGTGAAAAGATGAAAGTAATAATAATATTAAAATAACAATAGATGCCACTGGCAAGTAAGCGGTAATACCTTCCATAACACGGAAAAGTACTGGAGACCATCCAGCCTGAGCGCAATATTGAATCGCATAAAAAGCTAATGTACCCAGTGCGATCATAAAGAAAAAGAACGATGCAATATATAATGCACTCCACGGTCTGTTTTGCATTTGTTGCAAGGTGTGTTCTAAATGTTCCTCTTCATTTCCATGTGCATTTTCATCATGTTCTCCTAAATTGCCATCGTGAGCTAATGAACCAGTATCATGGTCACCTGTACCAACAATATGATCACCGAGCCCCATAGCCTGTTCATTGTGCATCGTTTCTGGAGTATCGTCGATAACCGGTTCTACTAATGTTGAGTCGGACTCCGAAGTTCCAGCATCACTCATCTTGTATGAAGTACTATCTAATTGGGATAAATTATCTTGATCTATCTTAGATTCCTGTTCGTTCTTTTTAGAATCTGCGATCTTAGATGCTTCTATCTCTTCTTCATTTAGATCTACACCATGTCCTTCATTGTGAGAAGCTGGTGATGCTTGCGAATCGCCGTGATTTTCGGCAGTCATTTCCTTAACTTCTGCAGTTGTTGCAGGTGCAGTAACGAAACCTGCAATAAGCAAAATGGCACCAACCACCATAAAAATGATCGAAAACAGTCTTAATTTACTGGGTAGCGTATACATATCTTTTACTATTCTCTGTTATTTCTTAGTTCGTTTCAATTTTATCCTGATGCTTGACAGCTGACTCATTGGAAAGCGTAACGCCTTCTGGAGATTTCCCATCGTTTACCTTTACAGACTCGCTTTGTGGTTTTCCTTCTAAAGCCGCCTTGAGATTCATTACATGTTGCGTAATCTGCCAACGTTCCTCTTCATTAGTTTGTGATGCATAGCTACCCATACTGTTTATACCATACATCTGCACGTGATAAACATCTCCTTCAGTAATATTTCTACCAGCATCTGCATAGCTTGGAATACCAAGAAATTTTTCTCTGGTTGCCAAAATTCCTTTACCATCGCCTTTATCGCCGTGACAAACTGCGCAATAAATAGTGTAAAGTCTGTTACCGGCACCTAAATTATCCTCAGAAATCACCAACGGATTCTTTAACTCTGCCGTAGCTTTTGCTTTACCATCTGGTGTATTTTCGTAATCGTATGGACTCCAACCTCTTGGTATTGAACCTTCAGCAGGTAATTTTGCTTCTTGACCATCCTCGAAAACATCATACTCACCGTAAGTCTCATAGCCCACAGGTTCATACATATTTGGCATATATTGATAGCTTCGGCCGTTATCATCACAAGAAATCAGGCTTAGAACCGATAAAAACAATATGCTTATGTTGATTATTTTTTTCATACTAATGATCTTCGTCATTTTCGATTAAGTTAATTTCAAGAGCACCTGTGCCAGATAAGAATTTGCTCATCTTTTCTAGATTATGATTTCCGCCATCAACAACCATTAAAAAATGATCGTCTGTCGTGCGCAAATCAGGATTTTCAGCTTTCTTAAAAGGCCACAATTTACTTCTCATATAAAAAGTTAGCACCATCAAATGCGCAGCAAAAAACACTGTAAGTTCAAACATGATAGGTACAAAAGCCGGCATATTTTCAATATAGCTGAAACTTGGTTTTCCTCCAATATTCTGGGGCCAATCTTCTATCATTATAAAATTCATCATCAAAGTAGCAATTCCAAGACCGATTAAACCGTATATAAATGAGGTGATGGCAATACGAGTAGGCGCAAGTCCCATCGCCTTATCCAGACCATGAACGGGAAATGGAGTATAGATTTCTTCTATATGATAACGCTCTGCTCGAACCTGCTTAACGGCCTGCATCAACAGATCATCATCTGTGTAAATAGCGTGTAAAACTTTAGCTGCCATAATTAATTTTTATTTTTTAGTTCCAGAGCTTGTCCCGCCCAATCATCTCGCTTGGCATTACCAGAGAATTCTATTAATAAGTCGTCTAATAACGCGTAATCAATATCTCTAATATTAGCAACTTGATCGAATGTAAAGATACCCAATTGATTAAGATCTTGTTCCAAAACTGGACCAACACTACTTATTTTCGTAAGATCATCTTTAGTTTGAATAGCTGGATTGAATCTACCTATTCTATCTAGCATTGAATCAACTCTATCCTTATCTTGAGCTGACTTAATCAATGCCGATTCTTGAACAAAATTTCGAGAGATATTCTCACCGGGACCAGATGCGACATTTGCAGCAGGTTCGGAAACAGCAGGAGTATAATGTTTAACATCATCGCCGTGTTCTGCTCTCAATTTCTTGTATTTACTACCAGAAGTTTTAAGTATTGATTTTACTTCAGCCTGAGCAATAACAGGAAATGTTCTAGCATAAAGCAAAAATAAGACAAAGAAAAATCCAATAGTTCCAATAAAGATACCTATATCAACAAATGTTGGCGAGAACATCGTCCAAGAAGATGGAAGGTAATCGCGGTGCAATGAAGTTACGATAATTACAAAACGTTCGAACCACATACCTATGTTTACTACAATCGATATGAAGAAAGAAAACATAATACTAGTACGCAATTTTTTAAACCACATAAATTGTGGCGAGATTACATTACAACTCATCATCGCCCAATAAGCCCACCAATAAGGACCCGTTGCTCTGTTTAGGAATGCATACTGCTCGTATTCTACTCCTGAATACCAGGCAATAAACAATTCAGTAATATACGCTACACCAACAATAGAACCCGTAAGCATGATTACGATGTTCATTAGTTCAATATGTTGTATGGTGATATAATCTTCAAGATTTGAAACCTTACGCATAATTATAAGCAAGGTATTTACCATAGCAAAACCTGAGAAAATTGCTCCAGCTACAAAGTATGGTGGAAAAATAGTAGTGTGCCAACCCGGAATTACAGATGTTGCAAAGTCAAAAGATACGATGGTATGCACAGATAGTACAAGAGGAGTTGCCAAACCGGCCAAAACTAACGATACCTCCTCAAAACGTTGCCAATCTTTAGCGCGTCCACTCCACCCAAAAGAGAGTATGCTGTAAATTCTTTTTGTAAAAGGAGTTACGGCTCTATCACGAATCATAGCAAAATCTGGTAGTAAACCTGTCCACCAAAAAACCAATGACACAGAAAGATACGTTGATATTGCAAAAACATCCCAAAGTAGCGGTGAGTTAAAGTTTACCCATAATGAACCAAATTGGTTCGGGATTGGTAAAACCCAATACGCCAGCCAAGGGCGACCCATGTGAATAATAGGAAATAAACCTGCTTGGATTACAGAAAAGATTGTCATAGCCTCCGCGGAACGGTTAATAGCCATTCTCCATTTCTGTCGGAAAAGTAATAGTACTGCAGAAATCAAAGTTCCTGCGTGACCAATACCTACCCACCAAACAAAGTTGGTAATATCCCAGGCCCAGCCTACTGTTTTGTTAAGACCCCAAACACCAATACCCGTAGATACCGTGTAAATAATACAACCAATACCCCATAAAAACGCAATCAAGGCGATTGAAAAAACAATCCACCAGGATTTATTGGCTTTTCCTTCAACAGGAGCGGCCACATCGATTGTTACATCGTGATAGCTTTTGTCTCCTAAAACTAAGGGTCTTCTAATAGGTGCTTCGTAATGCGACGCCATATCTTATATTTACTATTACTTAGTTAGTTTTAAACTTCTTTTGAATTACGCACTTTCGCTTTATAGAAAACATTCGGCTTTGTGCCTATTTCTTCAAGCAAATGATACATTCTATCATCTTGTTTCTCTTCGAATATCTGTGATGATCTATCGTTGACATCGCCAAATACCATTGCTCCTTTATCACAAGCAGCAGAACAAGCCGTTTGGAATTCTCCATCCTTAATAGGTCTTCCTTGACGCTTAGCTTCTAATATTGTTAATTGTGTTTTTTGTATACACATAGAACATTTTTCCATTACACCGCGTGAACGTACTACAACATCTGGGTTAAGTACCATACGACCAAGATCATTGTTCATATTGTAGTTAAACTCATCATTTTCATTGTAAAGGAACCAGTTAAACCTACGAACCTTATAAGGACAGTTATTACCGCAGTAACGTGTACCTACACAACGATTGTAAGCCATTTGATTTTGACCTTGTCGACCGTGAGATGTTGCCGCCACAGGACAAACAGTTTCACAGGGTGCGTGGTTACAGTGCTGACACATTACCGGCTGGAATGCAACCTGTGGATTGGCAGAAGGTTCTTCCAACTCACCAAAACCACCTAATGATCCTTGATCACCAAACAATCCAGAAATATTATCTTTTTTCTCTTCGTCTGAATTAAAACTTTCTTCAGAAGAATAGTATCTATCGATTCGCAACCAGTGCATATCACGACTCTTACGCATTTCACGCTTACCTACTACTGGTACATTATTTTCTGAATGACAAGCAATAACACAAGCACCACATCCTGTACACGCATTTAAATCTATAGAAAGATTGAAGTGAGGCCCTATTGTACTGTCAAAGGAGCTCCAAAGATCTGCATCTGGAGATGTAACCGGAATTTCGGCGTGATCTTTTGAAACTTGAGGAACCGGATTCCAAACGAAAGCATCATTGGTATTAAAAATTTCAAGGCTGGTTTCACGTATAATATCGCGACCCATCATCGTATTATGGAGTTGGATACAAGCAAATTCGTGAACACCAGATACTTTTTCCATCGCTACATTCTGTACAGATGAAAAATCTTTGTATAATGGAAATGCATTGACACCTGTCTGCATTTCTTCTTGTATGGAAGCGATTTTGCCATATCCTAAAGCAAGACCTATTGAGCCTTTTGCTTGACCTGGCTGAACGATTACAGGAATTCTTTCAAGAACAACATCGTCCATTTTAATATTTACATAGCTGCCGTTAAGAGCACCATTTGCAACATTTTCGTTTATCAGTTCCATTGCTTCTGCATCTGCAGCCGAAACTGTAACGTAATTATCCCATGTTGCGCGGGTAATCGGGTCTGGCAATTCCTGTAACCAAGGATTATTGGCCTGTTGCCCATCGCCCAAACTTGTTTTTGTATACAAAGTAAGTTCAAAGCCACCATTTTGGGTAGATAAAGAAAGTGCACCGTTGGATGTCATACTCTCCATAACTCCAGCACCGGCAGTTAAAGTTGCAGTATCATCTACAGCAACATCTGCACTCGCTTCAAGAACTCCATCGTGCAAGGCTTTGTTCCAAGAAGAACCTCCTAAAACGCTTTGCCATGTATCCTTTATATAATCATAATAAGTTGTTGTACTTCGATCTGTCCAGATCAACAAACAATCTTGGAATTGTCTTGTGTTGAATATTGGACGTATGGTAGGCTGAATAAGGCTAAAGTTGCCCTTTTTCATTTGCACATCTCCCCAAGACTCTAGATAATGTGGTGTAGCGACGACCATTTTAGAAGCGAAAGCAGTAGCCGTTTTACTTGTTGCAAACGTCAAACTCATTTCTAGCTTTTTGAAAGCTTCGGTAAAACCCTTAAAATTCGGGAAAGAATATATAGGATCTGTACCAATGGTTATCATTCCCTTTACACTTCCATCAATAACACCATTTATTACTCGCGTGACCTCCGCAGTGTTCCCTTTACGGGTCAGTTTTGGTTTTGCAATATCCATAACTTCACTTCCAGCGTTTGCGTTCAGCACCATTGTCTGGGCGTTAACGTCTGGCAAACCTGTAATAATTACACCTTTGCTACCTGCAGCCCGTAATTGAGCGCGAGCGTTATCTACTGCCTTTTGAACATTCTCAGACAATCCAGAAGCACTTCCGCCGGTTAGGGCTTTTAGAACCTCCATTTGCTCAGATGGTTTTACAGGAATACGTTTATCCGCATTGGCACCTGAAAGAGACATATTTGCTTCAAACTGGATGTGCCTAGACATTTTTCCGTTCTTAGGAATTCTACCTTTTGCATATCCTGCATCATAACCACCACCTTGCCAATCTCCAAGAAAATCTGCACCTACAGAAACAATCACTTCTGCTTTGCTAAAATCGTAATCCGCCAAAGCACGAGTTCCAAATTTAGAACTGAACGCGTCTAAAGCTTCCGAAGATGAAACAGTATCGTAAATCACATGACGTACGTTAGGATACTTTGTAGTAAATTCCTTAATAAGTTTTGAGGTGGAAGGACTAGCGAACGTTTGTGTTAACAACACAATATCCTTACCGCCCATCTGGGCCATACCTTCATTAAATGCAGTATCAAATTTTGACCAAGACACTTCTTTATCATCAATCAATGGAGCCTTTAGTCTATTGTTATCATAGAGCGACAGTACCGACGCGTTCACTCTTGCATTTACACCACCACCAGTTAGAGATAGTTCATTACGCTCTATTTTAATGGGACGACCTTCTCGGGTCTTCACCAAAACATTTGCGAAGTCGAAACCATCTGCAATAGATGTTGCATAATAATTGGCAACACCAGGAACAATTTCGTCTGGAAGGATTACGTAAGGTATCGATTTTATAACCGGACCTTCACAGGCAGCCAAAGAGGCCGCGGCCGTCGTAAAACCAACATATTTTAAGAAATCACGACGTGTGGTGGACGAGGTTGAAAGCATTTCCTTGTTGCCAAGAAATTCATCTGTAGGAATTTCTTCTACAAACTCGTTTTGCTTCAACGACTTAACAACAGAGCTGTTTTCGTCAAGCTCATCAACACTCTTCCAGTATTTCTTGTTTGATGCCATATTTATAATTTGCAATTTTTTGATCCTAGTTTGAAACTCTTATTCTTTTTTCAAGGTTTTATAAACCTCTCAATAAATTGTCATCCTAAAATCGTAACTCTAAATTTTAATTTAATTAATCGTAAGCCTTATTAAATCTATATTTCTTATTAAGAAATTCGACTAATAGTGACACTTACCACATTCCAAACCACCCATTTGAGCGGCTGTAACTTGTTCTACTCCATATTTCTTAGCAAGCTCTGCGTGGATTTTTTCGTAATAACCATTGCCTGCGATATTCACGTTTGTTTCTCTGTGGCAATTGATACACCAACCCATTGTTAATGGTGAGTATTGGTACATAATCTCCATTTCCTCAACAGGACCGTGACATTCTTGACAAGCAATACCCGCCACAGTTACATGCTGTGAGTGGTTAAAGTAAGCAAAATCTGGAAGATTATGAATACGCACCCATTTAACTGGTTCTGCTTTACCTGTATACTTTTGTTCGGCCTCATCCCATCCTACAGCCTTGTAAAGCTTTTTGATTTCTTTGGTATAGAATTCTTTTGTGTAACCGTTTTCTATATCTTCCTCACCGTTATATTCTGAAATATTCTTATGGCAATTCATACAAACGTTTAAGGAAGGTATTCCAGAATGCTTGCTTTTTCTAGCTGATGAATGGCAATAATTACAATCTATCTCATTTGCTCCAGCGTGTATTTTATGAGAATAATGAATAGGCTGAACTGGCATATACCCTTGATCTACTCCTACAGCCATTAATAATCCATAAGCGAAATAGGCGCCACCGAGCAATAATACAATTACGCTAACCAAGACCAAGAATTGATTCTCGATAAAAGCTTTCCAAATTGGAGTTCTTTTTGGTTTTTCTTCGTAAACGACGCCGTTAGAAACAGCTATTTTTTTCAAAGTATTTGTTACTAAGAAAAGCATAAAAATCAACAATATAAACACTAGGGCCAAAGCGCCTAATACAATACTTGTTGAAACACCGCCAGCGTCCCCACTAGATGCAGTTGTTGCAATTACCGCTGTATCAGGAACATCTTTCGGTTCGCTGGTGTAAGCTAGAATATTGTCTATATCAGTATTTGAAAGACCTGGAAAAGATTGCATTACAGCTCCGTTCCACTCCTTAGAAAGCGCAACAGCCTCAGCATCACCAGAAGCAATGAGTTCTTGACTATTTGATATCCATTTGTAAAACCATTCGCGATCGTGTCTCTCAACTACGCCTCGAAGCGCTGGGCCAACACCTTTCTTATCAAGTTTATGACAAGCAGCACAGTTAGAATTAAACAAAGCTTTACCTGCTTCCGCATCGCCTATCGAATTTGAGCTAACAGTATCTTCTGTAGTACCGGTTTCGTTCTCGGTTTGCGCAGCATTGGCGGCTGTATCTTGAGCGACGCTCACATCAGATTCGTCCTGAGCGAAAGAATTTATGGAAAATGTTAGCATTAATGCCAACAAAAGAAGCGATAGCTGTGATGGCAGATTTCGAAAATTCACCTTTTTCATACTTTGGGTTAAATTACTGTCAACGTTTTGGAAAGTAAATAGTTACTGTTTCTGCAATTTTTTTTGCATTTTACTTGCCCTAAATAACGCCACAAAAGTACATCTTTAAGTCGATTTTAGAAATGCAAATAATATGTTAACTATTAATTTATAATTATTCTAAATAATAAATTTGGCATATAAAATGTTATTAAGATTTACATTTGTATTCTTAAATTAAGACAATTATTATGAAGCACATATTCAAAATACTATCTCTCAGCGTTTTAATGCTATTGCTTACAAACTCTGCAATTGCACAACGGGCATCATTAACCATAAATCAGGATAGCAGGATTACCACACTACTCGATCTGAAGATACAGCTTGAAAAGGATAACAGACTTACAGATGGTTATACGATACAACTTTATTACGGTGAATTGAACGAGGCCAACTCAGTAGTTAAACGCTACCGTGGAAGTTTTCCTAACTGGCCTGCATCTATAGAATACCACACACCTAATTACAAGGTTTGGGCCGGTAATTTTTCTTCGCGT
>Ga0115567_10003764_pt1 | contig 14851 bp, 11 predicted proteins | sample COGITO_mtgs_1204_2_FD_88679 | JGI IMG/M metagenome (GOLD analysis project Ga0115567, IMG submission 88679) | Pelagic marine microbial communities from North Sea - COGITO_mtgs_120412 | ecosystem: Environmental > Aquatic > Marine > Epipelagic | place: Germany:Helgoland, sampling site Kabeltonne... | reverse complement strand
TGTACCTCGGTCAATGCTATTACCAACACCACGAATATTAAGATTGTTATCTACGGCGAAAGGTGCAAAAGGCGAATTGTTATTGGTAGCTAGACCTAAACGTAAGCGGTTTGCCCAATTTCCCTTTTCTCCAAAACGTTTGTAATAGATAAAATCATTATATACTATTGAAAATTGCGGTAGGCTTTCTTCAGTCGATGTTACATATTGAAAATTCAAAAGATTTTTAAAACCATCCAAAAAGTAAAAAAAGTATGATACGTCATTGTATTCATATTTCAGTTTATAAGAAAGCTTGTTTACATCAAGATTTTGCGCTACATCAATATTGGTCGCGCCACGAATAAAATCATATTTTTCAGAAAAAACATTGAGTCCCGCTGCGATTCGGTTTTTAAAATTAAATTCATAAAGTCCTAACACCTCAACTGAAAGATTGTTGTATTTATAATCTGCGGTCGTGTTGTCAAAAAAGACGGGTTCTTGCGTGGTCAAATCTTGAAAATTTAAGGCAATACCCATTTTATTACTGAAGAGATACGGCGCATTAAAATTAAGACCATAAGAATAATAGATATCCTTCTGAAAATAACCTCCAAAACCTATATTGCTTCCAAAACCATTGAATTCGTAAAGCCCAACGCGAAATGCGAACTCATCGTTATTCGTTGTATATACATTGGCAGAAGGTATAATAGTGAAATTCTCTTCTAAAGTATATGTTACTTTATATTCATTTTCTGAAACTTTTTCGATCTTAAAAGTTGCGTTAGATATTGCGGGAAGCCTTTTGAGACGATTAATATCTGCTTCGATTAAAGTTGAATCTAGCATTTCATTTACCGTGACTTTTACAATTTTCCGAAGAAAATTATCTTTTATTTTTTCATTTCCCTCAAAACTTAATTGCGTTATTGTTTGGGCGCTACCAACTACACCAGAAATCAAAATGAATATGAAGAAGCCCCACTTCAACGAAAGGCTTTATACTGTTCACGTATAACATTCTCGACAGGCTTGTTCTGTGGAGAGAATTGGGTATCTTCTATTCCGCCCGCTTTTTCGTGAAAGATGAACCATTTCCATAAAAATCCACCTGCAAACCAAGGTTCATTCCAAAACTCTTCAAACAAGGCTTTGGTTGTATTAGTTTGCGCATCAAGGTTAAGATCAACCATTTCGCGATCTGATTTCCAAGGTTCTTTTCCTGTAAAATTAACGCTTCGATACCCAAATTCTGTAAATAGAATTTTTTTGTCCTCTTTATCCGAAAGCGTTTTCATTTCATTTTTCCAACGTTCCCAACCTTTTCTTGCTTCCTCAACGGTAGGTGTTTTACTTTCAGTAACGGGAAAATAGGCGTCGACGCCAATATAATCTAACTGCCCCCAAAACGGTACGCGTGTATATTCGTCCCAATTAGCTGCATAGGTAAGCTTGCCTTTATATATATTTTTTACTTCAGTGATGAGTTGGTTCCAAAAAGTAGGTCTTTCTTTAATAAAATTTTCAAGTTCGGTACCAATGCAGAATATTTCTACGTTGTTTGTTTCTGCTACTTCGGCGTATTCAAGAATGAATTTTTTATAACCATCTTCAAAAACCTTCCAATCGCTTTCATTTTTCATTTCCATTTTACCAGTATATTCGCCTTGCCAGATCCAAATATGTGGTTTCATCATCACTTTAACGTTATTTTGATGGAGCATTTTAATATATTGCTCAACACCTACTTTAGTCTCACCAAACCATTGTTTATTTGTATTGTAGATAAGTTCGGGATGATCTAGACTTCTAATAAAGCCAAATGGCATTACAGCGGCGTAGTTTGCGTTCAGTTTTAAAACTGGATCAAGATGTGCTTGGTCTATCGGCTCGCGAGAAGCCACAAAACTAATTCCGTTTATTTTTTTATCTTGAGTATCCTGAGAACTGCAACTTTGAAAGAAACATAAAAAAGAGAGGGCGAAAATAAGGTGTTTCATTGCAAATATTAAAAAGTTAAATGTAATGTTTTCTGTCTAGATGAAAGCAGACCTCAATGGTTTTGAAAACCTTTGAGGTCTTTTTCAATTCTAAAACCAAAAAAATCATTACGTGTTTCAAAAAACCGTCCGCAAACCAATATTAAACGTTTGGCCCAAACCGGTATCATCGCCTCGCACAAAATCAGTATAAAGTGCCTCCACATTCAAAGTCTGTGTTAACTGATATTTCGCACCACCACCCAATGCTGTATAATTTTGTGTGAAATTATTACCTAGACTAAAACGCTGACTGTGTTGCGCCAATGCCAAAACCGTAAATTTTGAAGAAGGAAAATAACTAAGAAAAATACCGGGCGTAAGGTTTAGACTGTTGTTGGCAAAACCTCCGTCAATCTGTTGATCTGCATTATTAAACTCGGCTTCCTTACCAAAGCTCAATTCGGAATTTAACTCGGTGAATAATTGAAAAGCATTGCTGGCAAAAGTATAGTCATAAAAAAAACGGTTCTGCCAGATGTAACTTTTTTGGTCTAGAAAAACGCCTTCTTCCACCTCATTATCCACCAAAGGAATAAAAATAGAACTCTGTACAGAAAAGTTCCCTATTTTTTCAAAAGGCACAAATTTTACAGAAGGTGCGAAAGAAGTAATACCGCTTCTCGCCGTGCCGCGCTCGCCATCAAATTTAAATACGTCCAACGCGACGCGATTTGCGATTACGTTGCTTCTAAATTCAAGAATTAATCCCAAATTTACTCGTTTTGTATCGCTTATGCCCGTATAACCTTCTACCGTTGAAGTAAAAAATGTCTGCCGTGGTTCCTTACCATCTGTAAATGTGCTCTTGGTCTGTGTATAAAGGTTATTAAACCATTTAATATCATATTGCCCTTTTGCGATCAATTTTGAAGGTGTCAAGGTCTGGATTACAGAGCCTACAACTTCGTCATTATCCACTTGCGCCGAAGCGAAAAATGGAACGAAAAGCATTAAAACTGCGGAAAGGATTTGCTGGATTGTGTTCATTAGTCGGTTCGTTTTTGGTCGGGTTGTTTTGGTTGTTTTTCAAAGACCTACAAGGTTTTAAAAACCTTGCAGGAGTTTAGAGCGAAATTTAGACTTTACGTTGAAACCGTCATTTTGAACTTGTTTCGGAATCGCATCCTAATTTGCAGCCAAACTTGTGTGAACCTGAAACAAGTTCAGGTTGACGCAGTTGTTTGTTTGAACTATTTCGAATTCAAACGCCAATCATAATTATAATAACCTAGCTTCGAACCTTCAGAAATCTTATCGTTTCTAAATTTGTTCAGAAAATCAATTTCAGACTGTCCATTCTTAACAAAGTCTTCTTTATACCATTTAAAAATTTCAGACACAGCGACTTTTCCATTCGTTACTTTTATGAATTCTGGATCATTCAAAGATTTTTTGGTTTGTTGCTCAAGTTGATTTTCCAATGTTTCTGGTCTGTAAACTTCAGAAATTAAAGGTGGACAGCTCTTTGCACCGCATACCAAAACAAAATGAAACCTTGGCTCGTTAAATTTTGCGCGCAGTTTTTTATTCTCAATATCATTCAATGTAAGTGATGTACCGCCAAGTTTATATTCTGTTTTATCAAAAAACCCAGATTTATCCATAGGCGATTTTATTCCGTAGTTATCGATAACACCTTTAATTACTGCAAGGTTGTAGGCATTTATCCAAAATGCTTGGTATATCTTGGCGTCTTCGGAAGAAACTGAGATGTTTTCAGCTTGTTTTAGAAGTACATTCAGCTTTTCAGGGTTTTTATGGATTGCTTCGTAATCTACCTTGCCATTGGCTACGCAGTTTCCGAAGAAAACATCGGCATCGTTAAAAAATGTTTCAGTTTTTTGGGCAAAACCTTTTGTAACTAAAAAAAGGAACGCTACAACAAATATCTTGGTAAGATTTTTCATAATCAAAATTCTGGGTTTAGACTGTAAGTCGTTTATTTATCTTATCAACTTACAATAATTGTGCTGTTTATACCAATTTTTTAAATTACAATAATACAATTAGGTAATGTAATTTGTAAATACGTACATTTAAACACGACACAACAGCTATAATTTCTTTTATGGAAGAGCACATCGTCATTATTGGCAACGGTATTGCAGGCGTAACAGCTGCAAGACATATACGTAAAATTTCGGATAAAAAAATCACTCTTATTTCCGCGGAAGCAGATCATTTCTTTTCACGTACCGCCCTAATGTATATTTATATGGGCCATATGCGTTGGAAAGATATTAAACCTTATGAAGATGGCTTTTGGAAAAAGAACCGCCTCGAACTTAAAAAAGGTTTTGTAGAACGTGTAGATACAAAAGACAAAACACTCTATTTTGCAGAAGGCGGATCAATGCGTTATGACAAACTTATTATCGCATCTGGCTCTACAACGGCGATGTACGATTGGGAAGGTCAAGATCTGAAGGGCGTTGTTGGTCTTGTGAGCAAACAAGATCTTGAGAATCTTGAGAAATTTGCGCCAAATAATACAGAATGTCCACGTGCCGTGATTATTGGCGGCGGTTTGATAGGTGTTGAAATGGCCGAAATGTTGCGAACCCGAAAAATCGAAGTTGACTTTTTAATTAGAGAAAATGCATTTTGGACAAATGCCCTACCAAAACCTGAAGCCGAAATGATATCGCGACATATAATTTCACATGGCGTCAATCTACAAAAAGAAACAGAATTGGATAAAATTCTAGGTGATAAAGATGGAAATGTTCGGGCTGTAATTACAAAAGATGGCAAGGAAATTCCGTGTAAGCTTGTTGGCATTACAACAGGAGTAAAACCAAATATTCAGTTTTTAAGCGATTCGGGCATCGAAACCAATAAAGGAATATTGGTTAATCGAAAATTAGAAACAAATATTGAGGACATTTATGCTATTGGAGATTGCGCGCAGCAACGAGAACCTATAGGTAATCGTGCACCTGTTGAAGCCGTTTGGTATACAGGTAGAATGATGGGCGAAGCACTTGCGCAAACTATTTGCGGAAATACTTTTGAATACAATCCTGGAAATTGGTTCAACTCCGCCAAGTTTTTTGATATTGAATACCAAACCTATGGTTGGGTCCAGCCAAAACAGCGTCGTAAGGATTTTGAAGGCCAGTTTCATTGGAAATGCGCTAGTGATCTGCGGTGCATTACCGTATCATACCATAAAGATTCTAATGCGTTTTTAGGTATAAATACCTTCGGAATTAGAATGAAACACGAGGTAATCGATACATGGTTAAATGAAAAACGTGATTTAGATTTCGTGATTAAAAACTTGAAACAAGCCAATTTCGACCCAGAATTTTATAAAAATTATGAAGGTGAAATACTTTCAGCATACAACAAACAACCTATAAACGCGTAATATGAGCACTGTTCAAAGAGATATGTCACTTACTGGCGAACCGCCAAAGACTATAAATACCCAACAAAAAATAGCGAGTTTTTTAGGTTTGGTAGGTTTAGCCATTTTATTTCTTGCCTTGTTCAACATTAATCTTCCCTCTAAAACGCTTTGGCTCACAATCTCACTCCTGGCTATGTTTTCTGGAACGGTATGGTTTGCAAAGGCAGCATATCTAAATAAGCATGAAGGTATAAAAAACGATGGCGTTTATTTTAAATCACTAACGTCGCGTGGATTTTGGGGCTGGATTTTAGGTATTAGCCTAACGCTCTTTTATGTGGTTCTGTATTGGTTTCCGCAATATATAGGTTTAGTACAGGAAGGAGATAATAAAGCGGTTATTGCTCTTTTTGATCCGTTAAGCAAATTGATAAGCGGATATCCTGCAAGCCAATGGTTTGTATATGGAACGCTATATACATTGGCGATTCTATCTTTTGGAATAAAGTTTATATGGAAATATAGACACAATAAATACGAAATTCTACGTACTTGTTCCGTTATGTTTTTCCAATTGTCGCTCGCATTTTTAATACCAGAATTTTTGGTAAGGTTAAACCAACCATATTACGATTTCAAGAATATCTGGCCGCTAAATTATGAGCTTTTCGCAGGTTATAAAATAGATGAATTTTTGAGTGCCGGCAACGTTGGTCTTATAATGCTCATTTTTGGTTTTCTATCCATATTTGTAATTACTCCTATTTTAACCTACAAATTTGGTAAGCGTTGGTACTGTAGCTGGGTTTGCGGTTGTGGTGGTCTTGCAGAAACTGCTGGCGATCCATTCCGCCATCTAAGTGATAAAAGTCAATCAGCTTGGAAAATTGAGCGTTGGGTAGTTCATAGTGTCGTGGTATTTGTAACGGTTATGACGACTGCAGTCGTGTTTTCATATTTACAAGGCAATGAATCGCAGTCTATTTCTGAATATAGTCAACTGAAAGACAAAACTGTTTTTTTAAGCGAAACAGATGGAAAACCAATAGCTGAACGTTTGCTCGCGGCGCAAAATGCAGGAGCAAAACAGGTTGTTTTTATTAATATGGAATCTAATAAACAACCACTTTCTATTGAAAATATTGACGGGCTTACCATCGATTATAAAGTAATTTCAGAAGCCAAAAACACACAAGCACTTGAAAAAATTAGACAAGGAGAAGCGGCAACCTTAGTTATCGATAAAACAGAAGGCACATCTTTCAACATCACAAAAAACCAAGAAACTGCTTTTTATGATAACCTTTGGATTTCCAAGGAGTTTTTTATCTGGTTCGTGATCGGGATCTTAACATTGGTTTTTGGTTGGGTAATGCTCTTTCGTCGCGAGCAATTGGCAAAGGACGCTAAATATGGCGCGATTGGTTATTTCGTAATAGTAATATCCATTTTAATTTTCACTTATTTTAGCAGTCCAGGAAAGTTATTTTTCTTTGATGCATATCAACTTCGTAAAACATACGGATTCTTAATCGGTTCTATTTTTAGCGGCGTGATCGGTGTTGGCTTCTACCCTATTTTTGGTAGTCGTGTCTGGTGCCGTTTTGGTTGCCCAATGGCTGCTATTTTAGGATTTCAGCAACGACTATTCTCAAGATTTAGAATTACAACAAATGGCGGTCAATGTATAAGCTGTGGCAACTGCTCTACCTATTGTGAAATGGGTATAGACGTTCGTGCTTACGCCCAAAAGGGTGAAAACATTGTACGTTCAAGCTGTGTTGGCTGTGGCATCTGCTCTGCCGTTTGTCCACGTGGAGTTTTAAAACTTGAAAATGATTCTCGAAGCGGAAGGATAAACAGTAATGAGATATTATTGGGTAATGACGTTGATTTGATGGAGTATGTAAATAAATAAAATTTAAAACTAAAACTACAATCTTTATTGGGCCTCAAAGGTTTTGAAAACCTTTGAGGTCTTTTTAATAGATTATCTTTGTTAGAAAATATAACAAGTTACGTCTAAACACTTTCAAAATTTATTCGCTTCGGAAAAAATTACTTTTCTAAAATTAATGAACGATACTAAAATCACCGTAATCATTCCTGCCTTTAATGAAGAAGATTCTATTGGGAAGGTTATAGGCGACATTCCTCATTTAGTTTCCGAAATAATTGTGATTAGCAACAATTCTTCAGACAGCACGCAACTTGTTGCTATGAATGCTGGTGCCACGGTACTTTCAGAAGATAAAAAAGGATATGGCTATGCATGCTTAAAAGGAATGAACTATATTTCTGAACAAGCTGAAAAACCAGACATTATCGTTTTCCTTGATGGCGATTATAGCGATTATCCTGAAGAACTTTTAAAAATAGTAAAACCTATAATTGAAGAAAATATCGATTTTGTAGTTGGTGCGCGTGTTAAGAGATTGCGTGAAAATGGCTCGATGACGTTTCCGCAAAGATTTGGAAATTGGCTTGCCACTACTTTAATGTCATTGTTTTTTAATTCAAAATTTACAGATCTAGGTCCATTTCGCGCTATTAAATACGACAAGTTGTTATCCTTACAAATGGAAGATAAAACCTATGGATGGACAGTCGAGATGCAACTAAAGGCTTTACGTAGTAAACTTACGTATATTGAAGTGCCCGTAAAATATAGAAACCGCATTGGTATTTCAAAAGTTTCGGGTACTGTAAAAGGTGCTATATTTGCAGGCGTAAAAATTATGGGTTGGATATTTAAATACAGTTTTAAAAAATGATTTGGGAAATAACCATCGTAACTATCTATTCGCTGGCGCTGGTACTTATTTTTCTGTACGCTTTGGCGCAGCTCAATTTATTTTTTAATTATCTACGAGCAAAAAAAGAAGTTGACAACTCAGCAAAATTCGATTTTAGCAATCTTAATGAAATTCCATTTGTTACTATACAGTTACCGGTTTATAACGAACTGTACGTTATGGATCGCCTATTAGAAAATATTGCGAAAATCGATTATCCACAACACAAATTGGAAATACAAGTTCTTGATGATTCTACAGATGAATCGTTTGTAGAAACAGCAATCCACATCGTAAAGCTTCAGCAAAGTGGTTTGGATATACAGCATATAAGCCGCGAAAACCGTGTTGGTTTTAAGGCTGGCGCTCTTAAAGAAGGCCTAAAATCTGCAAAAGGTGAGTTTATCGCAATTTTCGATGCAGATTTCCTTCCGAAGAAAAATTGGTTAAAAGATACAATTCCTTATTTTAAAGATGAAGGAATTGGAGTTGTGCAAACACGTTGGGCGCACATAAATCGAGATTATTCTTTATTGACTAAAATTCAAGCATTTGCACTCGATTTTCATTTTATTTTAGAACAGGTAGGTAGAAATTTCGGCAACCATTTTATCAATTTTAACGGTACAGCAGGCGTTTGGCGCAAAGCTTGCATAATCGATGCAGGAAACTGGCAAGGTGATACCTTGACAGAAGATCTTGATCTTAGCTATCGCGCGCAATTAAAAAAATGGAAATTTAAGTATCTTGAAAATGTAGAAACGCCTGCAGAACTTCCGGTTGTAATAAGTGCCGCGAAATCTCAGCAGTTTAGATGGAACAAAGGTGCCGCAGAGAATTTTCAGAAATTGTATTGGAAACTTTTGAAAGATCCAACAGTTTCATGGTTGACGAAATTCCACAGTTTTTTCCATTTACTAAACAGTAGTATGTTTCTTTTAGTGCTAACCGTCGCGATTTTAAGCGTACCAATGTTGTATATAAAAGCACGAAATCCAGAATGGGCTCCAATTTTTTTAGTTCTTGCAGGTTTTGCTTTTAGTACGGTTATTTTCTTTTTTTGCTATTGGCTTACGTACAAGAAAATCCACGGTGGCGGTTTCAAAAATTTTATTCGTTACATTGGGATGTTCTTTACGTTTTTCTCTGTAGCTATGGGCTTTAGCGTACATAATTCGCTTGCAGTATTAGAAGGTCACTTCGGGAAGAAAAGCGATTTTATACGTACTCCAAAATTCAACATTGGCGCTTTAAAAGAAAGTTGGAAAGGAAACAAATACCTTACTAACAACAATATTTCCATAAATACAATTTTAGAAGGGTTATTGATGTTCTACTTCGCTTTTGGAATGTACAGTGCATTTGTAGTAAACAAAGAAGGTGTTGATTTTGGGCTTTTCCCATTTCATCTAATGCTTTTTGTCGGGTTTGGATTTGTATTCTTTAAAAGTGTTTTTTCAAGGGCATAAAAAAAGGCTTCAGAAAATTTCTGGAGCCTTTTGTTATATTTAAATATTTTATTAATTATTCAGCGGATATTCTTTGAAAATATTATCGACCAAGCCAATTATTGCAGCTCTTTCGCTTTGGTTATATATATTTTTAGATGATTTTCCCTTCCAAACATTTTCGTTTGTTTTACGGTCAATAATATCAACAACCACTGTCCCTTCTTGATATGTATAGGTGTCCGTATCATAACCTACAACATTTGTAAAATTATTATAACCTCTATAATAATAAGAATTATAATAGGGGCTAATGCTATTTATAGGATATGAATATGGATAGGTCGCATAAACAGGATCTGTAGTAGTTGCTGTTTCCATATTTGTTTTTGTACTAACAAGTACTAGAAGATCTGGATTGTCACGATCTAAACTATAACCTTCTTTTTTCATATTCATATTGATCGCATCTACAACCGTTGTATTAACAGTAAGGTTAGAATACGCCTTATTGGTAAGTTGATCGTTAGAATTTGGCAAATATGCAAAGGTTTCGTATTTGCTTAAATCTGCTTCATTTGGCCTCATTGTTTGGACACGCGGTCCACAACTGGCAACTAAAATTGCAATTATGCCTAAAATTGAAAGTAATCTTGTAGTTTTCATAATCTAAATTTTAATTTAAGATACAGGTTTTAAAGTACTTAGATAATTTTATAACATCGGTTTAAATATTATTTAACTCTTTTTTGGATCGTTTAACACATTTATTAAAATTTAATGCCAACTTAGATTGCTAGAAAACACAATTTTATTAAATGGATCTTTTTAAAAATTATAAGTTTCAACTCTTCTTTGCAATTTTATGCTTAGCATTTTATAGCACTTTTGCCTATGCTTTAGAAAGGTTTGATTTTATAAAACTTATAGCTCTTTACGCCGCATTATTTTACCTCACACATCATTTTATTGAAAAATGGAAACTTCCGTTTAATTGGCTTTTGATTTTTGGTATATTTTTCCGATTGGTTTTTATTCTTGCAACTCCGAATCTCTCTCAAGATTTCTATCGCTTTATATGGGATGGGAGATTGTTGGCGCATGGCATAAATCCATATCTTTTTACGCCTGATATGTATATGAGTGGGGAAAGCACTTTAAAAATAGTTATACCTCAAGCCAACGAACTCTATAAAGGAATGGGCGCCTTGAGCGCTGGCCACTTTAGCAACTATCCACCGATTAATCAGTTGTTTTTTAGTATCACCGGACTTTTTTCGAGCTCTTCGATTTTAGGTTCCGTAATCATTTTGAGATTAATTACAATATTCGCCGATTTAGGAATTCTTTTCTTCGGGAGAAAATTGCTTAAAAACCTCAACTTAAATCCCAATAAAATATTTTGGTATTTCTTGAGTCCGTTTGTGATAATCGAAATGACCGGAAATCTACATTTTGAAAGCGTTATGTTATTTTTCGTCGTTTGGGCCTTGTATCTACTTCAGCAAAAAAAATGGATTTGGGCTGCTATTTTATTGGGTGTTTCTGTTTCGGTGAAGCTTTTGCCTTTGCTATTTTTGCCTTTGCTTATAGGGTATTCTTTCCGAAAAAATGATTTAAGTTTAAAAAAACCGTTCAAGAGTTTTAATATAATAACCGTTATCAAATTTTATCTGGTTACAATAGCTACAGTATTAATTACATTTTTACCGTTTCTATCTTCAGAATTTATTTCAAATTTTTTAGCAACCATAGGACTTTGGTTCCAGAATTTTGAATTTAATGCAAGTGTATATTATGTGATACGTTGGATTGGTTATCAAATTGTAGGTTGGAATATCATCGCTACCGTTGGAAAGGTTCTTCCTATTATAACAATTTTATCTATTTTAGGTTTGGCTTTTTTCAGAAAAAATCAAGAAACAAAACAAGTTATTACTGCAATGCTATTTGCGGTTTCGTTCTACTTTCTACTTTCTACTACCGTTCATCCATGGTATATTGCTACGCCATTGCTACTTTGTATTTTTACGAAATATAAATTTCCTATCGTTTGGTCATTCGTAGTATTCTTGAGCTATTCGGCTTATGGAAAAGATGGCTTTGTAGAAAATCTATGGCTGGTAACATTAGAATATTTGATAGTTATAGGTTTTACATTTTGGGAAATACGAAAAAAACTGCCTCAAAAAGAAACAGGTTTAAATAATACTATTAGTACGTAAAATCTATTTTTTCTTAACACGCTTAAGGCTGTAAAAATCTTTTCTTCGGTCTTTTAGATTGTGTACGGCGCCGTGTGTGTGTAGTTCTCGAAGTAAATCTACGTCAACATCTGCAATCAATATCATCTCGGTATTTGGTGTAGCTTCGGCTTTTATTCCATTGTTCGGAAATGAGAAGTCGCAAGGTGTAAACACAGCAGATTGTGCATATTGAATATCCATATTATGTACGTTGGGCAGGTTTCCTACACTTCCAGTTATGGCAACGTAACATTCGTTTTCTATAGCACGTGCTTGTGCACAAAGACGTACACGCGAATATCCATTTTGTGTATCTGTTAAAAATGGCACGAAAAGTATATCCATACCTTCATCTGCAAGTAATCTTGAAAGTTCAGGAAATTCAGAATCGTAACAAATTAAAACACCTATTTTTCCACAATCTGTATCCATTGTTTTAAGACTATGTCCATTTTGCATTCCCCAAATCTTTGCTTCATCTGGTGTTACGTGAATTTTTTCATAACGTTCTACGCTACCATCGCGACGTAAGAGATAACCAACGTTATAAAGTTCATCGTCCACGATTTCTGGCATACTGCCCGAAATAATATTTATGTTATATGAAATTGAAAGCTGCGAAAGTCTTTCAGTAATTGTTTTAGTATATTTTGCCAATTCACGAATCGCATCTGGCTCGCTCATATGGTTGTATTCTGCCATTAATGGCGCATTGAAAAATTCTGGAAAAACCGCGAAGTCACATCGATAGCCACTAACACTATCTACAAAATATTCCACTTGATGCATAAGGTCTTCCATACCGGCATACGAACGCATTTGCCATTGTATCAACCCCAAACGAACTACACTTTTGTTTACTGAAGGTTTTTTAGTTGGCTTTGTGTAATAGATGTTGTCCCATTCCATTAAAACCGCATATTCCGCAGAAGCTGCATCACCTTCAAGATAACCTTTAAGGATACGTACTGGATGGAAGTCGTTTGAAATTTGAAAATTCAATACCGGATCTTCAATTTCTTTTCGTTTTACCTTGTCTATATATTGTTTGGGTGTAAAATCCTTAACATGTTTGTGATAATTTGGCATCCTTCCGCCAAAAACGATACTTTTTAAGTTGAGATTCTCACAAAGTTCTTTTCTATAATCGTAAAGTCTACGACCAAGCCGAAGTCCGCGATAATCTGGATGAATAAAAACATCAATACCATAAAGCACATCTCCATTAGGATTATGAATACTGAAGCTACTGTCTGAAACTACATCATCATATTTATGATTGTCTTCTATTTTATCATATTCAACGATTACCGAAAGAGCACAGCCCGCAATCTCGCCATCAACTTTAATTACTACTTGACCTTCTGGAAAAATGGAGATCAAGCGACCTATTTCCTGAAGTTTCCAATAGGAATTTGGCAAACCGCCGTAAGATTGTAAAGTGGCTGCCTTAAGTGCCTTATAATCTTTCTTTGTAAGGTATTTTAACTCTATATTCTCAATCTTAGAAATATCCATCATAATTCTTCTTTCTCTTTACTCTTAATTACTGCAAAATCCTTTCCAAAAAATGGTTTAAACGGATAGATTTTTTATGTGCTACGGTTTGGTAAAAATAGAAAAAGAAACCTCACGGAATCTTTTTCTATATCTTAAAACGTATATAAATTTTTACATATCAAGGAGATACGCAAAAATTAATGGTGCCACAATTGTTGCATCACTTTCAATTATAAATTTTGGGGTATTAATATCCAATTTTCCCCACGTGATTTTTTCGTTTGGTACTGCACCAGAATAACTTCCATAACTTGTTGTTGAATCACTTATCTGGCAGAAATAGCTCCAAAACGGCGTATCTGTTCTTTCCATATCTTGATACAGCATTGGTACTACACAGATCGGGAAATCTCCTGCAATTCCACCACCAATTTGGAAGAAACCGATACCGTTTTTAGAATTTTCAGTGTACCAATCGGCAAGAAACGTCATATACTCAATTCCGCTTTTCATTGTGGAAGCTTTCAACTCACCTTTTAGCACATAGCTAGCAAAAATATTTCCCATTGTACTATCTTCCCAACCTGGACAGATAATAGGCAGGTTTTTTTCAGCAGCAGCGTACATCCAACTATCTTTCAAGTCTATTTCGTAATATTCTTCCAAAACACCGCTTAAAAGCAGTTTGTACATATATTCGTGTGGAAGGTAGCGTTCGCCTTTTGCTTCTGCATCTTTCCAGATTTTTACAATATGTTCTTGTATTCTTCTAAATGCTTCTTCTTCTGGAATACACGTATCTGTTACTCGGTTTAATCCTTTTTCAAGCAAATCCCATTCATCCTGTGCTGTAAGATCGCGATAATTTGGTACGCGCTTGTAGTGTGAGTGCGCAACCAAATTCATGATATCTTCTTCTAGATTTGCGCCAGTACAAGAGATAATCTGCACTTTATCTTGCCTAATCATTTCAGCAAAAATCTTTCCTATTTCTGCCGTACTCATTGCACCTGCCAATGAAACCAACATTTTAGCACCATTGTTAAGTTGCTCTTCATACCCTTTTGCAGCATCAACTAAAGCTGCCGCATTAAAGTGTAGATAGTATTTTTCAATAAATTGGGTAATCGCTCCTTTATTAGTACTCATCTTCTTCTTCATTTTGTTTAGAGATACCTTTTTTGGTCTCGTGAAAATTACTTGCGTATTCATCTGCTTCTTCAGTACCTGCAAACTTATAGCTTAGCATTTTGTAATATAATTTTGCGGCAACAAAATCTGAAACTTTATTAACCTCGTTTGGCAACAATTCAACAATATCAAATCCTACTACATTTCTTTCTTCAAAAACTTGTTTTAAGAAATCCATTGTTTCATACCAAAACATTCCACCTGGTTCTGGAGTTCCCGTTCCTGGCATAATTGAAGGATCAAAAGCATCAAGGTCGAATGTAATAAATACGTTTTCGCCCAAAGCCTC
>Ga0115567_10003761_pt1 | contig 14863 bp, 26 predicted proteins | sample COGITO_mtgs_1204_2_FD_88679 | JGI IMG/M metagenome (GOLD analysis project Ga0115567, IMG submission 88679) | Pelagic marine microbial communities from North Sea - COGITO_mtgs_120412 | ecosystem: Environmental > Aquatic > Marine > Epipelagic | place: Germany:Helgoland, sampling site Kabeltonne... | reverse complement strand
TTCTTCTGCATTGGGGTTTGGAGTGCAGCATGGGTACAAATGGGCTCCGGTCACAGCTTCCCCGAAGCAAGATCGTTGGAGAAATCGAGTGAACCACCGTGTGAAAGCAGGAGTGATTAGGGCAATGGTTGTGCACCGAAAAACGGCCAGGTTTCCTCGCGCGATAGATCCTTAGCAAAGTTTGACCACATGCTCATCTTGCGAGCGTGCTTCGGTGCAGCCGCAGCCTGGTGGCTCGCCATGCGTGTGAGGGTCGAAGTGGCCTGGACGATGCGAGTCATTTTGCCTAGCCTGCGGAGAATATTTGGCATCAGATTTGGTGTTCAGAACGGGTCGAGGCATAAGGCCCCATGGGCCCTGAGGTCCCAGCTGCCGCACCGCCTAACCCCACCATCCTGGCTCTGCGTGTTGAGCCCAACAACAACTCGAGGATCTAAGCGCGTTTCTTTGTGCTGTGAGGAAATCATTAAGCGCAATCACCACAGCGCAGGAAATGATGCTGAGACTTCAGCCACCGGTGACTGTCTGTGGTTACCGGTGCCAGAACCGCCAACTACCGGGGAAAGCAAGATATGACTTCAACCGCATGTTTGAGGCCACATTCCCGACAGCGGGACACAGAAAACGAGTAGAAAGCTCATTTTGCGCATGATTCATCCATCATCGTCGTGAAAGACATTGCGTTGGATCCAAGGTGGCGCCGCAGCGCATGGGAAAGGAGCATACCTCTCGATTCTCAGGGACGATTTTCCAGTCAACGACATTGAGCGGTTACGTCTCAGCGGAAAGTAACGATAACATTTAGAGTTACTTTACTCTGAGCTGAGTAGAGCTCCAACGAGGAAGGAAGCCAGGCCTCGACGATCCAGACCGTCGCCATCTTTGACGTGCGTTGCCAACGCATAGCCACTCCGCGGTGCCTGCGAGAATAAAGGCAAGCCGGCATGATACAGGGGCTTCTGTGTCTTGAAGATTAGTATTGGAAAAGTGTCGAAGCCACTGTGAGAGCGCAAGAAGTACTCAAAAGCGCCGATGTCCCCAAGTCGCCCTACACGTGCTCGATCCTCACGGCCACCGCTGGTCCCGTCCATTGCGGTGCTTACAGTTGCGCTTGGAAGTGCGTTGGGTGCTTCGCTTGTTGACATTTCGCCTACTTTTGTCTGTGGCGCGCTATCGGTGGGCACCTGTGCCCAAGGGTTTAGAATACGGCAGGGTTATCTGATGGGTTGCGGGTAAGCCCGTTACACGTGATTTTTAGCTTGATTCTGGGTTTCTCTGGGCAGGTGTTTTTCCCGTTAGCTGGCCCGATTCTTGCTGCTGACCTCCTCGGATCCGACATCACATCCGCAACTCTTTCCTGTTTCCTTGGCTGGTGCGAGAGAAAACCAATCCGAATTCTGGAAAAGGTTTTGCGCTAGACACGCGAATCCAGGGATAAGGGCTTCTTGGTACTTTTGACCAGGTTTGTTATGCGAGTGGGATGGATGATTGCAAGTGTGAACGTGTTTGTTGGGGGCTTCGACGCGGATGTCCGACGGCAGCCATCGCAAACCTCCACAGGTAGATTGTCCCGCACAGATCAGCGCGGACGCAGGAGATTTCGTTTGATGAGCGCTTGGCCGATCGGGCTGGCCTGAATGCAATCAAAAAAATTGAAGTTGATCACGCAGGGCTGGCCAGCGCGTTTGGTTTGGCTCTGTCGGTACTGCTTGCTGCAATTGCCGCCGAAGTCCGTGAACAGAACCCCACGGCTGAATGGCGCATTCACTTGGTACGCGCTGAATTTGCTGATTTTGCTTCTTGTCAGCTAGCATGTCATCGTGTTTCTGCGAGGTGGAGCACAGAACACGTTTGCTCCCTGGGGCACGTGATACCTGTCCAGTACTCTTCTGCGTGTGAAAAGTTTCTGTAACACACGATCTTCGGCAGGTCGCGTGTTCCGGTTGTGCTCTGTTATGCGCCTTTCTCACATCCATATCGCAGCTTGGTGCATGGATGATACTCTGAACGCATCAGAGGGTTTGTGGATATGCCTAGAGGTCGCAGCCAGGTGCTGCACGTAGACATCGAATCATGCCAAAGCTTGGAATCATGCAAATCAAAGCCCACTGCGCAAGCGAACGGTGTCTACTTGTGCCATTTTTGAAAGCCACTAGTGCCCCAACACTCTTAACAACTGCCAATGATGTCACGAAAGTTGACGTCTAGTACAGCTCGAGCGGGGACTGCAATCGGCAACACTGAGTCAGCGCAATGATAGCACCGATGCAAGCAGCTCGATGGTTCATCTAAAGGAACTTTCACGGAGGAGGGGGTGTTGGAGCGGGAAACGGAGAAGGACGCGCAGGCACACAATGGTTGGTTCAGCGTGCTCACGTTCATGCGACGGCCCTGCCAAGCCTGCTGCGCAAAGCGGCTCGAAACGGCACCAGAGCCGCCGTCCTCCCGGCTGAGGGTGTTGAGAACGCCAGTTCCCATCTTCGAGATCGATCCGAACTGCGGAACGGTCAAATGTAAGGAATTAAGATGGTTACAGCCAACACTTGCCTGCATGCCAGGAGTGGGATACTCTCCGCCCTAAAACCCAGAGAGATAATACACACGCGCTATTGATCATCACAAAAAGCTGACCGTTCGCGGCCCCGAAACTGAGAAGCGCAGCCTAATTGCCAGCTACTGGGCCACGTCAGATGCACATCAGCAAACCATCAAAGCTGCCTGCTAACTCAGCTCTAACATAACCGAATGCGTGGTAACGACGCTTGCAGAATACTCAGCATGGTTCCAGCTGAAAGATCCAGAGGGAGGCGGGGCACCATTAGCTTCTGGGTGATCTGCACCGGCATCCGTCCGCCTAGTTTTGGCTCTAAACTGGAAAGCCACACGGTTGAGTGAAGCAGAATTTTGTCCGGCCCGCCGCGGGTCTAACCACTTTACTCCATTCCACTCCGTCAGGAGGGATTCACCAGGGTGATCTTTCGCCATCATCACCATCAGGGTAAATGCGTGACGAAAATGCAGCGACTGCGATCCTGAGCGGTTTAGAATTGTACACAAAGCGGCTTGCAATTGAAGACAGGTCATACAATGATAGAGAACCGATGAGATGGACGTATGGAGACCTTCGAGAACTGAGTATGGTCTACTCTCGGACATTGGCTGAACTGCTGGCAACGAACAAGTCAGGCCAGCTTGGGCCGCGGATTGGATTCTTAATTGATCCATCGGTAGAATTTGCAGGAATTCTCTTTGCATGCTGGCGTCTTGGAGCTGTCGCATTTCCGCTGGGTGCATGCCGTCTGAAGATTAAATAGGAACACAGTGATCCTAAGCACGGGCGAGGGCGTCATGCTTTTTTCTAGCTTTGCTAATTTTCTTTTTGTCCAGGCACAATGCATCCTCCTGCGGAGCTAGTTCATTACATAGTCGATAGCCGGTGTTCCGTCATTGTTACGACCGCGAATTACGCGGCTCGGGTTGCGGAGGCTCTTGAGACTGCAGCGACACAAGGTGCCCGTGTTGCACTATCCCATTGCAATCGTGCATGACCTACCTCGTCTATCCGCACCTGTCGGTATTAAACGCTTCCTCGTGCGTTTCTGCATGCGCCCTCATTGCATCTAACCACCCCAAGATGCCAGGTTCTTCGGCGCCAGCTGTGCTGAACATCGATGAAGAAGCACTGCGGGCAGCTGCCGTTCGTGAGAGAGGAGCCCTTTTGGAAGAGCCAGACTCGACACAGGATGAACGGGGACCTGATGCGAGTTCTGGAGCGCTTCTCCTTTACACGTCGGGGACGACATCGAAACCCAAGGGAGTTCTGCACACGTACCGCTCAATCGGAGCACAGATCCAAGCTCTCACAAAGGTCCCAGCTCACCCGACCTCCAACATAAACCCAGCTCATCCGCCCCCCAGCTCGGACTTTCAACGCCCTTTGCACGGTTATTCACAATACATCGAGCTGGATAGGCATGGAACTGGACGGAGAACGACGCCACTGTTCTCACTTTGCCGCTGCATCACATCCATGGACTGGTGAACATTGTCCTGTGTTGTCTAGCCTCACGAGCGTCACTCATACTTCCACCGACCAAGTTCGATCCGCTCACAATCATGGAGCTCCTTCAGACACGGGCGACTATCTTTATGGCAGTGCCTACAGTGTACCACAAGCTCCTGGCTGCAATCAAATCGCTCCCAGAGAGCGAGCAAGCGTCGCTGAAGGAGGCCCTGCGCGCCCGCGTCCGTCTCATGGTGTGCGGTTCCGCAGCACTACCATTGCCAATGATGAGCGAGTGGGCAACCTATACGGTGAGTCATATCCTTTCGCCCTCTGAACAATTCGTTGTTCGCGCAATCGTTGGTGTGCAACGCTCACAGATCATTCAACATCAGGGGCACTGCCTCCTGGAGCGGTACGGAATGTCCGAGATCGGCATGGCTCTTTCCAATTCCCTTGGTCTGCCCAGTGCCAGGCACTCTACGTTGAACCGCGCCATGGTTGTGAGGCTCAATCCCTAGCAATGCACCAAGGTGGCTGGAGGCTCCCTACCACGGTCGGGGCGGCGCTCCCGGCGGTTGAAGTGCGTGTTGTCTGCGCAAGCGAGGCAAGCGCTTTCCCACAATAACATACGAATCCTTGGTTTTGTGTGCTGCTGCTCAATGTGGTCTAAACACCGGCCGCAATGGCTTCAACACCAGACCAGCAGAGCTTCTAACGTAGAAGTGCAGGTGGAGGGGCGTATCGAGGTTCGTGACTGCGCACTCGGCGAGCCGGGTGAGCTCCTGGTACGCGGTCCGGCTGTTTTCAAAGAGTATCTTTTCCGGGACGATGCGACGCGCAAAGCGTTTGATGGAGAATGGTTCAAAACTGGCGACACCGCCGTGCGAGAGAGGGTCATATTCCCGCAATGACATGCCCCCCTTACCCTTCTGAGTTCGGATTCGCTGTGATATGAACTCACTCACGTTTGGCGAGCCTTGGCGTAGATTACAAGCCTCGTTTTGGACGCAGCACGCACGTGTCGCATCGCTGCAGGGCTTGACTGTATTGGCGGTCCGGCAGAGGATACGGTTACAACCTCCTCCTTTCCGATTCATGGAACGAAACCGGATAAGCCCAATCCGGTGCGCTGTCTCGCAACAACTGACAAGTTGCACGCGCCATGCGAACCGTAGGAGGTGTTTCGCATCCTTGGGCGCTCGTCTGTCGACATCATCAAATCAGGCGGTTACAAGCTTTCGGCCCTCGAAATTGAGAGCGCCTTGCTTCAGCTCCCGTTTGTGCGTGAGATCGCTGTGGTTGGACTGCCTGATGACGAGTGGGGTGAAATCGTGGCTGCAGTCATCGTTTCGTCGCGTGAATCATCACTGCAGGTTTGCTCCGTCGCCGACAAAGCGTGATGAGTAGCGTGAATCAGCGGGCACTAAAAGGCTGTCGGCTGCTGCGAGCGTTCAGGAGGTCCGAGATGAGGGCAAGAAGCTGATGGCAGTTTACAAGTGCCCAAAGGAAGTACTGTTTGTCAACGAGCTACCCCGCAATGCTCTTGGGAAAGTTCAAAAGCACCTTGTCGCGCCTCTCTTTTGCGCGAGATAGCCTGTGGTATTCCTTCAAGCAGGGGCAATACGCGACGAGGTGCTGTCTGCACGACGGAGTGGCTTTTGAAAACTACAGAGGGTTGGTTGGTGTAGAACTCCCTGAGATCGCCCCTGACACCAGAGCAACTCTGCCAGCGCCGCGGCGCAACGTTCGCTCGACTCCGGATGGAGGCTCAGCTGTACAGCCTCCGGGCCTCAGCTACACGGCTCAATGGGAAGCACTGGGCTGCGCCCCACGCCTCCTCACTACTCCCGAGATCTCGAGCACGGGCCCGGTGCGGGGTCGGGGCTTTTGCCCCGGCTCCCACCGCCCACGTGCTCGCGTCCCGTTAGTGGTGTGGCCTGGTACTTTTTGTTATGCGGGTTCTTTACCAGGGTCTCCCGCCCCCTGCTCTAAACTGTCTGTCCCACTGCGATATGCGACTGTTTGTCAGAAATTGGATGCTTCTCTCCGTAGAAATCCCGCACTAGTCAAATAGGACAGTGGGGTCGTCGAATAAGCATGAGTGATTATAGTGGTCGTGTCAACCGCAGTTCGCATGCATGGGGGTTTTATTGCTGCTCAAACACGATTTTTATTACTGTGAGCCGACTGCTACGTGGGCGCCTACAGAATAGAGCGTACAGGTTCGCCCTGAGCAAAATCTCCCTTCCACACAACATCGCCGGCGGCGCTCTTGAGCACGCCACGCCCGTGAAAGAGACCGTCGCGGAACTCGCCGGCATAAACGACTGACCCATCGCGGTAGAATAACACGCCACGACCATCGTAACGTAGACCTCGGAAAGCACCAACATATGCTACCAGCCCGGTATCCGGGTGAAGCAACATGTCGAAGTGGCGCACAGCTCGGCCCTCAACATCTTCAAGGGTCTCGTGCAGCACGACAGCCGTAACAGCGTTCAGCGTACGCCACGTCGACTGTGAAATCATGTCTGGAGCGCGTTGCGCAAAGACAAGCTCCGCAATCTTTCGGATCAGCACGGCAGTGCTCCCACCGTGACCAGCCTTTCCGAGGCCTGCCTCGAGTTGTGCAATACCACTGCCCTCAACGCGTCGCATTGCCTCCACGAGCTCTGACCTCAACACTTTGATGGCTTCCACTTCCTCCTTACGCGCGATAATACACTGGCCGTCCTCTGGAGGAATCTCGCAGACATGTAGTGCGGCGCGAGCGGCCTTTTCACGAAACTCGAGACCAACTCCTGCCGGTAGTCGTAGCTCTTGCTCTAGAGGACGCACCCCTTCCACAGCCTGCGGATAGTCATCGACGGTTTAGCACGCACAGCGTTTGCAACGGACAGTCATCGATGAGCACAAATCTCCCTCTGGCGCTTCGGAAAGCTTACATGAGAGTACTCTTTCTCTAGGGCACGACGGTTGTGCTCAATTGATGCGAGGCTCTGGGCTTCTCCACCGTGGTCCGAGAAGACAATTGCTGTGCACTCTTCTGGCCAGCCGCGCCGTGCACACTCGCGGGCAGCGGTTTCCTGGTCCGCATCAACAGCAGGTGCACGGTGACGCAAAAACATCTTGCTTACCGCGAGTGCCCATGGCGTCCACTGCCCGACATCATTGTTGCCCGTCTCGTCGTGCTGCATCGAAAGGCTAAGCGCCGAGGCCTCCCCGTAGCTCGACATCGAGCTCCCGTAAATGATCCCGGACACCAGCAGCACAGCAGCCGCCCCCCCGAGAGCTGCGAGATTCTGTTTTCGCTTCGCAACCGCCCGCAGGCGCCCAACTACGCGCAGATTCACCCCCCCCCTTTGCCTGCGCTCGCGCCGCTCGGCAAGCGGCTCGAGCATTTGGCTCTCAACCTGCAGATGACGGTCGAGGATTACATGTGGTGCAATGAGCAGCAGCTTATTGGAGCAGGAGCGAGGCTAACCCCCATCGCGACACTTCAGTGCAGAAGCCTCTCGCGCGATCTGAGGGTCATGCGCACCTCGTAATCCTCTGCCGCGCTCGCATCTGCATCATCCACACCACCTTTGGTCCCCGACACCCAACTTGACCGTCCTGCTGAGGGTGCAAACACTTCCCGCGCAGGCGCCAGAATGGAACTCCATGCACCTCCATCTTCGGCGCGCTGCGTGTGATCCCAACCAGCCTCCTCCGACTGCGGCATCCTCCCAGAGGGGCGACGACGGTCCGCAGGCTTTCTGATGACGACACCCTTGTAGCTTGGTGGTCGATACGGTATCTCTTCCGATTCCTCAGATCGGGATACGCGCTCCACCTCCTCCAGAGGCGGGCCGGAGAGAATCGGCGTTCAAACCGCGCGCATTTGCCCGTCTACCACTGGGACAGTCTCCATCTGGTCGAGCTTGTCCCATAGCAAGGGACCAGGCTGCACGGCGGGATGTGCGAAGCATGGCTTGCCGACATTAGCCTTGCAGTTTGCATGGCGGCGCACTCAAGGCTCGGTCATGATTCTGGCCTCGCAACAATCGCTGGTCCAACTGAGATATTGCAGATTGTGCTTGGAGATGTCCGCTCGAGTACTGGGGTCAGATCTTGGAAGTGGCTGGACGGCGAAGACGAAGATTCTCTCGTGGGGTTCACTACCCTGCGACACGCGCGGCTCGGCACCACTGTTCAACTATCGCATGCCTCCTCCACATCGATCCGCTTCCGGGAGGCGGGTCAGTCCCGCGTTCTGATGGTTTGCGAGGGAGGCGAAACGTTTCCTTCAGCTCTTCGGTCACCAGATTCTATTGAGTGTCTCGATTCGGGTGGCGGTGTTCTAGTTCCGGAGCGTGGTCTTCGTCGGAACCACTGGACAGTCTCCTACCGTGGCCCGGATCTCCATATCAAGCACTGCATGGTTGACCCCAGCCATGCGTCCACTTTTTGTCACCGTCATCCCCGCCGCAAGTAACCTCTCCATGGTGTGATTCCAGGCGCCAGACATGGCTCTGCTGCTCACGGGAGACTCGTTCACCCTCCTTCCAGCGTCCGCAGCCATCTCCATCTTCATGGGTCTGCCACCCCCGCCTGCAATCGTGGTGTGCGAGCGGAATCCGCTGCGGGAATTGGCGCGCCAAGACGTGCGCGACACCCTTGGGGCAGTGGTGGACGAGGTTGTGGCTGAATCACACGATTGGATGCTCGGGGGAGTGCTTTGCGGAACAGCGGAGATAGAGGGGGCAGATCTAGCAGGCGCCGGCACAGGAACGCGGCCTGCGCACCTGTAGAAAAGTGGCCTTGACCAGCGCTGATACGCAGCATAAGTTGGTGCATGCAAGGCACTCTGCAGCTGTGGAACAGATAAATACTGACCGTCGCTGGGTGCAATTTAAGGCGCCAAAGCATCCCGTGATCGCTTCTGGTGTACTCCTTCCCGAAGTACACCAAAAGAACATACGCGCCCGGTCGTCTCGCCACCGACGGACGATTCCTATGCATAGCCATGTTCAGGGGAACTCCCCTGTGCGAGCACGGAGCGCATCACAGGCAGAGGTCTCGCAGGCGTCGACGACGCCGAGCCGGCCTGCACCAACGGTTCGAACATGAAGACTGGCACGAGAGGCATCTGAGTGATCGCCTGCTGTGGCGAGAGCACTCCGTACTCCTGGATAGGCGGAAGAGCCCCAACCTCGGCTGGCTGCGGCGCAGTTAGCGTTTCATTGTTCGGTCTTGGTTGCTTCGAACAGCAGCCGACAAAGCAGAGTCCCGCCAGGGCCGCGACGGCGAGCCACTCAAGGGCCTCAATTATGGTCATCATCGAGATGCCGACCCACATCCCGAGGTTTCCGCCGATGGTACCAAAAAGGCTGAAGGCGGACATGGCAGGCGAAATCTGTATCGTCTCGACCGCGAACGTGTCGTACAAAACATGGATGACCGCGAAGTTCTTCTTGACGTACTCGACTGTCGCAGGGATGCACCCGTCGGGCGAGACCGCACAAGCCGCCTGCCTTGTCATCTTTTCTACCTTGGCAGGATCCCTGCAAACCCCACCAGTCCGAGTTACTCACGACCCTCTTCGTGGTGATCCTGAAGCAGCAGGGATTAGTGGGGCCTCCGGACCAGATGGGGAGAGCATGGCGGCACTCACGTGTAGACCATCTGGGACGCGATTGCCAGGGCAGCGCCGTCGGTAAGAACGGTCCCAGAGGTAGCAATGGTCGGCTCGAGGGACTGTCTATTGCACAGCGTCGGACAATAAAGCCGCGAGTCGCCTTTTCTTACAAGCTCCTCGATCTGCAGTTTCTGTCCCTCTGACGACGTGTCGTACCATCCGAAACGGTCAGCGCGGGACGTAGCAAGATCATCTGGATGCTTGCAGACCAATCCGCTGTGCGAGTCACGATCCACGGCCTTTTTGCAAACCTCAAATTCCTCCGTTACGGCATGGGGACATATCAGCATGGGGTCTTGCTCGATGCGAGGAGTCGCAATCCCTGAAAGCGGGTCGATCGTTGAGCTGCAGCAACGCTGAGCGACCGTCTTCGCTAGGCACTCCTCTTCGCACAGCTCAGGGTCGATGGCTGCGGGATCGTTGGTGCAATTGGTGAAGGGAAACGTATTGGTCATCTGTGTCGTGACTAGCCTCAAACGCACTTCTGTCTCCTGCCCAGGGTACACTCGCACACCCTTCTGAACCAGCCCCTTAGTCTCAGAATTGTGCACATGCACCACGAGATGAGGAGACCACACCTGCATTCATGCAGGTTGATGAGTGCCCCCAATTGCTCTCTGGGCTCCATAGGCAAGCTGCCTGGAGGCACTTGTGGAAAAAGCTGGTTGTCTCACCGAATTGTCCTGGGCGAAAATAGGCGCCTGCTGGTCCGTGTTGACATCGAGAACCATCGTCACCCCTGAGCCGTGTGCGTGCCCGCCAGGCCTGCCCCACCGCAAAGGTGGTCAACTCGTGGAAATCAGCCACATGTAGTCGGGGCTTGGGAGCAGCGCCTGCAAAATTGCCGGGTGGAGAGAGCGGGACACCGTGACTGGACGAGGTGGCAGGCGGGGCCGGTGCACTTGCCGTCAGCGTCGAACTCAGCCTTGACCGAATCGCCATTAAACTACACGACAATGGATTCATGTGACTCAGCGGCGTCGCATCGTCCGACAATCACAACCACAATTTTATGCAAGTTGACGCTAAGCCCGTCGCATCCTGAGCGCTTTGGGGGCGCGACAATGCGGCAGACGAGGGAAGGGCAGGATGGCACAGTGTGGCAGGCGCCGTAGTCGTGGTGGTACCACGCTTCATCCCAGAACTCGTCCGCTGAGCAGTCGTCCTGCGCATTTGAAGAGCCCAAGAGCCCCTCGGTGTGGCATTCAAGTACCAGCTCGCGCCGGTCAGTGTACCCCTGCACCACCGCCCTGACCGCTCACAATCTCGGCCGAGCTTTGGCTGCTCGCAAGGCGTAGGGTGAGGCATGCGGGGCACTGCACCGCATATCGATAAAGGTCGAGCTTGGAAGGCGGGGCAGAGTCCCATCTAAACTTGGCCTTGAGCTCCGGCGACCCGCAGACCTCAGTGTCGGAAAAAGAGCTGGCAGCTGCTCGAACCGCTGTCGAGTCAAGGAAGGGGTAGTCTGGCGAATCGCACGTCTTGCATGTTTTCACATTGGAGGTGCACACATAGGGCATCTTTTCCGTGTAGAATCGCCTGCACGACTCGTCGCCTCCATCTTCAGAAGGGCAACCGCCAGCAGAATAGAAACGCGCGTCGTCGTACCACGCGTCACAGCGACACTTGACGGGCGATGCGTGGCACACAGTGATCTGTGGTAAGCTGACCGGCTGACCTTGTAGACGCGAAAATGAAACTGAGCTCACGGTCTGGGCACTGGCGAACTCCGATATACTCCCCCACACCTGAAAAATAAGCATCGCAAGACCGGCGATGAAGAACGTCGTCCACGCAAAGGATCGTGCCTTTCCATTGTCGTCCTCGAACGCCCTCGGGGCGCCGTGCGCAGTGGTTGCTCCACAAAAGTCCTGCCATTATTCCATAAACGAGATATCAGCTAATGGGGAAATATCAGCTAATGGGGAGTATAAGATCCACGCTGGCCCCGTCGAGCACACCTTCATCAAGGTGTAGAATGTTGCCTCCGATTCGTGTTCCGTTTCATCGTCGCCTTTGACGCGAGCGGCGGCGACTACAGGACCCCTCCACATTTTTGCCCTGCTAGAAACGGCAGGATCCGAGCCGGGTCCGTGGTTTTTCCACATTTGACTGTGTAAAGCGACGAATTATTGTAAAGTTTCAAGGTGCTCCTTCCAACGGAAGGTGGACGGGGAGGGGGTCCTTTCTTTCGGGAGCGCAATCATTGCAAGTGGTGTCGAGCAGCGCACGATGGCCTCCGATGATGAGACCTCCGCGCTCCTCGCGGAACTAACCGAACTCAAATTTCACAGCTTTACAGATGATGGACCGGTCTGGCTTTCTTCTGCCGCTGAGGTAGTTTCGCCAAGCAGGGCTGTAGCACTCTCGAATTCTGGCAACGCAAAAACGGATGCCCCTTTGAGTCCGGACTCAAAGGGGCATCCATCTCTCGACGATCATTCTTCCGGGCTGCCCTCGATGCCGCTACCGCTGACTGGCCCATTGTCTGCCACGACAATGCGCCCATGGAGCGCTAGCTCTTCTCGCAGCAGAGGCACACCGGCTGCTTTGCGCACAGAAAAGTCCTGGAACGCCGCAGGGGAGGAGTCACCGCAGCGTGGAATGGAAGCTGGGTTCACACGTGTTGGTGTCTCTGAAAAAGAGGCGCAGATACGGATTCTGGATACGCTTGAGCGGACAGACCTATTTGCGCCACTCCTGGGCGGCGCACGCATCATGGGTCGCGCGACAGTATCGTCTGTCGCTTTTTCTACAGCGCCAGGAGAGATGGAAGTGCGCCTTGAGGACAAGTGGGGAAACTTCACGACTGGAGGCAATGGGAAGCGATCTCATGTCGACCTGCGCTTCGACACTGTTGCGGATGGTAAGCTCGGTGTGACCGTTGTCCGCGCCGTGAACCTTCCTCTCTTAGACCGCTTCGCGTCCTCGAATCCTCAAGTGTCACTTCGTCTTGGTGCGTGCGAGCGCCGCACGCGCGTCGTCCGCGACAGTGTCGAGCCGGTCTTCCGCGAGCGTCTCGAGCTCCGATGGCCGCCAAGTCCGCCGGACTCTCCGCTGATCATACAAGTCGTGCACGCCGATCGCCACGCAGATGTTGCAGCCATCGCGAAGGGGTCACACCTCGAAGAGCTGCGTCCAGGAGATGTCCTATTCGCTGTTGGCGCACGCATGCGCTCGCTCCTATTTCTCGAGAGCGGCACCCTCGCAGTCCTCGAGCGCTCCCAAGGCCCCAACGATTCTGGCGGTGGTCGCGAGCGCCACGTAGAGGTACGCCGCCCTTCCCCATCTTCTCCACCCATGCTCCCTCTTCACTCACCTTGACGGACGGCAGGTTGGTAGGCTTTCCCACAGGGGTGTGGGACTTGGCGCGCACTCGCTCCTCTGCGGCAGGGCGATGCCTGTGACAGTGATGGCTTTGACGCGCTGCACCCTCGTTCGCACCCCGCGCGATGCGCTTGCCGAGGCAATGCGACATGCTCCGTCCCTATGCGAGTACCTCGCGCACACGCTACTCGATGTGGACGCTCCGAACGCGGGAGGCGGTGCCGTAGATGTGACGGTGACAGTGCGGTCCCTCGTGCTGCCGCCCGACGGTGTCGTCTTTGACTACACAGAAAGGTCTCCGGTGGTGCTACTAGAGCTCGACGGCGAGAGGTACCCGCCCCCGATCTCGTGCAGCTAGTCGCATTGTCTACTTGGCGCTAGTGAATGTCAGCACTGCTCCGGGCCCGGAGCTGCGTCCGGTGGGTCTGAGGACGCGGCGAGGTGGGGTGTGCGGCAGGCGGGAGACGCGCTCCCTCCGCTTCTTCCTTCCAGAGGGGGAACTCCCGTCCTGGGAGCAGTCGTTCTCCTTTTCCGGCGCGTTCGCGCCCGGCGCGCTCCTGCACATCTCACTCGTCGTGGCGGGGCCCCATGGCGAGCTTCTGCGCCTCGCCGGACGCACGTCGCTGAGTGTCGCCGATCTCAAAGCACATCGCGAGTTTGAGCAGGAGCTCGATCTCGAAGACCCAGCTGAGGACGAGACGCAACCTGGCAAACAGCGTCGCAGCGCGCGCGCTGGCGACGACCGCCCGCTTCTCCACGCAGCGGCCTCGCAGCGTCTGAAGAGGTGTGTTCCACATCAGTGCAGCTGGCCTCCCCGTGTACTCGGCTGCAAGCTCGAAATGATGCGCGGTGGGCAGGTATGTCGAGTCCGAAGGTGCGGAGGGGCTGCTTGAGGCGCCTTGGGAAGACCCGGGAATCGAGGCGCTCAAAGGTGGTGGACTATTCGCCGGGTTCAGGTACCCGGCCCGCGCGAGTGGTGTGCCGTGACATGGAGCGTCGGCGTGTCGCGCTGTCTTGGGCCTTCCCAGACATTGATGGTGGGCGTAGCGTTGCATGCGGTTTCTCAGCCACCACGCATAGCACGTGATCTTGCTCGGGTTCTCCCCTGCAGGCGGCAGCAGCGCGCTGAGGTGTCGAGCAAGGCCGAGTCGGAGGACGACGAGGACGACGGCAACGACAACCCCTCGCAGGCCCGCGATGGGCAAGACGGTACGCTCGCGGCGCCGTAGCGGTGCGCGTGATGCTGGTTGTGCGTGCTGATGGGCTGGGCGCTCTGGTCGTAGTCGGCTTACAGCCGAGCAGGGACAAGCTGGTGCGGCGGCGCACAGAAGGCGGAGTGCTTCGATTGCAAGTTCAGGTGTGCGGCGACTACGCGCCAGGGGAGCGCGAGCTCCTGCAGGTGCTGCGCCTCATGGGCTTCGCGCGCGACTTCAAAGGGCTCTACGCGGGCGGCGTGCGCTCCGTCGCCGACCTCCTACAGGCAAGCACAGGGTCCCGGTCCGTGCGCGCGGAGGTGTGCGGCGGGCGCCGCTGGCGCTGAGGCCATGCATCGGCGTGCCTGTGCGAGTACAGGGCCTCGATGACCAGCGGCTGGTGATCGCCTGTCCGGACATGAAGCGGGCGCGGCGGCGCCTCTTCCTCGAGCGCCTGCATGCGCTGCGCGCTGAAGGATTTCTGTCTCCGGGCGCGCGCGAGCTGGCCGCGGCGATCCGCCAGGCCCGCCCCTGCCCGCGCGAAAGCCCGGTGCGCTGGATTCGTAGCGGCGCTGCGGACGCGCCCCCGTTTTTCCGCGTCTGATGATGGCCGTTGCGACCTCGTCATCCTTGCGTGCTCTGTGCAGTCGTGACCCC
>Ga0115567_10003758_pt1 | contig 14869 bp, 19 predicted proteins | sample COGITO_mtgs_1204_2_FD_88679 | JGI IMG/M metagenome (GOLD analysis project Ga0115567, IMG submission 88679) | Pelagic marine microbial communities from North Sea - COGITO_mtgs_120412 | ecosystem: Environmental > Aquatic > Marine > Epipelagic | place: Germany:Helgoland, sampling site Kabeltonne... | reverse complement strand
GCGACCCGTTCGCAGACGTTGATGCGTCGTCCCCCGAGTTGATCGGGATCATCACCACCGCGCTGGAGGTTCGCGCGGCGGATCCCGACAGGTTGCCGGTGATCGACGCCTATCTCGACCGACCAGACCCGCCCGAGGACGGCCTGATCGTCGATATCGGCTGCGGCACCGGGGGGGTGTGTTCCTGCCCTTCGTCACGATGATCGCAACGACATGGCACCATTTCGCAAGGCGGATGGCAGCATTGGCTTTGGCGCCCGCGCCAGATATCTCGTGGCCACGCCGGCATGAAGGTTCGGGCAATGACCGGAACCGACGCCGATGTAGTGCCGGTCCTTCACCTGATCGAGGGTGCCGAGGGTATCTCGCAGTTCTCGGACCCCGTCGTGCCCCTGACCGCAGGCGCCTGTGCACCGCCCGCCCGCGTCATGCCAGTCTCTGACGTCGAGCCCGCCACCGGACTGCTCTACCTCGTCCTGCCCACCGGCTGGGGCGGGGCGCAGCACCCCTCGCCGCGCCGGCAGGTCGCCTTTTGCCTGTCGGGGCGGCTGATGATGGTGCAGGCCGGGGACGGCGAGACGCGTGAATTCGGCGCGGGCGCGATCTGGCGAATGGAGGACGTGGTCGGAACCGGCCACACGACCACGGTGGTCGGCCGCGAAGGCGCGCGCCTTGCCATCGTGCAACTGACGCCGCAACCCGGCGACCCGACCGATACGGAAACCCCATGGACATCACCGCGCAAGCCGTCCGGCAGTTCCACGGATCCTGGGACCTGCGCGATCCCGACCGCGGCGCGGCAGTCATCGCCCCGTACTGCCGCCTTGAGGGTGTGGCCGGCGGCAAGGCGCAGATCAGCCCCGATGGCGACCGCCTGGGCTATCACCGCTGGCGCGCCGCTTTCACCGACGGCGCGGTCAAGGGCGCCGGCGTCATCACCGGTGAAGATGGACCCGACGTCTGGGCGGTTGTCGATTTCCTCGATTGTGGCACCCGGACCGGACCCCTTCATTCGAGCCCCGGGGATGCCCGCCCTCCGGGCGCCGCATGGAAGTGCGTCACTGCTCGGCCATGCGGGTGCAGGATGGCAAGATGGTCGAGGGGCGCGACTTTTACGACAGCGCCAGCGTCGCACGACAGCGGGAGCTGGCGACGTGAGAACCGCCACAGACCTGCGCCCCTGCAACAGGAGAATTCAATGACCCTGCCAGACTTCTTCAATGCCATGCCCGCCCTCGATGTGCCGTTTGCGGAAGAGGTCGTCACCTCCCGTGCGGTGCGCTCGGATGCGGGGTTGGCAGTGTTTTTCCACTTCCATCAGGACTTCTGCCTGCCGCCGCATGTGCATGGTCCGCAATAGGGCACCGTCGTGACGGGAGAGGTCGCGCTGACCATCGACGGGCAGACCCGCCACCATGGTCCGGGGATGAGCTACGACATTCCAGCGGGTGTCGAACATGGCGTCGTCGTCAAGGCGGGCACCATCGCCATCGACGTTTTTGCCGAGGCCGACCGCTACCCGCTGAAGACCCGGGCAAGGCTTCGCCGATGATCCCGCCCCGCAAGATCATGATCGTCCGTGAGATACTCTCGGCCGACGGGTTGGGCGAAGCCTTTGAAGCGGTCACTCGGGCAGCCGTCGCGTCACTCCGAGATGGTGATCGGGGCGACGACGACCTTGCCGTCGACGGACACCGGCAGGTCGTTATCCGTGCTGTCTGCCCCGAACTCGTAGACGCCGCGCTCGCCGTCGTCGGAATGCAGCATCGCGATGACCTGGCCGGTCTCCACCGCTTCGGTCAGCGCGACCGGGACATCCATCGTCGTGCCCGCCGTAACGTAGGTGTGGCCGATCGAGGTCGGGACGACCGGCTTGCCGTCCTCCACCTGATGGATGACGACCCAGCCATCCTGCGCCACGGTGATGGAGGCGACGGTCACGGACGTGCCGAGAGCCTGATCCGCAGTCGAGAGCATGGCGGTCTGGGCAAGGGCGCCGGTGCCCGTCGCGATCAGCAGGCCGGCAAAGGCGAGGTTTCTTAGTTCGGTCATTCGGTTTCCAGTCGTTTTGCCAAGGGAATGGACGACGCGACACGCGCCGTTCAGGACATTCACGCCGTGGCGCTCAATTTTCTTCCCGGCAATCCCGTCACGGTCGCGTGAGGTCTGCGCCCATCGAGGGAATGAGACGCGCCACTCATCCGTCCTTCTACCATGACCTCAGGAGACGCCCGGATGAACAGACCTGCGAGCCTCCTCTCCGAGGCGGTCGTCCTGCGCCGCTATGCCATCAGCCTGACGCGCGATCTCTCCGAGGCGGACGACCTGTTGCAGGATTGTCTCGAGCGGGCCTTGCGGAAATGGCGCCTGCGCCGCGACGCGGTCCCGCTGCGTCCCTGGCTCTTCACGATGATGCACAACCTGCATGTCAGCCGCTGGCGACGATCACGTCGATGGACGAACGACCTGACGCTGGACGATCTGTCCGCGCAGCCGGCAGTGTCGGGCGGGCAGGAAGACCGCGTGGCGATGAACGAGGTGTTGGCCCTGGTGCGGGCCTTGCCCGATGAGCAGCGCGAATCTCTCGTCCTCGTCGCCATCGAGGGGCTGACTTATGCCGAGGCCGCGGCCCGGGTAGGCGTCGCGGAGGGGACGATCATGTCGCGCGTCAGCCGGGCGCGGAGCCGGTTGCGGGTGGCGAACGGGCGCGGTGCGGACGACCCTCTCACGGGGTCGTGACCCCGAGATGGGAAGAAAACCGGCGGTCCGGGCGTCACTCCTTCGAGCCCGGCCGTTGGTCGGCATGGACGTACTCCCCCCGAAAGGACACCGAATGCGTATCGTACCCCTCTTGATCGCCACCGCCCTGACCGCTGGCCCTGGGCTGGCGCAGGACACCGCCCTTTACGATCCGTCGATCGCGCGCGTGCCGAACGACGGCATCGTCAGACTCTACGGCGCGGGCGGACCGCATACCGTCTTTCGCAAGGTAGCGGACGTCTGGACGGAACAGACCGGCATTCCAGTAGAGATCGTCGCCGGACCCGAGGGGACCTGGTCGGCCCAGGCACAGGCCGATGCCGACGTCATCTGGGGAACGTCCGAGCAGTCGATGACGGCGTTCCTGCAGACCTACCTGACCTTCTCGTCCGACGATGTCGAACCGATCTACATCCGCCCGACAGTGATTGCCGTGGAAGCCGGCAATCCGAAAGGGATCCAGGGGTTCGAGGATTTGCTCGCCGACGGCATAAGGATCGTCGTGACCGAGGGGGCCGGCGTCGCGAACACGTCGGGCACGGGCACCTGGGAAGACGTGGCCGGGCGTCTTGGGGCGCTGGACGACGTGCGCGCCTTCCGCGCCAACATCGTCAGCTACGCGCACGGGTCCGGCGCAAGCTTCGAGGCGTTTCAGGACATGGATGCGGATGCCTGGATCACCTGGCCCAACTGGCCGATCACCCATCCGGACGTGCTCGGCATGGTCGAGATCGCTCCCGACCGGCAGATCTGGCGCGACGTCAACGTCGCCCTCGCGCCCGACGCGGATGCAGAAGCGCAGGCTTTTCTGGATTTCCTCGTGACGCCCGAGGCCCAGGAAATCATGGCGACAGAGGGCTGGCGTCGATGACGGACGACATGGGTCGTGCGACGACTCCGGCGGACGGCCGCCTTTTATTTTCGCCCTAACGGAATGGAACGGATCGCTCGCACGTCAGTCTGGTACGCGTCCATGTGTCAACAGGCATGGAGAGGCGCATTTTTATAGATGGGAGGACGATGATGACACAGTTGCCTGGACTCAAGCGGCGGCATTTCCTGGTCGGTGCGGCAGGAGTGAGCGGCGCGGCGATGGTCGGCCTGCCGACTGTGACACTGGCGCAGGATGGCACGCCTCTGCCCGACTACGTCGCCTGGAAGGACGCGGACGCGATGATCGTCCATTCGCCTGAAACACTGGAGACCGTTCGCGGGGCAATCGGCACCGGCATCGTGACCCCGAACGACGAGGTCTATATCCGCAACAACCTGCCCGCGCCGGACGAATCCATCGTCGCCGACCGCGATGCTTGGGAAGTCACCTTCGAGGGTCTGGCCGAGCCGATGTCCTTGACTGTGGGCCAGCTCAAGACCGTCGGCGTAGAGACAATTGCCACCGTGCTTCAGTGCTCCGGAAACGGGCGGAAGTTCTTCGAGCACGAGGCCAGCGGCTCGCAGTGGGAGACAGGTGCTGCGGGCTGCATCATCTGGTCGGGCGTTCCGGTCCGCGATCTCGTTTCGATGATGGGCGGTGTGACGGAAGGCATGAACTGGCTGACCGGCACCGGCGGCGAGGAGATCCCCGACGGTCTGCCGCCGGAGACAATTCAGGTCGAGCGTTCGGTCCCGGTCGACATGATGGAGACAGCGATCCTCGCGTGGGAAATGAACGGCGAGCCGATTCCGCTCGCCCATGGCGGCCCGTTGCGGCTGGTCATTCCCGGCTATTACGGGGTCAACAACGTGAAGTATCTCAAACGGCTCGCCTTCACGGCCGAGGAATCGCCCGCGAAGATCCAGCAGACCGGCTATCGCATCCGTCCGGTGGGCGAGAGCGCGGACCCCTCCCAGCCGTCGATGTACGAAATGAGCGTGAAGTCCTGGATCACCGGCCCGCTGATGGATGCGGCCACGGGCAAGGTGCAGATCCACGGCGTCGCCATGGGCGGGACCAGTGCGGTCGAAAAGGTTGAGCTGTCGCTCGACGGCGGCGAGACCTGGGCGGAGGCGCCCTTCGTCGGGCCGGACCTCGGGCCCTATGCGTGGCGTCCCTTCGTCGTCATCGCGGACCTCGAAGCAGGAACGCACACGCTGGCGAGCCGGGCTATGAACGCGACCGGGGACGTGCAGCCCGAAGATTTTCCGCCGAACGAGCGGGCCTACGGTCACAATGGCTGGCGTGCCCATGCAGTCGACGTGACCGTCTCCTGATCCTGCTATGCGCCGATACCTTGCGGTGTCGGCGCATCTTTCCCCTCAACTTCCGGAGCTTGAAAATGCCCAATTCCGTTGCGTCCCTCGCGGCCGCCATCTTTCTGTCGTTTGCCGCCATTCCGGCGGTTGCGGAAGCCGACGTCGATCTTGAGGCTGGCCGCGCGATCTTTAACGAAACGGCCGAACCGTCCTGTGCAATCTGCCATAGCCTCGTCGATGCCGAAGCCGAGGGCGAGGTTGGGCCGAACCTGGATGCGATGGAAGGCCTCGATCTCGATCGCATCCGCGCGGCCGTCGCCGGAGGGGTCGGCGTCATGCCGGCCTTCGACGAGGTCCTGTCGGAAGAAGAGATCGAGACCGTTTCCGCCTATGTTGCCGCCGTTGCGGGCAAAGATGCAAACGCGACGGGGATCTCGAACTAGGCCGCCACGTCGCTCAGCCGCAGCGCGTGGCGCCCTGTGTCGCCGCACGCATCGCGATCACCGTCGGTTCCGTCTCGTCGCGTCGTGTGAGTGTCTCCAGAAATACCGCGACCGCGTTGAACCGGCCGGGATCCATTCCGTTCGCGACGACGCCGAAATTCCGCCCCGAAACGCGCCATTCCACCGCGAGGCCGCCGGGGAGGGGTTCGCCGAGCTGCACGTCCGGTCCGGTGACGACGCTCAACCGGCAGCCATGAGCGCCGGCGTAGTGAAACGCCTCGACGCCGCGCCGTCCGACCTCCTGGTCAACCAGCACCAGGCCGGCCGGGACGAGGTCGGGCACGGCCCCGGTCCCGAAGGCCGCGACCGCCCGCATGTCGGACGTTGCCGCCCCCGCATCATAGGTCCGGTCCAGAAACGTCGCGTGCCACGCGACGGCGTCTGCGCCAGGCAGCGTGACTGCTGACCAGAGGACCAGGGCCAACGCGATACAGGCGGCAAGCGAGGCTGCCACTATGAACCCGCGCCATCGCCGCAACGGCGTCATCGCACTCGCGGCATAAGGCTCCGGGCGCAGCGTTCTCAGCCGTGTCGATATTGCGGCGATATCGTTCAGCATCGCGCGCAAGTCCGGCTCACGCTCGAGGCGCGCGGTGAGAATTTCTGCATCTGCGGCCGGCAGCTCGCCGTCATGATATGCGCTGAGCACTGTCCAGTCGTCGTCGACGTCGTCATCAATCATCGCGTTGTCTTCCGCACCTGCCCGTCCGGGCGTTCCTCGATCCGATCCCGCATCACCTTGCGGGCTCGGCTCAATCTGCTCATCACCGTGCCTTCGGGCACCTCCATCACCTCGGCCGCCTCGGCGTATCTGAGGCCCGCAACGTCCACCAGAAACAGTACCTCCCGTGTGGCGGGTTGCAGCGCGTCAAAGGCAATCCGCACGAGGACATTGCTCGCGACGTCTGCGTGATGCGGGGCGTCATCGTGCAGACGCATCTGCGTGACAGAATATTCCCGTCGGACCCGCAGTTTCCGAAGTTCGTCGATATTGAGATTGCGGATCACCCGGAACATCCAGCGGCGCAGGGCCTCGTCGTCATCGGGCGCGCCGCCGCTCTTCAGGGCCCGCTCGACGGCATCCTGCACGATGTCATCCGAATCGCAGGGGTTCGCCGCAACCGACCGGGCAAAGGCGCGCAGATCCGGCATCAGGCGTTTTAGGGCGCCTGCCAGGACACGGCTCACCGGCGCGCCACCGGCAGTCGCGCACCGGGACCGCCCAGCTTTGCCCGGGCCGCGTTCAACCGCTCACGCGCCACCGTGGCCGCGTCTCGCCGCAGGTTCGCATAACCAAGCACGAGCGCCTCCAGCGCCAGAAGCGTGCCAGCCTGGAGCGAGAACGCACCTGCCTGCCCGCGGGGGACGAACAACACGACGTCCGCCCCGGCGTCGGGCTGGGTGCCGCCCGGCGCGGTGACGAGGATACTGGGCAGGTCCATCTCGACCGCCCGGTCAAATAGCGACGCGATCTCGGGGTCGGCGCGACCACAGGCCAGCGCGACGATGCGATCGCCAGACCGCAGCCGCCCGAGATCGTCGGCGAAGGACAACCCCGTCGCCGTCAGCGCCAGCGTATCCGCCCCGAGCCGGGCCAGTTGGGTCGCGAGACAGGCGGCCATGTGCCCCGACGGCCCAATCCCGAAGGTCACGATCCGGCCGGGGGCCACGACGATGTCGAGCGCGCGCGCGAGGGCCGTGTCGACCGGCTCGTCACGCGACGCGTCCAGCGTCTTGGGATGAAGATCCAGAAGCGCGGTCAACGCATCGCTCCCGCCGGCCTCGATGCGTGCGACGAACCGGCCGATGCGGTCGGACAGGCCGGTCATCAGCTCCAGCTCGTGCCCGAATTGGCGGCGCATTTCCGCGAGGCCGGCAAAGCCCAGCTTGCGGACCGCACGGATCACTGTGGCATCCGATGCGCCCGCCGCGTCCGCCAGATCCTGCGCGGACGCGAACATCGCTTCCTGGCGGTGCGCGGCGAGATAATCGGCGACCCGCGCTTCAGCGGGCGTCAGGCCGGTGGCCCCGGACAGGCATGCGACGAGCGGTCGGTCGGCTTTCATGTTTCGGACGCTACGTCCTTGTCGTGAACACGACAACCTTGTGGTTCGACCGACATTCGGAGTCGCCACTGCGACAGCAGTACGCAATGCTGCCGGATTTTTTGACCCTCGCCGCCCCGTCATCGGAACGAAATTCCCCGTCTCGCTCGTGGAGGCGGGACGGCCTTCACCATCGCCTCGCCGCCGGCACCACGCGCGGCTGGCGTCCCGCCCCCGCCGGCGCCGCCGCAGGGCTCGCCACGCTCGCGGCCAACATGCTGTCGCCAGGCCCCCCGCTCGACCGTATACTGGTCCACGCGCTGCAACCGATCGCGGGGCTCCTCCTCTTGCCCATCGGACTGGGCTGACGGCGCAAGGCGATCCTGCGGTCAGCAGGCGTGGTGGGGGGTCGCGACAAGGAACGGTGCCGCTAGGGTCAGGACTCGTTGCGGGTTCATAGCGAGGACAAAACTGTCGCGGCGAGTGCGATGGCGGAAAGGAAGACCTTCGGACATCGGTCGTAGCGTGTGGCGACACGCCGCCAGTCCTTCAGGCGACCGAACATGATCTCGATCCGGTTGCGTCGCTTGTAACGCCGCTTGTCGTATTTGACCGGCTTGCTGCGTGACTTCCGGCTTGGGATCAGGGCGTTATGTCCTTGTCCTGAAGGCCTTCGCGGAACCAGTCGGCGTCGTATCCGCGATCTCCGAGCAGCCAGTCGGCCGATGGCAGGCTGTCCATAAGGGCTCTGGCCCCAGTGTAATCGCTCACTTGTCCGGCCGTCAGGAAAAACCGGATCGGGCGGCCCCTGGTGTCGGTAACGGCATGCAATTTGGTGTTCATGCCGCCCTTCGTGCGACCAATCAGGCGTCCTCGCCCCCCTTTTTTGCCCGCAGGCTGGACGCCGTGCGATGCGCTTTGAGGTAAGCTGCGTCGATGGAGATCGTCGTGTTGTCGGGTGCCTCAGCGGAAAGCCCCGTCATCATCCGCGCGAACACTCCCATATCGCTCCAGCGTTTCCAGCGATTGTACAAGGTCTTGTGCGGCCCATACTCACGCGGCGCATCACGCCAACGCAACTCATTGCGATTGATGAATATAATTCCACTCAGGACGCGCCGATCATCAACACGCGGGGCCTGAGCGGGATTATCTTCATCCGCCGCAACGGCTTGCGCTGGCGCGATACGCCCAGAGAATACGGTCCGCACAAGACCCTCTACAACCGCTGGAAGCGATGGAAGCGATGGAAGCGATGGAAGCGATGGAAGCGATGGAAGCGATTGAGCGATATGGGGGTGTTCGCCAGGATCATGACAGGGCTTGCGGCAAAAACCTCCGACAGCAGGAGGATTTCCATCGGTGCGACCTAACTCAAGACGCACACGCAGGTCGATGTCCTCCGGCCGGGTCGGGTGCCGTCGATACACGCGCGGGTTGATCCCCGCGAGAGCGCAAGACCGCCGATGCCCACATCCCTTCTGGTTCATGGCCCAATCCACGGCGTGCCGCCGCACATCAGGCCTCAGAAGTTTTTTCCCAGCATCTCCTTGAGCGACGCCACATCCAACATCTGCTCGGCCAGCATCTTCTTGAGCTTCGCGTTCTCGGCTTCCAACGCCTTCACCCGCTTGGCGTCGGCCACGTCCATGCCGCCGAACTTCCGCCGCCAGCCGTAGAACGTCGCGTCGCTGATCCCGTGCTTGCGGTACAGATCAGACGCAGACAGGCCAGCCTGGTGCTCCTTCAAAATGCTGATGATCTGAGCTTCGCTAAACCTGCTCTTCTTCATCGTCCATCTCCTTCGTCCGAGAACAGGCTAACCTCAGATCGAGGACATCTCAGGGGAGCAGGTCACCGAACTCGGCATCACTTTCACATCCTCAGTGGGCTACATCCGTCCGCACGGAGAGACTCTCTCCTCAGCGGCCGCGTTTGGACAGGGATGCCACCGCGACAGCGGCGATGACGATGAGACCGACGAGAATTTCGCGCACGTAGCTGTCGACGCGCAACTGCGTCAGCCCGTTGTCGAGAATCCCGAGGATGAGGACCCCGACGAGGGTGTAGATCACCCGCGGCTCGCCTTGGCGGGACATCGTCATGCCGAGGAACACGGCCGCGATCGCGTCCAGCATCAGCCCCGAGCCCTGCGTCGGGTTGGCCGAGGCGACGCGGGCGGCATACATCAGCCCGGCCCCCGCGGCCCCCAGCCCAGTCAGCGCAAAGGCGAGGACCCGCAACCGCACGACCTTGATGCCCGCCAGATGCGCCGCCTCCTTGTTGCCGCCGATCGCGTAGAGCCTGCGCCCGAATGTCGTGTGTTCCAGCAGGAACCAGCACGCCGCGATGACGAGGATCGCGGTGATCGTCAGATAGGGAATCGCGATGCCGCCCATCTCCACCCCGGCGCGGGCAAAGCCCGAGAACCCTTCAGGGATGTCGCGTCCAAAGATCGTCTTGCCGTCCGAGATCAGGAACGCGGCCCCCGAATACACCGTCAGCGTGCCCAGCGTCGCGACGAAAGGCAGGATGCCCAGCACGGACACGAGGACCCCGTTGAAGAGGCCCCCCGCGATCCCGATCAGGAGTGCTGCCCCCAGACCCGCCCAGACCGGATAACCCCCTGCGAACATGATCGCGGCGACGATGCCCGCCAACGATGCCATCGATCCCACCGACAGGTCGAAGTCGCCCATCACCATCACGATCGTCATCGTCGCCGCCACCACCGCCAGCATCGACAGTTGCTGAGAGATGTTGATCAGGTTGCGCGCCGTCAGGAACGTATCGGGCAATTGCACGGCAAAGAATGCGACGATCAGGACAAAGCCGAGGAGCGTGCCAGACTGACGAAGGGTGCTCATGGACCGCCTCACCCTGCCTCTCGGGCAGCGTAGAAATAGGAAAGCAATTTGGCGCTGGTCAGACCGGCACGGTCCAGCAGATGCGCCTGGTGCCCGTCGTGGAGTACGAGGATGCGGTCGCACATGCCCAGCACCTCCGGCAGGTCGGAGGATGTCAGGATAACGGCACAGCCCCGCGCGCTGAGCTCCCGGACGAGCGAGTAGATCTCGAACTTCGCGCCGATGTCCACGCCACGCGTCGGCTCATCGAGAAGCAGCAGCGCCGGATCGCCCAGCAGGGCGCGGGCGAACACGACCTTTTGCTGGTTGCCGCCAGATAGCTGGCCCACGGGCTGTTCGGGTCCGTTCGATTTCAGATGCACTTTGTCGGCCATGGCCCGGGCGTCCCGACGCTCCCGCCCTATGCGGGCGAACACTCCGTGGGCGTGCAGATGCGGCAGCAAGATGTTGGACCGGATCGGCATCTCGAGGCAGAGCGCGCTTTCCCTCCGTTCACGCGGAATATACGCGATGCCCCGCGCCCAGGCCGCCGCTGGATCGCGCGGAAGCGGCGCGTCGTCGAACGTGGCGTCACCGGACGTGATCGCGGCCAGCCCCATGAACATGCGCAGCAGGCGGGTCTGTCCTGCCTCGGTCAGGCCCGACACACCCAGGATTTCGCCGGGAGAAAGGTCGAATGTCAGGCCGGACAGGTTGGCTGTGCATGCATTCCGCAGGCTCACGACAGTCCCCGACCCGTGGCCCTCGCGGCGGTGGGGATACGAGTCCGCAAGGTCGCGGCCGGTCATCGCCTGGATGATCTCGTCCTTTGACGTTTCCGCAATGGCGTGGGTGGAGACATGCCTGCCATCGCGCAGAACGGTGATGTCGTCGCAGATGCGCAAGACCTCGTCCATGCGATGCGAGACGTACAGGATCGCGGCCCCCTGCGCGCGCAGCCGGTCGATCACCGTGAACAGCATCTCCGATTCCGCACCCGTCAGCGCGGCGGTCGGTTCGTCGAAGACATAGAGATCTGCCCGCGCGCCGTCGGCCGCGACAAGGGCGGAGGCGATCTTCATCATCATCTTGTCGCCCGCCGGCAGGTCACCGGCGAGCGCCGCGACATCGATATGGGTCGCCCCCAGCGCCGCCAGGGCCCCGCGCGCGCGTCGGCGCACCTCTGGCCAGTTTACGGCCAAACCGAGGCGGCGTGGCAGGTCGTGCCCGAGCAGGATGTTCTCGGCCACCGTGACCTGCGGCACGATGTTCAACTCCTGATGGATGAACCGGAACCCCGCGTCGTGGGCGTCTCGCGCGTCGTGCAGCGGCAAATCGGTTCCGTCGCGCGTGACGGTCACGCTGTCGGCGCGCACCACGCCCGCGATGGTCCTGATCAACGTCGACTTTCCTGCACCATTCTCGCCCATGAGGGCATGGACGCGACCCGCGGTCAGCGTCAGGGACACGTCGGCCAGCGCGGGCACGCCGCCATACGCCTTCGACAGGTTCGAGAAGGTCAATGTCTGCATGACGTGGTCCGCTGTCTCCGCGCGGTGCATCCGCGCGCCGCCCGGCCCAAAGGCGATGCGACGCGGCGGCGCGGCCGCGCTCTACTCGGCCGCGTTCGCCTCGGTCACGAAGGTCGTCGGCACATAGACGACGTTCGAAAGCGGCGCGTCCCCCGACAGGACATCGGCCACGATATCCGCCGCCTGCGCCCCCATCGCGGGAAAGTCCTGTCCCATCGATGCCTCGAAGCTGCCGCCGGCCGCGATCGCGTCGCGGGCCTGGGGGTTGGCATCCATACCGACGATGACGATGCCCTCGTCGCCGCGGCCCGCATCCTCGATCGCCTGCAACGCGCCCAGCGCCGGTTGATCCCATGCCGCCCAGACGGCTGCAATGGACCCCGGTTCGGGGTTCGCCGCCAGGATCGCCTCCATCCTGGCGCGGCTGTCGGCAATCCCGCCATCCTGGACGTCCGGCGTCACCCGGTCGATCACCTCGATGTCCGGGAAATTGCCGAAAACGGCATCGGCCACGACACCGCGGATCTGCACCGGCGGAAAGGCGTCGAACACGAACATCACCACGCCACCCTCGCCGTTGATTCGGTTGGCGACGTAGACCGCCGTCTCTGCCGCCATCGCGTAGCCGTTCGACGTCACGTTCGCCGCCAGCAGCGGATCGGACCCGGCATCGAGACCCACGACCGGAATTCCCGCATCCTGCGCCGCGAGCAGACCAACGCCAACCTGCGCGGGGTCCACCGCGATCACGATGGCATCGACGTTCTGGTTCACGGCGTCCTCGATCCGACTGATGACGGCCGCGACGTCCCCGGCGGTGTCGATCACGTTGACCTCCCACTCCCGCCCCTCGGCCGCGGTCTCGAATCCCTCGATCGCGGCCTGCGTGCCAGGCTGCGCCAGATACGGCGTGATGACGGTGACCGTCTGAGACCAGGCGGCCGATGCGGTCATGGCGAACGCGCAGGCCGCCAGTGTTAGTCCGGTCTTCATGTCTCTCTCCCTAATAGGTTTCCACGCATTACACATGCCGCGCCTGTCGTCGTCCAGCCTTCCGGCCGCGTCCGTGGGTCGCCGCGATCATCCCTGCCACGCGATCCGGCCCAGATCCTTGCCGATCTGCGCGTTGGCGCCGATGGCCTGCTTGTAGATCGCGAACACCGCATCCATGCGCGCAGCGGCATCCTCGTCGGGATACCGGACCGGGCCGTAGCGGGCCAGCGCGGTCGACGCCGTGGCGATATCGTCGAACTGCCCGATCCCAATGGCGGCCAAGGTCGCGGCCCCGACGATCCCCGGCTCTCCCACGGCGAGCGGGCGCAACGCCGTGCCCAGCACATCGGCGCGTATCTGCGTCCAGGGGTCGGACCGGAACCCGCCGCCGCCGCAAGAGATGACATCGCTTCGCAGGTCACCGGATGCCTGGACCGTCTCCAACGCGTGCCGGGCGGCGAAGGCCACGCCCTCATAGACCGCACGGGCCATGTCCGGCAGCGTTGTGCCGCGCCCCACGCCAAGGAACGCCCCCCGCAGATCGGCATCCCACAGCGGCGCACGCTCCCCCTCCAGTTGCGGCAGGAACAGCGGCGTGGCGGCGCTACGGGGCGTCTCGCCGACCATCCGCGACATCTCGTCGAGGGTAAGGCCCGCCAACGCACAGAACCACGATTGCGAATCGCTCCCGTTCTGGGTCGGGGCGGCATGGACGCGAACGCCCGCGCATTCGGGAAACACGATGGCCCCCGGCGTCGGCACGACAGAGCGCGAGGAAATCCCCAGTATTTCGCTCGTTCCGCTGAGATAGATGGTCGACCGCTCGCAGGCCCCGCCCGCCCCCACCAGCCCCGCCCAGGCATCCATGGCGCCCGACACGACCGGCACGCCCGTGAACGGACCCTGCGCCACCTGCCCCACCACCTCGGTCGGACCGACGATCGGCGCCATGCGGTCGGCGGCCCCCGGCACCAGGTCGAGCACCTGGGGTATGTAGCGCAGGTCGCCATCAACCAGCCCGATATTGGACAGCGGATCCGTCGATGCGACGCCCGTCAGCTTGTACAAGCAGTAGTCCTTTGGCAGCATCACCCACCTGGTTCGCGCCCAGATGTCGGGGTGGTGCCGTGCCATCCAGGCCATGCGCGCGATGGCGTGGCTGGCATCGATGGGCATGGGCGCGCCCCACCACGCCTGTTTCTGCCCCCGGGTCACGCGGGCGTCCAAGGTCGCGGCCTCTGCCGCGGCACGGCCGTCCTGCCACTGGATCGCGGGACACAGCGGCTCGCCACCCGTGTCGACGAACACATGGGTGTTCACCTGGCTGCACAGGCCCATGGCCACGACACGATGGCCCGCAAACCCCTCGAGTGCCGCGTCGACCAGCGTTACCCATGTGTCGGGGTCCTGTTCGACGATGTTCGGTGCGCGGCGGACCGTCTCGAAGCCTTGGGAATAGCGCGCGACGAAGGCCCCATCGCCGTCAAGCACCGCGGCCTTCACCGATGTCGTCCCGACATCTATCCCGATGATCCCCTCAGCCGCCATACGTCGCCTTTCTTACCGCGCAAGCACGGTCCTCCAGCGCCGCCCGGCTTGCAACCGCCTCATGTCCTCCACCCGGTCGACGCCGGCCGTCAGAGAGACCCGCGCAATGCCCAGAGTTCGGGAAACAGTTCCACCTCGAGCATCCGCCGCAGGTATTTTACCCCCGACGTGCCCCCCGTGCCGCGCTTGAAACCGATAATGCGCTCTACCGTCGTGACATGGTTGAACCGCCAGCGTCGAAAGTAATCCTCCAGATCGACCAGCTTTTCCGCCAGTTCATAGAGGCTCCAGTAGGTCTGCGGATCGCGGTATACGTCCGTCCATGCCGTCATCACCGCGGGGTCGGCGACGTGCGGGGTGTCAAGTCGGTAGACATCGGCCGGGAATTCGGTGCCCAGCGCCTCGGCAAGCCGATCCAGCGCGATGTGGTAGAGCGATTTCGCCTCCAG
>Ga0115567_10003757_pt1 | contig 14871 bp, 12 predicted proteins | sample COGITO_mtgs_1204_2_FD_88679 | JGI IMG/M metagenome (GOLD analysis project Ga0115567, IMG submission 88679) | Pelagic marine microbial communities from North Sea - COGITO_mtgs_120412 | ecosystem: Environmental > Aquatic > Marine > Epipelagic | place: Germany:Helgoland, sampling site Kabeltonne... | reverse complement strand
AGCGAGTTTGATTTAAGCCCTTTTTTAGTTGCCGGTAAAAATCGCCTTGCCGTTATGGTTATCCGTTGGAGCGACGGCAGCTATTTAGAAGACCAAGATATGTGGTGGTTAAGCGGCATATTTCGCGACGTTGTAATACTCACTAAACCACAATCGCAAATACGCGACGTATTTATCACACCCACTCTAGACGCTTGCTATTGCGATGCAAGCGTAACAATTAAAACCGCTATTGATGCGTCAAAGCATCATCACGTTACCGTACAGGTGTTCAGCGGCGACACCCCTATTTGTGAACCACAAACGCAAAGCACTAACAACAAGCGAATAGACGAAAAAGGTGGTTGGGAAGATGTTGTGTTTCACAGCATTGCTATTGAAAATCCAAAGAAATGGACGGCTGAAACACCTCATTTATATCGCTGCGTAATAAGCCTGCACAATGAAAAAAACGAGGTGCTTGACGCTGAAAGCTACGATATTGGCTTTAGAAAAGTTGAAATTTTGGCTGGTCAGTTGTGTGTAAACGGCAAAGCACTGCTTATTCGTGGGGTTAATCGCCACGAACACCACCCCGAAAATGGACACACAGTAAGTGAATCAGACATGTTAAACGACATTAAGATTATGAAACAGAATAATTTTAATGCCGTGCGCACTGCACATTATCCTAATCACCCGCGCTGGTATGAATTATGCGACGAATATGGACTTTACGTGGTAGATGAGGCAAATATAGAAACTCACGGCATGTTTCCCATGGGCCGGCTCGCGTCCGACCCTCAATGGACGGGCGCGTTTATGTCTCGTTACACACAAATGGTTGAGCGCGATAAAAATCACGCTTGTATTATTATTTGGTCCTTGGGTAATGAAAGTGGTTATGGTCCTAGCCATGACGCAATGTATGGCTGGTCAAAAAGTTTTGATCCATCACGCCCAGTGCAGTATGAAGGCGGCGGTGCTAACACTCTGGCCACCGATATTATTTGTCCTATGTATGCACGCGTCGATAGCGACATTAAAGACGATGCAGTGCCGAAGTATTCAATTAAAAAGTGGCTTAGCTTGCCCGGCGAAACACGCCCTCTTATTTTGTGTGAATACGCCCATGCCATGGGTAATAGCTTAGGCAGCTTTGATAAATATTGGCAGGCTTTTAGAGAGTATCCGCGTTTACAAGGCGGGTTTATTTGGGATTGGGTAGACCAAGGATTATCTAAAACTGATAAAAGCGGAACCCATTATTGGGCCTACGGCGGCGACTTTGGCGATGAACTTAACGACAGACAATTTTGCATTAATGGCCTATTATTTCCCGACCGCAGTGCTCATCCAAGTTTGTTTGAGGCCAAATATTGCCAGCAGCACTTTCAATTTACGTTAGCGCCTCTGCCCGAAGAGAGTGAAAACAACAAGGTCTATTCGGTCGAAGTATTTAGCGATTATGTGTTTCGAGCCACAGACAACGAGAAGCTGGTGTGGCGATTGCTGCAAAACGGCGTTGCAGTTGAACAGGGATGTAGCGCACTTAACATTGCGCCTCAGGCTTCATCTATACTTGATATTAAACTGACTAAGCAATTCGAAAAAGGCGCACAATATCATCTTAATCTAGATATTGAGCTTATTGATGAATGCAGCTTTGCGCCAGCGGGGCATATAATAGCCACAGAGCAATTTGCTTTGGCAAATATGGGTAATTTAGTTGAAGGTTCGTTTGAAGATAAAGTGACTCAACAGTCGCTTACTGTGACACAAAATGACAGTGAGATAAGCGTTCAAGGGATAGACTCAAGGCTTACTTTTAACCGACAAACAGGATTGCTAGAAGAGTGGGTTAGCGACAATGCTAAACATAAGAAATCTATTCTAAACACTGCGCTAGTCGACAACTTTTATCGTGCGCCTCTCGACAACGACATTGGGATAAGCGAAGTTGATAATATTGACCCAAATGCATGGGAAGCCCGCTGGCTGAGGGCAGGACTTGGCATGTGGCAACGAACATGCCGCAAAATTAGCGCAATAGCATCAAGTAACGATGTGCGCATTACATGCCTATTCGATTATGAGCATGAAGGTGTGCTGTGCGCACAAACTTGTTGGGTATATGCAATAAACAACACGGGCAGCTTAACCTTAAGTATTGATGTTCAGCTAAGCGACACGCTACCACCTTTACCGCGCATAGGAATCAGTTTAGGTCTCAATAAATTAGACAGTACAAACGTGACTTGGTTAGGTTTAGGCCCGTTTGAAAACTACCCTGATCGCAAATCTGCCGCTCGTTTTGGGCACTACACTTCAAATATAGAAGACTTACATACTCCCTATATATTTCCAACTGACAGTGGTTTGCGAAGTGACTGTAAGCGCTTAGCTATTGGTGGACTAGAGGTGCGCGGCGACTTCCTATTTGCTGCAAGCTTATATTCACAAAGCCAGCTTACCGCCGCTAAGCACACACATGAATTAGTTGCTGATGACGAGGTTCACGTGCACATAGACCATCAACATATGGGCGTTGGTGGAGACGATTCTTGGAGCCCAAGCACCCACAAAGAATATTTACTTGAGCGTAAACAATATAGCTACTCGTTACAGCTTTCGGCTTTGGAGAGTTAACAGCCATGAGCGGTTGAGAGCCATGAGCGGTTGAGAGCCATGAGCGGTTGAGAGCCATGAGCGGTTGAGAGCCATGAGCGGTTGAGAGCCATGAGCGGTTGAGGGCTTCAAAATGTTAAACTTTCATCGGCATAAAGCCCTAACGATAGATAGCCGATGAGACCTCAACATCACAAGCAATTGCAATTGCAATTTAGATAAGAGGCTTTTATTATCTATTTTCAAGCGAAAAATATCTCGCACCGTAATATTCAAAATATATACGACAATGGAAATTTCAACATGCATTCAGCTAAACTTATGCAATTTGTTCAAGCACTACCCAAAGCAGAACTGCATTTACATATTGAAGGAAGCCTAGAACCACAATTAATGTGGGACCTAGCGCAAAAGCATAAAATAACGCTGCCTTTTTCAAGCGTTGACGCTATCCAAGCCGCCTATCAATTCGATAATCTGCAAAGTTTTCTCGACTTGTATTATCAAGGCGCCAATGTACTGCGATGAAGACGACTTCTTTGAATTGATGTGGGCGTACTTATGCAGGTGCAGCGAACAGAATGTCGTACATACTGAAATTATGTTCGACCCACAAACCCACACCGAACGGGGTATTGATTATGCGGTTTTTATGCCCGGATTTGCACGCGCAATAGAAAAAGCCAAAATAGAGTTAAATATAAGTGTTTACCTAATTCTGTCTTTCTTAAGGCATTTAAGCGAGCAAAGCGCAATAGATACCTTGCACCAAGCGGCTCCCTATTACCCAATGATAACGGCTGTGGGCTTGGACAGTTCCGAGCTCGGTAACCCGCCAGCAAAATTTCAGCAAGTGTTTGCTCAGGCAAAGCGCTTGGGTTTCAAATTAGTTGCTCATGCGGGTGAAGAAGGCCCACCGGAGTACGTTTGGGAAGCAATTAAGCTGCTAGGCGTAGATCGCATCGACCACGGTGTGCGCAGCAGCGAAGAGCCGGCTTTAATGGCATATTTGAAACAGCAACAAATTCCCCTAACTGTTTGTCCGCTTAGTAACCTTAAACTTTGCGTCGTCGACCACTTAGCGCAGCACAATATTTTAGATCTATTAGCCGATGGTTTGCATGTCACCGTAAATTCAGACGATCCTTCTTACTTCGGTGGCTATTTACTGGAAAATTTCAAAGCCCTGATAGAAAACTTGCCTGTTACGAAGCAACAACTCGCAAAACTTATTTCGAACAGCTTTAGTGCCAGTTTTTTACCCGATGAGCAAAAGCAAACTTGGTTAAGGCAAATTGAGGAGCTAAATAAATCTTAAAACCTGATTTCTTAATCAACGTTTTTAAACGCTACACTAGATAGTTTTGCCGCTAATGTAGCCTAATAAAAAAGATAGTTGAATATTATTGTTTCAAATCTACGTCAGAATCGGCAATTAAATAAATGGTTGCGGCGTAGGCTGCTATATTTTGCGCAAGCTCATCTGGCTCAATCTTATCTAATGTGTCATCGGGTGTATGATGCAGGTCAAAATAGTCTCTACCGTTTTGATTTAGCCGAATTGTAGGCACGCCCTTTTGCTGCATTGGAATGATATCTGGGCCGCCGCCAGCTACATCTGAGCCACCACGTACTATTCCCAACGGCGAAATTATTTTTCCAATTTCATCAATAAGCACCGTGGCGTCGTCGTTCACGTCAGAAACTAACTGCCAAATTGTTTGTGCGCCAAAATCTGACTCGGTTGCTATCACGTGGTTGTGCAAATTACCCTCATGCTGTTTTGCATAGGCGAATGCACCTAACAGGCCAACTTCCTCGGCGCCAAACATGACGACTCGAATAGTTCTTTTTGGACGCTTAGGTAATTTTGAAATTAGCGCGGCAGCAGCCACCGTAATGCCTATGCCGGCGCCATCATCAACCGCTCCGGTGCCCAAGTCCCAGCTATCGAGGTGACCACCAATAAGTACTATTTCTTCTGGCTTTTCGCTACCAATTAAATCGAGAATTACGTTGCCGCTACTCACTTCGCCTTTCCACTTCGAATCGGAATGTAGTGATACTGTGAGCGATTCGCCCAAGTTGTGAAGTCTGCGGAGCTGATCGGCGTCTGGATTGGATATAGCCACTACCGGAATTTCAGCCCAGTTGTTGTCGTGTTGGCTCATCATGCCGGTGTGGGGGAAACGATGCGAGCTTGAGCCAACTGAACGTACCATTAGCGCTTTTGCACCTGCTCGCTGCGCGTGTTGCCAGCCTACACGTCTGCGTTGGTTAGCTTGTCCATAGCCTGCGCCTGTTTGGCTCTTAACCATCATATCGCCGTCGACAAAAGCGATTTTACCTTTTAAGACACCATCTTTAGCCTCGGCTAAAGCATGAATGTTGCGAAAATAAACAATAGGCGCTTTTATTTCTCTCTCGGAAGGCGCTGCACCGCCTAGTGCAGTAGCAGATAGTTCCTGCTTATAAGGGGTGTTTAACACTACATCCAAATGTCCTCTATCCCAAAATGGCATAGTAAATTCTTCAATGCTTACTTTATCAAAACCAAGCTCGTTGCCAAGTTTTAGCCCCCAGTCCCGGGCACGCGCTTCTGCTTCTGAACCGCCTAGGCGAGGACCAACTTCGGTGGTCAACGACTCTACAATATTAAAGCCAAGTTTGCTCTTAAGCGCGCTGTCCATAAGCTTAATAGCCGTCTCTTTTTGTTCTTGTGGAATAGTCGGCTGCTGAGCGAAAAGCGATAAACTGAAAACACTAAGCGCTAGGCTTGAGCCAAGCCAATGAGGGAAAGACATAGTTACTCCAATGCAATGATGAGTGTCGGTATTCAATCGCCATATACTACCTTAGATAAGCCCAAATTGTCACCACAGAATCGACGTAAGGTTCGTTTAGTTTCGATGAGATTGTCAGCTAAATTGGTGTTCTGACCTACTTAATTTAGCAACTTTACACTTGTCTTTCCGGCCTTGTATTTTAATTCAAATGGAAATTTCTTCTTACGTTTTCTACACGCTGCCGATATAAGTGTTATAAATATTAGAAGCACAGTTGCCATTGCCCACGATAGCAACGACAATTCTAATTTTCTTTATAGAGTTGTTAGCTCAACAGTGACCAAATTAAGCGTTAATTGATAAGGTATATTGAATCGTTTTGACTGACACACATTCCGAAAAACTAAATGCTGTTTTAGATCTTACTCAGATCATGGAACTTATGCTTGACGCTGTTTGTGTGGTCGATAAATCAGGTAATTTTGTTTATGCTAGCGCTGCTTTTGAAAGCATGTTTGGTTACGCGCCGGAGGAAGTTATTGGTAAACCCGTCATTGATTTTGTTTGCCTAGAAGATAACAAAAGAACCTTAAATGCCGTTGGCAAACTGAAATCTGGTGTTGTATATCAGAGTTTTGAAAACAGGTGGATACACAAGTCGGGAAACATTGTGGACGTACTTTGGTCGGCGCGGTGGTCTGAGAAACATCAAATGCGAATTGCTGTCGCTCACGATATTACTGGGCGTAAACAAATGGAAAATAAGCTTGTATATTTAGCTAATCACGATTCATTGACCCAATTACCTAATCGCTTGTTGTTAAGAGAAAGTCTTAACGACGCAATTGCCTGCTCTCAAGCCAAAAAAAGCAATTTTTGTTTACTATTTCTTGATGTAAATCGCTTTAAGCAAATAAACGACCAGTATGGCCACTCATTAGGCGACAGAGTGCTAGCTATTGTTGCCAAAAGGTTAGTAAATTGTGTGAGGCACTCAGACACAGTAGGACGCTTAGGCGGCGATGAATTTCTGATTGTATTAAATTCTGTCGCACAGCACTCTGACGCACTTTTGTTTAGTGAAAAAATTAAGCGTGAAATAGAAAAGCCAATCGCTCTCGACAAGGTTATCCTCAATGTCTCTTTAAGTGTTGGTATTGCTCGATACCCACAAGACGCAGGGAATATTGACGATTTACTTCAATATGCCGACAAAGCAATGTATACAGAAAAACAACGACAAGTTGAACGTTTACATAGGTAACTAATACTTCAGTTTTGGGCATGACAGCCAGTCGAAGTCACTTTACAATACGAAACTCTATTATCAAACTACGCCTGAGCACCTACGAAAATTACTTTTTCTTCTTAAACTTCGCCGCTTCATTGTGTGGCTGGTTATCGCTAAAGCGTGTTAAGCCCTTCTGATGTTTGGGCGTAGTGGGTCCTTTGCCTTTGGCAAAGGCTTTGTTACCGGAACGCTTAGCAAACTCTTTTTGGTCTTTGCCTTTAAGCTCGTTTCTGCTCTCAAACGGGACTAAGCATTTTGGACCATTGCCAATTAGGTAAGGTTTACCCATTTCAATCAGAGTTTTCCGAAGCAGCGGCCAGTTTGCTGGATCGTGGTAACGTAAAAACGAACGATGCAAACGCCTATGAATTTCTCCTTTAGGCACTTCAACCACTTCACTTTTATGGTCTACTTTATGAATAGGGTTCTTATTAGTGTGATACATGGTGGTAGCATTTGCCATGGGCGACGGATAAAAGTTTTGCACTTGATCAAGTTTGAAGTTACGTTCTTTTAACCACAGAGCAAGGTTTAACATATCTTCGTCGTTAGTCCCCGGGTGCGCTGATATAAAATATGGGATCAGAAACTGCTCTTTGCCAGCTTCTTTGGTGTATTTGTCGAACATTTCTTTGAAACGGTCGTAGGTGCCCATGCCCGGTTTCATCATTTTATCTAAGGGCGCTTTCTCAGTATGTTCGGGGGCTATTTTCAAATAGCCGCCTACGTGATGTGTTACCAGTTCTCTCACATATTCAGGATCTTCAATTGCTAAGTCATAACGAACCCCTGATGCAATTAATACTTTTTTAACTCCTTCTACCTTACGTGCTTTTTTGTAAAGTTCGGTAGTGGGAGATTGGTCAGTATCTAAGTGACCACAAATATCAGGCCAAACGCACGATAAGCGCCGGCAGGTTTGTTCTGCTTTCGGACTTTTACAACGCAATTTGTACATATTCGCAGTAGGGCCGCCCAAATCAGAAATTACGCCTGTGAAGCCCGGAACTTTGTCACGAATAAGTTCTATTTCACGAATAATCGATTCTTCCGATCGGCTTTGAATCACGCGGCCTTCGTGTTCAGTGATAGAACAAAAAGTACAGCCTCCGAAACATCCTCGCATAATATTTACAGAGGTTTTAATCATGTCGTAAGCAGGTATTTTGGCTTTACCATAGCTAGGATGAGGTACGCGCGCGTAGGGTAAATCGAAAACAGCATCCATTTCTTCAGTTTCAAGTGGAAATGCCGGTGGATTAATCCAAATTATACGATCCCCATGACGCTGCGCTAAAGCACGCGCGCAACCTGGATTCGTTTCTTGATGCAAAATTCTTGAGGTGTGTGCGTAATGGGTTTTTTCGGCTCTTACAACATCATAAGGAGGCAGCAATACATACGTTTGTTCCCAAGGCTTACGACGTTTAGTTTTCGATGTAAAAGGTTGAACCACAATTGGCTTTGCTTTTTCAGCGTCTATAGCGGCTTGTTTCTCGGCGTCAGACTGGATCGCGCATTTATCTTCAATCATCTCATAGGGGCTGACAATTGGATCTATTTTACCAATAGAGTCAACATGGGTTGAGTTAACACCCTGCCAGCCGGGTAGAGGTTCTTTTCGAATAACTGCCGTGCCTCTGATATCTTGCATTTGATCTATGGTTTCGCCAGCAGCGAATCGGTGCGCCATTTCCAGCAAGGGGCGTTCAGCGTTACCAAACATTAGCATATCGGCTTTAGAGTCGAACAGTACCGAGCGACGGACTTTGTCTGACCAATAGTCGTAGTGCGCTATACGACGCAGACTCGCTTCAATACCACCAATCACTACCGGCTTTTTATAGGCCTCTTTACAGCGCTGAGTATAAACCGTAACTGCGCGATCAGGGCGTTTACCACCCTCGTTGTTGGCAGTATACGCATCGTCATGGCGAAGCTTGCGATCGGCAGTATAGCGATTAATCATGGAATCCATATTGCCGGCGGTCACGCCAAAGAATAAGTTAGGCTCGCCCAACTGCATGAAATCGTCTTTTGAATGCCAATCGGGCTGAGAAATAATACCTACTCGATAGCCCTGAGCTTCAAGTGTTCTGCCAATAACCGCCATACCAAAACTTGGATGATCAATGTATGCATCGCCGGTCACAATAATAATGTCGCAACTATCCCAGCCCAACTGGTCCATTTCTTTACGCGACATAGGCAAAAACGGCGCCGGATCAAAGCATGAAGCCCAATATTTAGGAAAAGAAAATAAACCGCGCTCAGCCTTCATCCGTGGCGTTTGTGTTTTTCTGGAAACAGGCTGAATTGTGGGCATAAAGTTCTCGGTTGATTATCAAAGTGTGACTAGCAATGCAATATGGTTTGTTTGCAATAAATGGCCGCGCAGTATAACACAGGGGACTACGCAGAGTATCGGTGTATATTTACTGAATGAAATTAACGCTTGATGAGGCGGCATAAGGTCAACAGATGCATAGACCAATTCATCTAACATTACTGTCCTGCTAGCCAAACTTAACAGCGGCAGCCGCAAGTGCAGGGTCAACAATGAAATAAACATCGAGCGTTCTGTCAATGACATCTTTTTTAGATAAGGACTCTAGCGCACGCTGAATAGAAGACGAAGTCATTTTTAGCGCGGTAGATACTTTACCACTTGTCATTTTAGTATTTAGCCCCCCAGCAATTGCGATCACTAACTTTTTCTCGTTCAACGATAAAGACCTCACCATATTGGCATCTTCACGGCCCGATTGATGCACAATCGCGTTCCATGATTTTGCCACTGAATCTTGTGTAGGTAATGTGCTGCATAACCATAACTCGTCACATAAAGAGTTTACGTAATAAGGGTGGCGTTGTGTAAGATACATTATCTGTTCGAACGCTTTTTCGGGAATTTCGCCCTGCCACTTTTTGCGGGCTAATGCGTTTAAATGCTTTTTATATTCACTAGCGGCAATACGTTCCAGCAATATGGCTTGAGTATGTTTATATAACGGACGTTTCTTTTGGCTTAAGGCTTGGTCCATTAAGGACCGCTCTGAGCCTGCAAAAATAAAGGTTATGTGTTTTGCATCTTCTACCACTTGCCTAATTGTCGATTCAACTGCCAAATGTTCCACTAATTTTCCAATCTCTTGAAATTCATCGACCAGTAAAACTGCGCGGTAGCCAAATTTTCCTGCAATGCTGTCGAGCCCTAAAAGGGCGTCCTCTAAAGATTGCAGGTCATAAGTTTGAGTCGTCGAAATAATAGGCCGGCTGCCTTGAATCACTATAGAAGGCTTTAGTTTCCGAAAGACGTTATTTACAACGTTCCCAAACTTAGTAAGTAAAACCGCAATGTCGTCGTCTGGATGATTTGAGACTAAAATCGCGTTTATCAGGGCATCTACACTCTGTATAAGCTTTCGGATAGTACTTTCCATGTCGGATGCAAAGCGTAAGTGACAGCGAAAATAACTGATTTTATTATCGGCGGCCAAATCTTCAATGGTTTGTGCAACTAACGATGTTTTACCTTGCCTGCGATGGGCTTGAAGCCAAACATGCCTACCTTTCATTATATAGTCCGCTAACCGCGCTCGTTCATTTTGGCGGTTGCAAAATGCTTCGCCGGTTACCACAATTTTAGGAAAATAATCTATGGGCATAATGTATTCCAGAAGTCTTGAATGGATAATTATAGTGTGTTCAATCAATTACGCAAGTTGCGTTACGCATGTTGCGTAACGCATGTTGCGTAATTTAATTTTCTTTCAAACCTACAGGCTACTTTCTGAGTGTGATCAATCAGTAATTTCTACGTTTAAATAAGCTCACTGTATTCAATGTCTACTAATTGTGGTGTAACTGACGTATAAAATACTACGGCGCTGTCTGGGCAAACCAATCCGCAATTTCTTGTCGTTCTGCTTCAGTCATATTCGTTTTGTTCATTAAAGGCATATCTTTCGTAACGGTTGTTCTATTCACTATTTGTGCAGAGTATCTTTGAATCTCTGGCCAAGTGTCTAGTACTACCCCTAATGGTGCGACAGTAAATATTTCATCGCTTGGCATATCCGAATGGCAGCCTGCACAGTGGGTTTGTACAATATCAAATATTCTTGTTTGCCTTGGGTTTAATGCCACTGTTGCAGCCTCAGAACTGGCGTTAAGCGAAGTCTTTTTTGCTTCTTGTGGCCAAGAAATCCAAAGCGTCAGTACAGCCATCATCACCGCGCCCGAGATTAGAATTGAAGGCTTCACAACGCCAATATGCTTAAGGTTGAAAAAGTGCCTTATCCACGCAGAAATTGCAATAAAACACACCAACACAATCCAGCTATGCTCATGCTGATAGGTCATTGGATAATGATTGCTTATCATGATAAACAGCAAGGGCAGGGTGAAGTAATTATTGTGCACCGATCGCAGTTTGGCGCCTAAGCCCCAAGCTGGATCAACTTCTTGCTTATTGGTTACCGCAGCCACCATTTTGCGCTGCGCAGGCATTATATTAAGCAGTACATTGCCCGCCATTATTGTGCCAATAAGCGCACCCACATGAATAAACGCGCCCCGACCACTAAACAACGTTGTGGCTAACCAGCAAGCGAACATTATGTATATAACAAGAAATAAGGCAAATAATTTTGGTTTTTGTCCTAAGGGACTGCGGCAAGCTATTTCGTATATTACTAAGCCGCCAAAAATGAAGCCTAGGCCGTAAGCAATTGCAGTGGCAGGATTTAAGTCCATAACTCTCGGGTCAATTAAATACGCCGAGGCACCAAAATAATACACCAATACCAGTAGCGCAAAGCCGCTAATCCATGTGGTATAAGCTTCCCACTTAAACCAGTGTAAAGTGCTAGGCATTGTCTCAGGACCGTAGCTGTACTTAGCTACTTCATAAAACCCACCGCCGTGAATAGCCCATAGATCACCTTTTATACCTTTTTCTTTTTTCCAGTCGGGGGGCGTGCGTAAATTATTGTCTAGCCAAATAAAATAAAAAGAAGCGCCAATCCACGCTACGCCTGCTATTACATGAAACCATCTAATAAAAAGCGACATCCATTCAAGCCATGGCATAAGATTTCTCCAGTGAAACTTTTTGTTGTTTGCCAGCAATATAAGTGGCTTCTACGGCGCGATCGTCGCCAATCATACTTAGCGAAAATAATAAGTCGTCAGCGCTTTGTTGTTCATCATTTCGTAATTGGCTTAAGGCATTAAAACGCCCATTGAGGACAACAAAGTCGGCGTAAGTGTTGGGGTTTAAGTTGCCAATGCTATCGCTCAATCCATAAGCGTGTGCTGGGCCTTGGGTCATTAGGTATAAACCTTCAAGCGGGCTTATGGGCGAATTTCGTAATTGACTCACCTTGTAAGCTTCGCCATAGGTGCGCAGCATATTGAAACTGGTGCCAGCACCTACATCGGTAGCTAGGACTACGGGTACCTTGTGCTTTTTAGCGGTTTCTATATCGAATAAGCCGCTGCCTAAAAATAAGTTTGAAGTAGGACAAAATGCGGCAGTAGCGCCTGTTTCGCCTAGTTGCACCCATTCATCTTCGCAAAGATGTAAGCAATGCCCGAACACAGCGCGCTTTCTGACCATATTAAAGTGTGCATAAACGTCTAAATAAGACGAATGCTCTGGATAAAGATTTTTCACCCATGCCACTTCATGGGCGCTTTCAGACAAATGCGTTTGTATAAATACTTCAGGATATTGCTGGGCCAACTCTCCTAAAGCGTGCAGTTGAGCAGCACTACTAGTAGGTGCAAATCTTGGGGTTAGGGCATACAAGTTGCGCCCTTTGCCGTGCCAGCGCTGAATAAGCGTGTCGCTGTCACGCTGTGCAGAATCAGCGGTATCTCTTAAGTACTCAGGGCAATGTCTGTCCATACAAATTTTGCCTGTCACCAGAGCCATATCAAGTATCGATGCCGCCTTAAATAAGGCATCAACCGATTGTGAGTGCACTGACGCAAATGCTAGTGCGGTGGTAGTACCATTATCAATTAACTGGCGAATAAATATGTCGGCAATGCGCTCGCAATACTGCGCAGATGCAAATTTATTTTCGGTAGGAAAAGTGTAGTTTTCAAGCCAATCTAATAGCTGCTTGCCGTACTTTGCAATCATTTCAGTTTGCGGATAGTGCAGGTGACTGTCTATTAAACCGGGGACTAATAAACGCCCGCGGTAGTCTACTTCACATGCTTGTGCATAATTGGATGAAATACTGTGGTATTCACCTATAGCCACTATTTTTTGATCAGCTACCACTAACGCGCCGTCTTTAAATATTTGCGCCTGAGTGTTAGGTGTTTCAGTGGCTACCGGAAAGTGCACTATACTTGCTCGGTATAAGGTTACATTGTTAGTCACTAGCTTCCTCGATAACTGCTAAAGCCAAATGGCGAGACTAGCAGGGGAATATGATAATGACCGCCGTTTTCTATCATTTCAAAGTGAATATCGATAAACGGGTAAAAACTGTTCCCGTGAGCGGCAATTAAGTGGGCTCTGCAGTGAAAGCGCATGCTGTATTCGCCAGCACTAAAGTCTGTTATTTCCCATTGATTAAATCGACCGTCTTCGTTGGTCGTGCCGTTTTGCGTAGTACCATCAGGCATGGTCAAAGTGAGCGCCATATTTGCAACTGGCTTGCCGTTAGTTGTATCTAGCACGTGGCTTGATAAGGTATTCATAATTAAAATCTCATTTTGCTGATGCGCTGGTAAACGCTTTGTTAATTCGAAGTAGGGTTATTTTCAGTTGTTCGTTGGCCGCATTAGCTATTTCAGTATCGGTGCTATTTGGCAGTCTATGCTCTAATTCGTCCAGCATCGCTTGCGCGCTAAGTCCGCTCGCGCAGATAATAAAAATAAACCCGTGTTTGTCCAAATAAATTTTGTTAGTGTGCTGTAGTCTTTGCAAGGTTTCGTCATCAGCGCCTTCAGTGCCGCTTTGTTCGTTGCAGGCTAAGACCTTCGTATTAGCATATTTTTCGCGCAGTGTACTAATGTCGCCAATCATCGGATGGCCATTAAAGGCTTGCAGATAATCGGCTACTTTCACTTTTTGCCATTGCAAACTGGCATGCTCGCGCAGCGCTTCAAGGCTGGAAAAAGGACGTTTATTGACCATGTCGTTACACCACTTTTCACTGCTGCAGGTTTGCATAAACCATGCGAAAGCGAGGTTTGTCGATGCCGAGTTTAATGTCTTCAAAGAATCTATATTAGTGTGCTTCATATTACAGATGCCTTTGCATCCTTAGATTCAGATAAGACTTGGTTATCACGATCGTCAGTGCTCTCATGCGCATGAAGTTTCTGGATAATTTGCGCACTAATAGACACCGCCACTTCCACCGGGCGCTTTCCCGGTATTTGAGGGTTGCCAATAGGGCTAATTAGCTGCGCTACTTGTTTTGGGTTGAAGCCTCTGTGATCAAGCCGTGTTCGAAAGCGTTTCGCCTTAGTGTTAGACCCAATCATACCAATAAAGGGCATGGTGCCGCGTTTTAAACACCCCTCGACTAAGCGGTAATCGAGCTGATGGTTATGCGTAAGAATAATCACCCATGTATTAACTGGCAAATTAGCAATTTCATCAACGGGCTCTTCGCTAACAATACAGCTTACGTTTTGGGGCAAATTGTCATTAGTGAACAAATCGGCGCGACTGTCTATCCAGCTTATTTGCAAAGGTAACTGCGCCAAAATAGGCACTAAAGAACCCGCGACATGGCCTGCGCCAAAAACTGCAATATGCTGAGAATGACAACAATACACTTCAAATAAGACTTTAACCGCACCGCCGCAGCACTGACCGAGTTTACTCGAGAGTGGATACGACACAATATGTTGATCTTGCTTGCCCTTAAGTAAATATTCACGCGCTTTATTTAGCGCGTCAAACTCCAAATGGCCGCCCCCAATGGTGTCAAATTGCTCTGCCCCGGTTACCACCATTTTACAACCGGCTTCTCGAGGGGTAGAGCCCGCCGTAGTTATAACCGTGATTAGCACATACGACTCGCCCCGTGCCTGACAGTTGTAAAGCGCTTCAAACCAAGTATTTACTCGCATATATGCTCCTTGGTTCTATTGTTTAGCTCGGTAACACACGCTAGTACGCGCTCGGGTGTCGCCGGCGTGGGCAAGTTT
>Ga0115567_10003756_pt1 | contig 14871 bp, 15 predicted proteins | sample COGITO_mtgs_1204_2_FD_88679 | JGI IMG/M metagenome (GOLD analysis project Ga0115567, IMG submission 88679) | Pelagic marine microbial communities from North Sea - COGITO_mtgs_120412 | ecosystem: Environmental > Aquatic > Marine > Epipelagic | place: Germany:Helgoland, sampling site Kabeltonne... | reverse complement strand
GCCTGGAGTTTCTCGAAAGAGCACTGCAGAAATAGGCGCTAGAAGAAGTGCTTAACCTTCTCCTTATAGGAACGGCTCATCTTTAACGATGAGCCGCAACTCAAGGTCAGATGAAACTCTCCGTTGATATGTGACGAAACCTTTTCCACCCTGCGCAGATTCACGATAGTCGATCGATGCACACGCTGAAATATAGCTGGGTCTAACTTCGATTCAAGCTCCTTCATCGTAGTACGCATGATATGCGTCGCTCTGGCAACGTGCACGCACATATAGTCGCCCGCCGCGTCTACCCAGTCGATATCTTTGATTGGCACGAAAGTAATTGATGAGCCGTCCTTGATGGCGAGACGATCTGCGTGCTCCACAGATTGATCCTCCGCCTCTAATAGCTCACTTATCGCAGCAGAGGATTTTCCGGTGAGACTCACTAGCAGGTTCAATAGTCGCTGCTTCTCCCTAGCCGCATCTACCTGTAATTTGTGCTGACGCGCTTTCGTTACCGCCTCCAGCAGCCGCTCATTCTCAACCGGCTTCAGCAAATAATCGATCGCATGTATTTTGAAGGCGTCTACGGCAAACGAATCATAGGCAGTCACGAACAGAATCATCGGCAAAATATCAGTCTGAATCTCACTAATCATTTCCAGCCCTGTCTTACCAGGCATTTGAATATCGAGAAAGACGAGATCCGGCTCTAGCTCGGCAATAGCATGCAGCGCCTCCTTCGCATTGGCACAGCTCTTGACAATCTGCACTTTATCTATCGTGCTCAGGCGCATTTCAAGCCCCTGTCTGGCAAGCTCTTCATCATCGACGATGATCGCCTTCAGTAGGTTTGCGTCACTGTCTGTCATAGGGAATTTCAACCGTTACGATTAAGCCGCCAGTCTCGGCATTGCTGAATATTAATTTATGTTCGCCGGAATAGATCTCTTGCAAGCGATTTCTAATATTACTGATTCCCACGCCTTGAGAGAATGCTAAACCATCACTTTCTCCATCAAGCTCTGGCACTCCGGGCCCATCATCTGCCACCTGCACCACCAGCGTGTTGTCTCTCACCTTAGCGCTAATCCGAATAGTACCCCCGCTTTCCGACTGCGAGATTGCATATTTAATGGAATTTTCTATTAAGGGCTGCAGCAACATGGTCGGTACCATAGCACGCTCGGCGCGAGTCTCGATGTCTATGTCCAGTCGCAACCGTTCCGCAAATCTCACCTTCTCGATATCCAGATACAACTTCGATGTCTCCAGCTCATGGGCCAGGTTCACCTTATCCAACGGGGAATGATCGAGGGAGTAACGCAGAAACTTGCTTAGCTTAGTCAGCATCTCATTCGCCCTGTCATTTGCCGATGACAAAACCAAGGTTGAGATAGCGTTGAGAGTATTGAATAGAAAATGCGGATTAAGCTGGTAACGCAACATCAACAGCTGCGCTTCGTGAGCTAGAGATTCAGAGCGCAGGCTCTTCTCTTTCTCGGCCTGAAACAGCTGATAGTACTTGATAATAAAATACAGACCACTCCACAGCAGAAGCAGGGGAAAGGAACTGCTAAATAAATTGTCGAAGAGAACTTCGGCACTGGCATCACTCAGGCTCAACACCTCTCCAAACGGAATAAAAGAGATGTAGTTCCTGATTGGCTGCCAAATTAAGGCGCCCATTAAGGAACCAAACCAGGCAACCAGGAAGCGCACTACAAACCCGCGCTCCCAGACCAGTTTGTAGAGAGAGCGCATGCCTGCTGTTAAAACCATCGCAGGTATTGCACTGGCACCGGAAACGAGTGCGCGGGAGAAAATATATTCGGGGGGCACGACGATAATATCACGCAACACCGACATCACCACCCACGTAGACCACCCCAGCAGCTGGAATACCCAGAACTGCTTGCTACGGATTAGGTCTAGAGTATTGCTGCTCATTGCGCGCATCCACGAGTGAGAGTACCCAGAACGAAAACAGCGCCGGCTTCAGTTAATAGTTAAGCAGACGCTGCCCAGTAATAGCCTTAGCAAGATTCTCAAATTAGCTTTAGAGAGAACCTCGAGCCGGCTGCCCTATTTTAGCCTTATATCAAATGAGCAAACTTCCAACTAGGGAAGCAAGCTCGCAACACCATCGCGCTCTTCTTTGAGTTCTGTTTCTGACTTATCCATCAGCGACTGACTCACATCACTAATCTCAAGCCCCTGAACGATTTTGTAGTCGCCGCCCTCACAGACCACTGGAAAGGAGTAAATAAGGCCCTTCTCGACACCATAGCTACCATCACTGTGAATGCCCATGCTTACAGTTTTACCGGAAGTGCCCAGAGCCCAATCTCGCATATGCTCGATAGCTGCGTTCGCGGCAGAGGCAGCGCTAGAAAGGCCACGCGCCTTAATAATAGCCGCTCCACGCTGTTGAACCGTAGGAATAAACTCGTCTAATGTCCAAGCCTCGTCGACTAACTCCGTCGCCTTGCTACCAGCGACAGTGGCGTGATTAATGTCTGGATACTGAGTTGCTGAGTGGTTGCCCCAGATAATCAGACCGTCTACATCAGTATTGTGCTTGTCAGTCTTGTTGGCTAACTGAGCAATCGCACGATTGTGATCCAGACGAGTCATTGCCGTAAATTGGCCCGGCTGCAGATCCGGGGCATTGCGGTAGGCAATGAGTGCATTGGTATTTGCAGGATTGCCGACAACCAGCACCTTTATAGATGAGCTAGCGTTGTCATTGATAGCCTTGCCCTGCACAGAGAATATTGCAGCATTCGCCTCTAACAAGTCTTTTCTCTCCATGCCCGGACCGCGAGGCCGCGCACCAACCAGCAGACAATAGTCCGCATCTTTGAAAGCAATGTTTGGGTCATCTGACTGAGTGATCCCTGCAACTAATGGAAATGCACAGTCTTCTATTTCCATAACTGTGCCCGCCAAAGCCTCAAGGGCAGGCGTAATCTCAAGCAGCTGCAATATGACAGGCTGGTCTTTGCCCAGCATTTCGCCAGAGGCAATTCGGAATAAGAGAGAATAACTAATTTGTCCTGCTGCTCCTGTAACAGCGACTCGTACGGGTGCTTTCATTTTTTGGTTCAATCCTTTTAGTTTAGTAAAGTTGGGCAATAGTTGGGCAATAGTTTAGTAAAAGTGGATAGAGAAAATTAATGGCAAAATACCAATATCCAAGCTATTCGGGCCGCGAAGTATATCAGAAACTGCCGAAATAGGAGAGTTCGGCGCGGCACACTAGGACTGTGCCAATCCTCCTGAGTGGTAGATAAACATGGCATCGCCATAGCTGTAGAAGCGGTACTTCTGCGCAACGGCTTCTCGGTACGCGTCAAGCAGCATAGTCTTCTCCGAGAACGCGCTCACCAGCATCAGTAAGGTCGATTCAGATAGATGGAAGTTGGTCACCATCGCATCCACGATTTGAAACTCATAACCCGGGTAGATAAAGATATCCGTTTCGCCATGAAACGGGGCCAGCCGGGAATCTTTAGCGGCACTCTCCAGGCTACGCACCGTTGTGGTGCCTACCGCAATGACACGACCCCCTCTGGCTCTGCAGGCGTCGACCTGACGGCAAACCTCTGCATCGATATCCACCAATTCCTTATGCATTTGATGGTCTAACACATTGTCGACGCGAATCGGCTGAAAGGTGCCGGCGCCAACATGCAGAGTAAGATAGGCCATGTCCACACCTTTACTGCTTAGTGCCGCCATTAATTCTGCATCAAAATGCAGCCCGGCGGTGGGAGCCGCCACGGCCCCCTCCTTTTCTGCATAGATGGTCTGGTAGCGCTCGGCATCGACCCTTTCATCTCTTCGTCTTATGTAAGGAGGCAGAGGCATATGCCCTTCCCGGGTCAGCAGGCCTGGAAGGTCGACATCTTCATCAAACTGAAGAAGAAAAAACTCGTTCTCTCGCCCCTGAACAACAGCGCCAGGGATTGAATCTCCATCCGCAGGAAAAACTAAGCGCACGCCAGGCTTTGGAGATTTACTGGCACGCAACTGCGCCATAACCTTGTTTTCATCCAAGACTCGCTCGATCAATATCTCTACTTTCCCGCCAGATTCCTTCTGCGCAAAGAGACGAGCCGGTATTACCCGCGTGTTGTTGAAGACCAGCAGATCCTCAGGCTCCACCAAATCCAGAAGTTCAGTGAACTTTTGATGCCGGATTTTCCCGGTAGAGGCGTCCAGACTCAATAATCTACTGGCACTGCGCTTTGCCGCCGGATAATTGGCAATGAGCTCCTCGGGGAGGTCGTAATGAAAATCACGAATCTGCATTTCTTTGAACAACTTTCCGATCGAATTGGGAGGATGGCAAGCCTATATAATATTCTTCCCTAGGGAAAGAGTTAGCCATGCCGCCTGGCGAATTGATAAAAGGCCTTAAGCCGCGCAGAGACAGCAATTGCAGGATCAAGCGCAATTGGTATAATGCCCGGCTTGTTTGGACTAGAGCCGTTTCTCATCTATTTACGGTATACCTAAAATTTTAGGGATATACTGCGAACAGGGAAGAACGGAAGAGGCTTCGCAGCTGACGTCTTATTCGCTAATTCAACCAAGCACAGCTCGATTAATGCCAGTGTGGTGAAATTGGTAGACACGCCGGATTCAAAATCCGGTTCCTTCACGGGAGTGGCGGTTCAAGTCCGCCCACTGGTACCAATCGACTAAGTGCGGCTATAACAGCGGCCTGAAGCACAGGCAGAAGTTGCCGATATAGCGAGTAGAAGCGCTGAGATCAGTGATTTCAGGCCTATTTTGTCGAAAATAAGAGCGACAATACTCGGCTAGCCACGAGTAAAATTGCGAAAAGGCCAATATTGGCACTTTTCATCAAGGGGGAGACAATGAGTTTCGATGAAGAAAACCATGAGACTGATGAGGGCGAGAAGCCTAAAACGTTTTTCGGCCTGGAATTGGGTGACGGTCTCGTATATGGCGTTGTTATCATTCTTACTCTGATTTTTATTCGCCAGGTTTCTGTCGTAGTCGCCGCGCTAAATTAGACGCGACTACAAGTCCTGCCTGCATATCGTCACTGCAGTTCCACTGCAACGAGCCCTCCAATCTAGATTCCATCCCTACAGACTGCACAATACCTTGTCCGACAAAAGGGCAGCATGGTAAATTACGCGCCTCTTAGAGTTAGAGCCGTCAGTCAGCCTGGGAAAAGTTCTGCCTGTCGACTTCGATCACATTAAACTAAATCGATATTCCCTGGGGTGCTGACCCAGAGACTATCCGGCAAGGAATAAACATGACCGCATACAAGATTGCACTATTGGATGGAGATGGAATTGGCCCGGAGATTATGGCCGAAGCGGTTAAAATTCTAGACCTGGTCGGCAAGCGCAACAACATAGAATTCGACTTACAGCATGGCGCGTTTGGCGCGCATGCCTATTTCGACCACGGCCATTCATTTCCCGAAGCAACCAAACAACTCTGCGATTCAGCAGACGCTATCTTAAAGGGGCCTATAGGACTCAGCCACGAAGAATCAAAGAAGATTCCAGTGGATATGCAGCCGGAACGTGGCGCATTGCTACCTCTGCGACGCCGCTATAATACCTTCGCTAACATCAGACCTGTCTTTCTACCCAAGAGTCTTGCTCATTTCTCCCCGCTCAAGCCGGAAATCATTGGCGAGGGTATCGACTTCATCATTATCCGCGAGCTCGTTGGCGGCTTGTACTTTGGCAAGAAAGAGTCTGGCATCAATGCTCAGGGCAAGCGTTATGTCAACGAGTCCTTAGAGTATGACGAAGACCAGATTGCGAATATCGCGAAGGTAGCCTTCGAAACATCTATGAAGCGCAAGAAGGTTCTGCACAATATTCACAAATCGAATGTCCTGAAGTCTAGCGTTTTGTGGAACGAAGTACTCGAAGAGGTCGGCCAAGACTACCCCGAAGTTGAAATAAAGCATATTTTGGTTGATGCCGCTGCCACCTACCTCTGCCTAAACCCCGGGCAATTCGACGTGATGGTGATGGAAAATATGTTCGGCGATATATTGAGCGATCAGGGCGGCGGCATTCTTGGCTCGCTAGGTCTAATGCCTTCAGCCTGCCTTGGACCCGAGAAAGCCTATTATGAACCGTCTCATGGTTCTGCCCCCGATATCGCGGGCCAGAACATAGCAAACCCCTACTCGATGATTGGGTCTGTAGCCATGATGCTAGAAATGAGTTTTGGCCTAGAGGCTGAGGCGCGCAATGTGTGGCATGCCATGCAGCGTGTTTTTGCTCAAGGAAACTCAACACCCGATCTTTCCAAGCCGGGTGAAGGAGTCAAGATGATAAGCACTCAGGCTTTCGGAGACTTGGTCGTAGAAGAGTTAGACAAGACCCCTGTTAGCAGCTCCTAAACGGAGCTGCCTAGCTAGGCGTCAGCCTGCATGCGAAGGTTGATCATGCGCATGGCCGCTTTAACGCCGGCGAGCACCTGATTCGAGTCTACCCCTCTGGTCTTGAACTCTTGTTCTTGCCACTCCCAGGTAATGATACATTCCGTCAACGCATCTATGTTGCCACCGCGAGGGATATGGACTTCGTAGTCCAAAAGCGCCGGCATCTCAAAGTCTCTTTCCTTTAATAGCTTCTCTATTGCATCGAAGAAGGCGGCAAAACCGCCGTTTCCTGAGCCTGAACCCTGCAACTCCTTGCCTTCCAACTCGACACGAATGCTCGCGGTACTTTCAACGTTTAAGCCGCTATTGATATAGCAGTTGAGAAGCGTGATGCTATGAAAATCTCGACTCTGCATCACATCGGCTATGATAAAAGGCAGATCTTCGGAGGTAATGATATGTTTCGAATCACCCAGCTTAACGATTCTTTCCAGAACCTTGGCCTGATCGTCTTTTGACAGGCTAATGCCCAGCTCATCCAAATTATTGATCAACGATGCCTTGCCGCTCATCTTACCCAGGGCATAGACTCGCTTACGTGCAAAACGCTCGGGACTTAGCTCGGTTACATACAGATCCCCTTTCAAGTCTCCATCGGCGTGTATGCCCGCCGTCTGCGTAAACACATCGGCTCCAACTACAGGCGTATTTGCCGCAATCCATTTACCGGAAAAATTTTCAACCATTCGGCTGAGCAAACCGATACGGGTCTCATCGATAGACAGCTGCATGCCCATCTTGTCTTTCAGCGCGACGGCAACTTCAGCCAGAGATGCATTTCCCGCACGCTCACCCAGACAGTTGATGGTGCAGTGAATCGTATTGATACCAGCATTCACGGCCGCCATTACGTTCGCCGTCGCCAGGCCATAGTCATTGTGCGGGTGAAAATCGAATTCCAATTCTGGAAAACGTTCCATCATGTCATTTAGTGAAGTGGCAACCTCATCCGGCGACATCAGCCCTAGTGTGTCTGGCAAGAGGTAGTGGCCTATCCCAAAATTTTTCGTGCCCTCTACCAGACCCATTACATAGTCTCTGCTGTCCGCATAGCCATTGGACCAGTCTTCCAGGTACATGTTTACACGCAGGCCCTGTTCCTTCGCGTAGATAACCGTTTTTTCAATATCGGCAACGTGCGCCTCGAGTGTCTTGCCCAATTGTTCGCGGCAATGCTTCTCACTGCCCTTGGCCAGCAGGTTAATAACCTTGCCACCAGCACTAACAATCCAATCGACGCTTCGCTTGTGATCGACAAATCCAAGCACCTCAACTCGATCTGCCAGCCCCACCGTATCCGCCCACTCGGTAATCTGAGACACGGCAAGCTTTTCGCCGTCTGATACGCAGGCGGACGCGACTTCAATGCGATCCACCTTGAGGGACTGCAGAAGTGCACGGGCTATATTCACCTTCTCATTGACTGAAAAGGAAACTCCCTGAGTTTGTTCCCCGTCTCGAAGAGTTGTATCTAGCAAACTAATATGACGGGATTGCTGCTGGGCAGTCATGCTGAAATCCTGATGCAAGTTAAAAACGAAACGTCCGCAGACATTCTGAATATGGGCCATAGAATCTGGCGGGGCTGGGATTCTAGCAAAATCTAAGGGTATAGATAAGCCGAAAACTGATTAAATACGCTAACTTGCACTTGATGGAGATCGTTATATACTGCGCCCTTCATGGGAAATTGAACATCCGAGGTTCCGTATGACGATCAAAATCTGTGTGCCCAAAGAGGTCCGCGAAGGCGAGCAGCGGGTCGCGCTAGTGCCTGATATAGCTAAGCGACTGGCACAGCAGGATATCCAAATATCTCTGGAATCCGGCGCCGGGGAACTAGCCGGCTATACCGACAGCTATTATGAGAATGTAGAGATTGCCTCCTCTTCCGCGGAATTGCTCGCCATAGCGGATATCTGTCTAATGGTGAACCCTCCCACGGACGAACAGATCGACCAGCTCAGGGAAGGGTCGATCTTAGTCGGCTACCTCAATCCCCATTCCGATTTTGAGCGCTTCAACAGACTCAAAGCGAAGAATATCAGTGCGTTCTCGGTAGAGCTCATCCCCAGAATATCCAGAGCGCAAGCCATGGATGCCCTTTCCTCACAGGCTTCGATTGCAGGCTACAAGGCAGTTCTGCTGGCGAGCAACCTGCTAGGCAAATTCTTCCCCATGCTAACCACCGCAGCCGGAACGATACGGCCATCTAAGGTCTTGATCATCGGTGCGGGTGTAGCAGGCCTGCAGGCGATCGCCACGGCCAGACGCCTTGGCGCTATCGTGGAAGGCTACGATGTACGGGCCGCAGCGAAGGAACAGGTTGAGTCCTTGGGTGCGAAATTCGTCGATATCGAGATCAAAGCCGAAGGCAGTGGCGGCTACGCACGGGAACTAACCGATGAGGAGCGCCAACAGCAGCAGGCGATACTCGCCAAACACGTTGCTGCCGCTGACGTAGTAGTCAGCACCGCAGCAATACCAGGGCGCCCCTCTCCGAGAATCATTAGCACCGAAATGGTCGAGGGCATGCGCGGCGGCTCTGTTATTGTGGATCTCGCCGCCGAGGGCGGAGGTAACTGCGAACTCACCCAGGCCGATGAGACTATTCTGCACAAGGGTGTAAAAATCTACGGCCCGGTCAATGTACCGAGCATGGTTAGCATTCATGCAAGCGAATTGTATGCGAAGAACCTGTTTAACTTTTTGGAGCTATTAATACAGGACGGCGCCATCAACATAGATCTCGAAGACGAGATTCTACAGGGAAGTCTGATCACCCATGGTGGCGAGATTCTCAATGCCGGCATTAAAGAACAGCTAGAAGGAGCATCGTCATGATCGAAGGTCTCGCCGCTATCTACATCTTCATGCTTGCCGGATTCACCGGCTATGAAATCATCAGCAAGGTGCCCGTCATTCTGCACACGCCTCTGATGTCTGGGTCTAATTTCGTTCACGGCATCGTCCTGGTTGGCGCGATGGTCGCACTGGGCATAGCCGAGACTACTACAGAGCAAATAATTGGCTTCATTGCCGTGCTACTGGGTGCTGGTAACGCGGTGGGTGGCTATGTGGTTACCGAACGCATGCTGGAAATGTTTAAACCCAGCGAAAAGAAAAACAATGGCGAGGGCTCTTAGATGGAAACTCTAATCCAGGTAGCCTATCTAATAGCGGCTGCTCTATTCATTTTAGGCCTAAAGCAAATGAGTTCGCCGGTTACCGCCAGGCGCGGCATACTCTGGGCCGGCGCCGGCATGGTACTGGCGACACTAGCCACTTTCATGGCTCCGCAGATACTCGACAGCGATCAGGTCAGTACCAATATTATCCTCATTCTTATCGCTATTGCCCTCGGTGGTGGCTACGCCTGGTATAGCGGCAAGAAAGTCGCCATGACCGATATGCCACAGATGATTGCCATGTATAACGGCATGGGTGGTGGCGCAGCCGCTGCGATTGCCGCCGTGGAACTGTTGAAGGCCAGTAACGAGGCAGCTCACGATGTCACTGGTACAGCGACCGTTGCCGATATGCTTGGCGCCGACGTGGCCATCCTCGCTATTCTAGGCGCAATTATTGGCACTATCTCATTCAGCGGTAGCATCATCGCCTGGGCCAAACTCGATGGTCGCCTGAACCGCAGCAAGCTGCTACCGATGCAACATGTGATCAACGCCTTACTCGCCGTGGTGACCGCAGGCTTCGCTGCTGCAATTTACTTCACCAATAGTATCGACACGATCATCGTGTTCTACGTTCTTGCCCTGGTGTTAGGTATTTTTATCACCGTGCCAGTCGGTGGCGCAGACATGCCCGTCATCATCTCACTATTTAACGCCCTAACCGGACTCGCGGTGGGTTTTGAAGGCTACGTGCTGGGCAATGCGGCGATGATTATCGCCGGTATTGTAGTTGGCTCGGCCGGCTCCTTGCTCACACAGCTGATGGCGAAGGCGATGAACCGTTCAGTTGCGAATGTATTCTTCGCTGGCGTCGGCACAGATACAGCTGGAGCGAGCGCGGACGGCAGCGAAGGTGTCATGAAAGAGATTCAGGCCCAGGATGCCGGCATTCTCATGGCTTTCGCCAGTCAGGTTGTCATTATCCCTGGTTACGGCATGGCGGTCGCTCAAGCCCAGCATAAAATTTGGGAGCTCACACAAATCCTGACGGAGAAAGGCGTCAGCGTGAAATTCGCAATCCACCCTGTAGCCGGCCGCATGCCCGGACACATGAATGTGCTGCTCGCAGAAGCGGGCGTACCCTATGACATGATTTATGACATGGAAGACATAAATGCAGACTTCAAGAACACGACCGTAGCCTTGGTAATCGGCGCGAACGATGTCGTTAATCCCTCGGCTAAAACCGATAGCAGCAGCCCCTTGTTCGGCATGCCGATTCTCGATGCTATCGATTCGGAAAATGTCATCGTTATCAAGCGCGGACGCGGCACCGGATTCTCTGGAGTAGAAAACCCACTATTCTTTGCCGACAATACGAAGATGTTATTCGGAGACGGCCAGAAGGCAGCGTCAGAACTGATACAAGCCGCAAAAGAGCTCTAAAACACTTGAGATTCTTCAGCCTTTGACCGAGTCAGAACAAAAAGATCCTCAAGCATCCGGCCCCTTTCCAAGAGCGGGCCTGATGCGTCGCATGGCAGCCCTGCTCTACGACGGCTTCCTGGTGGCGGCGATCTGGATGGTGCTTGGCTTCGTCCTGCAGCTCTTCGTCGGACCCGAAACGAATCAACTGGTCGATGGCGTGGTACAAACCGACCCTGTTCTGGACGCTATCCTTTTCGCACTGATGATACTTAGCAGCAGTGGTTTCTATATCTGGTTCTGGAGCAGAAGTGGCCAGACTCTGGGCATGATCGCCTGGCGCATAAAAGTCGAAACCCTGGACGGCGGCAGAATTAACCTCAAGCAGGGCTTGATACGTTTCTTCGCGGCCTGGCCTGCATTCTTCCTCTTTGGACTGGGCTATCTTTCACTCTATCTGGATGCCAATGGCGATGCTATTCACGACAAGATGTCCCAGACCAAGGTTGTTCTCCTGCCCAAGTCGCACCGACCCTTCGATTGATGCCGCAGGCGGCTGACCGTCTTAGCAACTCTCTACTCGTTTCCATCTCCGGTTTTTAATCCAGACTGATTTCAAGATCCGTCCACTAACAGCATTCTGCTTGTAGTCGATCGCTGCCTGATCGCAAATAACGCCTGCGCTTCGGGATCAGCCAGAAACTCTTTGGCATTGTCCCTGGAGGGGAATTCGATCACTACCAGTCTTTCGGGTTTCCAGTCGCCTTCCAGCACCGTTGGTATTTGCCCCTGAACTGCATATTTACCTCCATGATTCGAAATTACAGCAGGAATTTTTTCCACATACTCTGCAAAACTCTCCATCTCGTGAATCGTAAGGTCTAACACTAAGTAAGCATTCATCAGTAAATCGTTGTCCTTGTGTGACTATTTGTCTGGATGATTCGATGGTATTTTAATTTGGCGATCTGGCGATTAGCGAACGCGCCGCATCAAGGTAAGGCCCAGCGCGGCACAGAAGAGAATTGGCGTCAGCACCGCAAGCAACGGGCTAATACCATAGAGCAAACTCGCTGGCTCCATTAGCCGCTGTATGATCGTAAAACCCAAGCCAATACCCATCGCGACAAAAACCCTGAAACCCATGGTCGATTCGCGCAGCGGTCCGAAGACGAAGGAGATTGCCAGAATCACCAGCACTAGCGTCGCAACTGGCTGCAAGAGTTTCTTCCAGAAGGCAAGGTGGTAAGTTGCCGCATTCAGACCCTCGGATTCGAAGAACTGCGCAAATCTATACAGCCCCGTTATCGATTGGCGGTCTGGCTCTATAAGTAATACCGAGAGTAGCTCGGGAGAGAGATCGACCAGCCAGTCCTCCTGCAAATACTCTTGCGCTATGATCGCCCCCGGAGTGAAGCTACTCTGTCGCACGTTGCTCAACTGCCAATAGCTTGAGTCTTCCCTATCCACATAGCGGGCAGACTCCGCAAAACTACTCGCTACGATATTGCGATTGCTACCTATCTCATAACGCGTTACGCCATAGAGCAATTCGCCACCTGGCGCGATGGCATTGATATGAATATATTCGTCGCCTACCTTGCGCCATGTCCCCTGCTCCGAGCTTATTGATTCATTCGCGCTTTGCTGAACCGCCTTATTACTCTGCGCCAGTTGCTCGAGGGGAGGTGCAATATACTCGCCCAGTAATAGGCTGAACAGCATGATCAAACTGGTTGGCTTCAACACCGACCAGACTATGCGCCAAACGCTGACGCCGGCAGCCTGCATTATCACCAGCTCATTGTTAGAGGCCAAGATGCCCAGCCCAACCAAGGCGCCGCCCAGAGCGATAAAGGGCAGGAGTTCATAAATTCTAGTGGGCAGGGTAAAGGCTATAAAAGCCAGCGCGTTCATCATCGAATAGTGTTCATCGGTATCGCCAATCTCATCCGCCAAGGCAAATACCACATCGACCGAGCTAATGAGCATCACTACAACCAGCATAGCCAGTAGCACAGTGTTGCGAATATGTTTGTCGATCTTCACCATGACGAGGCTCTACGCTCTACTGCGCTGCTGATTGTTCGATGTCATTTGGACGCACCCAGGGCGAACAGACTTCCAACATTGGGAAAGCGATAACAAACAAACGCTATACTAATAAACAGCGCATGTACCCACCACATCCCCACAAGGGCAGGAATACTCTCTTGTGCAATCATGTCCTTACTAAATTGCAGCAGCACGAAGTACGTCGCATACAGAAGCGCCGCTGGCACCAGCTTGCTATAGCGTCCCTGTCGCGGGTCGACCTTGCTAAGCGGCACGGCGATGAGGGTAATTATGGGAATGAGCAACACTATCGATATTCGCCACTGTAGCTCCGCTTTGTGCTCGGGCAGGCTCGAACCGACTAACTCGATGGTAGTCAGATACTGTTCCTCAAGTACGGGCTCTATACTAGCCGTGTCGGGCAGGAGGATAGACTGCACATCGAACTGGCCAATGCTAAATTCTAAAGCGCCAGGAGCCCCATCATATTGCAGAACATTCTCCAAACGCATGAAACGAGCTCCGCTTACCGCATCAATCTCTGGTCGCGCCGATTCTGCGACTATTATTCTAGGACTGCTTCTCCCGGACTCGTCGGCTACACCACTTACCGCAACAAAGACATTCTGCAGCTGTCGTTCACCCGAAGCTGAAGAATTAATACGCTCTGCATAGGTCACTCTATTACCTTCGCCAAAACTTTGAAATTGCCCGGCAACTATGAGGTCCAGCTCGGTGAGCTGATCCGCACTCTGCTTTAGCTGTTCCGTGTTGCGCATTCCCCAGGGCGCCACCTGCAGACTAAGTATCGCCACCACGACTAACACGATAGATGACGTTCCCATAGTGACCAGAAGCAGCCGTCGCTGGCTAAATCCGCTACCGATGAGGATCACCATCTCATTCTCTGCATACATACGGCCATAGGCCAATAGAATTCCCAGGAAGAGAGATAGCGGGAGAATAACTAACAGGAAGTCGGGCAAGCGGTAGAGAATTAGCAGAAACAAGGTGTCCGACGCCAACTCTCCGGCGACAGCCTGAGAAAGATATTGGATAAAGCGACTAGTGAGTGCCACCACCAAGAGAATTAGAGTGACAGCCGCCATGACCTGCAGAATTTGCTTACTAAGGTAGCGGAATATGATCAAGCTGGGGCTGTATCCGTGTCTTGGAGGAAGCCACAGTTTACTCGAAAAGGCGCGGTAAAGTCAGGTAGGAAGCGCCGAATCAAGCGACCTGCGATTCCTGGTGCCCGAGAAGGGCCTTGAAGGCTAGCGGCACCTCGATTATCTGGTGTTTATCGAAGTCGAAGAACACGACTCCCATCTTGCCATTACAGACAACCGTTTCGAGTGCACTATTGGTTACCTGCAGACCAATGTCGAAGCCATAGCGATTAAAACCGCTGACACCAACATCGATGAGCAGCATGTCATTGGCGAAGGATTCTGAGCGGTATTCAACAGCCAGGTCGGTAACCACCATGCCGAGGCCGAAGATGTTTCCCTCGGTAAAGCCCAGGCTCGCTAGAAACTGCAGTCTCGCCTCATGCAAAATTTTCACCATCGCAATACTATCGAGGTGTTTTGCATAATTTACATCACTAATACCGACACGACGCTCCATGCTGAACAAAAATTGATCAGGTTGGGCTACCTTGACTCTAGGCATGACTACTCCTTTACACGTTACTACACCAATCACTACTGAGACAGGCATGTGCCAATTTGGTTCAAGATTTTAGTCACTTTATCTAAAAAAAGTGAAGCTTTTTGCGATAGACCTTAATCTTATTTTTCTGCGGACACGCCATTGTTG